>Ga0181559_10004195_pt1 | contig 13979 bp, 12 predicted proteins | sample 011ome_21_FD_133752 | JGI IMG/M metagenome (GOLD analysis project Ga0181559, IMG submission 133752) | Coastal salt marsh microbial communities from the Groves Creek Marsh, Skidaway Island, Georgia - 011508AT metaG (megahit assembly) | ecosystem: Environmental > Aquatic > Marine > Intertidal...
GACCGTGTTGATTAAAACCTTCGGTATGCCAGGTCACGATACCAAAGTTGGGGTTACCCTTCGATTCACGCGCGCTGATCACCTCGCTGCGCGCGGTCAATGTGTCGCCGACGTAAACATCAGCGACGAACTCGCAGGCCTCGACACCCAGAAAGGGGCCGCCGCCTTCGCTTAAATCTTCCACTGATAAGCCAAAGACCGTGTTGAACACGAGCATCGGATTCACCAGGGTGGTTCGGTGTCCCAGACTTTGAGCGTAGGGCTCGTTGAAATAAAGCGGGCAGAATGACAGTGTCTGGGTGGTGAAGGCCACATTATCGCCATCGGTGAGTGTCCGCCCCCAATGATGCTCGAACACCCGACCCACGCTCATGTCCTCGAAGCGATTGCCCTTGTGCATAGTGATGGCTCTAGCGCGTATCTCTTCAATCTGGTGATCCAACTGGCAGCTCCCGTGTAGTTGGTCGATGAATTGCCGTCTAGGCGGGCGTGAGTGCGTCAAAGAGCGGACTCAAATCGTCTAGACGATCGAGGTTATGGCATAGCGCGATGATCTCTTCACACTGTTCAACACCCAGATGTGGAGTGACCAGAGTTCTAAATTTGTGTTCCAGCTTTTGCCATTGCAACTCCAGATCACGTTGGGGCACCGCCACATTAAAGGCCTGCTGATAGTGTGCACCATCGGTCGTGGTAATTTCCACCAGCGTATCAGAGCCTCTCACGATGGGGTTGTTGCTCTGGTGCTGGTGCGCAACGACGTTAACTTTGTCCCGCAATTGCACCAACTGCGGATGTTGGGTGAGTTCGTCCGTAAAAATATCAATACTGGAAGTGTCGACGCCTGCCAGTGTCATCGCAGTGGTGAAACGTAGGCTGAACTTAGCTTCCAGACCAGTCCGGGGCGATTGAATATTGCAGACCTTAAAATGCCCTTCGTCGACGGTGACGGTTACCGACTCGATTTGATTAGGGTCGAATAGATTGCTTTGACACAGCAGTGACGTGGCCTCAATGGCTGAGTGGGTGAGGTAGCAGGCAGCATGGTATTTGAACAGAATATCCTGTGCGAAAGCAGCTTGCCCCATGGCTCGGTCAAAACGTTCTGGGTCAGCGCTGGTGCTTTGAGTCTCGATAAAGCCCTGATCAACTTCTAAGATATCCTCCCGGCTGGAAAATCCTTTGGCAGCCAAACGGGCAGCTTGCGTGCCCGTTGCTGCAGCGTGGCCAGCGTGCAATGGTTTACACATAGTGCCAAATTGAGCTTTGAGGCCTGCCGCTTGAGTACCAGCGATCCCCAGTGCGCGGGCTGTCTGGGCGCTGTCCAGTTGCAACAACACGGCGGCTGCTGCGGCGGCGCCAAATGTCCCCAAGGTACCCGTGCTGTGCCAGCCGCGCTGATAATGCGAGTTGCCCGCGAAGCGAGCGACGATACATTCGGTATCCACGCCGGCTAAAAAGGCTTTGATGACCTGCGCACCGGTGCAACGATGATGTTCTGCCAGGGCCAGCACGGCCGGAGCAACGGGTACCGTTGGGTGTCCGGTCATAGCGGATTGCACATCGTCATAGTCATGTGCGTGGCCTGCTGAACCGTTGATGAGCGCTGCTTGCTGAACCGATACGCGGTGTTGCGTCCCGATCACCCGCGCCTGTTCGAAGCCGCCCTGTTCGGCGGCATCCTCCAGCAAGATTTGGGTGAGTGGCTCGTTGACCCCGGCGATCGTGACGCCAATAAAATCCATCAGCGCTTGTTTACTGACGACAACCGCGGCGGCCGGTGCGGTGCTTAAATCACTGGCCGCTATACGCTCTGCTAGTCTGCTGGTTTCGTTCACCCGTTTGTCCCCTTATCTTCATTGTTCACCGGTCGCTGCCTGGATGGCTTTGCCCAAGCGCAGGGTGTGCTGACGCGCCGACGGGAGATTGCATCCGACGCAACGACGACTGTCTGTTCTGTTGTCCGCATCAACGGTGTATTGGCTGGCCCGTAAACGTAACGCAAGTAGGGATGAAGTCAACCAGGTGCACGGTCCGACAACAGAGTTTTGCGGTTGGGTTCGCTGAATGTTTGCTGACCACGCTTTAGTTCAGTAACGACGTATTTGCGTAAGGCGGGAGTGAGAACTGAGGCTTCCAGTTCAGAACTGATGGGCTGGCCGATCTGAATATGATAACGCTGGCGGGTCTTATTGAGCAGTTCGCGGAACAGCGTCATATCCTTCAGCTCAGAGTTGAGGAACCACAGCAAGTAATACAGGGCGCTGTTGTGCCCACGAATGTGCATCGGCACGATCGGACTATCGTATTTTTGCGCCAACCCCACCCCGGTTTCTAGCCAGGGCCGCTCAATGAGGCCCAGCGGGGTGGGGCGGGCGAGCCGGCCAGAGGCAAAAATGACAATCAGGCGCTCGTCTTTGAAGGCGCGCACCATGTTGCGCACAGTTTCTTTGCTCTTTGCGTGGTTGCGTTTCTCTTCCATCCACTCAACAGGAATGATGATTTCGTTCAAATTTTCCTGACAACGGACAGCATCTCGATTAGCAAAAAAAATGACGTCCGGACGCTGTTCTTTGAGGGCATCAAAAACGGCTATACCGTCTGCGATGCCCGCGGGATGGTTGGGCATAACTACCGCACGCCCTTGGGCCGGTATGTTGTCGAGGCCCTCTGCAGTCACCTGCATTTGCAACAGCTGGCTCACATGTTGAAAGACGCCGTAGCCCGACAGCCCCTGCACGTCGTCAATCAGCTGAACAGCCTGTTCATAACCGAGCACCGGGTAGATAAACGACTGCACGAGTTTCCACAGCCGTGGGTTCTGGCGCAATTTGACCGCGCGCTCTTCGATGAGGGTGTCGATAATATGAGTCATGGTGTGTGTTGCCGAATAAACTGTGTCACGGCGTGATTGAATCCATTGCTATCCTCCATGTTGACCGCATGGCCGGCCTGCAACGTGGTGACCGATAAGTTCACCATATGACGTTCTGCCCAGACTTTATAGGGCTCGAAGCGCTTTTCCAACTGTCCGTAACACAGCAGTGCGGGACGCGGATTAAGGGCTGCGATCGGCCGAATGCAGGCGTTTGGAGTGGTGACGGATAACGTTTGCGCGACAGCCAGCGGTGACAGCGATCGGGCATCCTCTGTCAGCAGGTCGTAGAGGTCTGCTGGCAGGCGTTTGGCAAACCGTGGATGCACGGGAATCCGCCGGACCGCCGCGAGGCCGTTTTGCAGGATGCGCTGTTGATGTGCCACGGCATCCTGGCGCCACCGGGTGACTTGGTTGTTGTCGGCAAATGCGGAGGCGGAATTCGTGAATACGTGGGCCAGCACCCGGTGCGGGTGTTGGTATGCGTAGCGAATGGCGATGCCTGCGCCCAACGAGTAACCCGCAACAAACCAGTGTTGAATGCCCAGCGAACACCGCAGCCGCTCCAGGGCACAAATGTAGCTTTCCGGTAGATATGCCTCAGGCGTTATCGGTGCCGGGGATGCACCATGACCATACAAATCAACGGTAATGGGCTGACAAACAGCACTTAAGGTACTCAAGTTGTGGAGCCACTGACGTGAAGAAGATAAAAATCCGTGTAGCAAGACCAGATAGGGGCCGGTCCCGGGGTGCACGGTATAGGCTGGTGTATAAGAATCAGACAAGGCGATTAGGCACCGTACCTGGGCGTTGAATGGAAAAGGCCATGCTAACATGAGGCAATAGACAACATGAACGAGACTTCTGCGGGAGATGAAGATGTATGACCTGGTGATCAAAAACGGCAGGGTGGTAGATGGTTCTGGTGGCGCTGCGTATCGAGCCGATGTTGCCATTAAGAACGGAAAAATTGCCCATATAGGTAGGGTTAATGAAAAAGCCAAACGCACGGTGGACGCTGAGGGTCATGTAGTCACTCCGGGGTTTGTGGATGGTCATACGCATATGGATGCGCAGGTATTTTGGGACCCGATTGGTTCTTGTTCGTGTTATCACGGCGTGACTACGGCCGTGATGGGCAATTGTGGGTTTACCTTAGCGCCCTGTAAGCAGGAGGACGCGGATCTGGTATTTCGAAACTTAGAGCGCGCTGAAGATTTGTCTCGAGATGCCATGCTGGCGGGTATCGATTGGTCGTGGGAGACTTTCCCGCAATTCCTCGATGCCGTCGATGCGCTGCCCAAAGGCATCAACTATGCCGGGTACATTGGCCACTCGGCTCTGCGTACCTACACGATGGGTGAACGGGCGTTTACAGAAGAGGCGACCGAGGATGATCTGCGCCAAATGCAGCATCTGGTGAAAGAGGCCGTAAACGCGGGTGCGATCGGGTTTTCTACCTCGCGCACATTTAACCATATCACTGCTGACGACCGGCCTGTGGCGAGCCGATTAGCGCACTGGGATGAAGTGCGGGCGATTGTTAATGCGGTGGGTGAAACCGGCAAAGGGGTGTTCGAAATTGCGGGTGAAGCGCCTGGACGTGACCCCGAACGGATTCGTGAGTACCACCAGCGGCTGCGAGACTTGGCGGTCGAGTCTGGTGTTACCCAGACCTGGGGAATGTTCAGCACGCGCCTAGCCCCCGACCTGTGGCGTCCTTATTTTGATTTGCTGGATGAAACCAGCCAGGCCGGCGGACGGATGTTTGCACAGGTGCATACGCGTGCGCTCAACACACTCTTGTCCTTTGAAAGCTACACGCCATTCGATAATCGGGAGTTGTGGTCAGACATTCGGGCACTGCCACTGGCAGAACAGCAAGCGAAGCTGGCAGATCCTGCGATTAAAGCCAAGCTGGTGGAGATTGCGAATCGCGAACATACCGGTCCGCGTATTGTGGGCGCGGAACCCAGACCGCCGGAATGGGATTATGTTTATCCCATGATGGATATGAATTACGACGCCCCGTCGATGGCGGAACTGGCGCGCCAGCGCGGTATCGATCCTGTAGAGCTGATGATCGATATGGCCCTGGAGCGGAATTTGAAGATGTTCTTCCGGCAACCGATCGCCAACGAGGATCAGGATCATGTGCTCGAAATGATTCGTCATCCGCGTTCGGTCGTGACGTTTTCGGATTCTGGTGCGCACGTTTCGCAGATTATGGACAGCTCGCTGCAGACTCATCTGCTCAGCTATTGGGTACGCGAAAAACAGGCGCTCAGCCTGGAAGAAGCGGTGCGGCAGATAACCTACAATACCGCCACTATGTGGGGCTTGCATGATCGTGGGTTGTTGCGTGAAGGCATGGCGGCTGATGTCTTGGTATTTGACCCTGATACGGTGGGCGCACGGATGCCGGAAATTCTGCATGACTTGCCTGCCGGCGCGAAACGCCTTAAGCAGACAGCTGACGGCATCCTCCACACGATAGTGAATGGTGAAATACTGCTAACCAACAATGAACATAGCGGCGCAGAACCCGGTCAGTTGTTGCGTAATTGAGGTCGATTGAGGCATCATCTGCCTGATGACGTCATGTCATCTCGCGCCCGTAGTTCAACTGGATAGAATACCAGGCTTCGAACCTGGGGGTTGTAGGTTCGAGTCCTACCGGGCGCGCCATCTTTCTGTGCGGTAGCGCTCTGTCCTGATCCACCGCTCTCTTGAGTGCCGGCTTGGTTGCAGTCGCGTGTGTCCAGGCATTAATGCGTGACCCGTGTGCGCTCGAAGCGTTGTGCAGGCGGTACAAGGCGGGACAGAGCAACGGCGATGACTTCTGTGTGTTGGGCTCGTGCAGCGTAGCGCTCTGGAGTTGGCCCGCTGCTGCTGGCGTAACGCATTCAGCTACTCCAGCAAATGTAGTCACGGTCCCGCCTTGTTGTAATTTCTCACAAACTACCAATTGACCCCGGAGCCTGTGTGGTTAATCCTCATGAAGTAAACCGCTAGGAGTTAAGGTCATGAGCGAAGCCGTAGAAAATGCGCAGGTAGGGGATTCAGGGGGTAAGCCACCATTAAAAATGCCCGGGGTGGCGGACACGGAAGTCGGCGGCGATATTCCTTCAGCCTATGACGTGCCTTTAGAAGAAATTGTGCCTATTCGACCGCGCTTATTTGCTGAAGAGCGTTGGCCCGAATATTTCGAGCGCCTTCGTGCTGAAGATCCGGTGCACTTCAATGAAACAGATCTGGCAGGCCGGTTCTGGTCGTTGACTCGGTATGCGGAAATTAAGCAGGTCGACAGTGATTGGAAGAATTTTTCCTCTGCGAAGGGCATTACACTGGGTTTTCCAGTCGACTCCGAGTTGCCGGAGGGGATGCTGCAGGTCAGCATGTTCATCGCTCAGGACCCGCCCTCGCATGATGTACAGCGTAAAACGGTCACCGGCGTGGTTGCGCCTAATAATCTGGCCAAACTTGAACCCTTGATTCGTCAACGCGCAGGCGCGGTGCTAGATGCCCTGCCCGAAGGGGAAACCTTTGATTGGGTAGACACAGTGTCCATTGAGCTGACGACAATGATGCTGGCCACCCTGTTTGATTTCCCATTTGAGGAACGTCGTAAACTCACACGCTGGTCAGATGTGGCGACCGCAGTACCCCAGCCCGGTGGAGTGATTGAGTCACTGGAGCAGCGTCGAACCGAACTACTGGAATGTCTGGAGTACTTCTCGCGCTTATGGGAGGAGCGGCGTGCGAACCCAGGTGATGATCTGATTTCCATGTTGGTGCATGGGGAAGACACCAAAGACATGCAGCCCATGGAGTTTTTGGGCAATCTGATCTTGCTGATTGTAGGGGGGAACGACACCACCAGAAACACCATGTCCGGCAGTGTATATGGCCTGAATAAGTTCCCAGAGCAATTCAACAAGCTGGTGGCCAACCCGGAACTGATTCCCAAAATGGTCGCTGAAATTATTCGCTGGCAGACCCCTCTGGCCTATATGCGCCGCACGGCCAATCAGGATTGTGAAGTGGGTGGGAAGCAGATCAAACAAGGCGATCAAGTGCTCATGTGGTACGTGTCGGGCAATCGCGACGAGACGGTGTTTGAACGTCCGGATGAGATCGACATTGAACGCCCGAACGTCCGGCAGCACCTGTCTTTTGGATTTGGTATACATCGCTGTATGGGCAATCGGCTGGCGGAGTTACAGCTGCGTATTTTGTGGGAAGAGATTCTCAAGCGTTTTGAACGCATTGAAGTGCAGGAAGAACCCCAGCGGACCTATTCGGCTTTTGTGAAGGGTTACACCTATCTGCCGGTCAAGGTGTTCCGCAAGAAGGCAGACAGCACCAGCGCTTAGCTGAGTCTCCCGCAAGGGGCTGAAGACGGCTTCTACATTGAATTGGCCCGTCCTGAGTCGGGCGGGCCGTCCGCGAAGGGCCAAACGCGCTTGGGGCAGAGACTCGATGCGGGTAATCCTGTACTACCAAAGTCACAGGATCGGGTTTTTTTTTGTCAGTGTGTTACTCTCTCGCGCCGATTTTTCAGTGTTTAGGCAACGCGCATGAGTGATGTGAAATTTGATTCGATAGAAGACGCCATCGGAGCCATCAAGAATGGCGAAATGATCGTTGTTGTAGATGATGATGATCGTGAGAACGAAGGCGATTTGATCATGGCCGCGAGCAAAGCAACACCGGAATCGGTGGCGTTTATGATTCGTCACACCAGTGGCATATTATGCGCACCGTTGTTTGAAGACCATGCCACAAAGTTGCACCTTGACCCTATGGTGGCGCGCAACGATGCGCCGATGAGTACGGCTTTTACGGTGTCCATAGACTACAAGCAAGGCCTCACCACGGGTATATCTGCAGAAGAACGAGCGGCGACCGTGCAAGCATTGACGAACAGCAACGTAAGTGCCGAGGACTTTGTGCGTCCCGGTCATATTTTTCCGTTGGTTGCACGTCAAGGCGGGGTGCTGATGCGCTCTGGCCACACAGAAGCGGGTGTTGATTTATCGGTGCTGGCGGATTTGCCGCCGGTGAGCTTACTGGCAGAGCTGGTCAATGATGATGGCACGGTACAACGGCTGCCCCAGTTGTTGGAATTCGCGGCACAGCACCAACTCAAAATCATTACGATTGCAGACCTCATCGCCCATCGCCAAATGCGTGAGCAGTTGGTTGAGCGCACCAACACTTTTGAGGCAAAAACCAAAATAGGCACCGCGCGAGCACTCTCATACCGGACCAAATTTGAGGACGGTGAGCACCTGGCGTTGGTCTTTGGTGACATAGCGCAGATGGACTCAGTGCCGGTGCGGATACACCGGGAAAAACTCATTGATGATGTATTCGGACCACAGACGGATCACGATCAAAACCTGCTGGATGCCTCTTTAGACCGCATTGAGCAACTGGGTGGGGGCGTCCTCATCTATCTGCGCACCGGGATGGTGGGCGTGCCGCATGAGAAGTTGTCGGATCAATCCAAAGAAGAAGAGCGCCGCAGTCAATGGCTCGAGGTGGGCGTTGGGGCGCAAATTTTGCGGGACCTAGACGTGCGGCAGATTCGCTTGATTGCAGGACGAGAAGTTGAATACGTCGGAGTGAGCGGCTTTGGTATCACCCTGCAGTCGACAGAAATTCTCTAGTCTTGGTGGGCGCATTTAGCTCGGATCTGCGGTTTTAGGGTGAGCGGTCTCGCGCGCATAGCGAAAGCCCGAGGCGCGGCCTTGGGGGCCAACGTAGACAACTCGAAGCGCATGGGTGCGGCGTTGACACGCTGTACACTTTAGGCGCATGCGCACCCGTTCAAGCGGATACTCGGGGCCTTCGCGAGCCATCAATTGGTTTAAATCGATCAAAGCGACCCGTGCGCAAGGGTCGCAGACAGCATAAAGACGGAACGCTTGGGCAAGATCCTGCAGTGTCTGCATGCCGGCTCCATAAAACTGTATATATAAACAGTATTTGCTTGAGTGCGATAGCGGTAATCGTCCCTCCGGATGCGCCAGGGCAGGCGATTGGCGCGCTTTAGAGCTGATATTGGTTTGTAATGAACGATTTAGACCAGATAGGAGGAGATTCAGTGGTCGCGCCGTTAGTCATTACATTGGGTGATCCAGCGGGTATTGGACCCGAAGTGGTCGCTAAAACTTTGAGCCAACGAGTCTCGGATATCCCCTGGCTATTGGTGGGGGCCCGCTGGAGTTTAGAGCGAGGCGCACAAGCTGCAAAAGTCGAATTGCCTCCACTTGCCAAAGTTGATGCGGCTGCAGAGCTGTCTCGCGGCATAGGGTTGGTTGAGCTCGGCGCAGGGGAGCCGGAGGACTTTTGCTTCGGCTCGGTCCAGGCCAGTTGTGGTGCGCTGGCGGTACAAGCGGTGGAATGGGCGGGTCGAGCCTGTCTGGATGGCTCGGTTTCCGCCATGGTGACAGCGCCGTTGAATAAAGAAGCGATTCACGCTGCCGGTTACGTTGACGACATTGGCCATCAAGAAATTTTGGCGCGATTAGCGCAGACCCAACAGACTGCGACGATGTTGATGACGCCAGGGTTGCGAGTCGCGCACCTGTCGACCCATAAGTCGCTGATTGAAGCTGCACGGTATGTGACACGTCCCAATGTGCTGGAGAAATTGCAATTGATCCATAACACCCTGTCGGCGTGGGGCGTACCTGAGCCGCGGATCGCCGTGGCCGCGCTGAATCCACATGGGGGTGAAGGAGGGTTATTGGGTAGAGAAGAGTTGGATGCATTGATACCAGCAGTGGCCGATGCGCGGGATTTGGGCATTTTTGCGACGGGGCCTATCCCGGCAGATTCGGTTTTCAATCGGGCGATTAATGGAGAGTTTGATGTGGTCCTCGCGCTGTATCACGATCAAGGCCACATTGCGATTAAAGTCCACAACTTCCACCAGTCTACAACGGCGACATTAGGTATCCCTTTCATTCGCACATCAGTGGATCATGGCACAGCGTTTGATATTGCGGGTCGGGGCATTGCTGACCCGACGGGGCTGCAAAGCGCGATTCGAACGGCCGAACAAATTCTGGCTGGTCAGCTTGGCGAAGCCTAATGAGCGCAATCTCAAAGCGGCCGTCCCTGGTCGACTGGGGCGTCTAACCCTCCCACAATGTTGTGGGACAGGTCTGATTTACGCGCTTAGCGCGCGCAGTAAAGTGTGGCACACTGGGCCTTGGAAGTTATAGCGATCAAAACCGAACGAGGAGGGAGCGTGAAAGCAGCTGTATTTCGTGAAGTCAATCAACCCATGGAAATCGAAGACATTCAAATTTCCAAACCGGGCCCCAGAGAGGTACTGGTGCGGACCTCCGCTGCGGGCATTTGCCACAGTGACATGCACTTTTGGAATGGTACTTACCCAGGCGCTGTCCCGATGGTACTTGGTCATGAGAGTGCGGGGGTAGTCGAGCAGGTTGGCAGCGATGTGCACTATGTCAAACCAGGCGATCACGTCATCACCTGTCTGTCAGTTTTTTGCGGGCATTGTGAAAAGTGTCTAACCGGACATATGTCGTTATGCCAAGAACCGGAAACCAATCGATCTTCAGAAGAGGAGCCTCGGCTGAGCCAGGCAAGCACCAGAGTGCAACAATTTGCGCAACTCGGATCGTTTGCAGAACAAATGTTGGTGCATGAGCACGCAGTCGTCAAAGTCCGGGAAGACATGCCCATGGACAGAGCGGCGCTGATCGGTTGTGGCGTGACCACGGGCGTTGGTGCGGTTATCCATACGGCAGCGGTTGAACCCGGCTCGACTGTGGCGGTGATCGGTTGTGGTGGTATTGGCTTGTCGTGTATCAACGGTGCGGCCATAGCCGGTGCCGCCCGGGTGATCGCAGTTGATATGGTCGCGTCCAAGCTTGAATTGGCACGCAAATTTGGTGCCACGGATGTTGTGGATGCAAGTGACGGAGATGCGGTGGCCAAGGTGATCGAAATGACCAGTGGCGGCGTACATTATTCGTTTGAGGCTATTGGCCTGAAAGCCACCGCCGAGCAGGCCTTTGGTATGTTACGCAGTGGCGGCACCGCGACTGTGATCGGCATGATTCCTCCGGGACACATGGTTTCTTTACATGGTGTTGATTTTCTCTCTGAAAAGAAAATTCAGGGCTCCATGATGGGGTCGAACCGGTTCAGAGTGGATATGCCGCGCTTTGTAGATTTTTATTTGCAAGGGCGCCTCCACCTGGACGATTTGGTATCCAATCGAATCAAACTGTCGGACATCAATGAAGGTATGGCCGCCCTCGAGGGGGGTGAAATTGCGCGCAGTGTCATCATGTTCGACTAGGCGCGTCGTCGCAATGCAGCGATAGGGAGGCACTATGCGTTGGTTGTCGTTTGAACGTGATGGGCAAGTAAGTTTTGGATATCTGACCGCAGATGGCCAAGGCGTGGTTGACGTTGGCGCCAGGACCACTTTCCCCAGTTTGCGAGCGGCGTTAGAGGCTGACGCGTTGGCGCTGCTGCCCCAACAATGCGGGGATCAGGCGGATTTAGCTCTGGTCGGTTTAACGTATGCACCGACCATCACTGATCCGAAAAAAATTCTTTGCGTTGGCCTCAATTATAAAGCCCACCAGGAAGAAACCGGGCGGGGTGGGGAAGGCGTGCCAACGGTGTTTGTACGCTTTGCTGCAGCGCAGGTGGCGCATGGGCAACCCATGGTGCGGCCAAGAGAGTCGAATACGCTCGATTTTGAAGGTGAAATTGCGATGATTATTGGCCGGCCGGGGCGGCGTATCTCCCGGGCGGATGCGCTGACCCATGTTGCCGGTTTTGGCATCTACAATGATGGCAGTGTGCGGGAATACCAGCGTCAGACCAGTCAATTTACGCCGGGCAAGAACTTTGCTGCAACGGGCGGTTTTGGGCCCTGGATGATGACGCCAGATGAGATCGGTGATCTGTCCCAGATGGAGTTAACCACCCGATTGAATGGCGAGGTCATGCAGAATGCGAAAGCCCACTTGATGGTCCATGGATTTGCCGAACTGATTGAATTTTGCTCGACGTTCATTGAACTGGAGGCAGGCGACGTGATTGTAACGGGTACGCCGGGTGGGGTGGGCGCAGCCCGCAACCCGCCTGTGTTCATGGATCATGGCGACGTTATAGAGATAGAAGTGAAGCCGATAGGAACGCTCAGTAACCCGGTGGTAGGCGAGCAATAACGGGGGTGCAACACGTGACCTTGCCTTTGGCCGCCGGCGACTCTGTTAGGACATCCCAATAGTTTACCGAGGTTGAAGGCTTAGGCTAATCTTCGAAAACGGGGGGGTTGGCAGTTAGACTGCCAGCTCTCACGACAAGGCTTGCCAGTTGAAAGCTCGCAAGTAAAAAGCTTGGAAGTAAAAAGGGCGGGCACAATGAATCATGTGGAACTATGCGAGCGCTTGTTTGCGGGCTTGCAAAACAATCAACCCGATGCGGTGTCGGACGTCTGTGGCCCAACTTTTTCCGCCTATCAGAATGGCGGCGCGGCGATGAGTTTGCAGGATCTGTTGGGGTTCAACAGTGCTGTCCAACATGTGGTGCCGGATTTCCACTATGAAGACCAGGTGTGTGCGGCCACCGAGCAGGGCTTTGTCGAAGAACACCGGGTTTGTGGCACCTTGCCTGATGGAACGGCGCTTAATCTGTTTGCCTGTGTTGTTGGAGAAGTTGCGCAAGGACAAATCGTGGTTCTGCGTGAATATGTCGATAGCTTCGCCGCGCGCGGTTTACTCAAGGCGTTGCAGTAAAGGTTGAGCCTGCGCCACTGATGCTTGCGTCAGTGAGATGGCTGGGATCGCCCCGAGTAGGTTCATGGCTTGACACCACCCGATAACGACCGGATAGTCTTTGGGATTGTCGCAAGGGGAAGGGCCATGGCTATAACAGAATTTCCAGTCATATCTGCTGATTCGCATATCACTGAACATCCGGAAACGTACAGTAAATTTATTGAGGCCAAGTGGCGTGACAAAGCGCCGAAGATGGTGGACGGAGGCCCCAAGGGCGATCTGTTTGTCATTGAAGGCATGCGCCCTATCGCCATGGGACTGGTTGCGGCGGCGGGTAAACCGGCAGAACAGCTCAGTGAAGCCGGGGTACGTTTTGATGAATTACATCGCGGCGGGTGGGACCCGCGCGCGCGGATTCGCGAACAATTAATCGATGGTGTCGCCGCGGAGGTCATCTATCCAACGGTGGGGATGATGTTGTGCAACCACCGTGACTTTGATTACAAAAAAGCCTGTTTTGACGCGTACAACCGTTGGATTGCGGAGTATTGTGACTCTGATCCTGCACGCCTGTTAGGCTGCGGGCAAACTGCGATGCGTAGTCCGGAAGAAGGTATAGCGGATTTACACGCAATTAAATCGTTGGGGTTGCGTGGTGTGATGATGCCCGGTGAACCCGCCCAGGAAGATTACGATTCGGAGATTTATAACCCATTTTGGGAAGCGGCCATTGAACTGGAACTGCCGCTGTCCTTCCATATCCTGACGATGAAGAACGCCCAGACTCGGGGTCCGCGGATCAATACGTTCCTGTCGATCATTCGCGGTAACCAGGACATTATGGGGACGTTGATTTTTGGTGGGGTTTTTGAACGCTATCCGGCGCTGAAGATTGTATGCGTGGAGGCGGATGCAGGTTGGATACCCCACTACATGTACCGAATGGACCATGCCTATAAGCGACATCGTAATTGGCTAGCACCCGGCACAAGTCTGTCCAAGCTACCGTCCGAATATTTCTCGGAAAACATCTACTCGACATTTCAAGATGATTGGGTGGCGTTTCGCATGGCCAATGATATGAACTGGCGGCGACTCATGTGGGCTAACGATTTCCCGCATAGTGATTCCACCTGGCCAGATTCCCAAGCGATGCTTGCCGAGCATACTCAGCAACTCACCGCTGAGCAGAAACAGGCTATCTTATGCGGTAATGTGGCCGACCTGTATAACATTGAATTATCCGCCCTTGAGGTTGCAGTATGAGTTACACCGGTGCTGATTTGATTGCTGAGGCGCTTGCACAATTGGGTGTCGAA
>Ga0181559_10004199_pt1 | contig 13976 bp, 10 predicted proteins | sample 011ome_21_FD_133752 | JGI IMG/M metagenome (GOLD analysis project Ga0181559, IMG submission 133752) | Coastal salt marsh microbial communities from the Groves Creek Marsh, Skidaway Island, Georgia - 011508AT metaG (megahit assembly) | ecosystem: Environmental > Aquatic > Marine > Intertidal...
CGCGCGCGACGCGACCGGCGGCGACGTCCGCGCTCGAGACGTACACGGTGACGACGCTGTGCGACCGGCTCGAGCGCTCGTTCATCTTCGTCCCCGCGGACGCCCTCCTCGACGTGCCCTCCGCCATGACCCTCAGCACGTGCGCGGCGTCTCTCGCGTCGACGCGCGTCACCGCCTCTTCGATCTCGTCCCCCGGAGTGCGGTCGAGCCGAGACTTGTTCGTCGAGCCGACGCCGTCCCAGCTGTCCTCCTTCTCCGCGGGGTTCAACAGATCCCTGACTCGTTCGTTGTAAATCTCGCGCATCTCGACGCTCACGACGCACTCGACGCCGTCGCTCGCGCTCTTACTCGCGGCGAGCGCGAACAACTCCCTGAGCGCGCGAACGTTCACGCCGGCGTCGGCGTCGTCCCTAAGGTTACCGCTCCCCCCCGCGTCCTCCGGTCCGCCCATCGTGTGCGTCTTGCCGCTCCCCGTCTGCCCGTACGCGAATATCGTGCAGTTGTACCCCTCGAGCACCCCTCTGACGAGCGGCGAGAGCTCTTCGTACACGTCCGCCTGCGTCGAGCTCGGGCCGAACACGGCGTCGAACCCGACGCGTTTCTCCTCCGCGCGTTTAGACGCCGGCCGTCGCTCCTCGCCGCGCCCGGCGCCGGCGACGTTCGAACCCGGGGGTTTGCACACCACGTCCACGCCCTCCGCGGCGGGGTCGAGGCACCGACCGGGCTCGACGACGACGTCGGACGCGTCCACGCCAGGGGACGCCGGGCGAATGCGCGCGAAGACGCGAATCGCGCCTTTCACGTCTTGGAGCTTTCCGTACAGCTCGCGGTTCCTCGCGTGCAGCGCGCCGTTTCGCTTCTCTTGGTACGTCTTCTCCTTCTCGAGCGCGGTCGTCGTCGCGCACGCGCGCGCGAGGGCGTCGCGCATCGCGGACGCGAACTCGGTCTGCATCGCGGTGAAAGTGGACAGGACGTCTCTTCGCAGCGCGTCGTTCGCGCGCGCGAGCTCGGGCGCCGCGGCTTCGTAGAGTCTGACCGCCTCCGCGAGGCGCTCGTTCTCCTCGAACGCGGTCATCATCGCGTCGTGCGAGTCCGTCGCGTCTTGGCTGTACCTCGCGACGCGCGCGTTCGCATCCTCGAGCGCGATCGCGAGGGATCTCTCCGTCGCGTCCGCGGACGACTCGAGGAAAGCGGTCCGCCGCGCGTCGTCGTCGACGACGCGGTCGTCCGCGACGAGATCCTGCGTGAGCGAAAACGCGGTCTCGAAGACGTGAGCGTCGAGATCCGCGAGGTGCGCGAGCGCGGAGGAGACGAACGCCTCGATTCCTTGGCGCAGAGACGTCATGCGCGTCATGCGGCGCGCGTATCGGGACGAAGGCGAACGTCCGCTCTCTCGAGCGCGGCGAGGCGGCGGTCGAGACGAGCGCGCGCGAGACGAAATGAAATTCGACAGCTGCCTGAGCGACAGCTGTGCCGGAAACGACGAAAACGAGCGACGACGACGCCGCGCACCTCCAAGTGCGCCTTGATCCACGCGAACAGCTTCAGACGGTGGTCGTAATCCCCCACCCCGAGCTCGCCTCGCAGGCGCTCGATGGTCATCGCCGCGAACTCGAGTCCCGTCACGTTCGCGCTCTCGAACGCTTCCGCGTACGATTCGAACGCGCGCACGTCCGACGTGCGATGGGCGGTCCCTCGCTCGCGCGCGAACTCGCGACCGAGGACGCGGACGCACTTGCTCACGTCGCACGCGCGCCAACGCTCGAGCGGCGCGGACGGGAGCGCCGCGCGAAGCGCGGGCGTCAGCGGCGTCCCTCGGCTCGACGCGCCGCTCGGCGTCGTCGCGAGCCCCGCGATCGACGGCGTCGGCGTCGTCGTCGTCGTCGTCGTCGTCGTCGTCGTCCCAGCGCGCGTCGCGCTCGGACCGAGACGCGACCGCCGCCGCGCCGTCCTCGGCGTCGTCGCGGCGCGCGCGTCCGAGCTCGACGTAGGCGTGCAATCGCCCGCGCGAGACGGGCTGAACATGGCGTGCGCGGCCCGGGCGTGCGGTGCGCGCGCGCGGGGGAGTGCGCGCGTCCCCGGGGACGCCGACATCGCTGGTTCCCCCACAGCAGCGCTCCAGTCCGTGGGTCCGGTCGATCCGATCGAGGAAACCGAGCGACGCGACGGATCTTTCGTTCGCGCACTTCGACACGCGCGTCGCACGCGAGGCGTCATGTCGACCGAGACCGAGAGCGGGTACCGGCTGCTGCAGGCGCAGCGCGCGCGAAGGGCCGCGGAGGTGCGCGCGTTTCTCGACCCATCGCGCGCGTCGCGCGTCGCGTTCGCGCGTCGTCGAGCGATCCTCATTTAGTCGTCTCTTCTGACGTCGGTTCGTTTCACGCGCGTCCGTCGCGCTTTCCTTTTCCGCTCGTCGCGCAGGATGACGCGCAGCGCCTCGCCGTGCGCCTCGCGCAGCTCGAGAAAGAGAAGGCCAAGTCGGAGAAGCGCATCCGCGAGACGATGGAACGCGCGGAGGCGATACAGCGCTTCCGCAAGCGGAACGAGGACAAGCGGATGTTCAAGGCTGCGCTGACGAGCGCGCGCGAGGCGGAGATCGCGCAGAGCGCGAGACTGCTGACGGAGCAAAAGGCGGAGGCGCGTCGCCTCCGCGACGAGACGCGACGCGCGCACGACAACGCGAAGCGAGAGATGATGATGCGCGCGAAGGAGGAGCGCGAGGCGAACGAGAAGCACCTCAAGGAGCGCGCGCGAGTGGAGCGGCTCGCGAACGCGTCGTCGAAAGCGCTCGTGAAGCACGCGCATTTCGAGCGCAAGGCGAAAAAGGAAGCGACCGCTCGTCGACTCGAGACGAAGACGAGGGAGGATTACGAGCGACGGCTGATGGATCAGCACGCGCGTCAGAGAGAGAAAGAGGACGCGATCGCGAAGATGGCGGAGAGAGAGCTCGCGCTCATCGAGGAGCTGCGCGCGAAGCGCGAGGAGCAGTACGCCGCGGAAGAAGCGCTCGAGCTCGAGGCGAGCGCGTCGACGTCGGCGGATGCGTTTTCCCCGGGCGTCAGCGTGTGCGTCGTGCGAAGCTTCACCCCCGGGAGCACGCCGAAGCGCGCGGCGACGCCGGGCGCGTTCTCGCGACGCGGCGGCGGCGGCGCGTGCGCCGTGGAGATGTCGTCGCCCCGCGGCGGCAGAGCGATCAACGACGTCTCCGTGGAGCTAGAGAAGGAAGGACCGCGCGGCGGCGGCGGCGACGCGTTCGACCTCCGCGGCGCGTTCGGCGCGGGAGACGGAGGCGGAAAAGCCGCCGCGAACGCGACGCGGGTGCGGTCCATCTGCGCGTCGCTCGGGCACGACCTGGACGTCGTCGCGCTGTCCGAGGCGATGCGCGCGATGGACCCGGACGACACCGGCGTCGTGGAGTACCCCGCGTTCGCGCGGTGGTGGAACGCGGACGTCGAGACGCGCGGAGGAGGAGAAGACGGCGCGAGCGCGTGATGAGGCCTTTCGATCGAGAAAACGGCAGCCAGAAACGGCTGGAAAAACAACTTCCTGCAAAAAAGCGACTTCGAAAATATCTCAAATCATCTGCGCTTTTCCCAACGGCCCGCCCATCAGGGGCGCTGCGCGTCCCGCACGACTCGGATGGCGCATCTGGCGTGCCGTCACGCTCACGCGTTCATAGCGCGTCGCGTGTTCGCGGCGTCCTCGCGCGCGCGTTCGCGCGCGACGAACGTCGAGCCGTTGGAGGTGTGGGCGCGTCGATCGCGATCGCGACCGAAGCCGAGACGTTCGACGACGCGAGAATCGTCCACGGCCACGAGGCAGCACGCGGAGGTGGACGGCGACGACGAGAAGCTCAAGACGTGGCGACGGCTCCTCGCGGACGTCCCCCTCGCCCGCGTGCTCCCGAGGGACGCCGCGTTCGGCGTGGACGCGAACGGGCGGAGCGTCCCTCGCGACGGCGCGGAGACCGAGCGTCTCGCGTTCTTCGGCGACAAAGTCCTCAACCACGCCGTCGCGATGTCGCTCTACGCGCAACAAGTGCGAATGCGCGAGCGGCCGGGCCACGAAGACGACGCGTCGTACTGCGTCGGGCGGATGTCCACGCTCGTCGCGAGCGCGCGCTCGAACAAGCTCTTCACGCGACTGCTCGCGAGGCTGCTGCGAGACGACATGATCGCCGCGGTGCCGCCCGGCGCGCTCGAGAAGGGACGCGCGCACTCCGTGGGGACGATGATCGAGGCCGCGGTGTTCCTCGTGCACGAGGGCAGCGACGAAGGCCAGACCGCGGTGGACGAGGTCGGGCTGTTTCTCCTCGAGCAAGCGGAGGAGATGGCGGCGGAGGTGTTCAACTTCAAAGGGGAATTCTACGAGCTCGTCGCGAAGGGCGTCGAGGGGGAGATGGAGGTGAAGACGCTCAAAGAAGACAGACCCGACGAGTACTTCATGGCGTACGCGACGTTGGACGGCGTGAAGGCGAACGCGAGGGGGCGGAATAAGCTCGAGGCGGAGCACGGGGCCGCGAAGGCGGTGTTAGAGAGGCTCGTGAGCAAAGGCGGCGCGAAGAGGAAAGGAAAAGGCGGCGGCGGCGGCGGCGGGTGGGCGGGGACGAGCACTCGGCCCGTGCCGCCGCCGTGCACGCTCAAGGTGAACTGGCCGCGGGATCGAGAGAACGACGCCGATAATTGACATGGTCGTCATTAGCGTTGTATTCGCGAACCGTGCGTTCGTAGACTGACGCGAGACACCTTGGCGAGACACCTTGGCTCATCGACGCGCGCTCGACGGCTTGCCGAACCCTCTGCTCGCCTCCTTCTTTTTCACGCCGCTTCCCTTCCGCCGCGCCGCCGTCGCGGTCTCCTCGTACGACTTCCCGTCCCCGCCCCCCGACTTCTTCACCTTGTGCGACGGCTTCCGCGTCACGAGCAGCTCGTCGCCGCCGAATCGCTCGCCCTCGGCGCGCTCGCGCTTCTTCGGTTTCTTCGGCTCCCGTCGCGGCTCGACGCGCGGCGCGCCGCCGCCGTCGCCGCCGCCGCCGCCGCCCTCGGGGACGACCTCGAACCCTTCGCGCTCGTCGTCGTCGCCGCCGTCGGCGGTCTCTCCCGCGGCGGACGGCCTCTTCGCCTTAACCGGCGGCGGTCGCGCCGGTCGCATCGCGGCCTTCGCGCGCGCCTTCTCGAGCTTCCGCTGCTTCTCCTCCCCTCTCCTCGCAGCCCTCTCCGCGGGGTCCGACGCGCGCGCGTCTCGCTCCGCCGACAACACGTCCGCGACCGCTCGCGGCAGCGCGCACGGCATGACGGCCAAACACGTGAAACGCCCGCCGCCCTCCGCCTCCGCGACGGGCTCGTCGATATCGCGCGCGCTCGCGGCGCCGCCGCCCTTCCCGGCGACGCGGAGATCCCACAACCTCACGACGCCCTCCGACGACGCGGTGACCAGCGACGTCGCCCCCCCCGCGGGCCCGCCCATCGCGACCCCGGCGTCGTGGTCGTCGTACGGCACGACGACGCCCTTCACGCGCGTCGGGTGCGCCTTGGTTATCCGCAGCGCGTGCTTCGTCGGCGGCGCGCGCGTGTCGTACCCGACGACGTCGCCGCCTTCCAACCCGAGCACCGCGAGCGCGTCGGAGCCAGCCATCGTCGCGCACATGACGCGCGAGGGCGCGTCGAAGACGCCGCACACCGCGCCGGTCTCCGCGCTCGTGATCGTCGTTCTGCTCTGCGCGCAGGCGTAGTACTTGGTCCCGCTCGGGGTGAACGACAGGAGCTCGGGCTTCACCTTGAGCTTGGTCTTGTGCGCGACGCGTCCTCGCTTCATGTCCCACATCGCGACGCATCCGTCCGCGCCCGAGGACAGCGCGACCGCGCCGGACTTGTGCACGCTGACGTTTTGGACGCCGCCGCGGTGCGCTTTCAGCGTCTTGAGCGCGTCCCACGCGTTCACGGACCACACGATGATCGTCCCGTCCTGCCCGCCGGTGACGAGACGCGTCGGCTCCGTCGACGACGACGGGCCGTGCAGCTCCATGCACTGCACCGTGCCCTCGTGCCCGGCTAGCGTCCCGAGGTCCGCGAGCGCGCCGTCCGGGTTGTGATGATACACGCGCACGAGGTCGTCGGCGCCGCCGGAGGCGATGAACCCGCCGCGCGCGGCGACGGACTTGCACTGCGTGAGATGCGCGTCCAGGGTGAAGGCGTGATTCACGGCGGCGGCGGCGGCGCCGCTCTCGCGCGCGGACGACGACGACGACGACGACGAGGGAAGGCCGTCGACGCGGTAGCCGAACACGAAGCGTTCGTACGAGCCGGCCACGACGAGCGCCATGGCGTCGGGGCGGGAGGAAGTGCAGTGCGCGCGCGCGGACGTGTGCCGCACCGCCGCGCGTATTGATTCTCCAGTTCCCAGACGACCAGATACCAGACATCCCTCTCGCGATTTTATTACTGCGTGCTTCTACGACACCGCCGCGGCGGTCTAAGTCTCTACGCGCGAGTCCGCCCTGAACCCGCGCTCCTCCCTCTCTACAACCTCCCACCCGCGCTCACGACCTCGACGTTATGTTCTGGTACGCCTTCGCGACTTTCTGAAACGCGTCCTTCGCCCCCGCGGCTTTGCACTTGTCCGGATGCAAAACCTTCGCGAGCTCTCTGTACGATTGCTTCACCCACTTCGCCTGCGCGTCCGGGGGCAGGTTCAGGATCTGCCAGTCCGTCCCCGCCATCATCACCCGCCGCACCGCCTGGCGCTCGCGCTCCTCCGGGGTCAGCTCCGCGGCCGCGGCTTCCGCGCGCAGCGTCGCCTCGGCGCCCTCCGCGGTGCCGACGCCTTGTTTTTTCCTCGCCGCCGCGAATCCGCTGAGCAGGTTGCTCGCCTTCTTCGCCTTGTTCGCCTTCTCGAGCGCCGCCTCTTTCTTCTCGAGCTCCTTCGCCGCCGCGGCGTCGCGCGCGGCGGCCTCCTTCTTCTCCTTCGCCCTCGCCGCCGCGGCTTTGATCGCCGCCTTCATCTTCTCCGCTTCCTCGCGCGCGTCGGCGAGCTTCTTCTCGAGCGCCGCTTTCGCCTCCGCCGCCTTCGCCGCGCGCTCCAGCGCCGCGGCGTCCGGCGGCGGCGTGGACGCGCGGTATCGCTTGTGCGCGTCCGGGTCCGCGGCCGCCGCGCTCGCGTCCGCGCGACGCTTCACGCCCACGGGGAGGAACGCCTCGCCGGAGGGTGTGTACGACGCCGCGGCCGCGCGGAGAGGCGCGGACGCGGCCGGGGCGAACGGCGTCGTCTTCGCCGCGGTCGTCGTCGTCGCCGGCGGCGGCGCCGGCGCGGCGGCGCCGGGTCGGACCCACACGTTCTTGCCGCCGCGGCCTCCGCCGCGGCCGCCGCGGCCGCCGCCGCCGTACATGCCCGCGCCGTGCGCCGCGCGCGGCGTCGATCTGACGCGCGCAACGGGAGGAAGTGATGACCTGTGATGAGGCAGGGAAGGCGCAGCTCGCGCTTGGGGCGCGTTCTTTAGTTTGGTTTTTCACCCGTCCCTCGGTTTCACAAATTGATCGCGCCCCCTTTCAACTATCCGATGAACTTGTTCACTGCGTGCGTGTCGCCACGTGTCGCCGCGCTGCCGCCTCGCCGGTGCCGATCACTCCTCGCCGCGCACCGCGCCCGTCCGAACGAACGACACCACCGATGACATCCGTCTCCTTCACCGCCTCCGCGGTCGGCCGCGCCGCGGTCGCGAACGCGCCCCGCCGCGCCGCGGCCAGGGCGCCCGTCGCGTCGTTCGCTCCCGCGTCGGGATCGGCGAAATCGTCGTCCCGCGTGGCGCTTCGCTCGCGCCGCGGCGCGTCCGTCGTCGTCCGCGCGGAGGACGTGAACCCGCTCCTCGACCGCGAGAACCCGGAGTTGGAGGAGAAGTTCGCGACCATCGGGTGCGTCCGCGCGTCGAGTCGCGCGATCGACGCGCGCGCGTCCGCCGCTCGCGCCTCGAAACGTTATCCCTCCTCACCTCCCGCCGGCTCTCGACGGGGGATATTCCCGTCCGTCCCCGCGCGAGGGACGACCGCGCCGCGACGTCCGCGACGAGTCTCGTCTCGTCTCGTCAACCATCCACCTTCCACTGACGACGATCGATCCCCGCCCTTCCCACCCCGCGAACGACGACGCGACGCGCAGGTCCGGCGAGCACGAGTGCAAAGGATGTCTGTACACGTACGTCCCGAGCAAGGGCGATCCGGATTACCCGGTCGCCGCCGGGACGCAGTTCAAGGACCTCCCCGAGGACTGGCGGTGCCCGACGTGCGGCGCGGATAAGACGAAGTTCAAGAACCTCGGGAAGCAAGTCGCGGGGTTCGCACAGAACCAAGGTTACGGTCTGGGCACGAACAGCATGACGGGTGGGGAGAAGAGCCTTTTGATTTACGGCGCCCTCGCGCTGTTCTTCGCGCTGTTCTTGGGAGGCTATCTCCTCGAATAGGCTATTCTTGTCACTACTACTACTACGTCGTCGTCGTCTCGCTTAACGTCGCATCCCCAGCGCGTCCCATTTCTCCCCCGCGGCGCGCTCCGCGGCTTTCGCCGCGAGCGCGCCGAGCACGTCGTCGCTCAGCCCGCTCTCTCTGCCTTTCCCCGGCTGGAACCCGCGCACGACGTACGAAAACGCGTTCGCGCAGCTCTCCATCCTTCGCTCGTCCATGCCCGCGCCGTCCGCGCGCGTCTCGAGCCCGTCCCCGCGCGCGGCGACCGTGTGCGTGAACGCGCGAAACGGGTTCGGCGCGGGAGGCTCCGCGAAGTTCGCGCCCAGCGCGCGGAACACCGCGACCTCGCCTCGGAGGTCCGCGTAATCGTTCGCGGCGGTGAGCACCATCGGAAGGTGCTCGCGCGATAAAATCTCGACGAGATCTCCGGCCCACGCGCGCGCTAAGTCGCCGCCGCCGCCGCCCATGCCGGTGTTGAACCCCACGACCACCGCGGGGTGCCCGTCCGGCAGCTCGCGCGACAGGAACGCGCCCACGGTCCCGCGCCGCGCGCTCGCCGTGAGCACGGGAGACAGCCGTCGCGGCGGCGCCGCGGCGGCGGCGTCCTCGCGCGCGTCCGGGCCGACGAATACGAGGTGGATCTCCCCGCCGCCGCCGGACCCGGGCTGCGGCGCGCAGATGGGAACTTCCTCCCAGTACCGCGTGTGCTCGAGGAGGAACTGCTCCGTTTTACTCGACGCGCCGGCGATCACGATCGTCAGCGGCGCCGCCGCCGCGGAGGCGGACGTCCTCCTCGCCGCCGCGATCGATCCGCGCACGCTCTCGAGCTGCAACGCCCTCGCGAGCGTGACCGGAAAGCTCAGACCGTCGAGCGCGTGCGGCGTGAGCACGGGCTGATCGTCCCCGCGGCCGGCGATGGACCAGCGCGTGTGGACGTAGTCTTCCCAGTCCTTCGCGTCCCGCAAGTCCACGCCTCTCGGGGCGACGTTTTTCGACGCCGGCGGCGGCGGCGGAGGGACGGGGGTAAAGTCCGTGGACGTCGTCCACGAGAGCGTCCCGCCGACGCCCACGCAATCTTTCCCGCGCGACGCGGCCGATGTCGACGAGTTCGGTGGCGGAGGCGGTGCCGCTCGAGGCGGGTCCGGCGGCGGCGGCGGGTCCATCGTCGTCGTCGTCGTCGTCGTCGTCGTCGCCGCCTCTCCCGCGCCGGTCTCCGTCCCCTCGCACGCGACGCGCACGAGCAACGTCCGCTCCGGCTTCTTCACGAGCTTCACCTCGATCGAATCCCCGTCCGCGTCGTTCGGTAACTCCACGCGCGCCTCACCCCCGGTCAGCCCCGGCGCGGCGACGACTAACGCGACCCCCCCGCCCGAAACCGGCTCGGTCTCAACGGAGCACTCCCCCGCGGCGGTGCCTCTCGGCAGCGGGACGGTGAACGCGAGCGTGGTCCCGTCGTCGTCCCATCGCACCGCGCACGGCGGCGGCACCGAGGGAAGCGCGCGCGTCCACGCGGCCGTCCGCGACGGCCTGACCTTGACGGCGTCGCCGTCGTCGCCGTCGCCGCCGCCGTCGCCGCCGCCGCCGCCGCCGAATTTGCGTCGCATCGTCTCGATCTCGCGTCGTATCTTCTCCTCTTGCGCGCGCTTTTCCTCCTCCGTCACCGGCGTCGTCCGCGCGGCGGTCACCTCTTCCTTGTGAAAGTACCACAGAGTCACCGCGTACCTGTCCGCGTTCGCGGCGAGGACCTCGTGAGGCACGCGCGCGTTGGACTTGAACAGCACGAGCCTTCCACCGAGCGGCGCGACGTCGACGAGTTTCACCGGCGCCGCCTCCGCGTCGGCGCGGTCGCGCAGCGTCGCGACGTGCCTCACCCCTTCCGCGACGTCGCTCGGGCCTTCGACGACGAGATCGCCGTCGTCGCCCCCTGGTCCGGTCGCGTCGAACGCGTCCGCTTGAAGGAGGCTCCGTCCGTCGCAGTCCGTGAACCCGATCGCGTCGGACGGTTTCTTCATGCATCGAAACACGCGCAGCTCGCCGCCGTCGCCTTCCTCCCACGATTCGTTCAGATATATCAGCGCGGTGACGAGCCGCCCGTTCTGATCCGGATTGTCCACGTGTCGAACGTACCTCGCGCCGCCGCCCGGGTACACCGAGCACATTGCCTGCGAGCGCGAGGACACGTGCGAACACTCCCCGCCGAGCTTCCCGAGCTCGTTCACGAGCGTGTCCGTCTTTTTCATCGCGGCCGGGAGGAGCTCCCAGCCGATGTCCGCCTCCGTCCCGGAGAACCACCCGACGTGATCGCCGCGGACGTGTTTCATCGTGTACTGCGTCGCGTTCCCGGCTTTCCCGCCCGCGAGGACGCCCGGGGTCATGTGCCCGGTCTCGTGCGCGCGCTTCACCTCGCGTTTCAGTTTGATCACGTCCTCTCTCGGGAGGAACCCGTCGACGACGACGAAGTTCTCGTCGTTCAGGCGCTCGTCGATCTCCGCGAGGGAATCGTCCATGAGCCACCACCACTCGGACTTTCCGAGGAGCGCGTATTTCGTTCGCAGGTAGAACAGGACGTCCGCGCCCGGGTCGTCGTCCGCGGCGTCGTCGAGCGGCTTCTTCTTCGTCGCGTGTTGATGTTTGTTTTTTCTCCCCATCGCGTCCGCGCGTCCTCTCGGTCCTCGCGCCGTGTCTCTCCGCGCGGCCCCGCCCACGACGGGGAGCGACGCCGGGACCCGCGTCGCCGGGACCCGCGCCCCCTCGGAGCTCGGTCCCGCCGCCCCGTGCGCGGTCGCGAGTTGACGACGGCTCGACCGTCGTATTTCTTCTTCTCGTGACTGACGACGCGACGCGACGACGAACGAAGCGTCGTCGTCCGTCGGGTCGCGTTTCAAACCGGGGCGCGCCCGTCGCGCCGTGGCCGCACGAGGCGACCATGGGAGGCCTCTTCGGGAACAAGACGCCGTATTCGGACCCTCGACGCCCCGCGGACCGCGCGGGGAGTCACGCCGGCGCGTCCGCCGCGGCCGCGCAGTTCGAGCAGATGCATCTCAGAGACCAGGTGCGCGCTCGATCGATCGTTTCGCGCGTCGCTTCTTCCTTCTTTTAGGGTTGACATCCGCCCGCGACCCGCGCCGCGCGCCCGGACTGACGCGTCCGATCCCCCGTCCGCGAGCGCAGAACGCGCGACGAGCGCATCCTCACGGGACGACGTCGCACGCGACGGGCGCGGCGCCCGTCGGCGGCGTCTCCGGCGGCGGATCCCGCGTCCTCGTCGGCACCGCGAGAAACTTCCCGTCGCTCCTGCGCCTCACGAACGAGGAGCTCCGGACGCTGTTGACGGACCAGACCGCGTTCGCGACGTTCCTCCACGACACCGAGGAAGCGAAAGACGCGAGGGCGTTCACGAGAGACCTTCGGAACGAGATCGCGGGGATGTGCGCGGTCAACATCGAGATGGCGGACGAGGCGAGGGACCTCAAGGCGCAGCTGAAGATCATCGGCTCGTGCGACCAGGCGCGTTCTATCTCACACTGGTTCCCATACGACCGCGTTGGCGTGGTGAACGTCATTCCTTAAGGACTTTTCCCGGCGCGTCTCTCCGCCCAGGGTCCCACGCTTTCAATCCCCGCCCTCGACGCCTTTCACCTTCAACTGACGCCTTTGAACTCCACCCCGACATTCGCTCGTATGGAACGACCCTCAGGCGCCCGTGCTCGCCGAGCACGAGGAGGTTCGAAAGCGCGCGGAGGAGGTGATGCGGAAGTACGACTTGGACACCGTGTTGGACGCGCTGAGGCGTCGCGCGGCGAAGCTGGACGAGGAGTGCGAGGCCATGGACGAGAAGCTGCAGTCGGGGAAGATGACGGCGGATGAGTTTTGCAAAGAGTACCCGGCGCTGAGGCAGAGGTACCACGAGGACGCGCTCAAGGCGGCGATCGTGCAGCCGGCGCTGGAGTCGCGGCGCGGCGGCGGCCCGCCGCCGCCGCCGCCTCCTCCTCCGCCGCATTACCCGAGATGATAGATATTCATAGCGCGATGTCACGACGACGATCGCATAGCAGACTACCTTCGTGTGTACGCGTCGCCTACGCCTACGACGGAGAACGTCGTCGCGTCACGTCAGTCCACTCTCGAGGTGATGAACACGCCGCCTCGCCCGCCGCGACTGATGCGCAGCGTCTCGTCGCAGAACGTGTTCTTCAGCGCGCCCTTCGGCCTCGGCAGCGGCAACCGCACGCGCGGCTGCTCCCCCGCGCCCCCGTCCGACAACCCCGGCGCCGGCCCGATCTCCCAATCCGTAAACGTCACGACAACCTCTCTCGCGTCCGGGTCCTTCGCCTCGATCGTCCCCATGACGCCCACGCGCACGGCGCCGCCGAACGCGAGCTCGACGTCGACGACGTTTACGACGCGCCCGTTCTCGATGTCCACCATCTGCTGGTTCGCGACCCCCCGCGCGCCCGTCTCCGCGCTCCCGGCGAGCGACGGCAGAAACGTGAAGAACGTCTTGTACAGCGTGTCGACGAGCTTCTGGAACGCGTCGTCGTCGAGGACCGCCTGCAGCGGCCCGAGCGCGCTGCTCGCGTCCGAGGTGCTGTACACGAGCGACCATCGCCCGGAGACGTCCAGGAATGGGACGTCGTCCGCGATCGATTCGAGCGCGTCCGTCGCGTCGAGGATCGCGCGCTTCGTCGCGCTCGGGTCGGCACCGGGCTTTCGCGACGCCGCGACCGCGGCGAGGAGGTCCTTCTTCAGCGCGGCGACGTCCGCGGACGCGCTCGCGGACGACGACGACGCGCGCGCGTGGGCGCGCGCGCGACGCGCGGGCGCGGGCGCGGACGCGCGAGGGGGGAGGGGCGCGGCGAACCGCGCGGTCGGCGCCGCCGCGGCCATGGTGGCGCCGGAGGATATGACTGATGAGATCTGTCGGGCGAGCGCGAGCGCCGCTGCGGATGCGGATGCGGCTCCGAGACCGGCTCCAGGGAACCTCGAAAAGGCGGCGGGCGATTTCGCCCTCCGCCCGCACTCGACATCGCGCGCGATGAAGAACAAGAAGAAGCTTCGGAGGAAGCAGGAGGAGGCGGAAGCCAAGGCGAGGGGCGAGGCGATGAGCGAGAGCGAGAGCTCGGACGACGAGTCCGTCTCCGCGTCCGAGGAGCCCGAGCCGGTGAAGGAGAACGAGAAGAAGAGGCGGCTGAGGGAAATCGCGAAGGACGACGACGACGACGACGACGACGAAGCGTCCGCGTCCGAGTCCGAGGAGGAGGACGACCCGCGGTTCGACAAACCCAGGCCGAAGATCGACTTCACGGGCGTGAACGCGAAGGAGAAGTGCGTCATCTTGAGCAGCCGAGGCGTGACGTCGCGGTACCGGCACCTGATGTTGGACATCATGACGCTCATCCCGAACAGCAAAAAAGACAGCAAGCTGGAATCGAAAAACCCGAAAGAAGCGGTAATGGAGGTAGCGGAAATGAAAAAGTGAAGAAGCACGATGTTATTCGAGTGAAGGAAGCGGACGGACTGCTA
>Ga0181559_10004202_pt1 | contig 13964 bp, 10 predicted proteins | sample 011ome_21_FD_133752 | JGI IMG/M metagenome (GOLD analysis project Ga0181559, IMG submission 133752) | Coastal salt marsh microbial communities from the Groves Creek Marsh, Skidaway Island, Georgia - 011508AT metaG (megahit assembly) | ecosystem: Environmental > Aquatic > Marine > Intertidal...
TACTGCCTGTCATCGTCGCCTCCGCACGTATCGCGTCTTGACGAGTCCGTCGTTCTCGTACCGCGTCGACTCCGCGACGTCCCACCGGAGATCCTCGGAGACGTTTTTGGACGCGCCGTTTGCGTTTGTTCGCGCGTCAAAACCGAACAGCGGCGCGCCTCGCCCGATGAGCACCGGGACAGTGGTCAGGACCATCTCGTCCACCAGGTCCTCCTCCAGCAGCGCGCGAACGATCGAGCCGCCATCCACGTACGCGCGGAGAGGTCGGCTGCCTTTTTTTTTTCTCGTTTCGCGCGCGACGACGCGCAGCGTCTCCGCGGGCGACGCGGCGGAAACGGAGATTTTTGTTTCTTTATTTTCGTCGCTCGCCCTCGCGGCGGCGAGCGTTTCGGGCGGGATGTCCTCCTGCCGCATCGTGCGGCTCACCACGTACACGGGCTTCCCCGCGTACGGCCACGGCACGCCATCATTCACGAACGCCGCCACCTGGTCGAAGGTCTTGCGCCCCATCACGACGACGTCGACCGACGCGAGGAAGTCGGCGAACCCGAAATCCTCGTTCGGGTCCGACGGCGTCGGGAGGAAATCGAGCGCGCCGTCCGGCCTGGCGAGGAAACCGTCGATGGTCAAGCCGACGTACACCACCGTCTGCAGATCCGCGGCGCCGGCACCGCTCGCGGCCGCGGGGATGGGCGCGAGCGCCGTCGCCAGCGACGCGCCGCCGGCGAGGAGCGCGGCGCGCCGGGTCGCGGAAACCGAAACAGACTCGCGCGACGCTCGCGCCTTCGACGTTCGCGTCTTCGACGCTCGACTCTGGCCCGCGAACACGCGCGCCGCGAAGAGCCGTGCCGACGACGACGACATCGAGCCGCCCGGCGAGACGACGTAAACAGGGGCGAGCGCGGAAAGACGACGCGGGAAGGCGTCCCGCGCGCGTTCGAAGTGAAGTTGTTAACTTTCGTGCTCAATCGAGCTTCGGGCCCCTGAACGTCGCCCCGGCCGATCGGGGTGGGCGTCCACGTTTTCCAGTCCTAGACTTCAAGATGCCGGCACGCGCGCGGCGCACGGCCAGTCTGGCACTCGCGGCTGTTGAGCAGTCACGCGATGTCGAGCATGAGGCGCGGCGGCGGCGCGCTCATGCGCGCGATGGCGTCGATCGCGACGCCCCGCCTGGTCCAGCCGACCGCGGGCGCGGGCGGTCGTTTCGATCGCCTCGTCGTCGTCGGCACCGCGCGACCGCCGCCGATCGCGCGTTCCCGTTCCTTCGGGACCTCCCCCGCGGTTTCCTCCGCGGCCGCCGAGGGCGCGGAGACGAAGGTGCGCAACTTCGCCATCATCGCGCACGTGGACCACGGCAAGACCACGCTGCTGGACACGCTGATGAACCAGGGCGGCCAGCAAGCCTCCGAGCGCTTGATGGATAACAACGATCTGGAGAAGGAACGCGGCATCACCATCAGCAGCAAGTACACGTCGTTCCCGTGGCGCGACTGCGTGTTCAACGCCGTGGACACGCCCGGCCACGCCGACTTCGGGGGCGAGGTCGAGCGCGTGCTCGACATGGTGGACGGGTGTCTGCTGTTGGTGGACGCGCAGGAGGGCCCGATGGCGCAGACCAAGTTCGTGCTCTCCAAGGCGCTGCAGAAGGGCCTCAGGCCGGTGGTGTGCCTGAACAAAGTCGACCGCCCGGGCGTCACCGAGAGCGGGTGCGCCGAGGTGGAGAGCAAGCTGTTCGACCTGTTCGCGAACATGGGCGCCACGGACGACCAGCTGGACTTCGCCGTCGTCTACGCCTCCGCCAGGGAAGGCGTCGCCAGCCTGGACTTCGCCGAAGCGACGCGGCTGTGCGCGGCGCCGGAGTCTCAGAGGTCCGTCGCGCCGCTGCTGGACGTCCTGCTGGCCCGCGTCCCGCCGCCTCCCGGCTCGGCTCGGGCGGCGTTCAAGATGCTGGTGTCCATGATCGAGCACGACGCGTTCGTGGGGCGGCTGGTCACCGGGCGCGTCGCGAGCGGGAGCGTGGAGGTGGGCGACCGGGTCAAGGCGATGCGCCGCGGCGGCGACGACGCGAGTCACGGCGCGGGCGACCGCGAGTCCGGGCGCGTGACCAAGCTGTTCACGTCGCGCGGCGGCGCGCGCGAGCCGCTGCTCCGCGCGAGCGCGGGGGACATCGTGAGCGTCGCCGGTCTGAGCCTCGCGACGGTCACGGACACGGTCGCCGCGCCCGGAGTGGCGGAGCCGCTTCCGGCGTCCCCGATCGACCCGCCCACGCTCAAGATGACCTTCGGCGTGAACGACTCGAAGCTGGGGGGCCGGGAAGGGAAAAACCTCACCGGGCGCGTCATCTGGGACAGGCTGGTGGCGGAGGCGGAGACCAACGTGGCGCTGCGCGTGCTGCAGCAGGAGGGCGGCGGCGGCGACCGGTTCGAAGTGCAGGGGCGAGGCGAGCTCCACCTCGGCGTGCTCATCGAGACGATGCGCCGGGAAAACTTCGAGCTCTCGGTGTCCCCGCCGGCGGTGCTGTATAAGCCCGACCCCGATCGGCCGGGGAAACGGTTGGAGCCCCTGGAGGAGGTGGTGGCGGAGGTGGACGAGGAGCACGTGGGCGGCGTGATCGAGGCGCTGTCGTTGCGCAAAGGCGAGCTGATCGACATGCAGCACGGCGCGGGCGAGGGGGGGAAGACCCGGCTGGAGTTTGTGTGTCCCTCGCGCGGGCTCATCGGGTTCCGCTCGGTGTTCATCAACGAGACGAGGGGCACGGGCACGATGCACCGCTCGTTCGGCGGGTACGGCGAGTTCCGGGGCGCCATGGACCGCGTGCGAAAGGGCATGATCATCTCGTCCGCGTCGGGGGTGACGACGACGTACGCGCTCGGGCAGCTGGAGGCGCGCGGGTCGATGTTCGTGGGACCGAAGGTGGAGGTGTACGAGGGCATGATCATCGGCGAGTCCTCGCGCGACGAGTCGCTGGAGGTGAACGCGTGCAAGGAGAAGAAGCTGACCAACATGCGCGCCTCCGGGACGGACGAGACCGTGCGCCTCACGCCGCCGCGTTTGATGACGCTCGAGGAGGCGATCGGGTACGTGCAGAGCGACGAGCTCATCGAGGTTACCCCGAGCGCGATCCGCCTGCGCAAAGCCGAGCTCGACTCGGGGAAGAGGAAAGCGCAGTCCAGGAAAGCGGCCAAGGCGTGAGCGAGAGACGACGCCGGGCGGTACACGGTACAGTACGCGCGAGACGGGCGTGTGATCCGTTCCGGAGGTACGCGAGGTTATACGCTGTGGGTTATATATAGGCGGTGTGGATTCTTTCGTGTCGTTCGTGTTCGAGAGGTGCGCGCACACAGTCACGCAGACTACCTGCGTCTCCCTGCGTGAACGCGTCGATACTCGATACTTTCGATACTCGATACTCGATACTCGATACTCGCCACTACTCCGCGGCGGCGGCGGCGTCGCCCTCGGCATCCTCCTCGCCCTCCTCCGGCTTGGCGTCGGGGTCGAACGTCAACGCGTGCTTCGCCGGCGGCACCGGCTCGGGTTCGTTCATCGCCCACTTCAGCCAGCCCTGCGCGTCTATGCTCGCGGGCTCCGACGCCTCGCGCTTCTGCATGCGCGAAGCCGCTCTCGCGGCGTTGGTCTCCCGGGTCAGCCCGACGCGCTGCAGGCCGGTGGGCTGCAGGAGCACGGCGTTGTGCATCAGCCAGCGCGTCGCGTCCGGCGACGGCCGCCGGTCCAGCGAGTGGTAGAACCACGCCATCTGCGCGAGCTGCTTCGTGCCTTTCAGCGCGGGCGCGACGCGCTCTACGCCCGCGTCCAGCGCCTGCCACGTGGTCTCAACCGGCTGCTTGCGCATCGTCGAGTAGATCCACAGCGTCGTCGCGAGCTCTGTCGCCGTCAAGCCGGCGGGCGCGACCCGCGCCGCCGCGGCTTCGAGCGCGTTCCACACGTCGTCCACGACGGGTTCGGGCTCGGGCGCCTCGGCGCCCTCCTCGCCCTCCGCCGGGGGCTCCGCCGGGGGCGGATCGGCGGCACCATCCTCGCCCTCCTCACCCTCCTCGCCCTCCGCGGCCTGCGCCTTCGGGGGCTCGCGCGGCAACGTGACGAACGCGTGCAGGATGTTCACCAGGTCCTCGTTGGCGAACGCGCCGGCAAGCGCGTGTTTCTCGACGGCGGATTCGAGCTCCCGCCAGGCGTCCGCGTCCGGCTTACGCAGGCCCGCCTCCACCAGGCGCGCGTACGCCCACACGCACACCGCGACGCTCTTCGCGGACATCTCAGACGCGGTGTCCTCCACGGCGATCTCCAGCACGGTCCACGTGCCGTTCGTCGGCATCTTGCGAATCGTCCCGAGCGCCCACATGCACGTCCCGATGTCGTCCGGGGACATGTTCAGCGCCACTTCGCGCACGTCCTTGTCGAGTTTGGTCCACTTGTCCTCATCCGGGGTCTTGCCGAGGGTGCCGTACGCCCAAAAACGACGCGCCACCGCCTCGGGAAGCACCATGCTCCCGTGGGGCGGTGCGGCCAATTCTGGGAAACTACTCTCGGAAGTGCCGTGTTGTTGTTACCCCTGACGGATGTCGGAAACTCCGGCGCGAGCGTCATCGTCACTGCGCTCGCGCCGCGCCGTCATGACGCGGTCAGCGGCGCTGACCCGCGCGGTCGCGCCGCGAGACGCTTCGCGGACGGTAGCGCGTCGCCGCGGCGTCTCGCGCGCGTCGAAGTCGGGGCCGTTCCGCGCGCTCGCGGCGCCGTCTCCTCCCGAAACCCCCGCGTCGCGCTTGCGGCGCGCGCTGGAGCAGCCCGGCTGCGTGGTGATGCCGAGCGTGTACGACGCGCTGGGCGCGAAGCTCGTGGCGCGCTCCGGCGCGTTCGAGTGCGCGTTCATGTCCGGCTACGGCGTCTCCCTGAGCCGTCTCGGCGACCCCGACGTGGGCCTCGCGTCCTTCGCGGACGTGCTGGACGCGGGCACGCACATCTGCCGAGCGGCGGGCTCGGTGCCGGTGGTGGGCGACGGCGACACCGGGTTCGGCGGCGTCGCGAACGTTCGCAGGACCGTGCTCGAGTTCCACCGCGCGGGGTTCGCGGCGGTCTCCATCGAGGACCAGGTGTTCCCCAAGCGCTGCGCGTTCGCGGAGGGCGTCCGGGTCGTCGACCGCCCCGACGCGGCGGCGAGGATGCGCGCCGCGCTCGACGCGCGCGACGAGATCCGGCGGAACGGCGGCGACATACTGGTGATAGGCCGGACGGACTGCCGGCTCGCGACGAACGTGGAGGACGGGTTCGCGGAGGCGCTGTGGCGGTGTGCCGTGTTCGAGAGCATGGGCGCGGACGTCGTCTACTTCGAGGCGCCGCAGAGCGAACGCGAGATGGAGACGTTCAACGCGCGGCGCGCCGGTTCGGCGCGATCCCTGCTGGCGCAGGTGGAGCGCGGCGAGGGCGGCGGCGGCGGTTCCGGCGCCGTCTTGACCGCGGCGCAGTGCGGCGCGCTGGGGTACGACGCGGCTCTGTTCGGGCTCACTCTGCTCAGCGCCTCCGCGGCGGCGATGCAGAGCGCGCTGGAGGGCATGGCATATGGCGCGCCGGAGTCGCATCCGAGCGCGGCGAGCGGCGCGCTGCTTTCGTTCGCCGAGCTCAACGACGTCGCCGGCTTCGACGCGCACCGCGCGTTCGAGGCGCGGTACGACCCGGATCTGTTTTCGGAGATGGCGGAGGAGACGACGTGACAAACAATGACCAACCAGCGCGTCTCTCGCGTTCGTGCGGCACTCGTGCGGGTCACGCGTCGAGACGTGTGCGCGTTCGGTAGATGGTGGTATCCGCGTACGACGCGTATCGTACCGTCGTCTCGCTTTACCTTTTTAACGAATCTCGCTTTATTATTACCAAAAAAAAACCTCAGCTGAGCGGCGGGAAGGCGCCCGTCTTGGCGAGCACGACGACCCGCGACTTGTGCGAGATGTACCCCTTGATGCACTTGCGGAAGATGAGGTTCGCGACCACGCACTCCACCTCGTCGATGTCCATCTCCGCGCCGCACCACGCCAGCGCCTTGGCGAACACGTGCAGGGACACCTGGTTCGCCTTTTGCGGGTTCTTCGCCGCGCAAAACGCGTGCGTCTTGCGGAACAGCGCGCGCGTCGCGACGTCTCGCAGCTTTTCCAACACTAAAAACGTGCCCTGCATGATGAACGTCACCTGGTGTTCGTGCAGCGCGTCGTTCAGCTGCCGCACGTCCCCTGTACGCACAGCCTCCACCACGGCTTTGTACTCGTCCAGCGCGTACTTATGTAACAAAAGCGCCGTGGGCCGCCGGCCCAGGATGAGCTTCACCGGAACCAAGTAGCGCAGCACGAGCTTTTTGTTCCGCGGGTGGCGCGCGGAGCAGTGCTCGAACGCGTAGCTCAGGTTCTTCTCCGCGCGCGCGTAGTCGTCGTCGAATACCGCGAGTCGTCCGACGTAGTACGAGTACGTCACTTTCTGAGAACTGGGGAACGACTCGAAGCTCGGGAACGTCGGCAGGTTCACCGCGGCGATCAGGTTCTTGCACAGGTGCAGCGTGTTGAGTTTGAAGTAGATCTTGAACAGGCTCACCACCAGGAACAGCGACGCGCGCTTCTTCTCCTGCACCGAAGTGTTGGCGGTGTTCCGGTACACCAACATGAGCAACGCCCCCGCGTCGTGCAGCTTGCTCGCCTTCTTGCCGGCGGCCACGAGCGCCGCGTCCGCGCGCTCCGCCAAAGACTTGGCGGCTTTTACTAAATTGACCAGCGCTTCAAGGCTCCAAGCGGTGTCCTGCAGCCTGAAGTCCTTGACGAACGCCTGCGTCGCGGACGTGACCGCTGCGAACGCGTCCTCCGCCCTGTTCTCCGCGATCGCGCCCAAGCACTGGCAGTGGAACGCGAACACCTCGTCGTGCGGCTGGGGCAAGCGCTGTTGACACAGCGCCCCGAGGTTCACATCGCGGTTCTCCGCCAGGGCAGAGGTCACCGCGCGCGTCGCATCCGGGTTCGCCACGTCGAGCAGGCGCGCGAGCTGCGCGCCGTCCTGCGCGCGCACCGCCGCGCTCGCGGCCTCGAGGTACTGCCCCAGCGCCGCCATCGTCGCGCCGTGCGCCCCAGTGGACTGAAGATCGAGCGCACGACGGACCGTCCCTGCGCTTTTCATCCTCGCCGTTCGCGCGCGCTTCGAGCGCTGCTCTCCGTCGCGGCGTGCTGCGCGCCAACGTCGCTTCGCCGGTCACGCGACAAAAAAGGGTTCGTCCTTGAAAGTGCGCGGGGAGAAAACGAGGGCAACCGTCGATTTTCATCCGTGAAATCCGAAACCGTATCGCGTTCACGACCGAGTGTTTCCAGAAGTCTTGCAGCGGCGGAAGATTCGTCCGACGTCAGCAGTGAGCAGGCGGCGACAGTTCGGGATCGGGATCGCGAGGGAAACCAAGCGCCGAACCACGCGGATAGCACACTCGAACGCACATCGACCATGTCGACTATTGCCAGCACCTTCATGGCCGTCGCCGTCCCCGCGGCGACGCGCCCCGTCGGCCGCAGAGCCGGTGCGTCCCCACACCCGCGCCCGAATGCTGACTGATACTCTCGTCGGCGGGACCGTGTGATCTGGCAGATCCGCGCCGTTCGCAGCCGCGTCGCGACAGACGCGGCGAATCCGCTCGCCGCATCCCTCGAGCTGCCACCGTCGCTCCAGCGCGCTCCCGAGACCTACCCGGAAGACGACCCCGCCGCTGACCTCCGCCCGCCCCCTCTGTCCACCCCCGCGCAGGCCCCGCGCGCTCGGCGCACGCCTTCGCGAAGTCTCGCGCGATGTTCGCGCGCAATCCCGTCTCCGCGCGCGGCCGCGGCGCCTTCGTGGTCCGCGCCGCCGAGGAGAAGCCCCTCGGCGTGTTCAAGCTGGAGTACGACATCTCCAACGACGACAAACACAAGCCGAACAACTGGAAGGAGCCCGTCGTGGTGGCGGTCTCCGGCGCGGCCGGCCAGATCAGCAACCACCTGCTGTTCAAGATCGCCTCCGGCGAGGTGTACGGCCAGGACCAGCCCGTGGCGCTGCGCCTTCTCGGCTCCGAGCGCTCGCGCGAGGCGCTGGAAGGCGTCGCTATGGAGCTGGAGGACTCGCTGTTCCCGCTGCTGCGCGAGGTGAACATCGGCATCGACCCCGAGCTGGTGTTTGCGGATGCGGACTGGGCTCTGCTCATCGGCGCGAAGCCCCGCGGCCCCGGGATGGAGCGCGCGGATCTGCTCGAGATGAACGGCGCCATCTTCGTCGAGCAGGGCAAGGCGCTGAACAAAGTCGCTAAACCGACGTGTGTGGTGTGCGTGGTGGGGAACCCCTGCAACACCAACGCGCTCATCGCGATGGAGAACGCGCCCAACCTGGACCGCAAAAACTTCCACGCGCTGACGCGGCTGGACGAGAACCGCGCTAAGTGCCAGCTCGCGTTGAAAGCCGGCGTGTTCTACGAGACGGTGAGCAACGTCACGATCTGGGGCAACCACTCGACGACGCAGGTGCCCGATTTCGTGAACGCGCGCATCGACGGCGCGCCCGCCGCGGAGGTGATCGACGACCAGGCGTGGCTCGAGAGCGAGTTCACGCCGGCGATCCAGACGCGCGGCGGGTTGCTCATCAAAAAGTGGGGCCGCTCGTCGGCGGCGTCCACCGCGGTGTCCATCGCGGACGCCATCAAGGCGCTGGTCACGCCCACGAAGGAGGGCGACTGGTTCAGCAGCGCGGTGTGCACGGACGGGAACCCGTACGGCATCGCGGAGGGCATCGTCTTCTCCATGCCCTGCCGCTCCACCGGCGACGGCTCGTACGAAATCGTGGAGGGCCTGGAGATCAACGACTGGCTCCGGGAGCGCATCCAGACATCGGAGGACGAGCTCACCAAGGAGGCGGACTGCGTCTCGCACCTCACCGGCAAGATGGGCGGCGCGTGCGAGCTGCAGGGTGCCGAGGCGGACACCATGCTCCCCGGCGAGGCGTAAGGAGAGAGGTTTATGTGGATTTTCGTCCCCCGAGAGCCGGCGCGATTGGAGGGGTCGACGCGACGCGAAAGTACATACGGTACACACACTACTCGAATATTACGCGAATATCCAGCGTCGCTTTTACCCGCGCCGCGTTCTTCGCCCGCCTTTTCACAGCGCGCGCGCGTTGTCGTGCCGGTGCGGTAGACTGGTAGACGGGTGATGCGTAGATTTCAACGCGAGGATGGGATCCCAAACCTCTCCGTCTCTCGTTCGTTCGCGCCGCGGAGTCCCCTGAAGCGCGCGCGCGCGCGACGGGTATCGCCGCGACGCGGCGGGAATCTTTGGTATCGCGCCTCGTCGCTCACAGCTCTCCCTCGGCGGGTTTCCTGGCGACAAACACCCCCCAGGAGAAGACGCCCTTTTCCTTCTGGATGTCCGCGCGCTCGGTGAGCGAGCTGACCCAGTTGTCCAGGTACTGGTCGGAGATGCCCTTTGCGTTCATCTCCGGGCGGTTCTCGGCGATCTGCGAGAGCATGTTCCGGAAGTACCGCTCGAGGTGGTTCGAGCCGTCCCACCAGGTGACGTACTTGAACCCGCTCTCCTTAATGAAGTCGATGTACATCGAGGGGCGGCCCATGAACGTCGTCGCGTTGCGGTCGGTGAAGCCCTTCAGCGCCTTCTCGTCCGCGCCGTCCGCGCCCATGATGTCCGAGAACACGAACACGCCGCCCGGCTTCAGGCAGCGCACCAGCTCCTTGAACAGCGCCACCTTGTCGCCGGCGTGGCACAGCACCTCGCACGACCACACCGCGTCGAACTTGTTCGTCCACGCCTCGGGGAGGGGGTCGTTGATGTTCCCCACCTGCGCGTCCACCAGGTGATCGATGCCGAGCTCCACGCACCGCTCCATGTTCAGCGCGTTCTGGCCCGGACCGAGGTTGTATCCGGTCACCTTGCACCCGAAGCGCTTCGCCATGGCGTGCGAACCGCCGCCGTGGCCCGAGCCGAGGTCGAGCACGTGCATGTCGGGCTTGATGGTCTTAGCCCAGTCCATCTGGGTCATCATCCACTCCGTGGTGTACGCGGAGGACTCCTTGACGCCGTCCTCGGGGTTCTTGTAGATGCCGAAGTGGATGTCGTGGCCGCCGCCGCCCATCACGCACTGGTAAAACACGCGCGTGATCTCCTCGTCGTACTGCTCGAGGACTTTGTCCGCCACCTCCTCCTTGGTGAACTGCTTGTCCACAAAGTCAGCCTGCGGTGAGGGTGCCGAGCGCGCCACAGGAAAGAGGGACGACGGAGTGTCAGCGAGTGTCAGCGGAAGGGTCGCGCCGACGTGATCGCGCCGGGCGTTCGCGGGTGTCGTTCGGTTTCGGCACCGACCGCGACCTACGACGATCCGAGGCGCCGCGGGGTGACCGACGCCGCGCACCGAGGCCGAGGTGAGGGAAACGCGACGTGACGGGACGGGAGTCGCACCATGGTTACGGTTCGGTGGCTTTTGTGGCACGAAGGGTGGAAGGGTGGAAGCCTGGTGCGTGAGGCGCACTCGGGTGTGTCGAGAGAGATAGCGCGCACCTGCCCTCGTTTCGATTGCTGAAAAAGCACTTTTCTGCCCGGCGGTCAGAATCCGACGGCTCAGAGCTGTCGACGGAATCGTATGGGCATCCAGTCACGACTTTGGAACGTAAGCTACGAGGTGCGTTCTTCATTTTTGGCGAGAGTTTCGGCTCCGATGGAAAGCAAACATTGTCGAATGCGCACCGCGAAGGAGGCGCGCGAGCGTCGGCGCGCGCGCGCCGCCGAGCGCAGGGCGCTCGATGCGCTCGCCGCGCGCATACGCTCCACTGCCCTTGACGGCTACGAGGCGAGCCACGGCGACGGCGGGGACACGTCCGATGCGAGACGCGTCGACGCGCACCGAAACGAGAATAAGGATGCGCGCACCGAGCCCCCGACGACGTCTACCATCCGCGACGTCCAGCGCGAGCGCGACGCGCTTCTCCTGCGCGTCGAGCACTTGGAGCGCGCCGCGGCGCGCGACACGAACGCTGCCGTCGCGGGCGTCGCCGAGCGCGCCGCCGAGAATGCGCGCGTCGCGTTCGTCGAGCGGCTGGCGGATGCCGCCTCGGCGCTCGCCGAGGCGCGCGAGGAGACGCGCGCGTCGCGCGCGCGCGTCGCGGACCTGGAGCGCACCGCGCCGGCTCGCGCGGCCGCGCTCGAGGAGGCGACGCGCGCGCGGGTCGCCCAGGCCGTGGCGGAGGAGAGAGCCAGAGGGGACGCGCGTCTCCGCGCCGCCGCGGACGCCGTCGCCGAGGCGCACCACGCTAAGGTTGCGGCGGATGCGCGCGGCGCGCGCGGCGCCGCCGCGGAGGCGCTCCGCGAGGAGCTCCGGGTCACGCGGGTCTCGTTGCAGGAAGCGCGCGCGAGGGCCGAGGCGCTCGCGCGGCTGAACGGAGCCACGTCGTTGGCGGCCGAGACCGCGCGTGCGAGCGAGCAGGCGGCGTCCGCGGCCGAGCGGCGAGCGCTGGCGCGCGACGTCGACGAGTTGACGCGCGCGGCGGCGGCGCGGTGGGGCGGAGGTTGGAACGCGTCTCTATTCGACGATACCGGTACGTTCAAAACGCACCGCGAAGACGACGACCCGGGCGTCGCGATCCGGCGGATCGCGGCGAGGCTCCGCACGGAGAGCTATCCGGCTCGCGGCGACGACGGTTCCGGTCGCGTCGCGGCGGAGACGACGCCGTCGCGCGAACCGCTTCTGGCCGGGTATCGCTGAAAAACGCGTTTTTCGTCGGCGTCGCACGCGGACCGTCGCGCGTCGCGCGCGATATAGAATAGGAGCATATAGTCTACGAATAGAACGTCTTCGAATCGTGCGTGTCGCTAGAGCGCTAGTTGAGCTATGTATGCCGCGGGGCTATCTACGTGTTCGTCGCGCGTGGTCGGGTATCAGTCGCTCGCGAGGTCGAACCCGATCTTGGCGCGGAAGTTTCCCAGCCCGTCGCACCGCTGGCAGTTCACGCGCCCCGACCCGCGGCAGTACTCGCACCACACGGGCTGCACGCCTCGCGGAAGCATCGCCTGGTCCGGGAAGTTGGTGCGCCCGCGCCCGAGGCATCGCTCGCACATGCACTTCCCGCGCCCGTCGCAGTCGGGGCACGGGTCCGCAGGCACGAACGCCGCGGGCACGCGCACGAAGGGTTTCGGCCTCACGATGAGAACGCGTCTCTTCTCGGCCGACGACGCGCCGCGCGCCTGTCCCTCGTCGCCGGACGAGAGCTCCGAGGCTGCCTTGGCGATGGCGGTCAGGGACACCCCTGTGGTCAGCCCGAGCAGGAAAGGAGGCGCGGGCATGCCTCCCCTCTGAGCTCGGCGGGCCGGAACGCGAACGCCCGCGTCGCTGTGGGGTGCTGTCCTCTGCTGAAACTCCTTCTCAGTCTGAAGCCATTTGGTCCTCGAATCGCAATCAACAGTTGGCACTCACTCAAAGATATTTGTGGCTTTTTGTGCGCTTCGCGCGGCCTGGGGAACCACACCGTCGCGCGCGTGAACGCCACGCAGACGACCGTCGTCGACGCGCGCGCCCGAGAGTCGCGCGTGAGTCGGGCCGGGTCCTCGGCGCGAGCTCCGGGACCCCGAGCGAGGTCCTTCGAGGCGCTCGCGCGGAGCCGCGCGTCGTTCGCTTTTCGCGGGGAACCGATCGCGGACGAGTCAGATTCGCGATGTGGGTCGCGCGCGCCGCGGGCTCGCGCCACGCCGCGGGGGCGCTTCGGAGGCACCGAGCCTCCGCCACGTCGCTCACGCGTAGCGATGCGATGTGCACGGACGCGTTCGTCGGGTTCGCGGGCGGCCCCGTGGACCGCCCCGCGCGCGATCGTCCGTCCGCGGGAGCGGAAACCGCGAATGAGGTGGCGAGCTTCGCGAACGATTCGACTCGAAAACGCGCCGCGCCGAGCGCCGTCGACGCCGCCGCCGCGCGCGCGATGGTCGGCGGGAGCGGGCGCGACGGCTTCGACCGCGCCTGGAAGAAACACGGGTTCGCGAGCGGCGATGCCCTGATCTGCGCGACCGGCAAAACTTCTTCGTCCGTCCGCGGGTTCGCCACGGAGCGCGCGCGCGCCGAGTGGGAGCGTCTGCGCGAGCGCGGCGAGCGCATCAACCCGTGCAACTCCCCCGCGCACCCCGCCGCGGTGGCGGGGGTGGCGGGCGCGGTGAACCCCTCCATGCCCCCGAAGAGCATCCAGCAGAGCTACGACGCGCACTCGCAGTGCTTCGTGTGCGGCAACGCTCGCCCGCCCCCCGACGGCGTCGGCCTGCGCACGTTTCGCGCCGAGGATGACGATTCTCTACGCGCGACGCCCAGCGCGCTCACGAGCGAAGCCGTGGTTGGCGAAAACTTCCAAGGTTTGCCCGGGATCGTCTCCACCGGCATCATGGACGCGCTGATGATCTGCCACGGCTCATGGCAGAGCGCCATCGCGCTCATGGACAGGGCGGTCACGCCCCGCCCGCCGCTCGTGCTCACCAAGACGTTCGCCGTGACGGTTCGCGACCGGCTGCCGCCCGGATTCGCGGTGCGCGTGCGAACCGCGTCGGTGGACGTGCGAGACGCCAAAGAGCCGCACGCCGTGAAGGTGGTCATGGAGCTGGAGGCGCAGGCGCCGGGGGGCGAGCCGTTCGTGTGCGCGGAGGGGGAGGCGCTGTACGAAAAGGTGGGGGCGGTGCGGTCCATGTGGTGAGACGCGAAAGCGCGGTTTAGGGTCGCGCGTACGAAGCGACGCGCGCAGAGCTTCTCGCCGAAAGCTTCTCGAATCGACTCCCGGAATCGAAAGTGAAAAGCATTGGTTTCACTAAAAAAAAATGCGTCGTCGAATACCAAATCTTTCAGACTGGTGCGGCCATCGCGGCACGCCCGCGGAACGTCGAACGAAAAAGCACTCTCGCGAAAACGTCCGCGTGACTCCAGATCGA
>Ga0181559_10004203_pt1 | contig 13962 bp, 15 predicted proteins | sample 011ome_21_FD_133752 | JGI IMG/M metagenome (GOLD analysis project Ga0181559, IMG submission 133752) | Coastal salt marsh microbial communities from the Groves Creek Marsh, Skidaway Island, Georgia - 011508AT metaG (megahit assembly) | ecosystem: Environmental > Aquatic > Marine > Intertidal...
CCTTCTCTTCCGCCAGCGATGGCACCGGCGACAACGCCGGCCCAACGCGCGAGCGCAGTGGCCGTCGGCGCGGCCGCGGATAGAGCAAAGGGGGGCTGTCTGCCCCCCGTCCGCTGAAGCGGACTCCCCCCGTGGATATTTGCAGGCCTCGGAGAGGATAAGTCAAAAGCCACTCTCAGAGGCCCCTAAATATCCCGGGGGACGGCACAAAGTGCCGGGGGGCAGCGCCCCCTCTTCTTCAGAATAGCGAAAGCTGATCCCCGCGCCTCGCGGGGGCGCCGAAGAGATCGGTGCGCAGAGGCGGCAATTTCCTGTCGAGCCCGTGCCGTTTCACCGCCAGATCGAACCGCGCACGCATCAGATCGGCCCATGGCCCCTGCCCGCGCATCCGGCGGCCCCATTCGGGATCGTAATCGCGCCCGCCGTGAAGCTCGCGCACCCGCCCCATAACACGGGTGGCACGGTCGGGGGCATGGGCCGCGAGCCAGTCCTGGAACAGCGGAGAGACCTCACGCGGGAGCCGCAGAACGATCGACGAGGCCGCTTGAGCGCCCGCCGCGGCTCCGGCGGCAACGATGGACTCCACCTCATGATCTGTCAGCGCCGGGATTACCGGCGAGACCATCAAGCGAACCCTCAGCCCTGCCTCGGAAAGCCTGCGGATCGTCGCAAGCCGCCGCAAAGGGGCCGGCGCACGGGGTTCAAGCAAGGGGCTGAGCTTGGGATCTAGGGTTGTCACCGATACCCCAACGCGCACGAGACCCTTCTTAGCCATCGGCGCCAAAAGATCGATATCGCGCTCGATGAGAGCGCCTTTGGTCACGATGGCGAACGGATGGTTGAACTCGGCCAATACCTCAAGAATACCGCGCATGATCTGCCGGTCTTGCTCGATCGGTTGATAGGGGTCGGTATTCGTACCAATCGCGATGGGCGCCGGAACATAGCCCTTCGCCGAAAGTTCGGCCCGCAACACCTCGGGCGCGTCGGGCCGCGCTACAAGCCGCGTTTCGAAATCAAGGCCGGGTGAGAGGCCGAGATAGGCATGGCTGGGGCGGGCAAAGCAATAGATGCAGCCGTGTTCGCAGCCGCGATACGGATTAATCGACCGATCAAAGGATATATCGGGCGAGGTATTGTGCGTGATGACCTTGCGCGGGCGTTCTTCCCTTATTTCGGTTCGCAGGACCGGAAGCTCCTCTTCAGCCCCCCAGCCGTCGTCGATCCGTTCGCGCAAATAAGGCTCGAACCGGTTTGTCGTATTCGAGCGCGCGGCACGGCCCGGCGTGCGCGCTCCTATCCTGTGTTCTGACGCGGTGGCAGGGTTTGTCATGAAATAGAACATATCATGAACATTTATAACCTGACCAGCCGCAGATTTTCTCTGGCCAACGGAAATTCATCACATTGGCTGGAAACTTAGGCCGTCATGCTGCCGCCGCGGGGCCAAGTATCTTTATTCCATTGACCTCACGTCGGTTCAGAGGCAGGCAGTGTCGCAATCCGCTCAGACCGGTTGGCGATATCCGCGCAAATGCGGTGTGAACCCTTGGCCCCTTTTCAGGTGAGTTGCCCCATGTCAGACGAAGACGAAATCATCCTCTCCGAACTCAACGACGAAGACCTTGTCGCTCAGATGTTCGATGATCTCTACGATGGCCTGAGGGAAGAGATCGAAGAGGGCGTCAACATCCTCATCGAGCGCGGCTGGGCCCCCTACCGCGTCCTGACCGAGGCGCTTGTCGGCGGCATGACCATTGTCGGCGCCGACTTCCGCGACGGCATTCTCTTCGTCCCCGAGGTTCTTCTCGCCGCCAACGCGATGAAGGGCGGCATGGCGATCCTCAAGCCGCTTCTGGCCGAAACCGGCGCGCCGCGCGTCGGCAAGATGGTGATCGGCACCGTCAAGGGCGACATCCACGACATCGGCAAGAACCTTGTCGGCATGATGATGGAAGGCGCTGGTTTCGAGGTTGTCGATCTTGGCATCAACAACGCTGTCGAGAAATACATGGACGCGCTCGAGACCGAGCAGCCTGATATTCTGGGTATGTCGGCGCTTCTGACCACGACCATGCCTTATATGAAGGTCGTGATCGACACGCTCGTCGAAAAGGGGATGCGCGAGGATTACATCGTTCTCGTCGGCGGCGCCCCGCTCAACGAAGAATTCGGCCGCGCAATCGGTGCGGACGCCTATTGCCGCGACGCGGCCGTGGCGGTCGAGACTGCCAAGACCCTCGTCGCCCGCAAGCACAATCAGGGCGCTCGCGCCTGAGACGCAACCACTTGTGCCATTGCTTGCCCCGCGGCCCGACCGGCGCGCGGGGCTTTCATTTCGCGCCCAAGCCTCCCATATTCCGGACAGGAGGTGCGCCATGCCGCTTGACCGTCTTGTTTTGATCCTCGTGGTCGTCCTTGCCGCCGCTGGCGGCACGATCTGGGTGGCGATGCTCCTATTTTCGACCTCTCAGATTTCGCCCCTCGCCGGCGTTCTGACCGCGCTTCCTGTCGCGCTCGGCCTTTATGTGGTCTGGCGAGTGATCTCTGAACGCCTCTCGAACCGAGAGGACGACCATTATGACCAGATCGAGAAGTAATATGCTGATCACCACCACCGACACCATTTCTGGCCTTGAGGTTGCCGAGACCTTCGGGATCGTTCGCGGCTCGACCGTGCGGGCCAAACATATCGGCACCGACATCGTCGCCTCGTTGCGCAACCTCGTCGGCGGCGAGATCACCGGCTATTCATCCCTGCTGGCTGGTGCCCGTGAGCAGGCGATCGACCGGATGACCGACGAGGCGCGAAGAATGGGTGCCAATGCGGTAATCGGTTTCCGCATGGAGACCTCGACGATCATGGGCGGCGCGTCGGAAATCCTCGCCTATGGTACGGCTGTGCGTCTGAAATGAATCTCGACGACGCCGCGCTGACAAAAGAAGGCCTTGGGCCGCGCGGCAAGGGGCGCGTCCTCCTCTTGGCCTGCGGGGCGCTGGCGCACGAAATCGTGGCGCTCAAGGCGGCAAACGGCTGGGATCATCTCGATCTGCAATGTCTTCCGGCGATTTTCCACAACAGCCCCGAAAAGATCACCCCCGGCATCGAAGCGGCGGTGGCCGAGCATCGCCAGGACTATGACAAAATTTTCGTTGTCTATGCCGATTGCGGCACGGGCGGGCAGCTTGAAGCGGCGTGCAAGCGCCTCGGCGTCGAAATGCTGAAAGGGCCGCATTGCTATAGCTTCTACGAAGGCAACGCCGCCTTTGCCCAAAGGGATGAGATCACCGCCTTCTACCTTACCGATTTCCTCGTGCGGCAGTTTGATGCCTTTGTCTGGAAGCCCTTGGGGCTCGACCGGCACCCTGAGCTGCGCGAGGCCTACTTCGGCAATTATACCAAGCTCGTGTATCAGGCTCAGATCGACGATCCGGCCTTGACCGAAAAGGCCAAATCCCACGCAGAGCGCCTTGGGCTGGAGTTTGAACGCCGCTTCACCGGCTACGGCGATCTGGCAATCTCCTTGGGCGCGCTTTCCTAGGCGGCCGCGGCGGCGGTGGCGCGAATGCGCTCGACCATCGCCCTTAGGCCATTCGATCGCTGCGCCGAAAGGTGATCGTTCAGGCCAAGGCGTCCCATCTCGGCCTTGGCGTCGATCGCGGCCACATCCTTGACCGGCACACCTGAATAGAGCGCGTGCAGAACGGCAATCAAGCCACGCACGATCATGGCGTCGCTCTCGCCTTTGAAATCAAAGACGCCGCCTTCGATCTGTGGAACAAGCCAGACTTGGCTGGCGCAGCCCTCGACCTTGAAGGTCGGGGTCTTGAGGCCATCGTCCAAAGGCTCCATCGCCTTGCCGAGGTCGATCACATGACGATAGCGGTCTTCCCAGTCGTCGAGAAACTCGAAGGTCTCGGCGATCTCTTCAAAGGCTTCGGTGGCCATGGCGCATCCCCATCGTTGCCAGCCCGACTTAAGGAGGATGGCCGCAAAGGTCCAGTGCCCGCTTCCCAAGACCGCAGCTTTCGGCTAGCCCTAGAGCAAGGGGGACGGTCATGCTGAGAAAACTGGCGATCGTAGTGGGGCTGGCGGCGGCGCTTTCGGGCTGCGCGCGGGTCTCCGAATCAAGGTTGAATCCGCTCAATTGGTTCAACCCCGCACCGGCAACGACCAACGAAGCGGCCATTCAACGCAAGCCGCTGGTGCCGACTCAGACCGAGGTGACAGTTGTCGATGCCCGCGTCTTGATCGAATCTTTGGTTTCTGCCTCGCTCGAAACATCAGGGAGTGGCGCAATACTTCGGGCGACAGGCGTTGCCGCGAGCCAAGGATATTTCAACGCCGAGCTGGTTCTGGTCGGAGCCTCGAACGGCGTTTTGACCTATGATTTCAGCGTCGAACGTCCGGCCGGCTATGAAGCCGTCGGCAGCGCCAATTCGCGACAGATCACAGTGGCAACCGTGATCGATGCAGCCGTGTTGCGGGGTGTCAAAGCGGTGGACGTGCGCGGCGCGAACGGGACGAAACGTCTCTCGCGATAGTCAGAGGCGAACCGTCACGACCTTTTGGCCCTTGGTCGCAAGGCCGACCTTGCCGTCGCAAAGCATCAACGCCTCGTTGCCAAACACCTCGGCCCGCCAGCCATGCAGCGCCGGAAGATCGCGCTCACCAGCGGCAATGGCGTCAAGCTCTGCCGAAGTAGCGATCAGCTTAGCGGCAACCCCTTCGTTGTCGGACTTGGCCTTGAGAAGCACACGCAAAAGATCGGCCAGCGCGGGATTGACCTGAAACTTCTCTTGGCTCTTGTCGACCTTGGGCAGCTTGTCGTTCGGGGTCTCGATCCCGGCTTTGATCGCCTTCAGGATGCCCTCGGCGATATCGCCCTTGCGCGCCTCGCGCAAAAGGAGGCGGGATCGGCCGAGATCGGCCTCATTCTGCGGCTTGGTCGAGGCCAGCTCGATCAGCGCGTCGTCCTTAAACACCCGCGAGCGGGGGACGTTTTTCGACTGGGCATAGCTTTCGCGGAAAGTCGCCAGTTCTTTCACCACCGCCATAAAGCGGCCCGAATGATTGCGCGTCTTGACCCTCTCCCAGGCGTTCTCGGGGTGGGCCTCATAGGTTGAGGGATCGGTCAGAACGGCGATTTCCTCGGCAACCCAGCGCTCGCGCCCGGTCTTGGCAAGGCGGGCGGCCAAAACTTCGTAGATCTGCCGCAGGTGCGTCACGTCCGCCAGCGCATAGGTCGCCTGCGCCTCGGTCAGCGGGCGGCGCGACCAATCGGTAAAGCGGTGCGACTTGTCGAGATCGGCCTTGGCGATCTTGCGCACGAGGGTCTCGTAACCGACCTGCTCGCCATAGCCGCAGACCATCGCCGCAACCTGCGTGTCAAACATCGGATCGGGGATGACGCCAGCATCGACGAAGAAAATCTCAAGATCCTGCCGCGCAGCGTGAAACACCTTCACCACGGCCGTGTTGCGGAAGAGATCATAGACCGGTTCGAGCGAAAGCCCCTCGGCCAATGGATCGACCAGAACCGCATCGCCGCCGTCGGCATCAGAATAGGCCATCTGCAAAAGGCAGAGCTTCGACCAATAGGTCCGCTCTCGCAAAAATTCGGTGTCCACGGTCACATAGGGATGCTTGGCGGCCTCAGTGCAAAAGGCGGCCAAGGCTTCGGTCGTTGTGATCATCTTCATTGGAAACGGTCTTTGCTCGATATCTCAGCGTTTCGCGTTCTTAGGCGAAACCCCGCAAATTGGAAAGCCCCGCTCCCCGCGCGGCCTGTGACAGATGGGAAACAGCCGCTGGCAGGCCTCGGGTTGACGCCCCAAAGGCTTGCGCAACAGCGATTTTCGCTCTAGATTCAAGGCAATGCTGCGCAAGAGCCTGGGGGGGCCGTTGTTGCAGGACGTGTCAGCCCCATGGCGACCCTCGAATTCTATCTCACCGGCGATAAGCTGGGCTTTTATTCCTCAGTTAGTATCAACGGCAAAAGCAATGGCACCAAAGTTACGCTAGATGGCGTTTCTTCCTTCGGCGACGCCACTGATGTCTATCGCATCGTAGTGGAAGATGCGGAGCCAGGAGCCACAGGGTTCACAGCGGGCCAAACCGTCACAATTTACTCCTATCCCGATGAAACCGAGGTCTACTCCGGCTATTACCCCGACACCTCGCTGTACAACGGGCGCGCCTCTTCCGACACGCATCTGATGCTGGATAACGGCGACGGAAGCGGCGTCGTAATCAATCTCAATGGCGTTACAGAAGGCTCAATGCAGCTCGGCCCCGGCGCGAAAGTGCCTCTCGGAGTAGAGCTACCCTTCACCAGCCTGCCCCCGACGCCGCCGACCTTCCCTTGTCTGGCCAAAGGCACCCTAGTTGAGACAGATATCGGACCTCTGCCGATCGAAACGCTGCGGATAGGCGACAAGGTCGCCACCTTCGACAATGGTCTGCAAAAGATCAAATGGATCGGCAAGCGCGAGGTCGAAGCGACAGGCCAAGACTCACCCATCGTTTTCGAGCCCGGCGCGTTGGGAAATTACCGCCGCCTCACGGTCTCGCCGCAGCACCGGATGGTGATGAACGACTGGCGCACCGAGATGTATTTCGGCCAGCCTGAAGTTCTGGTCGCCGCCGCTCATCTCGTCAATGGCACAACGATCCGGCGGGTCTCGCAGCCGAAGATCACTTGGTACCATATGCTTTTTGAACGCCACGAGATCATTTTTGCCGAAGGCATCAAGACCGAAAGCCTGCATCTTGGCGCGGAAGCCCTCGGGCGGCTTGATCCCGTTTCGCGATCAGAAATTCTGGCTCTGTACCCAGACAACCGCCCACCTGAAACGCCGACGGTGCGCCCCTGCCTCAAGGCCTATGAGTCGGCCCTTGTCCCGGCGGCGAGAAAGATAGGGCTCCGGTCGTCGGCGGCGTAGCGGCGCAAAACCGCCGGATAGAGTGCGTGTTCCATCGGCAAAAGCCGCGCGGCAAGGCTCTGGGGCGTATCGCCGTCCTCAATCTTGATCCGCGCCTGCCCCAGGATCGGCCCGCCATCGAGCTCAGCCGTCACCTCATGAACCGTACAGCCATGCTCGGCATCGCCCGCCTCAAGGGCGCGGGCATCAGTATGAAGCCCCTTATAGAGAGGCAATAGCGAGGGATGGATATTGAGCATCCGTCCCGCCCATTTACGGGTGAACTCGGGCGTCAGGATCCGCATGAAACCGGCAAGACAGACGATTTCTACCCCCGCCTTGCGCAAAACGCGATCCAGTTCGGCTTCAAAGGCCGCGCGATCCTTGCCAAAGGGCCGGTGATCCACCACGGCGGTCAGCACGCCAAGCGCCTCGGCTTTGGCGAGCCCGCCCGCATCCGGATCGTTGGATAGCACCAGCACAGGCCGCGCCGGATGATCGCCGGTCATCGATTTGACGAGGGCGACCATGTTGGAGCCGCCCCCTGAAATCAGGATGCCGACACGTCGGCTCACAAAAGCCGCCCCATGTAGGCGACCCCCTGCCCCTTCACCACGCGGCCGATCGGGCGCACATCCTCGCCCTCGGACTTCAGCACATCGGCCAAAGCCTCAGCCCGATCCGCAGCAACGACGACGATCATGCCGATGCCAGAGTTGAAGGTCTTGAGCAGCTCGGGCTCTTCCATATTCGCGGTCTCCGCCAGCCAGCGGAACACACCCGGAAGCGTCCATGTCCCAAGATCAATCTCGGCGCCAAGCCCCTCGGGCAAAACCCGCGGCAGGTTCTCGGTCAGGCCGCCGCCCGTGATATGTGCCAGCGCATGAACGCCGCCCGCACGGACAGCTGCCAGCGCCTGCTTCACATAAAGACGGGTCGGCGTCAGAAGGGCCGAACCAAGGCTGCCCTCGCCAAAGGGCGAGGCGGCATCCCAGCCAAGCCCCGACAGCTCCACGACCTTGCGCACAAAGGAATAGCCGTTGGAATGAACGCCCGACGAGGAAATCCCCAAAAGCACATCCCCCTCTTCAACCCCCGCCGGCAAATCCGCGCCGCGCTCCATCGCTCCCACGGCAAAGCCCGCCAGATCGAAATCGCCCGCGTGATACATCCCCGGCATCTCGGCTGTCTCGCCGCCAATGAGCGCACAGCCCGAATGTGCGCAACCCTCGGCAATCCCCTCGATGATCCGCGCAGCTGCATCCACATCCAGCTTGCCCGTGGCGAAATAGTCGAGGAAAAACAGAGGCTCGGCGCCCTGACACACCAGATCGTTCACACACATCGCCACAAGGTCGATGCCAATCGTATCGACATTGCCGGTATCAATGGCGATCCTCAGCTTGGTCCCAACCCCGTCGGTCGCGGCCACCAGAACCGGATCGACATAGCCCGCGCCCTTGAGATCAAAGAGCGCCCCAAAGCCACCCAGACCCGACATCACCCCCGGCCGCGCCGTCCGCTTGGCGGCGGGCTTGATCCGCTCCACCAAAGCATTGCCCGCATCGATATCGACACCCGCGTCCGCATAGGTCAGCCCGGTCTTGGTGCTCATCTGGATCCCCTTTCTCCGTTGCCGCCCCGATACCCCAACCCGCCCCTGCTGACCAGTGACAACTTGACCCTCCCTCATGGCCCAGATAGGCAATCTTCAGGCGGGCCTGTAGCTCAATGGTTAGAGCAGAGCGCTCATAACGCTTTGGTTGGGGGTTCAAGTCCCTCCGGGCCTACCAAACCGTCCTCCCCCTTCTTTTGGCCGCAAATACTCCGGGGGAGCCGCCCGCAAGGGCGGCGGGGGCAGAGCCCCCTCAACGCGGAATCACGATCTCGGCCAATAGGCCGCCCAAGGCCTCGCTTTGCCCAAGCCGCAAGCTGCCTCCATGCATCCTCGCCACATCGGCCACGATAGCCAGCCCAAGCCCCACGCCCGAGCCCTTGTTCTGATTGCGCGCGGGGTCGAGGCGCGTGAATGGGCGCATCGCCTCGTCCCGTTGCGCCTCTGGTATGCCGGGGCCGTTATCCTCGACAGAAAAGACCACAGTTCGGTCTGTAGCCCGCACCCCAATCGTCACCTCGCTGCCATAGCGCAGCCCGTTGCCGATCAGATTGTCGAGCGCACGGCGCAGAGCCATTGGCCGCAGGGGCAAAGACACCATCCCCGCCTTCAAAGAAGCCTTGGCGAGGTGGACCGCCTGGCCCGCCCGCTCCGCATCCTCAAGGACTTGCTTCAAGAGCCCCGCGGGATCGACCTCTTCCGGCTTGTCCGCCGCGTCCTGTCGGCCAAATTCGAGGAAAGCATCAACAAGATGCTGCATATCCTCGACGTCCGAAATCATCGGGCCCGCCTCTTTCTCGTCCATCATCGACAGGGCAAGCCGAAATCGTGTCAGAGGCGTTCTGAGATCATGCCCGACCCCCGAAAGCATCAGGCTTCGTGTCTGCACCTGCCGCTCGATCCGCGTCCGCATTTCAAGAAACGCTGTCCCCGCAGCCCGCACTTCGGTCGCTCCAGTCGGAGTGAAGGACACGTTGCGGCCCTTGCCAAACTCGGCCGCCGCCTCGGCCATGCGCTTGATCGGGCGCAACTGATTGCGCAGAAAGAAAAAGGAAATGAGCGTCAGAAACGCCCCCATGACGAGCATGATCACGATGAGCTGATGGGGGTTGCTCGCCGCCACGCGGGTGCGGGCGAAATCCACCGCGACCCCGCCACGGGCGGTCTCCAGCCAAAGCCTGACCCGCCAACTGACCTCCAGATCGACAACCGTGACCTCAGGGACCGCTTCTAGCAATTGCCGCATCGCGCGGCCCGAGAGATCATACCACTGCACCACCGGCTTCACCGAATCCGGATCGGCTGCGAAGTCCACCTTCATATTCATGGCGCGGCCAAACCCCTCTGCGAATGCAAGCGCGGCGGCATCGTCAGGCGCCTCCGCAATGCCGTCTGCCAGATAGGCCAGCTCTTCGGCCACGGTCTGGGTCATCTGCCGCGTGACCCAGTCATAGTGGCGCTGGATAAACACAACCGAGACGATGATTTGCACCGCGACCACTGGCATCAAAAGGATAAGTGTCGCCCGCCCGTAAAGGCTGCGCGGCATGTATTGTTTGAGCCAAGCGAAAAACATACCTAAAGCTAGCCGCGGATCGAAACGGAAGAAAGCGCCATGACGGAAGAGAAACGCCCGGAGGCCGGAAATGCCGAAAGCCTCGGTGGCGGTATCGCGCGGGTGCTCGCACCTAACCCCTCGCCGATGACCTATTGGGGCACCAACAGCTATCTTCTTGGCGAGACAAGCGTTGCGGTGATTGACCCCGGCCCCGCTAGCAAAGCCCATCTCGATAATCTCGTCGCGTCGATCGGGGGGCGGAAGGTCAGCCATATCCTTGTCACCCACAGCCATATCGATCATTCCCCCGCCGCCCGGCCACTTGCCGAGATAACAGGTGCGCCGGTCCTCGCCTTTGGAAACAGCGCCGCCGGACGCAGCCCCACGATGGATCAGCTCTCGACGCAAGGGCTTGCCGGAGGCGGCGAAGGCGTTGATCCGGATTTCGCGCCGGATATCCTTTTGGCAGATGGCGATCTTGTCGAAGGCGACGAATGGAGGCTCGAGGTCTTTCACACCCCCGGCCATTTCGGCAATCACCTCTGCCTGAAGCACGGCGACGATCTATTCTCCGGCGATCATGTGATGGGCTGGGCCAGTTCACTCGTCTCGCCGCCAGATGGAGACCTGACCGACTTCATGGCCTCAACCCGCCGCCTGACCGAGATCGGCGCCGCCCGTGCCCTACCCGGACACGGCCATCCGGTCGATAATCTTGATGCGCGCTTGCGCTGGTTGATCGACCATCGCCTGTCGCGCGAGGCGCAAATCCTCGCAGCCCTAGCAAGTGGCCCCGCAACCTGCAGGGCGCTCACGGTCGCCATCTATACCGATGTCGCCCCGGCCCTCCTGCCGGCCGCGGCCCGCAATGTCTTTGCCCACCTCGTCGATCTGACCGGACGCGGGTTCGTACTTGCCACCCCTCAATTGTCGGTTAATGCCACCTTTTCAATGACTTGAAGAAAAAAGGCAGGGCAGCAAGATTTTTGCTCCGAACCCTCTGGACGCCGCCCCGACCCGTTGCTATAGACGCCCCGTGTTCCGGCGTAGCTCAGCGGTAGAGCAGTTGACTGTTAATCAATTGGTCGTAGGTTCGATCCCTACCGCCGGAGCCAAAAATCCTAATAATTAGAGATACATGGGGACGTTTTTCAAATGTGCTAGCCGTTTCGGCGCTCTCGGCTGACGCCTCCGCCCGTCGGTCGCCCCGAGCTTGAGGCGGTTGTAACCGACCGAAATGCCGCGTCTGCCTTGCGCGTCACGGCCCGCCCTTCCGGCTGGGCCGCACGACCTCAAGCCAGTGCGCCCTAGGCGCCGTCCCAACGGCGCAGAAGCCAGTACCACTGAGCCGGGTCTGCAAAAATTCGAGCGGACAGGCTATCGTTGAACGCTTGGGTCATGGTGAGGGCGTCTGTGTGCGGGATCGGCGCTTCGAACTCGACCTCGAAGTGGCTGCCGTCGCCGACACGGGTGCCGTAGGCCGGCACCATTGGCAGATCGTACTTCAGCGCCAACTGTGCCGCCGAAAGCGAGGTCATCGCTGGAAGGCCTAGAAACGGCATCCGCACGCCCTCGGCGTATTTCTCGTCGAGCAGGATCGAGATGATGCCACCATCGACCAGATGCCTCACAAGGGCTTTGGTGCCAACCCGGCCAGTGGCGAGAATCGGCTTTCCGCCTGCCTCAATCCCGGCCAACAACCGGCGCTGATAGTGGGGATTGGTCTGCGGCTTGTAGACCGCCCCGCTTTCCATGCCGTGCGACGACAGAACGGCCCGAACCGCCTCCCATTGGCCGAAATGCCCTGAGACTATGATCCCGCCCTTGCCCGCGGCGCGCGCCTCCTCAAGAGCGGCAAGGCCAGGGCCAGAGAAAGTGATCTTGTCCAGCCGGGTCCGAAACTCGGCACCGTGATAGATTTCAAAAAGAGTCTGGCCCATGTTGCGGCCGATCTCGCGCCGCAGGGCGGCCCGATCGCGGCGCGTCATATCGGGGTAAACGCGCAGAAGCTCTCGGTCGACCCGGCGTTGGGCAATTGGAAACCACCGCAAGAGGCCACCGACTGCAGTTCCGAGCGCGCGCGAGCGCCGCGCAAAAGACCGCCAGCGCGACGAAACAAGCGCCGACCACAAGGGGAGGTACCTGACATGATTCCAAGACGATTTGACGAAGCGCGTGACCATGCGCCCTATATGGCCGTTCTCGCGGCCAAACCCAATGGGATTAATGCGCGGTGCTTGCATGGTGTTTTATCCGGAGATTTCGCCCCACAGCCACCGTTTTCCGCCCCCTCGGGCGTCAGGCGAATTTCTTGCCGAGCGCGCGGCGCTCCTCTACGGTTTCCCCTGATTTCAGTTACTTGGTTGTTTTGAGATAGATACCTTTTCCGCGGCTGATTTTTTCACCGAAGGGTTCATGGGGCACGCCTCATATATTTTGCTGATCCTCTCCTCCCTGATGCGCCGGATGCTCCTCCTGCGGGCGTTCTTCATCGCGTCCGCCCTTGCCGGTATCTCCTACAGCCTGTTCTGGCTCGGCGACTTTGTGGGGGTCTTTTGGGAAAGCCTCCTTTTGATCGTCAACCTGACCCAGCTTGTTTTGCTGGCAAGCAAAGACGCCCGCGCCAGATTCACCGAAGAAGAGGCAGAGTTTGTCGAAAGCTGGCTTTCCGGCGGCACGCCATCGTCGCGGCGCGCGCTCTTGAATTTGGGCCGTTGGGAAACACTCGACGCTGGAACCCAACTCACCACCCGAGGAGAGCGTCCGCATGATCTGGTCTTTCTTTCGCGGGGTGAGGCTGATGTTTCAATCGCCGACCTTCCAGTTGCGCGGATAGCCGAGGGGCATTTCGTTGGGGAAATGTCCCTGTTAGGGGACGAACTGGCCAGCGCCGATGTGAGGCTTGCCACGCCCTCGCGCGTCTGGCGGATCAAACGCAGCCGGCTTGACGAGGCCAGAATGCGCCAGCCAGAGCTCTTTGGGATCATCGAAGTGGCGCTTGCGCTATCGTTGCGGGCCAAACTCATTGCCGCAAATGACCGCCTTGTAGGTCAGGCCACACCGGCAGACCGGATGCCCGAAGGGTTGGCCGGCCTGCCAGCCTAGTCCAAGGCCCTATGCGGGGCACGCTCACGGCGGGGCGGCATATCTATTTCGCCCAGAAGCCGACCATAGCGATGCGCTGAATAAATCGCGTCGGCAATCGACGAAGGCGTCAGACAATCACCGACCCGCGCGGTTTGCGCCCGATCGCCCAAACTGATCCACAGCCCATCGTCCGGCATCCGTCCGGTGACAAGAATGAGGCTCTGACAGGCAATCTCGGTCTCGCCTCCGTTCGGGCCGACAACTCGAGCGCTTTGGCTGGTCTGCCCGATAAGCTGTTGCTGCGGCAGGATCGTCACGCCAAGGGCCAAAAGCCGCTCCTGAACAAAGCCTTGCTCGTCGGTATAGGCGGTCCAGGCCGAGACCTGCGGATAGGGCGTCACCAGAGTGATGTCATGCCCTTCCTGCACCAGCTTTTCCGCAAGCGCGCCGCCCATGAAATAGTGTTCGTCGTCATAGATCACGACCGGCCCCGAAACCGCCGCCCCGCCGAAGATGTCGTCGGGGGTCAAGGCGTCGGGGAAGGCGCGTGGCTCCATCCCGACGACCCCTACCCCGTCTCGCCGCCAACGCGCGCCAGTGGCAAGGACCAGATGATCAGGGTCTAACTCCTCGATATCCGCCGCCGCCATTTGGCTTTCGCGGAAAATCTGCACATTGGCGAGCTTGTCCAGCATCGTCATCCGCCAATCGCGGACCCGCGCCCATGTCGCCAACCCCGGAAGGCTCGATTCAAACGTCACACGGCCGCCAAGTGTCC
>Ga0181559_10004204_pt1 | contig 13960 bp, 10 predicted proteins | sample 011ome_21_FD_133752 | JGI IMG/M metagenome (GOLD analysis project Ga0181559, IMG submission 133752) | Coastal salt marsh microbial communities from the Groves Creek Marsh, Skidaway Island, Georgia - 011508AT metaG (megahit assembly) | ecosystem: Environmental > Aquatic > Marine > Intertidal...
ACACATATTTTGCCTCTTGCTTCGAAACGAGAATCAGGTGTGCCTGGAACACATGAGGTTATTTATGAATCTCCGATCGACACCATTGAAATTAAACACACTGCTCACAACCGCAAAGGATTTGCTTTGGGAAGTGTAATAGCAGCCGAATGGCTCAAAGATAAAAAAGGAATATTCACCATGCGTGATGTATTAAAGATATAATATGGAATACTTAGCATTTTTTATTGGATACGCAATTATTTTTCTGACTCCGGTTATTGGACGTTGGGATAAATTGTTTGCACGATTAGATCAACCTGGATGGGCAGCTTTTATACCTTTCTACAATTATTTTGTGGCCCTCCGTGTATGTAAACAACCATGGTATTGGGTCGTCTTTTTGTTAATGCCTGGGATTCAATTTATCATGTGGGCATCGGTCAATGTCACGATGATAAGAAGATTTGGCGAATTTGGTGTAAAAGAAACAGTATTTGGAATTTTATTTCCATTCCCTGTCTTCTGGAATATTGCAAAAGATGACGAAAAATATGCTCCAGTTGCACCTACCAATTGGGATATTGAAAAACAAGTTAATATGCGTTCACCGAGTGATCACGTGGCTTTGTTTTTTGCTTTACCGATCGTTGGACATTTAATTTATTTTCCATTTTCATTAATTAGTAGGGATCGTAAAAAAGGAAAAAAATCAGTCCTAAAAGAATGGGGAGACGCAATACTATTTGCTTTAATTGCTGCAAGTGCTATACGGACCTACGTTTTTGAACCGTACACAATTCCTACGGGCTCCATGGAGAAAACACTTATGGTTGGTGACTATTTATTTGTTGAAAAGCTGACTTATGGGCCGCGTGTTCCTATGACACCTTTTTCATTCCCTGTTGTCCATAATACATTACCATGGATCAACACAAAATCATACGTTGAAATTCAGGATATTCCATACACGCGTGTGCCGGGAATAAGATTTGTAGAACGAAATGATGTGACCGTCTTTAATTTCCCTGCAGGAGATACGGCATTGGGAGATTTCCGTATGCCTTATGGTTTAGTAGGTCATACGTACGAGCAAATTTTAAGAGATGAAGCCTTTTATATCGCTAGTCAAATGGAGGCAAAAAGCTTTGAATATTTTGAGGCAAATTTAGAAAGCTATAAAAACAAAGCCCGTCAACATTTTGAAGAAGGAACAGTTTACTCACGTATTTTAGATTATACGGATGTAGAAAGGGGTTATACCGCCATTAACGGGGTTTTAGAGCGCCCTGTTGATAAGCGAGAGAATTATATCAAACGTTGTGTGGCGATTGCTGGAGACTTGATCGAAATCAAAGATAAAGAGCTTTATATCAACGGAGAATTGGCGCATAAACCAGAGCATATGCAATACAAGTACTATTTAGATAGTACAACGTTCTTTACGGATAGTGATTATGAATACTTTGAGAAGTCCTTTGGAGTTGATCGGGATGAAATTGCAGCACGTTATTATTATCCTGGAGAAGTATTGACTTTCCCGCTTAATGAAGCCAACTTCATCAAAGCAAAAGCCGTTTTTGGAGACGCTTTGAAAAAGGACACACGTGAGAAAGGTGTATACGAGACTTTATTTAGACAAGGTCGTGTTTCACAATACCTTAGTATTTTCCCTAATGATCCGCAATATGATTGGACTGAGGATAATTTTGGTCCCCTTCGCATTCCAGCAAAAGGCGATGTTGTTGAGTTGAATCATAAAACCTTACCGATCTATCTTCGCATTATAACAGCATACGAAGGCCATGATCTTAAAGAATCTGCAGACGGCATCTTTATCGATGGAAAACAAGTCACCAATTATACCATAGAAATGGATTATTATTGGATGATGGGTGACAACAGAAATGGTTCTGCTGATTCAAGATTTTGGGGATTTGTACCGGAAGATCATATTGTAGGAAAGGCTGCCTTTATTTGGTTATCCGCAGGATCAGAAGGACTCTTTAACGGGGGTGCACGATGGGATCGTGTTTTCACAGGAATTGATTAAAACAAAACGATGTACAGTTTATACGTCCTGCTGTGTGCTGACGACTCCTACACTGTAGGAGTCTGTAAAGATATAGAGCGACGGGTAGAAGAGCATCAAAGCGGTAATTTTCCGAATTTACCAACTTTTGAAAGGCGACCGGTTAAATTGGTGTTTCAAAAAAAGGTCAAAAAAATTCAAGATGCATTAGCATTAAAATCAGTTTTGTCGGAATGGACAATAGAAGATTTTTCCGCTCTTGTGGCAGGTCAAAATGCATTACCTGATTATGAGTCCGTCGAAAATAATTCGAAAAACGAAACTATACTCGTATTACCAACAGCTTATTTTCCGCCGATCAGTTGGATGCGAAAACTCAAAAAAGTCGATCGTTTAATTATTGCAGGTGGCGAACGCTACCAAAAACAGACCTATCGATCTCGAACGACCATTTTAGGTGCAAATGGGTTATTAAATTTGGTAGTGCCTGTTTCACGACCGTATGGCAAAGATTCTTTAACCCATGAATTGGCTGTCAGCTATACCGATAATTGGCAAAAAGACCACGTAAAAGCGATTACCAGTGCTTATGGAAAAGCGCCTTACTTTAATCATTATGGTGAAGATATTGTGGCGCTCATCGAAAAAAATCCTACTTCGCTGGTTAATTTAAATACATCACTCATTCAGTTCTTAATTGACGCATTTGATTTAAACTGTACCATAGAAATTGACACGACTATAAAGGACGTTTCGAGAGAGGTCCAAGAATTAATGATACCAAAAGTAAGGTCAAAATTTGAGATCAAACCGTATTACCAAGTTTTAGGGAACGATCATTTTGAAACTAATCTCAGCTCTTTAGATGCTCTTTTTAATATTGGTCGACTACCTTAATATAGGCAAATATTCAACTAGGCTTTGCTTTTCGCTAGCTGAAAGGCCATTTCCAAACAAAGAATCATCACATTAGAACAATTATCATCATTAAATGTTGAAAGATTGGATAAGAAAGCTAGACAAATATACTTGATAACGAGTGTATTTAGCTTACCAAACGAATAAGCACCTAAACCTTATGCAACGTTTACCCGAAAAGAAAGAGCGGAAGCAAACCTAGCAAGGGTTAAATTAGAAGATCAAAAAGCAAAACTTGCTGACAAAAGAGCTGTCGTCGGTTATAAGTTAGACAAGTCATATAATGATTGGATAAGTTCGCGACAACAGGTTGATATATACCGTTTGGCTGAAGATAATTATAGAAGACTTTATGAAGCTGAATTTGAATTATTCAACAACGGAGAAAGCTCCTTATTTTTAGTCAATGTCCGTGATCAAGATTGGATTGAAGCGGGAATCAAACTCATTGATCTATTATATGATACGCAGGTTGCGAAGGCTGCCTTCTACTATCAAATCGTGCGTCTCTAGTACGTTTGCAGATTCTTTTATCAAATAAAATAGCACTTACTTACTAATAAGTAAGTATATTTGTGGTGTGATTTCAACGAGACGGAAAATAGTCGTAATTGCCGATCAATTGATTCGATCGCGAGGATACAATGCATTTAGCTATTCTGACATTGCTAATCGTTTAAACCTCAAGAATGCTGCGATTCATTATCACTATCCTTCAAAGGCAGCTTTGGGAAAAGCAGTAATCATAGAGTCTAGGGAAAAGTTTCTTGAACAAACGAAACTATGGAAAGATGCGTCTCATAAAGAACAAGTCAGGTTGTTCTTGGATATATATCAAAACAACCGTAAAAACGGTGGAATTTGTTTCATGGGAGCCTTTGGAGCATCTTATGCTACTTTACCTGAAGAAATGCGTACTGAATTAAAAGTAGCGCATACTGAAATCATCAATTGGTTATCCAAAACACTGGAAGCAGGGAAAGATGAGAAAGCAATTACATTTGATACCTCAGCGGCTGAAATGGCAGATTTGATCACGGCATCGATGATGTCTAGTTTAATACTAGAACGTATTTCAAGTCGCGATATGACGAGTGAAATTGCACGGAATTTAATTCAAGGATTAGAAGAAAAATAAAAGTATGAGTAATAAACGTGTTGTCATAACCGGTTTAGGAGCAATCACTCCAATCGGAAATTCAGCCGACTTATTTTGGGAAAATGCAATAGCCGGAAAAAGCGGTGCTAAAGCCATTACAAAATTTGATACGACAAAATTTAAGACAAAATTCGCCTGTGAAATTCAGGATTTTGAACAAACGAAATATTTGGATCGAAACGAAATAAGAAGAACCGATCTTTTCACCAAGTATGCTTTGCATGCAGCTTCAGAAGCGATGGAAGATTGCGGTTTGTATCTTGACAAAATATCTCCATTTGACATTGGGGTTATCTGGGGTTCTGGACAAGGTGGTATGACCACATTTGAAGAAGAGCTTGAATCGTATCATCAAAACGACAAAAACCCTCGATTTACGCCATTCTTTATTCCCAAAATCATTACGAATATGGCTTCAGGAATGATCTCCTTGAAATTTGGCTTAATGGGTATTAATTACAATACAATTAGTGCATGCGCCACGGCCAATACTGCGCTGATGGATGCCTTTAATTATATCCGACTAGGAAAAGCCAAAGTGTTTATTACGGGCGGTTCTGAATCGCCCATATCAGAGGCTTCAATTGGCGGATTTAACGCGTTAAGAGCCATGTCAACTAGAAATGATGACCCTGAAAAAGCTTCGCGTCCCTTTGATCGCGATCGCGACGGTTTTGTAATGGGAGAAGGTGCGGGGGCCTTGATTGTGGAAGATTATGATCATGCCGTTGCGAGAGGTGCTAAAATTTATGCAGAAATTGTTGGTGCTGCTGTAACTGCTGACGCTTATCATATGACCGCAAGTCATCCGGAAGGAAAAGGAGCGACAAAAGCGATGCAGATTGCCCTAAAAGAGGCCGGTTTAAACCCTGAGGATGTGGATTATTTAAATTGCCACGCTACTTCGACTCCAGTGGGAGATATCAGTGAAATCCAGGCTGTGCAGAATGTATTTGGTTCAAAACCATCTAGACTAAAGTTGAGTGCCACCAAATCCATGACGGGGCATTTATTGGGAGCAGCAGGGGCTGTTGAGGCTATTCTATCAATTAAAGCGATTAAAAACAATATCATTCCACCGACAATTAATGTGGACAATATTGATCCAAAAATTTCAAATGACCTGAATATTGTTATCAATTCAGCAATGGAAACAGAAGTCAATGTAGCCATGAGCAATGCGTTTGGCTTTGGCGGACACAATGCAATTGTAGTATTTAAAGGAGTGTAATCATTCCTCCCATAAATCTGCATTATACTTCATTATATAGAGTAGCAAATTAGCTGGTTGTTCATTTAATATTTTCAAGAAACGATTGCGTAAAGTTGGATCATATTCCAAACTATTTAAAAAGCGTTTTCTTGAATACTTCACCATTTCACCGGTCGGTAGTAGTGAATAACAATAGTATTTATTTAATTCATAAGGCGTATCTTGATAATCAGGCGAAATGTCTGGATTTTCTGGACTGGATGTTTTTAATTTCCGACTACTGTAAACGGATATTTCTCCGTATTCAACAACCCTCCAACTACTATTCGCTTTCAGGATACGATAATCCTCGCCCCATTTATTGCGAAAACCCCAGATTGAATTTTCCTTTAAAGAAAGTAAAGTCACGTGCCCTTGATCATTGGTGATCTTTAAATCAGTTTTGATGTGTTCTATATCAAGAATTGGAACACTATCCATTTTCCCGTATTCATCAGACTTATAATAAATAGCGGCAGAATGCACTTCCGAAATGCATAGGAAGAACATCAATAGTAAAATTAAAAATCTATTTTTTTTCATTTCTAAGTAACTCTATTTAAATGGAAAGCGATAATTATGGCTGATTACAACGTTATTTATCAAAGGATTTCTAGCAGACTCATCCCATTGAAAAGGTGTTTATAATACACCATCACCTGCAGTGCTATTCCATCCCCCAAGATAGCCCGATTTTCCATTTTCCAAACTAAGATCCTATTTTTTCACTTTCTCAAGATCAACTCTTCTTTTAATCAGAAGCAGTCCTAAATTCATTCTTTCACTTCTATACAGCTACCCTTCCAACGTATATTCAAAAACTCTCAATGCTTCAACCTTTTTTATAAAAGCGTTGTCTACAGCTACTTTCATCGTTTTGGAAGGCATTTTTACGCGGGCGTTTGTTTTGTGATCCTTAACAATAAACTTCAATTTGCAATTCCCTGAATGATCAGACACAACATGATAGAGATCGTCAATGATTTGATCGGTTATATCAGAGGATTCAACTTCCAACATCAGCGTCTTGCTTCGTTTATCCCTCAATTCGGTCAATAATTCCATTGCAGAGATTTTGAACTCCAGTCCATCGCCATATTTTCTGGTTTGAACACGTCCTGTAACAAAAACAAAGGTGCCTAGAGATAACAAGTGCTTAAATCGCATATAGTCTTCACCGAAAATAAAAAGTCTTGTGCTGTCACCATAATCCTCTATATCTATCGTTCCAAAAGGATTTCCATGTTTTGTTGTCCGATGCTGAGCATCTGTTATGATACCTGCAATACGTAATTCTTGGTTTTTATTCTCTTCTAATTTAGTGATGTCAGACACCGTTCCCTTGCAGAATGAGTCTATCTCTAATTTAAAATCATCCAGCGGATGTCCCGAAATATAAATGCCAACTACTTCTTTTTCTTTGCTTAATCGTGTTAAAGTTGGCCATTCCTCTGCTCTAGGCGGCTGTGGCTCTGACACCTCTTCTGCTGACTCTCCTCCAAATAAAGAAACTTGAGAAGAGTCTTTATTCTCTTGCACACGCGCACCAAACTTGATGACATTTTCTAGAAAAAGACGACCGTTACTATCTTCAGTAAAAAATTGCGAGCGATTGATCCGTTTAAAAGAATCAAATCCTCCAGCTAATACGAGACTTTCAAACACACGTTTATTACAAGCTCTTAAACTAACCCTTGACGTGACATCAAAAACGGAAACAAACCAGCCATTCTCTTCTCTTTCTTCCAAAATAGCTGCAACGGGCTTACTCCCTACTCCTTTTATCGCTCCTAGTCCGAAACGAATAGCACCTTCTTTGTTAACTGTAAATTTGTATTGGGATTCGTTTATATCCGGACCAAGTACGGGGATTCCTCCACGTTTGCACTCTTCCATAAAAAACGAAACCTGTTTGATATCATTCATATTATTACTCAAAACAGAAGCCATATACTCTGCAGGGTAATGCGCTTTTAAATAGGCCGTTTGATAGGCTACCCAAGCATAACAGGTAGAGTGTGATTTATTGAAGGCATAGGCCGCAAAAGCTTCCCAGTCAGTCCAGATTTTCTCTAATTTTTTTCGATCATGACCACGTTCAGCTCCCTGATCTAAAAATTGAGGCTTTAGTTTGGCTAGGAGATCAAATTTCTTTTTCCCCATCGCTTTACGCAAAGTATCCGCTTCACCTTTTGTAAAACCAGCTAAAGATTGAGAGAGCAACATTACCTGCTCCTGATATACGGTAATTCCATACGTCTCTTCAAGGTATTCTTTTGTTGCTTCAATATCGTATTCAATCTCCTCTTGTTCATGCTTTCTGCGAATAAAGGACGGGATATATTCTAACGGGCCAGGACGATACAATGCGTTCATGGCAATTAGATCCGCAAATACCGTCGGTTTAAGCTCACGTAAATACTTCTGCATCCCCGCCGATTCATATTGGAAGATTCCAACGGTTTCTCCGCGCTGGAAAAGTTCATATGTTTTTTCGTCGTCTATGGGAAAATTATCGGGATCCAATTCAATGCCGTGTCGATCTTTAATAATCTTGACCGCATCCTTAATCAGGGTCAAGGTTTTTAACCCCAAGAAATCCATTTTTAACAACCCTGCGTCTTCCGCTACCGAGTTATCAAATTGGGTGCAGTACATATCCGAATCCTTTGCTAGGGCAACCGGAACGAAATTCGTGATATCATCTGGCGTAATAATTACACCACAGGCGTGTATCCCTGTATTCCTTAAAGATCCCTCTAAACTCGTTGCCATCCGAATTACTTCTCCCGCTAGATCGTTCCCTTTAGATAAATCCTTCAGTTCATTAACCCGCGCTAAATCATCTTGATTATTGCCTAGTTTATCAGCTAATGAAACATCATCGAGACCAAAAATCTTATTGAGCTTAATGTCCGGAATTAATTTCGCTAATCGATCAGCTTCATGTAATGGCAAATCCAAAACACGTGATGTATCACGAATGGATGATTTAGCTGCCATTGTACCGTAGGTGATGATTTGAGCTACCTGATTTGAGCCATATTTATCAATTACCCAGTCAATCACATCCTGTCTTCCTTCATCATCAAAATCGATATCGATATCGGGCATGGATACACGTTCTGGATTTAAGAACCGCTCAAATAGCAAATCGTACTCCAACGGATCGATATTCGTAATTTTCAAACAATAAGCCACAACCGATCCAGCTGCTGAACCACGACCAGGCCCGACAGAAACACCCACTACTCTGGCTGCTACCAAGAAGTCCCAAACAATAAGAAAATAACCTGGATAACCGGTATTAGCAATAGTTTCTAATTCAAAATCTATACGTTCACGGATTTCATCCGTTATTTCTCTATAACGCTCCTTAGCACCTTCATAACTCAGGTACTTTAAATAGTTGTTCTCCCCTCGCTTGCCTCCATCTTCGGCATCCTGTTCATCTGTAAATTCTGCAGGTATATCAAAGTTCGGCAGGAGGATATCTCTTGCCAAGTCATATGGCTCACATTTTGCAACAATTTCATTGGTATTCTCAATTGCTTCCGGCAAATCAATAAAGAGTTTCTTCATTTCGTCAGCCGATTTGAAGTAATACTCATCATTTTCTAAACCATAACGAAAACCTCTACCTCTTCCCTTAGGGGTTGAACGCAATTCACCATCCTTAACACAAAGCAAGACATCATGTGCCTGCGCATCCGATTGCTCGAGGTAATAAGTATCATTGGTCGCAACGATTTTAATGTCGTGTTTTTTGTGAAAGTCGATCAGTGTTTTATTCACACGATCTTCTTCCTCCAATCCATGACGAATCAATTCAACATACAGGTCGTCACCAAATTGCTCTTTGTACCATAACAACGATTCCTCCGCTTGTTTCTCACCAACATTTAGGATCAATCCAGGAACTTCACCTCCCATATTTCCAGTTAGGCAAATTATATCTTCCTTATACTGTTCGATCACTTTTTTATCGATCCGCGGTACATAATAAAAACCTTCAGTAAAAGCAATCGAAGACATTTTAGCTAAATTCAAATAGCCTTTCTGATTCTTTGCCAGCATGACCACTTTATACCCGTTGTCTTTTTGGGTTTTATCGGTGTGATCTTTACAAACGTTAAACTCACAACCAACAATTGGAATAATTGGCTTGCCGTCATATTCCTCTCCTTTTTCTAATGCAGCTGCCGTCTCTTTTTCAATTTTCTTATTGTGATTCAATACATCTCTCACAAAATGAAAAGCGGCCATCATATTACCGGTGTCGGTCAAGGCCACTCCTGGTGATTTGAGTTCGGCAGCCTTATTAACCAAGGCACCAATTTTCACTGTTGACTGTAATACGGAAAATTGTGAATGGTTATGTAAATGAGAAAACGGAACTTCTTTTAATCGTTGTTTGTTTTCAGAGACAAGATTATCCGAAATTGCCTCTTCACCAGTATCCTGTTTTTGTTTGAGTTTTTCACTCTCCTGTTTTAAGTTGACATGTGTCAAACCCACCGGCTCGAAAGGTGTACGGTTTTTTTCAATAAAATCCCGCAGATAATCATCAGTTGCCTCTAATTCTGCTCCCGTATAATTTCCTGTTCTCAATAATTCAAAGAAGCAGCGTGTTGTTGCTTCAACGTCAGCCGTTGCATTATGCGCTTCGGCAAATGGAACATTAAATAGATGTTGATGGAGCTCCGTAAGCGTAGGTAATTTAAATTTACCACCTCTACCTCCTGGAATTTTACATAGCTCTGCTGTTTTTTCAGTACAGGTATCGAGCACAGACATATTATTCAACTCCGTTTCCACCTTCAATCGGTGAAACTCACAGCCCATTATATTATTATCAAAACCTACATTTTGACCAACAACAAATTTTGCTTTACCAAGCGCCTCATTAAACTCGGCAAGGACCTGGGCTAGGGGCACCCCTTGCTCCTGAGCTAATTCAGTTGAAATTCCGTGGATCCGTTCTGCATCGAATGGAATATTAAATCCATCGGGTTGAACTAAGTAGTCTTTGTGCTCAATGAGTTCTCCATATTCATCATGCAATTGCCAAGCAATTTGGATGCATCGCGGCCAATTATCCGTATCGGTATATGGGGCATTCCAATTTTTTGGTAATCCAGTGGTTTCGGTATCAAATATGATGTACATGCAGGACTGAGCTTATGAAATTTATAACCCTCTAATTTACGAAATGTAGTGCGATTAGCTTGGTCAAATCGTCCTGTAGTTTTCAACAGAACGAGAAGTAATTAACAATTCAAAAGCTAGAATATTTCCCTTCATTTATTGAGGGTCAGTTTTTTTCCTTCATACGGTGACATAGTTGTAAATATATTGCCTTCACAAATTGAATAAGAAGGTGCATATTTCGAACGGTTCTGAATTGTTTCATCTTCGCCCAAAGTGGCTAGGGTTGTACACTCAGAAGTTTTATCAAAAATGATCTCAAATGGACGTGAATCGTCCTTATAAGTTAATCGTTTATAGAACAGAAATTCTGCAATAGCTATATCTGCTAAAGCATAATCATTCGAATGGATTTCAGACTCTATTACACTGGAGTGACGACTTAGGTTGATATAATTATTATTGTCATTAAAGTAAGACCAACTGCCTTCTTCAGTAATTTTTCTCTCAACACTGTATCTAAAAAAGTCATTATCTCCTTCAAAAGTCTCCAAGACTTTAACATAAAAAGTCCATTTTCCGTCTTCCTTTAATTCTAATTTTTGATCTTTAAAATAGATTTCCTTGACTAACTGATTGACTTCTGTTGCTTCTGCCTGAAGCTCGTTCCAATAGCTGTAATAATCCTCTCCAAAAGATTAATTAACAACCAAACTTCTTCTGCTTCTCATCTGATCCTCTTCACTATAGGTTTGCTCTGATTTTGAAAAATTATCAAAACGATATTCACCACAAAAATCACAATCCGTTTTTTCTTGTGCACAAACTCCCATACTTATCGTCATCAACCCTGTAACTATTATAAAAAACGTTTGTTTCATAAATGTAATTATATCAATTGTTTGTGCATGCGCACACCTATTCATAAATGGGTTCAAATTAAAGTTGGGGTTTATCAGAAATGAAAAAGATTTGCCGTGAAAATCTGAATTCAGCTTTCCTTTCTATCTTTACCTATATTAACGGACGTGGTTACAGATGCGTTGGGTGATGATCTAAAAAAATAGTATGGAAGCGATACAATCATTTTTCTCCAGTTTTTCATATGCTGTTCGATTGGTATGGGACAAAAAACTGTTTTGGTATTTCATACCCTCTATTTTTATTGCTGTGATTTTCTACCTTTTATTTTCTGGTGGTAGTTGGATTTCAGAAGGAGCTTCGTTTATGGAAGATTGGTGGCTTATTGGCTGGATTCTTGGAGCATTTAAAAGCCTATTTGCTTTCATCGGATTTATGCTTTTCGAGTTCATACTGCTCGTTCTTTTCGCTCCCATTACAGCGTTGCTAGCAGAGCGAACTCGAGAAGAAATTACAGGCGAATCGATTCCATTTTCGGTTGCTATTTTCATGAATGCTTTTAAACGAATGTTGGTTATTCTAACAACTGCTTTTCTAACTCAGCTTTTGATCACCGTCATACTTTGGTTTCTCTCTTTCTTTTTAGGGGATCTATTTTATACGATTGCCAGTATGATTAATATTGCCTTTTTTATTGGTTTCTCTTATTTTGATTTTGCCTTAGAACTTGATGAAATTTCAGCGAAAGAGAGTCGTAAATTCGGTCGCAAAAATTGGTTGGCCTGCATTTTAATTGGATTGGTTTTTAGCGCCGGAATCTACATTCCGCAAACATTTGGATTAGTAATTCTATACATTGTAACGATTAGTTTCCTGCCAAACTTACTCGCGATCACAGCCACCAAAATGTATTGTACTCTAAAAAAGTAATTATCCTTGTTAAAAAAAAAACGGGTTTAGCCTAAAGCCAAACCCGCTTTATAATTTGAAGATTAATATCTTACTCAACCAATCGAATCTCAACATCACCTAATTGCATAACAGTGAAGGTAACGGTTACAGCTCCAGAACTAGTGCTATTGGCAAATTCTCCCGTGTTATCTTGTTTTAAGCGCATTTCTTTTCCTTTCAACATATCAATGTTATATACCGTAGTGTTTTGACCACTTGCAAACTCGTCTCTGTTTCCATAAAGATCTCCAGTTGAAGAGTTAGAAGAGCCATCAGTATATACGATATTTGTTGTTGTTTGAGAAGTTGACTCTGACATAAGTACTGTCATTATCAGACTCTCCTTGTTGGCGAAGCCTTCTGCTTCTCCACCTAAAAAGCTCCATGTACCAGATTCCATCATTGTCTCAACAACAGTATAAGTGTACTGATCTATAATCAAACCTCCACCTTCTTCAGTCCACGTAGTTGTTGTGTTCAATACCGTTTCCCAAGTCCCATCTTTCGTGAAATTAAATGTCGCCTTATTAACTGTAATATTACGCGTTACTGTGGCAGATTCACCATCATCTGTCGTTTTAACTACTCGGGCTCCGTCATTATTATCCAATGTAATTGTAGTCTCTGTAATTACACCATCAGAATCGGATGTTTTTGTATAGCTCGTCCAACTGTCAAGGTTATAGTCTCCAGCAACACGAGCCTTTCTTGAGCTAAGGCTAATAGCAGGATCATTCTCTCCTTTTTTACAAGAAGGGGTTACGACTAACAAGCCTAAGCCGATCAAAGCAATTAGTGATTTTTTCATTTTGCTTTTCTTTAAGTATTAATAATAGGTTGTAAGCTCAAAGGTGAAGAGATTTTAGGAATCAATGGAAAAAAGTATGTTGAATAGGAGTATTAAGGGCACTAACCAAGAAGCAATCCGACACCAAAACCGAGGAGAATTGCAACTAACTTGATAAAGTTAACACGATGCCCTTCTGATGATTCAAAGATAATCGTCGTGGCTACATGAAAGAACATACCGATCGCCACTGCGAGCAACCAGTTCAAAGAAGCGTCAAAAGTTGCACTCACCCATGTTCCAACCAAAAGTCCAAGTGGGGCCATTAACGCAAAAATGGAGAGGTAAATCCAAGAATGAATTCGTTTAACACCATAAGCATCCAAAATCGTCTTTAAAGCAACCGCAACGGGTATCTTATGAATGAATACTCCCCAAAATAAATCATTCATCATATGATTATCATGATGATGATGATGCGCTAAGTGATGATTAATAGGAATAGACTCGATAAAGGCATGTAAACTCAAACTGACCAGGATCGCTATGGGAAAATGACTGATTTTGTTATCATGAACGTGGGTATGACCATGCTCAGCTCCCTTAGAAAAATATTCCAACACAAGTTGCAGAAAAAAACCGAGGAGTATATAATACCCCGTATTTTCCAAGGTCTGATATGACTCAGGAAGCACATGCGTAAAAATAATCGTAAGCAAAAAACCTCCAGAAAAAGAAAGCAACAACTTTATATTTGCGGAACGTTTAAGAACTTCCACCAACCATCCGCCAAGAATAACGGAAATAATAAATATTGCTATTTGAAACGAAATCGACACTCCTTATTTTTTCTTTTTAGCGATAATTATCAGT
>Ga0181559_10004205_pt1 | contig 13959 bp, 12 predicted proteins | sample 011ome_21_FD_133752 | JGI IMG/M metagenome (GOLD analysis project Ga0181559, IMG submission 133752) | Coastal salt marsh microbial communities from the Groves Creek Marsh, Skidaway Island, Georgia - 011508AT metaG (megahit assembly) | ecosystem: Environmental > Aquatic > Marine > Intertidal...
GAGGCCAGTTTCATTAAATTATGCTGCCATGGGCGTGTCGTCCAGCTTGGCGTAAAATCGTGCTTCAGCTTCAGCCGGCGGGATATTGCCGATGGGCGCGAGCAAGCGCCGGTGGTTGAACCATCGTAGACCCTTCCTCTCAGGAGTTAGGGCCTCCGGCAATCCCCGGGGCGGTTCATATCGGCGGATCGGGCAATCAGATCATGGGGGCATGAACGACAACCGGGATTAGCTTAACTCAGCCGCCAAACTGTCCAAGAAGGTGGGACCAACTCATTTGCCCCCGTGGGTGCCAGTACCGGATTTAGCCTAGGTTTCGCGGACAAAGCTTGACTGGGGACTCGGACCTTGATTCAAGGCTGGCTTTTGGAGTCAGCCTTGGGCGAGCGGATCGGTGTTTCAGACGAAGAATGGGAAGTGATGGCGTCGAGGCGGTGATCCCGGCCAAAGTCAACAAGCGCAACCCCGCCCCGCACGACCGCGCCAAATACAAGTGGCGTAACCTGATCGAGCGGCTGTTCAACAAGCTCAAGAACTAGCGCAGGGTCGCGACCCGCTAAGACAAAACCAAAGAATCCTACCTCGGCTTCGTCGCACTCGCCTCAGTCAAACTCTGGATACCCTTTATCCACAAAACCTAGCAGTACTGTTGTTCCGCCTTGGCCCAAACGACAAAGCTTCTTATGCCATCGCATCAGTTGCTCTTGGGAGTAAGTACATTTGGCACGACTCACACAGCAAGAACTCGAACGCCATCTGTGGGGTGCAGCGGACATTCTGCGCAGCACGGTCGATGCGAGGTCACTTAGAGAAAGGTCATGCCCCCAAATGGCTCTCAAAGAGCCAGAAATACGTGGTTTCAGACCTGGCGCCGTCCTCTTCAAGAAGGCGGATAGGAAGGAGCTCTAGATCGAAGTTTTCCCCAACTGTTCAAAGCTGTGGCGGGTGAAATATCGTATCGCCGGGAAGGAGAAGCGGCTGTCACCGTGTCAGCCAGCGAAGTAACTAAGGTCAGTGAAGCGGATGGTTCCCTGCTCTAGGCCGTCAGTCAGAATTTTCATCCCACCCGCACGCAGCATCCATTCCAGCCGGTGATCTCGGTACTGGCGGCGCATCTGGCCACTATCCAGATAGTCCTTATACTGTCCCATATGCGCGACAGCCGCTTCGGCTTCCTCCAGCGTAAGGGCCACGGCGGCGCGTGCGCTGGTCCGTTTCACCCAGGCTTCCAGCGGTGAGCCTGCCGCTGGAGGGAAGCCCAACATTGAAGCGGTCGTCACATATGGAATGGCGGCGATGTCGCCTCGCCCGAACTGTGCGCCGGAAAACCATCCCTCCCCACTCAGTCGGCCTTCCAGCCAGCGATTGAGCGTTGCGATTTCTTCTCCCGCCACTTTACGCAGCGAATCGGAAATATCGGCACCGCGCCCGAAAAACCGCAATTCTACCAACCCCCAGTTGTTCGCCTCATAAAGTGTGTCGCACACTTCCTCCGTTTCGCGGCAATTCGCCCGTTCGAACGAATCGCCGGGCATTAGCGCAGGTTTGGGAAAGCGTTCTTCCAGAAAATCTAGAATGATGGTTGAATCGCAGATGGTGTGACCTTCAACCACCAGCGCGGGTACTTCCAGCCGCGGATTGTGGCGGGAGAAGCCACTATCCTGGCCCGTCCCCAGCCCTTCGGGGACGGTGACGTCAAAGGCGATGCCTTTTTCGCGCAACATTATCCGTACCTTCATCGCATACGGGGACAGCGGGTGATCATAAAGCAGCATTGAAACCTCCTCGTACGGACCTGAAAGCCTTCGGTTAACCCAGATATCCGCTCCTTCGGAAAGTAGCGGGCAAGCGGGCCGCGGCCAAGGGGCTAAATTCGGTAGCTTGTGTTGCGCGTGGAAAGGTCCGATCAGAGTCCGTTCTTGCCAGACTCGAGAGGAGAGCGGCGGTGGCTGTAAGCGTTAATGATTTCATCGTTCATCTCTATGATGCCGAACCTGCCTTTTCGGTAAAGACCCGGCTGATGCTTGGCTTCAAGAATGCGAAATGGTTCGCCTGCAATCATCCGACAATCCTGCCGAAGCCCGAACTGGCCGCGCTGACCGGCGGTTACCGCCAGATACCTGTGCTTCAGATCGGCGCGGACATCTTCTGCGGCAGCGAGCTGATCGCGGACGAACTGGACAGGCGGCTCAGCGGCCCCTCCCTATCGCGGCTCAGCGGCCCCGGCATTGGCCGCGGAATCGCCTATTGGGCGGAAGAACAGTTGTTCTGGGTGATCGTGCAGGTTCTTTGCGCGTCGGATTTCAAATCTGCGGCGAATCCCGATTTCGACGCGGACCGGCGTCAGATGCTGCCCGGCATCTACGATGTGAAACAGATGAAGGCCGCCCTGCCAGCCAATCTGCAGCTCCTGCGCGCGCATCTCGACCTGCTCGAACGCCAGCTGGCCGACGGCCGGGCGTTCATGCTGGGCGAAGAGAGCGATCTCATCGACATCAGCCTCTACTTCCCCATCGACATGCTCAGCCATTGCCGCAACGGCAACGAGAACATCCCGCAGGATTATCCCGCGTTGCGCGAATGGATGGGGCGGGTTGCCGCACTGGGCCATGGCCGACGCGCCGAAATCAGCCGCGAAGATGCACTCGCGGTGGCCCGCGCCGCCCGACCCACGATCCATCCCTGCTCAACCGTCGGCGAAGGCCCGCAGCCAGGAGATCGAGTGCGCATCGTCTGGGCGGCGTACAGCCCGGTGGATCTGGTCGGCGAAGTGGTGGAAGCGCACCCGCGCCGGCTGGCCGTGCGGCACAGCGCCCCAAAGGTGAGCGAGGTCGTTGTCCACTTGCCGCGCAACGCCGGCACGATCGCGCCGCGAATTTAGGCGCAGCGATACAATCGCGGGCTGAAATGCAAAAAATGGTGAGCCCTCCTGTGGGTGCTGTCAGGCAAACGCTAACTTGTCTCTTGCTGTCCGACGACGAGAGCGAAAAATCCAGAGGTTCAAGTCGCAGGGCAAGGCTCAGGGCACTGCGTCCCACGCTGCTGCATGTAATTCCACGTTCCGGCCTCCGCTCGCGCGGGGAAAGTTTACCTGACAATGCCGTTTGACAGCATTTTCTCATTTTACAGAGAGAGGTTGATCATATCCATTTTCACGGGGTCGAAACCACAACGTCCGTCTTCGCGATCCAGTTTCGCCAATTCAATGAGATCGTCTGAATCGAGTTCTACTTCGAAAGCTGCCATGTTCTCGAAGAGATGCTCCATGCTTGTTGACTTAGGAATAACCGATGCACCACAGCCGATGTGCCATTGCAGAATGATCTGAGAAGATGTTCGTGCATGCTTATTCGCAATTCGACAGACAGTGGGGTCAGCAAGTAGGTTGGCAGCCCCCGTACCGCCCCCGCCGAAGGGAGACCAAGCCTGAGTGATTATCCCGTGCTGATCGTGACAGGCTCTTAGGCTGCGTTGCTGGAAATATGGGTGCATCTCGACTTGATTGACGGCTGGCGCCACACCCGTTTCATCGATCAACCGTTTGATATGACCCTCGGTGAAGTTCGAGACGCCAATCGATCGTATCTTCCCTTCTTTCTGTAATTCGATGAGGGCTTTCCATGTTTCGACGAACTGGTCGTACATAGGCAAGGGCCAGTGGATAAGATAGAGGTCGAGATAGGCAAGTCCAAGTCGGGCCAGGCTCTCTTCAAAGGCGCGGCGCGGAGCTTCAATCCCATGAGAATCATTCCATAACTTGGTGGTTATGAAGAGTTCTTCACGCGGACAATCCAGCGCATGCACACCATCGCCGGTTTGCGTTTCAGTTCCATAGACTGATGCTGTGTCAAAGAGCCTGTAACCTGCCTTGTACGCACGTGCGATGACCGCAGCGGTTTCCGTTTCGGCTCCCCAGCGCATCAGGCCAAGCCCAAGCGCTGGCATTTTGTGGCCAGTATTCAGTTGCAAGGTGGGGCTCATGTGCAATCCTCTCCGTGTTACTCGCCCACGCGGTCCCAGATAGAATTAGCAGGGGCAAGAGCACTCTCCAAGGTGAATGGAAGAACGGTGGCTTGTTTGGTCAGTGCAGCCATATGTCAGGCGTAATTCCCGACGTAGTCCTTCGCAAAATCGAAGTAATTCCTGTTCCAGCAGAACTCGCACCAACCGGTGCCGTTCGTTCCGTCAATGGTTAGTGTCGTAGCCGCTTCCTTCAGGTAAATCATCGGGTCCGCTTCGAATTGCGTCTTTGCAAAGACCTTGCAGCGTACATCGGTCTTGCGACCGGCGGCATCTGTGACGACAACATCAAAGCTCTTGTGGTGCATCGTCTCGTCAAACTCGAAATTATAATCGAGGGCAGTGATTTCGGACATCACGCCTTCCTTAGCCACGTAGCCACGTACCAACACTTTCCCAAAGGACTGCATTTCGAAAAAATGGACGCATGCGTCGGGTGCGGTGGCGTGAAACCATTTGTAATGCTGGTTCAGGCCCCAAACGCGCGGCCCCCAGCTATGATCACGCTGCATGAAGTGATTGAGGATGATGCGCCGCCCGTCAATAATTAGCTCACCGGTCACTATCCCGTGCTGCTCAGTTCGATCATCCGCATAATAGGGAGGACACCCATCCTTGTGCGAACTGAATGCGTAGGGAGGATGCATCGCTTGGTAGTGGCCTTTGAGCTGCACCCTTTCACCGTCGAAGGTGAAGTCTATCTGCTGATGAGGCTCCCCGAGTTTTGCCGTCAGGCCATTAACCTGCCAGTCGTTAAAATCCATCGTGTCCGGAACAGCGATTTCATCGAAGCGCTCGCTAATTGGAGCATTGACACCATCTCCGATTACGACTGTTGCGGCACCGGCCATCCCATCCCTCGTGACCCAGAAATAGACGAATCCAGCGATCTGTTCTTCCGGGACCTGAAACATGAGCGCCACCGCTTCCCGACAATGGGGAACGTCACGCAGGATATGCCGGTTGTCGTCCGCTACGGGAACGGGAGGCAGATCGTTACGCAAATCGACAATTTTCATGTTGAGGTTCCCGTTCACAAGACTTCATTTTGCGCCGTAATGTATTGCGGCTGGATTCTTTGTTTCAGTCTAGTCTAATTGCTTGCCCAGCTTGGAAAGTCGTTTCGACAGGGTGGTGACGCCGATAACATCCGTGACATTGCTGAAACCGATGCGGTCTCCCATCGTCCAGCGATACAGGCTCTGGAATGAAATAAAGCTTGTGTAAGCGGTGTGCCAGGGCGCCGCAGCGATTGCTGCCCCAACCATTTCCCATTGCCTTCCGCGCGCATCGGTGATTCGAACCACCCGGTGTATCCCGAGCATGCCCAGGCTCTCCGCATCGACTTCTGCCGCTGTTATTGCGCAGACCTCACCATCAACCACTGCATAGCCGAAGCGGAAAGTAGTGTAGACGGTCTGCCCGCCAACCACGTCCAGCGTCACGACAAGATGAAAAGCAAGATCGTCTCCGAACGTCAGGTGCATCCATGACACGGGGGCCGAGTTCCATTCGGCACGCGGACCCCAGCTGCGATCCAGCCCGTCCACGCAGGACACGGCGAATTTGTGCCCGTAAAGCTCCAGTTCACCCTCGATCCTCCCCACGAGATCGTAATGGCCCTTGGTCCAGGAATCGCCGGCACCCGTGGAAGCTTCCGGATCTCCGCCAAAGGCTTCCAGCATCGGGTTTTGAACAGGATCAAGCGGGTCGAAAGGATCCATTAGCCCGGTAAACTGCAGATCGAAGCGACATAACCTCTCGCGCCCATCATATTGGAAGTGGTAGTCGCGCGCGCCATTGCTTCCTTTGACGGAGAGCCCATTGGATAGTGTGAAATTAGCCATGGTTTCAGGGCATTTCACATGCATCGGCGCATCCGAATAATCGACAGTCCAGGCGTTGGCGTGCATCCCCTGGTGGACATAGATTGATGACAGACAAACACCCGCGTTCGGGCGGCACAGCACATAGGCGTTTCCGCTGATCCTAGCTTCGGGAATCGAAAAGATCAGAAACAATGTTTCGGCGTGATCGAAATCTGGCGAATTATGATTGTGGAAGTCTAGGTCGGCGTCAGTAATCATCGCTCAATGTGGCTTTCCGAAATAATGGAACGATCAGGAAGGTATGGCCTCAAAAAACCGGCCCGAGGGCGGTTCGCTGCAGAGTTGAAGGGCACGGTCTATGTCCCCGCGCTCCATCCGCTAGGCGACATATTGCTCGTAATGCGCGCGCGAAGCCCATTGTTCGACGCACAGCAGGCCGTCATCGTCGCTGTTGCCGAACGCCTCGATCGAGAGGCATCCGTCAAAGCAGCGGGTATCTGGAAAAAATTCTTCCAGGAGTTCGCTGAGCGCCTCGCGCTGACCTGGCTTCTCCCTCAACTCGAAGATTACGGTGCATGCCATTGCTCGTTTCCTCTCAAGATCTCACAGCCATTTTTCGGCTGGTAGTGCGTCAGGATTGGTTTCAAATCCAAAGGGAATGCACCACTTGCGAGCCTGCAGTAAGATGTCGGCGCTGTGTTGCAGAATCATAGTTTCCAATGCCTCTTGACAGACCTTGCCAACTGCGCGGCCGGAAAGTTGAGTCAGCGCCTCACGAATCCTCGCGTTAGCCTCTTCGTAGTCGGGGAGGTCCGCCTCCGGGTTCAGCAGCAACGCTGCGCCATCCTGTACGATAGCCGCAAGCGCCGCGCTGTCATCTGCCAGTTCCGGTCCAGCGACTGAAAGCGCATCCTTCGACAGGTCCAGGTAGGACCGCAGTTCCATGCGGTAATAGCGGCGCGCCTCCGGCATTCGCGCTTTTACAAAATCGAGCGTGGCGATGGCGAGATGGAGCTGCTCAACGACATGTTTCTCGGCGCCTTCGAGCGAGGGCGCGACGACTTCGCGCAGCGCGCGAAGCGATACCTGCAACTGGGTGTCAAAGTTCTTGATCATTGTGCGCCCCGCACGAAGTAGTCCCGCAAGTCGGATAGCGCCAAATAGCCCAGGCCTGACACGTAATTGACCAGTACATCCTGGTGCGTTCCCGAAAGGAGCGACGCCCGCGTGGAAGCGCCCAGCAGTAGCACGACAATCAGGTAACGATTATAGATATTGAAATAGTGAATTCGGGCGGGATCTACCGTCAGGCCGGATGCCTCCTCGTATGCGGCGTAGAAGGCGTCAATAGGCATCATGCCCGAAGCGAGCGGCGTTATGCCATCTTCCGCGATATGTTGAAATGTCGGCATGGCCGCGTAAGTCAAATCCTGATGCCTGTCGCCTAGTGTCGCACCTTCCCAGTCAAGCCATGCGGTGATCCTGCCGCTATCCTCGTCGAACAGGAAATTGCCGCTGCGATAATCTCCGTGAACGATCGAAACCTTGTCCAGCACCGGCGCATTCGCGATCAGCCATCGATAAACGATCTCCATGACGGGCTCTTCTTCGACCCGGTCTTCCTCCCAAACCCTTCGCAGGGCGTTGACCTGCCTGATGATGGATGCGTTTGAACCAACTTCCGGTCTCTCAAAATGCGCCATCATGGGGAGGGCAGGGACATTGATCGAATGTAAGCTGGCAAGCAAGTTCACGAAATGCGGGGCCAGCCTTGCCCGCAAATCGGGGCCGTAATTCTGGCCAAGCCCTGATACCTTCCCGGCATCATATGAGGGCTTGGCAGTGCCGGCAGCGAAACTGTAAATCATGGCGGGGTAGGGCAAAAAGGTGCCTTCCGCATCGACCCAAAAGGGATCGGGTGCAGGTATGGTGCCACTCACTGCCTGAAGAACTTCGTACTCTCTTACCCGACTCGATTCGGTTACCGAAGCAGCGGGCTCCATCCGCAGCACCATTGTTTCGCAGATTTCATTGCCTTGTGCGCCGCGCAAGCCATGCCATTGCAGATCGAACAGGATTTGAAGCTTGGAAGCACCACCAGAGAGCCAGCGCACATTTTCCAGGCGGACAGCATATCCGAGTTCGCTCTCAATCAGCGTTTGTGCGCCCTTGGCCAGCATGTCGATTGTGACGCCGACATAACCCGGCCCGAGCCTGCGCTGCATCTTGCGCGTGTATACCCTGTCGATTTCCGCTTCGCAGGGATAGCGCTCACGAATCCTGTCCAGAACGGCCTCTGTCGGCCGCCTGCGATCCTTCTCGCAGATCGTTTCATATTCGCCTGCCATGCACACACCTCACTCCAAAAACCAGCGTCTCTCAGACCACAGATCAGCTGTAGAGTTCATCAGCCATGCTGAGCGAGAGTTGATACTGCCCAACGAAGTCCGCAATATGGCTGTATCCAACACGATCGCCCGCTTCCCAGCGCATCAGACATTGATAACCCGCGCTTGATGGATTGAAATTATACCATGGACCTGCTGCAACCGTGGTGCCGCGCGCTTCGTATGTGTTTCCCGCGATGTCTTCAAATCTGACATTGGCGCTGGTCACCAGCATGTCGGAGCGCTTTGCTGTCATCTCTGCTGAGACGAGAGGCCTGCGTTCCCCGTTCTCCAGGAGATAGCCGTATTTGAAGGGGCCATAACGGACCTCTCGACCTTCAAAATCCAGTCCGAGAACCAGGAATGCTCCTAGTCCGTCACCCAACTCGACATGAACCCAGCTGGCACCCTTGTTTCCCCAGTCATTGCGCGGGCCCCAGCTCTTGTTTACGCCTTCGATAACATCGACTGCATAAGTCTTGTCCCGTAGGCGCAACTGCCCCCTTACACGGCCCTTGCCTTCGAGATGGCCGTTGTTCCACCCATCATAGCCATCGACTTCGCTGCCCGCAGCCTGTGGCACCTGGGTTGGATCACGGGCATCCGTAGGTTCGCAAACAGCTTCGTATGTCAGGTCCAGCGAACAGATGCCGTCGCGCGATTCATAATGGTATTCGAGATTTCGCTCGTCGTGAGCCTTGAAGGTAAGGCCGTTTGCGAGTGTGAAATCGGAGAAATCTTCTGGGCAACGCAAGTGCATCTGGGAATCATTGTGATGCAACTGCCAGGGGTGGAAGCACATACCCTGATGAATTTCGATGGAACTGTGACAAACCCCCAGATTGGGCCGGGTAAGCACGTAGATGTTCCCACTGATTGCGCATTCGGGGACAGAAAAAATAATGAACAGAGTTTCCGTCCACGTCTCGTCCTGCGGGTCACGTGGGTGGAACTTGTAATCATCGGCCGTGATCAAGGCATCTTATCCTATGTCTCAGTGTAAAAAATAGCTATACGCCGGGATAGGCCGGCGTATAGCCCAGTAATAGTGATCAGTCTAAAAATATTGTTTTCTTACAATAGCTTAAAACTTGTAACCCAATTCAAAGAGGAAGGTCCGCGGCTCACCTGGGACCTCTATGTTAAGGCCAAACAAGCTAGCGAATCCAATGCCTCCGGTGTAATACTCCTTCTTAAAGGCGTTTTTGACCAAGGCCGCTATTGATAGTCCTCTGCCATTCCTTTGCTCTAAGCCAACACGGAAATTGACGAGAGCATATCCCGAACTTTTCGTGAACGGATTCAGTGACTTTCCAGTCGAGCTAAAATAGGTAGACGACTGAGCATAAATATCACCGTGTAAAGTAGCGTTAAAGCCCTCACTTACCGGAACCGTCACATCAGTATAAAACACTCCAGACCAATCAGGCGTATCCGGGTAGGTATCAAACGAGGCGTAAGACACAGAAACACCATCAGTGCCGAGAACCGGTACTTGGTTGCTCGTAAAACGAGCGTCAGTATAGTTCAAGCTACCGCCGATCCTCAGCCAATCAGCTGGCTCAATACTTCCATCAATTTCAAAACCTGTCACTTTAGCCCTTGGCACGTTGACCGTAATACCGGCCAGCGCATCAAAAATTGCAACATAGTTGGCGCGCTGAACATTCTTCACCCACATGTTGTATACAGCCAAATTCAAACGGACCGGCATATCTCCCGCAAATCCTCTGAATTTAGCGCCCAATTCAAGGTCTGTCGCGACTTCAGGCCTAAATTCTCCGCCCGAAGTATTGGCAAATCCCGGCGTCGGTGGCGCATGGAAGTTGAAGCCGCCGCTTCGGAAGCTTCGCCGGGTGTTCGCGTAAAGGAGCAGGTCATTGGTAACCTGGTTCTGCAGGCCAAAGGTCCAGCTCAATTTTTTGAACGTGTCTTTCTGGGGCGCAATGAACCGTCCGTCTTCATAAAATGGCCCCCAAACAGGTGACGCAGATGAGAAATTATCAATGTCGTATCGGGTAAATTTTATCTTTTCAGAAGTATATCGAAGACCTGCGGTGAGCTTGATGCCAGCCAAACCTGTATCCAAAGTGCCTTGAGCGTAGCCGGCCAGCGACTTGCTTGTAGTTTTACCTGCATTGATCTGTATGGGAAGGCCAATATCATATAAAATTAGGCTATTATTTATTAGAGATTCGCTTGAATCAGAGTAATAAAGACCTGTCACGAAATCTAAACGGCCGTCGAGCGTTTTCCCTATTAATTGGAATTCATTAGAGATTTGTTTAATGAGCCCGTCTCCCCCCAATGGCCCAGTGCTGGCATCTCCGCGACCATCGATGCCGAATGGTGTGCCATCAATATCTCCGGACTCAAAGTAGTTGTTGTGTATGTATCCAAACACGTTTTTGATTTGGACGTCTTCAGAGATATCGAGCGTGGAAATATTTGATAAGAAAGTTCTGCGGGTACGATGCTTTTGAACGCTGTCAATTTCCGTTACAAATGGCCCACGCTCTTTCTGAGCGGCCCCGAAATCTTCCAGACCCGGGTAGATTGTTGCATCGGGCACAAATGGATAGCCGGTCACATAATCCTCCACGGGGACCACATGCGTGACCACAGCCGAGAGGCCTGATCCGCCGGCGCGATAGTAATCTAAAACAACTTCATTGGTAAAAGAGCCGTCTGGGAACAGGGTTAGGCTCGCCCTGAGTCCTTGACGGTCGATCTTGCCGTGGCGATTGTCGTAATAGAGGTTTTTCTGAATTCCATCGCGTGTTCGACTCGTGCCGGCGAGACGAAAAAGTATCTGATCTGAAATGGGAAAGTTTATGGCGCCTTCAATGCTAAATTCATTGAAGCGGCCGATACGACCCGTAACATAGCCTTCCAACTGATCGGTCGGCTTTGCAGTCGTAAAGAGCACAGCGCCGCCCGTGGCATTGCGCCCGAACAGAGTTCCCTGCGGCCCTTTGAGCACCTGTACTGATTGCAGGTCATAAAAAGTAGAGGAGGCCCCCCCGCCCACCTGCACTTCGTTAATGTAAGGCAGGACTGAGGGGAGCGAACTGGTGTAAGCATCGACAGTCTGGCCACGCAGCGAGAAATTCAGCTGATTGTCATTCTGGCTGGCGCGAACCGTCAGGCCGGGTGTTGCAAACTGCAGATCGCGTTCTGAGGTGATTGCCTGCCTGGCGAGCGCGTCGCTTGAGACAACCGCGACCGCAACCGGTGTGCGTTCGAGCGATTCGGACTTGCGCTGCGCAGTGACGATGATTTCATCCGTTGCGGCATATGCCTCGGGAGTACCTTCGCTCTGAGCGAACGCACCCGTCGGCCACGCGAACAGTGAAACAAGCGAAAACGCGGTGGTTGCGCGCAAAATCCCTTGTGAATGCTTCATCAAATTTTCCTCCCAATTGAGGGCGCTTTCGCCCCTTCAGGACACCAGTTTGACCGCCCAAATCCAACCTATCCTCCGCAACATTTGTAGTGCGCCGGACAGGAATCGCCCCTCTTTTTGCACGGATGCGAAAAGATTTCAAGCCGATCATTCGTTATATATATCTTCAATAAATCCATTTAAATTGCGAAAAACAGCCGTTCGTATGACCGATCATATGTTATTGCAATTGCTTCCGGCTCAGGTTCTGCGTGCTCGCGCAGCACTTGCAAAAGCGGATGGCAGAGAGTGACGGCTGACTAGCATCATGATACGGACTCATCATGAAAAGACCCGCTGCCATGCGTAAAACTCTCGCTGAAATCGCTATGAGAACCGCTTCAATCTCTGGCCTCGAGAGCATTTCACTTCGAAACATCGCCAGGCAGGCGGAATGCTCTACAGCTGTCATTTTCCAGAATTTCGATGGGAAGGCTTCGCTGCTTCTGGGCGCGGCGGAACTGGCCGAAAAAAGAGAAGCGGATCATCATCGGCATCTGCTGGAGCAGATGGACGGCCTTGTTACCTGTCATCTGGCCTTTTCAGATTTTCTGGGAACTTACATAGATTCGCGCGTGCTCAGTCCTGAGGCACGGTTTCTGTCTGAAGTTCTCATCAAGCAAAGCGGAGATCTAGCTTTTCGTTCCATATTGACGCGGTGGCACGCGGAAAGGGTCTTTTTCTGGCAGGCCGTTCTCGCCGCCTTCGATTTTGGGGAAAGGGTTGGCCAGCTCGTCAGCGAATATTGCCTGATGGAAGAAATCTACGCGTACACCTTGAATGATAATCCGCGTTATCAGCTCCTGCAGAAGGACTCTGTTCGCGCATTGACTGACGCCTGTTTTCATCGCGGTGCGGCGTCGGGGGCATCAAACGGCATCAACAGGGAACTTAGGTGGCGAGCCTTCGAAGCGAGAAGGCGATCAGAAGTCAGCCGAGCCAAAATGCCCGTCGAGATGCTAGAACATGCGGTCGAAATGATCACCAGAGATGGCATGGGTTCGCTCAATCAACGCAGTCTTGCGCAAAAGGCTGGGGTCTCCGCTTCGATGATCGCGTATCATTTCAATGATATGAAAAGTTTCACGAACGAAGCTGTCTGGCAGGCTCTGGTCAGCGAACTGCCCGGCGAATTCGATCCGGACATGATTGTCAGCTTACCCAAATCACTGCCGGAGTGGGTCGATTTTCTTTACAATACGCTTTTGACGGCGCCAGCCGATGCCCATTCCGGCTTTTACGTCAGCTATTCGAGAATGACGGGCGAAGCGGCATTACTCGCCTGCAACGACAGATCGCTTGTGCCCCTGATGATGTATCTGCGCGAGATCGATGGCTGGGGAACATATCGCCTAAGCCGCAACATACCCGCGATTGCTGAATTTTCGAGCCACGAACATGCCGCAGCTTTCGCTGTCTGGATCAAGGCTGAGGCGCTTCTCCATCATGCCGGGCTTGTTGATCCGGCTGCAGGCCGTGAACGCTTGCAGGTTGCGATGTCCCTTATATTTCCGCACACCAGTTTGACAGGCGCACTTACAGATTAATTTACGCCGGTCGCGAGATGCGACGATAGGGTGCTGTCAGTCTAACGGCAACCGTTCTCCAGTGAGCGCTATTCGCTCTGGAGAGAGGCAATGTCAGGCAACCAGGGTCTGCCGCTCGACCAGTGCAGCTGAGCGGCGTTGCTTGTAAAGATTTGGACTGATGAGATGACGTTCGGCGTTGAAGTGGTTGTGGACGTTGTGATGGACGGAAGCGAATTTCTGTAAACTCTTCATCTGCCGGATTCTGAGCATGGCACGCTCTGTTCGTCGGAGGTGCTGTCAGTCTAACGCTAAATGCTCTCCACTTGCGGCGTCTCGCCGCATGGCGACAGATGCATGAAACCCATTTCCTTCAAGCGCCATCGCTTTCCGCCGGACGTCATCCGACTGGGAATCTGGCTCTATTATCGTTTAACCCTATCCGGCTGAAGGTGCCCGGCATCAAAGGGTACGTCTGGAAATCTAGTAAGACGACCGACGAGCATCTTGCCTTCAGCCGCGCCGAGCAGCTCTATAACGAAAACCTCGTCAAAGCTCTAACCGGCGTCAAGGTCAGCAATCGCCGGATTGCCGAGGCGCTCAAGCTGCACGATGACCTGCTGGATCATGGCGAGACCTGCTGCCCGAACCGCGTTGCCCGGTTGACCAGGCTGGCGGGCATCAAGGCGCAGATCGGCTACAAGCGCCGACCGGGCAGCCATGGTGGCAAGCCGTCCCTGGCGGTCGACAAC
>Ga0181559_10004206_pt1 | contig 13957 bp, 9 predicted proteins | sample 011ome_21_FD_133752 | JGI IMG/M metagenome (GOLD analysis project Ga0181559, IMG submission 133752) | Coastal salt marsh microbial communities from the Groves Creek Marsh, Skidaway Island, Georgia - 011508AT metaG (megahit assembly) | ecosystem: Environmental > Aquatic > Marine > Intertidal zone...
GAACGAACGAGAAAAGGATTCGCGGGATTCGCGGGATTCGCGGGGAAACGAGGTGGTGCTCGCCATTCGCGCGCTGCTCAACGACAAGACGACGTAGCTCTCGTGTAGGGAGACGTGTCTCCCTACACCGTGTCTCTAGATCTCTAGAGGCGAGCGAGCGATATATACAAGCTCTCGTATGCTACGCTCGCTGAGTTTGAACGCGTAGCTACTACGGTACACTGTGGTTTATTATGAAAAAAATTATGAACCGCGCGTCCGGATCAGCTGGACAGCTGCTTGGCCATGAGGTTCGCGTACACGCCTTTCTTCCCGGTGAGCTCCGCGTGCGTCCCCATCTCGGCGACAACGCCTCCGTCCAGCACCGCCACCACGTCCGCGACCTGGATGGTGCTCAGCCTGTGCGCGATGACGATGGACGTGCGCCCGGTCATCATCGCGTCCAGCGACGCGTTCACCAGGCGCTCGCTCTCGGCGTCCAGGGCGCTCGTCGCCTCGTCCAGGAGCAGGACTTGCGGGTTACACAGCACCGCGCGCGCGATGGCGATCCTCTGCTTCTGCCCCCCCGAGAGCTTGATCCCGCGCTCGCCCACCCACGTGTCCAGCCCCTTATCCAGCCCGCGCACAAACTCGGCGACGTTGGCGCGCGACATCGCCGCCCAGATTTCGTCATCCGTGGCGCCCGGCGCGCCGAACTTGGCGTTGTCCTTGATGGACCTGGCGAACAGCACGGGCTCCTGGGACACCACCCCGATGACCTCGTGCAGGTGCTTGTGCTCGATGCGCCCCACGGGCACGCCCGCGACGGCGACGACGCCGCTCTTCGGCTCGTAGTACCGCATGAGCAGCGAGCCGACTGTGCTCTTGCCCGCGCCGCTGCTCCCGACGATGGCCACGCACGCGCCGGCGGGCACCTCGAGGCTGAGCCCGCGCAGCACGGCGCGGTCGGGCGCGGAGGGGTAGGCGAAGTGCACGTCCGTGAACGTCACCGACACGCCGTGCGCGCCGTTCTTCGCGTCGTTCCCTCCGTTCGCGTTTAATTTCGCCACCGCCCCGGGCGTCTCCGTTCCGTCGAGCTTGATCTTGCTCTCGCGGTCGAGCAGCTCGAAGACGCGCGTGGAGGCGCCGAGCGCCTGCACGATGGACACGAACGTGCCCGCGATGAGCGCCACGCCGAACGCGGAGTTGATCGAGTACAGGATGAACGCGTTGAGCTGCCCGACGGTCATATCGCCCTTGATCGCGAGCAGCGTGCCGTACCAGAACGTCACGCCGAGCACGACGGTGGTCGCCGCCATGAGCGCGCCGTTGAACAGCGCGCCCGACCACCCGTACCGCATCTCCACGCCCAGCGCCTTATCCACCGCCCGGGAGAAGTGCGTGGACTCGTCCCGCTCGCGCGCGAACGCGCGCACCGTGCGTATGGCGCCGAGCGAGTCCTCCGCCACCGCCGTGGCCTCCGCGAGCGCGGTCTGCGTCTCCTTGGACAGCACGCGCAGGCGGCGGCCCTGCGCCATGGCGACGATGATCAGCGGCGGGAACGCCGCCATCACGACCAGCGTCAGCTTGTACGAGGTGGAGAACATGAACGCCAGGCCGATCACCGCCGTCGCGAGGCCGCGCAGGGCCATCGACAGGTTCTGCGTCGCGACGTTCTTCAAAAGCGCCGTGTCTGCGGTGAGCCGCGAGATGAGACTCCCGGACGTGACCGAGTCGAAAAACGCAACCTCCTGCGCCAAGATGTTGGTGAAGAGCCGGTTGCGCAGGCGCGCGACGACTTTATACGACGCCGTGTTGAACAGGTAACTGCGCGCGGTTTGGAAAATCCCGCCCACCACGCCCACCGTTAACAGCCCGTACAGCGCCTCGTTCGCCTCTCTCCTGGCGTCCGCTTCGCGGTCCTGCAGCGTCAGCGAGATGGCATCCGTCATGCGTCCGGCGAAGTAGGGGACGAGCATGTTGCAGATCGCGGTGAGCAGGAGAAACCAAGCGCCGATGGCGAGCCGCCCGGTCTCGCCCTTGCTCTCGTCGAGGATGCGGTAGAAGTCCTGCTTCATCGAGCGTTCCTTCTTTCCGGAAAGCGCGCGATCGGCGCTCCCGTCGATGTCCTCGCCGTGCGTGATGATGTCGGGGGCGCCATCTTTCGATACCGCCTTCGCGTCGTCGTCGCCGGCGATTTTCACCTTGACGTCCGCCTTCCCGTCGTCCGCGGGAGTGGAGACGGCGACGGAGACGCTCGAGAGCTTCACGCCGCCCTCGGCATCCACCGCGCCGGGGGAGAGGCCGCTGGGCATCGCGCGACTAAGTGGGTCGGGCGCGCGCGAGAAAGAGTGGCAACGCGAGACGTGGCCTTCTCTCGGAAACGCCCAAAAGACGCCAAAACCTGAAATCGGTCTCGGACGCACGCGCGCGAGCGACACATCCCCGCGAAAAAAAACGAGCTTCGATCCGAACCCTCGGCGCGGTCACACGTTCCCTGCGCGCGTGCACTCGCGTCGCCCGCACGCTCGCGTCCGCAGACCCGCGCGCGATCGTGCGCCTCGCCCTCCAAGCCGGCCGACCCCGGTGGCGCGCGCGAGCTGAACCCCCTCTTCGCTCGATTTAGGGTTGAATTGGCGCGAAGACTGTGGACATGTCCTCCACTCTCGCGGCGCTGCAGCAGCGCAAGGAGCGCCTGGATGAGGAGCTGAAGCAGGTGGAGAAGCAGGTGTACGATTTGGAGACGACGTACCTCAACGAGTCGTCTCAGTACGGGAACGTCCTGAAGGGGTTCGAGGGGTTCCTGTCGCAGACCAAGAACACGTCGCAAAAGAAGGCGAGGAACTTCAAACCCGAAGATCGGCTGTTTTCGCTCTCGTCGTCGTCGTCGCCGGTGGTGGACGAGATCGCCGCCGAGCGCGCGGAGGAGAAGACCGTCACCACACAGAGCGGGCGCAAGGCTGGAGGCGGGACCACGTACCGGTGAGACGATGAAGGCGTCGGTTGAAAGACGATCTTAGACGCGCGCCGCGCCGCGTTTTTTACCATCAGTAGTTGACGAAAAAAAAGTGAAAACAAAACGTTTGTCGCGATTTCGCGACGTCGTCGATTACACCCGCGCCGCGTCTTCTCGCCGCGGCGACGGTATCTAAACAGGCACCCCCGCCCGTCACGCCTTGACGTGTATGTTCGGGTTCGCGCCGAAAATGGCTCTCCTGATCTCGGGCGCGCCGCGCTCGAACGCCACCTGCAGCCGGTCGTCGAGCGAGTTGTTGCACACGATCTTGCCGTCGACGGAGATGACGTGCACGCCCCCCGCGCACGCCGGCGCGGCGGGCAGGAACTCGTGCTCGTCCAGTTTCAACGCGACGCCGGGCATGCTGGTCTGCGCCTGCTGCATCGCTCGCTTGACCTTCTCCGCGTCCGCCGCGCGGCAACGCACCACCGCCTGCTTCGCCTCGAGCTTGCGCACGCCCTGGCAGATGAGGCTCACGAGCAAACCCGCGTACGCGGGCGAGGCGCTCACCGCGCCCACGGTGGCGCGTGCCTCCGCGAGCATGCCCTGGATGGCCTCCTCGCGCGCGGCAAGCACTTTCAGGCGCATGGCGTTCAGTTCCGTGGAGTACTCGATCTTCTTCTTCACCTCCACCTGGCTCTCCTTGCGCTCGTACTCCTTGCGGATCCTCTGCTTCTCCGTCTCCACCATCTGGAGCTTCTCGATGTTGAACTCCTCCTCGGCGGCGACGCGGATCTCGTTCGCCTTCTCCTCCGCCTCCTGTTTGATGAACTGAACCATCTGGTTGATCTGGCGGTCCACCTCTTGCTCGTTCATGGTGACCGAGGGAAGCGACACGAGCGCCGCGGGCCAGATCTCTGACGCGTCGAGCGCACTTACGAGCCAGGTCTTACGCCAAAATCCCGGGAAAAGGCGTCGCGGCAAATGTCGGCAGTCCCATCTCTCAGCGCGAGCGAAGGCAAACGAGCGTCGCGCGATCGTTTCGTGTCACACGAAGAACATCTCTACTCCGTCCACACCTGTCCCCCCATGAACTGAAGCGCGGGAACGCCCCTGATCTCCATGTCGAACAGAGGCGCCTCTATCCTCTGCAGCGTTCGCAAACCAGGGTCCTCGTCCAGCATCTCCATCGCCCGCCGCTGGTCCTTCGCCTTCACCGTGCAAAACGTCACCGCGGCTTGCGCGTCCTTCGTGACGTCGCGCTGCGCGGCGAGCATCTCTTCCAGCGCCGTACTCGCGATTCCCGCGTCGTTCAACCCGTCGATCGCCTCGGTCAACACGCTCTCCTTCGCCTTCAACTCCGCGACGCGCTCTTTGAACCCCTCGCCCGAAACCTGCACGATCTGGTTGATCACGACGCGCGAAACCGGGACGCTCTCCTTGCGCAGCTCTCCGAGCAGACGCGCGCTTTCGCTCATCCCGAGCACCGTCGGGATGGTGACGATGACAAACTCCGTGGTCTTTTCGTCACGGAACAGGTCCTTCACCTCCGTTAACTGCGCCTTCAACTTCTCGAGTTTCTGCACCGCCTCGTCGGGCGCCTCGTCCCCCACCCCGAACAAGCCCTTCACCGCGTCGCCCATCCCGGTGAGCTTCTGCCGCAAACGCACGATCTTGCCGATGCTCGCGTCGAGGAAGTCGGGAAGCGACAGCAAGCGCAGCGTGTGCCCGGTGGGCGCGGTGTCGAACACGATGCGCGTGAACTTGGCGTACTTCTCGTCCTTGATGAACTGCACCACCTTGGCGATGGCGATCGCCTCGTCCAGCCCGGGGGGGGGGGTGTCCAGCAGCTCGCCCAGTTTCAGGTCGCCGAGCTGATCGGCGAGCCCGCCGAGCCCGACGGAGCTCATGAAATCCTTCGCCCCCGAGCTCACGTCGTTCTGCCGCGCGAACGCCGCGAACTCCTCCTTCGCTTGGTCGGGGTCCACCTCCATGGCGTACAGCATACCATCCGTGCCGTCCACCGCGACCGGGAGACCGCCGGTCACGTCCTGCGCCAGCGAGTCGCTCAGCGAGTGCGCGGGGTCGGTGGAGACGAGCAAAGTGGGGTGGCCCGCGGTGGCGAACTTGACCGCGAGCGAGGACGAGCACGAGGTCTTACCCACGCCGCCCTTGCCGCCGACGAGGAAGTACTTGCGGTCCTTGCCCGCGGCCATCAGGTCGAACCCCGCGGACTCGCCGGACGCGCGCGCGGGCGCGGCCGCGCGGCGACGGGGATGACGTCGCGCCGTCGGCGGGGCGGTCCGATGGCGCGTCGAAGACGCGCGGGCGCGGGGCGTCGCCGTCGACGAGCGCATCACACCCGAGCAGGACATGTTCGAATATCGGGACAGGGCGGATGGCGCGTTTCTCTCTGCGCCGCGCGTTGAGGGGCTCCGAGGGACGAGCTGGAGACGCGCGTGCTTTCCTGCGCGACCGCCGATGACTGCGTGCCGACGCGACACTCGCAAGCTGTTTCGAGCAGATCGATCGAGAGTTTCCGCGATGTTCTTTTCTCTCGGTGTTCGACAATCTGTTTTCGTCCGCGTCATCGACCTTTCAACTCGACCGCGCAGTTCGCGCTCGCTCGAATCCGATTGTGAAAAAAAAAGAAAAAGCGCGGTCGGCTGAGTAGATGCGGGTAGGACGAAAATTCGACCAATCAGGGCAGCGCGTGCGGTCCTCGCTGGATAGGCGCTCTGCACTTTTCCCGGCACGTTCCACTCACGAGCGCGCCGCGGCACACGCGCTTCGACCCACGAGACTTACCGCGACCGCGCACACACACGCGCGAGATGACAGAAAAGAACTGCGAGAACTGTAACGGAGCCCCCGCGGCGTGGTTCTGCAACTCCGACGGTAAGCCGGCGCGCGGCGCGCGCGCATCTTTGTTTATTTTCCGGGGCACTCGGCATTTCCGAAGCAAAACCTTTCCCCTCTGGGCGCGCACCGACCGCTGACCCGATCCCCCGCGCGTTCCGCAGGCGCCTATCTGTGCACCGCATGCGATGTCTCCATCCACAGCGCGAACAAGGTGCGTCGAGGATCGACGGCTCCCCGCGGAGCGAACTCCGGTCCCTCGTATGCCCTACGCGTTTTTTTCCGCGGACGAGACGAAACTCCTCCGAAAACGCCAAGACCGACCCGAGGGACGAGTCTGGTAAAAAGTGTGTTTTTTTCCTTTCTCGCCGCTCGCTTCGGAGCGCGTCCCTCCTCGACGACGACGACGACGCGCGTCCTCGACTGACCGTTCGTCCTACCACACGCGTCCACCACGAAAAAATACACGTGAACCACCAACCTTTTCGCGTCCCTCACAGCTCGCGATGCGCCACGAGCGGATCCCCATGGCGGTGAAGCTGAAGGCCGACGCGGCGTGCCAGCCGTGCGAGCCCGCGGGCGGGTACGTGAATCGCTTGCCGTCGTTAGAGCGGCGGAGCGTGAACCACGGCGGCCACGACGGCGACGCGCCCGGCCCGTCGTCCATGGACTGGCTGATGCACCAGCACGACCTGATGGGTCACGGGCCCGGCGGCCACGACATTATGGAAGGGCACGCGGGCGGGGACGACCCGCTGTCGTCGCTGCTGCACATGGAGCAGGAGGGGCAGGGGAACAACTCCGACTTCGGGGGGTTCGGAGATGACCTGTTCTCCATCCAACCCGCGAACCCGAGCGGGATCTTCTCGTCCAGCGCGAACGCGCGGCACGACCGTGAGGGAAGCGGCGAGGACCACACGAACGCGCGCGGGAACGGCACGAACCAAGGCTCGAACTCATCGGGGAACTCGGGGACGAGCGACTGCACGAACAACGCGGGCTTCGGAGGGGAGAAGACGTCGGGATCGGGGCCCGTCGGCGACGTCGGCGAGATGGAGACCACGCTGACGCGCCCGTTCGCCACCAGCGCGCTGCGGCAGGCGCAGCTGCAGCGGTACCGCGCGAAAAGGCTCGCGAGGCACCTCGGGCACAAGAAGATCAGGTACGAGTGCCGCAAGACGCTGGCGGATAATCGTCCGCGCATCAAAGGGCGGTTCGCCAAGGTGCTGCCGGAGGGCATGGCCGCCGCGCAGTCGTGCCCCGACCTGCCCTCGCTGGGAAAAAGGGCGCAGAGCGAGGAGCCCACGAAGCAGAGCTCCGAGGACTCCACCGGCGGCGTCACGACGACGAAGGGCAGACGGAGCCGCCTGAGCGGCGGCAGCGACGCCAACTCGGGGCTGGTCAAGGGGAAGGGCGGGAAGGGTGTCGCGGTGAAGAAGGAAAAGGCGAGGCGCGACTCGGACGGGTCCGAGCAGATTGCGGAGACGGACGACGGGCTGGGACACCTGCGGAGCAGCACGCGTGGCGGCTTGCCGTACACGCAGAGCGAGGTTTCCTTGGCGCAGCTCGACCGCGCGGGGAGATGGTGAGCGGACACCCTTCTCCGTTGGACGAAAATTTTCGTCCAACGGGATCCGCCGCGTCGGAGCGCCGTCGCGTTTATTTTTTCCCGAGTCGCGTTTTCGCGACCCGGCTGTACCCCGCGCGCGACGTTCGCGCGGTATTCTTTTAATAGTGTTTGTACGTTCGTACGCGTTCGCCCCGATCTTAGATCACCGCGGGTGGCGTTTTCTCACTGCCCACACCCTCTCTTCGTCGCGAAAGCGTCGCGTGCCTCCTCACGGGTGGAGCGTCCCTGACCTCGAGAACGGCGGCGTCTTCGGACGCAGCGCCTCTATCCTCTGGTGCCTGGGCAGGGTCGGGCCGGCGGCGGACCCGGCGGGGCCCGCGAAGTGGCTCGCCAGCACAGCGGGGTCGAAGTTCGAGTCCGACAGGGACTCGCCGAGCGTCACCCAGCCCGCGCGTCGGTTCGCGTCCGTCCCGAAGAGCTCCAGACGGCGGCGGCCCTGACAAAAGTTCTCGACGACGTCGTACGTCTCGAGGGGCTTGGCGTCGTCGGACGCGTCGGGCGGCGCCTCGGAGACGATCACGTCCACGTCGATGTTCGCGTGCATGATGTGCCCGTCGCGGTCGCGGCGCAGATTGCCGAGGATGCCCACCAGGCAGTGCTCCTTCGTGGGGAGCAGCACGGGACGCGAGGGCGGCGGGGACGAAGCTCCTCGGGTCCCTAAAGCCTCCGGCTCGTTTCGTTTTTCTTTGTTGGTCTTGAGCCAGACGATCTCCTCGACCCGCCGGAAGCCCCAGGCGCGCAGGCACTCGCGGCCCCGCTCCAGCAGGTGGTCGTTCCCGTCCCCGCACCACAGGAACACGAACGCCCCGCGCGGGTCCGCGATCTGGTCCACGCGCAGCGCCGCCACGCGCGCCGGCGGCCACCGCGGGTCGCGCCACGGCGGGTCGAGGAGGATGGCGTCGAAGAGCACGTTCCCGAACGAGGCGGGCTCCAGCGCGAACTCGGCGAGGTCGCACTTCAGCCACATCGCCGGTTGCGCGTGCCTCGCGACGTGCGCCCTCTTCAGCGCCGCCAGCTCTCTGCGCGTCGGGAATCGCTCCAGCCGCGCGGACGCCGACGACGCGCCGTCCAGGATGAAGTTCTGCGGACGCTCGCCGGTGGCGACGAAGTGCGCGCTGTAGTCGTTCCGGGGGCGCGCCGCGCCTCCGCCCCGCGTGTCGTCCGGCAACGAAGGAGGCGCGTGCGCGCGTCGGCCGAGGGCGCCGCCGAGCCGGGGAGACGCGGCGTCGCGCCGATGTTCGTGCGAGCGGCGAGCGGAGAAGGGGGGCGCCGGACGCGCCGCGCCCGGCGACGCCGCGTCTCCCCGGCTCGGCGGGAAACGAGAGACGCCGTAAGGCGCGTACGGCGTGACGAGCGGGGAGCCTCTCGTGAGCGGCGACCCCGGGTGCGGCGTCTGCGGCGTTCCCGGGTGCGGCGTCCCGTGCTCGTGTGGCGCTCCGACCGAGCTGAACGCGGGGAAGCGCACGCGGGGGGTCGACGGCGTCCAGGGCGTCGCGCGCGGGTTCATGCCCGGCCGCGTGGGCGTGGGGGTGAAAGGCACGGCGACGGCGTCGTGGTGGGCTTCTCGGACCTCCTCGTCTTCGCGGGGGGTCTCGTCGGTGCCTGGTTCGTCTCGCATCTGCACGTCCATGGCGGCCGCCTCGCTCGACCCGCGCGCCCTCGGGTCGGGTCGGGGAGTGCGGTGCGCGCCGCGGTGTATCGCCGCGAATAGGCCGAGAGATGGTCCACGCGGCGCACCGAGGCCTTCCGAGGCTTTCCCAGAAAGAGCAGAGCTCTCGTGGTCGGTGTTAATTTTCGACGCGGGCGCGGCGCTGCGGAGTTCTTTCAAGTGCGCTCAATGTTGGCACCCACTGGATCTGTGTCACAAACGAGCGCGCGGTCGTCTTCCGACGGCCGTCATGGCGCCCAAGGCGGAAGACTTCGAGGTTGACATCTTGGTAGATGGTCAGGTATGTGAATCGCCCGTTTGACAGCGCGCGCCGAGTGACGCGACGACGAGTGCGAATCGAGTTTCTCACGTAAACTTGCTCGCTTCTTCGATCTCGCAGCCCTTGCAAGTGCACGCGGGCCCCGACGAGAAGAAGTGGGTTGGGTCCAGCTTCAACGCGTTCTCTACTAAGATGATCGAGTACGAAGAAGAAGACCCTTTCGGCGAGAAGTACAAGCAGTCCTGGCCCGCGACCCCGTACTCCGTGCGGGTCAAGAGCAACGCCGACTCGGCTGTTTTTATTGAGGTGTTCGTCGATGGAAAAAAAGCTTGCGGACACGTCTTCGTTCCGCGCGACGGCGGTGATGCGCTCGAGATCAAGGGGTTCCAGGCAAACGTCGGAGAGCTTTCTTACGTCGATGACACGATCAGCGAGTTTCTGTTCACGCTGCCCCGAGCCGAGGTTCGTCGCAGGGGCGCGGCGCCCGCGCCGCCCAGGAACCCCGACCTCGGCACCGTCGCGGTGAAGTTTTGGGCTGCGCGTGAAACAGGCGAAGTGCGCGACGAGAACTTCGCGCAATTCGCAAACAGGGGAGGCGAGATCATCAAGCCCCTGACGAAGGCTTCGATGAAGGATGCCAAAGCGACCATCGCCACCGCCACGGGAGCCAAGGTTCAGGCTTTGCAGGTTGGGCAGGTGAAGCGCTATGAATACTGGGATAAGGCGGGCCAGTTCCCCGTCGCGACGGTTGTTCGCAACTACGCCACCCGCTCGCAGCTCGAGATGAAGGGCATCATCAATCCCGTCGTCGCGGCTGTCCCCGGAGTCAAAGACGAAGCCGAAGGAGGGCAGGCGAAGCGACGCAAGAAGGATGACTTCGCGGTCGACAGGGACGGGACCATCTGCCTCGACTAGACGGATTCGAAACTCGCCGCGAGGCGAGGACGCGCGACGAAGTGACGTTCGATCGAACCGCGAGCCGCGAGCTCGAAACGTCGTGACACTTCTGTAAAACACTTCTGTAAAACAGTCGTCCGCACGCGTCACACCATATGGTTACAATCGGTGGCGTCGTTCCGACCCTACGTCGCTGGCTGTCAGAAGACTCGGAGGGCGCCGGCTCGCTCTCGTCATCGGCGCCTCTATTTGGACTCGCCCTTGACGATGGACTCCATGAACCTCGCGTTGGTCGCCTGGCGCTCTGCGTTCATCGCGTCCACCTCCTTGCGGAGCTTCGCCTCCCACTCCGCGTTCCAGTTCGCGAAACCCGCCCCCGCGCCGGTCCAAAACACGTGTTGCCAGGGGTCTGTCGAGGGAAGGAGGGGACGCGGGGGGTCAGTGGTTGCCTCGGCTGACTTTTTGGCGAGCGCACATGATGTTCGCTCCGCGCGTTCCCCGGTGGGTCGCGGCGGCGCGGTTTCGGCGCCGGGGCGCGCGCCGCCGCGCTCGAGGCGGCGCGCACGCGCGCGAATCCGACTAACGCCGCGCGGGGCGCCGGGCTCGCGTCGAGGCGCAAACCCTAAATCGGGGTCCGATCCGCTTCGTGCGTCTCGGGACGCTTCGCAGACGGGGGAGAGAGGTTCCGGGGACGCACTGCGCAGGACGGGGAGTTTGCGCAGGGCGTTGATGTACATCTGCATGCAGAACCCGAGACCGCCCCCGATGAGCGTGGTGGTGGCGGGCATCTCGACAGCCGGCGACGACACAGCCGCGGCTCGATGTGTGCCGCGAGGCACGTTGGAAGCGCGGTCAGAAGCGCAGTGAGCTTTTACCCTGACATGATTTACAGATAAATTCGGTCACAACACCGCGCGTTGTCCGAACGCTTTCATCGTCGTGGTGGTCGGCACCTACGGTTGCGTCTTCAAGCTCATCACCCCCGCTTCGGCTCGACGGCGAGCGCGTCTTTGTCCCTCACGCCCGCCTGCTCCAGGGTCGCGTCCGGGTCGGTCAGTGCCTTCCTCGGGAACGACGTCGCGAGCTGGTGGCGGCGCATGTCCAGACCCAGCACGCGCCCGACCCACGCCTCGAGCAACCGCACGGGATCCGCCTTGCGGAACCGCCGCCGCGCGCGCGCGCCGCCGCCGCGCACGGCGACGTCGATCGCGTCCGCGTCGTTCATGTCGGGCTCGGGCTCCAGGAAAGGCTCAAAAACATCGCCTTGATCGCCTTGATCGTCGCCTTGATCGTCCGCACACGCACCGAGCGTCCCTCCAGACGCCGACCGCGCGGCGGCGTCGCGACGCGGAGACAAAGACTCGCTCGCCTTTTTTTTCGCGTCACTTTCGGCGACGCTCGCCGCGATGGCGGCGGCGAGGTCGGCGTCTTCGTCGGCGCCCGCCGATATCGCCGTCATCTCCGCGGCGGCGCGTTTTTGCGCGCCGCCCACACCGGGCCTCGCGGTCGCCAGGCTCGCCGCGAGCGCGCGCGCGAGGTCGTCGTCCGAGCTCGCCGCGGCGCCCCTCTCGCCGGCAAAAGCTCCCCCGGGTCCCATCGGTCCGGGTCCCATCATCAGACTCGCCTCGATGGCGGCGCGCATCTGCGCCTCCTCCGCGTCCTCCTCCGCGGCGCGTCCTTCACCGGCGACGGTGAAGGACGCGGCGTTCCCGTTTCCCAGTCTCGCGAACGCGCGTGCCGCGGCATCCCTCGCGAGCGTCGCCTTCTTGCTCGCCTCCTGCGCCCGGTTCAGGCTGGACGCCTCCGCGGCGGTGACCCACGCGCCGTGCGCGCCGGCGTCCGAGTCGCGCAGAGTCGCGACGCGCGCGCCGGCGTACGCCGGCGAGCGTCCCGGCCCGCGCGGCTCGGGGAGCACCCCGCGGCAGACGAAGATGCCGTACCCCTCGTCCCGCAGCTGGCGCAGGAACTCCGCTAAGTACAGATCCGAGATGGGCCGGGGCGCGGGGAACGTGCTGTTGAAGTTCCACCAGCCGCCGGTTCCGCCGGCGTGCACGTTCGGGTCGGCGATCTCGCACCGGCGCAGCGTGAGCCAGTGGCGGTCGAGGTTGCAGATGAACGCGCGCTCGCGCTGCGGTGCCTGCCAAGCGGTGCCCGCCTCCTGGCTCATCACGGGGAGGCACTTCAGGTTCCACTGCTCGAGCGCGCGTGTTAACACTTGTATGCTGTAGTTACCGTCCGCCGCGGCGTTCCCGGAATCCTCCGCCATGTACTTGAGGAAGTCCGCGCTCTCCACGCCGGACTCGCGCATGAGGTTCCTCTCGCGCTCGTCAAACTCCACGGCGATGGCGGTCAGGTCCTCCGCGGTGAAGTAGGGGCCCTGCAACAGGGAGTTCAAGGCGTGCTGCCCGCAGAGCAGGCTCACCTGCTTCTCGTGGTACAGGGATGGCGGCATGGCGCCCCTCGCCGGTGCCCCCAGGTCTGGAAGCGACTGCGAAGGAAGGAGACGCAAAGCGACGAAACGCCACGTGCGCCAGGTTTGGCGGAATCTGCAATCTGGGACTCTGGCGCGGGAGCGGCCGAAAGTCCGTTTAGACGTTTGAAATCGACACCCACAGCCGCGCGAGGGCCACTCAGTGCGCGCGCGGGCACGCGGCACGACACGAACCGACCGTCACCATGAGCGACGCCTACCACTCCGTCGAGGGGACGGTCATGCACGCGCCGCGGGGCTCGTTGCAAGTCATCTTCGGTGCGCCCCCGCGACAACCGGGCACGCGCGCCGCGCATTTGTCTCTCGGACCTCCCGACGCGAGCCTCGATTTCGACGCGCGGACCACCGCGCCCGAGGCGACGCACGCGCACCCCGCCGCTCGCGACCCCGCCGCGGGGTCGGCAAGTCCGGCTCACCGACCGCCGCTCTCTGTGCTGACGTCGAACCCCGCCCCGCCGCGTGCTTCCCCCACCGTCACCGCCTCCCACGCGCAAAAACAAAACCCGAAAACGCGCACCGAGAGCAGGCCCGATGTTTTCCGGCAAGTCCACCGAGCTGGCGCGCCGCATCCGCCGGCACAAGGTGGCGAACCGCCAGTGCCTGGTGGTGAAGTACGCCGGCGACACGCGGTACGAAGACGAGCGCGAGGCTTTCGCGAGGGACGCGAAGACGTCACACGTCATCACGCACGACCGCCAGTCCCTCGCCGCCGTGCCGTGCGTTAAACTCGCCGACGTCTCCAACATCGTGCACGCGTTCGACGTGGTGGGCGTGGACGAGGGCCAGTTCTTCGGGGACCTGGCCGAGTCGTGCGAGGCGTGGGCCCGCGCGGGCAAGACCGTGATCGTCGCCGCGCTGGACGCGACGTTCCAGCGCGAGCCCTTCAACGACGTGCTGTCGCTGGTGCCCATCGCCGAGCAGGTGACCAAGCTCAGCGCGGTGTGCGCGCGCTGCGGCGACGACGCCGCCTTCACCAAGCGCGTCAACACCGCGTCGAAACGGCTCGAGCTCATCGGCGGCGCGGAGTGCTACGCCGCGTCGTGCAGGCGGTGCTTCGACTGCGACTTTTCGAAAAGTCGCGCCAAAAGCGCGGAAAGCGCGAAAAGCGCGAAGAACGACCACGCGAAGAAGGGCGAGCGCGACGTGCGGCGGCGGCGCTCGAGCGCGTTCGGGCTGAGCCCGGTTTCGGGCCCCGGCCCCGCCGCCGCCGCCGCCGC
>Ga0181559_10004209_pt1 | contig 13954 bp, 14 predicted proteins | sample 011ome_21_FD_133752 | JGI IMG/M metagenome (GOLD analysis project Ga0181559, IMG submission 133752) | Coastal salt marsh microbial communities from the Groves Creek Marsh, Skidaway Island, Georgia - 011508AT metaG (megahit assembly) | ecosystem: Environmental > Aquatic > Marine > Intertidal...
AGATTTTCATCCAGCATGACGTCGAACCCGAGGACTTGAAAGGGTCATTTCATACGAGCGAACATCGGGGTGGAGTTGAAAGGCGTCAGTTGGAGTTGAAAGGCGTCGAGGGCGGGGATTGAAAGCGACGGGTGGGCGGAGAGAAACGCCGGGAAAAGTCCTTAAGAAACGGCGTTCACCACGCGAACGCGGTCGTATGGGGACCAGTGTACAGAACGCACCTTGAAAGCACATCTCCGGATGCGCGCGGTTCGCCACCGCGGCGTCTCGAACCGCGTGACGCATCGCGCCGATCGTGCGATCGACGAGGCGTTCGAGCCGCGTCCACAGCGCGTCGACGTCGTGCCCTTTTCGCGCGAGCTCCGTCATCAGACTCGCGAGGCTTCGCTTCGACCCCTCGGACGCGTGCACGTCGTCGCTTCGCACGAACTCGTCGGCGCCCTTATTCAGCGCGTAGTTCGTGAGATAGCCTCGCACCTCCGCGAGCGTTTTCGACGATGGCGGCGCGTACTTGACCGTGCAGAACCGCGCGAGGCCCTCTTTGGACAGAAACGCGGGGAAGTCGTCCGCGCCGAGGAGGAGCACGTACAGACGCAGGTCAAACTGAGGGTCGTTCCATACAAGCGAACGTTGGGGTGGAGTTCAAAGGCGTCAGTTGGAGTTGAAAGGCGCCGAGGGCGGGTATTGAAATCGAGGGGTGGGCGTAGAGAGACGACGGCGAAAGTCCTTAAGGATCGGCGTTCACCACGCGAACGCAGTCGTATGGGGACCAGTGTATAGAACGCTCCTTCACGCCCCCGATGAGCAGCGGGTTGGTCACGTATCTCTGCACGACGAATCCGCCCGCGGCGGCGTCCGCGTCGCGCTTGGACGCGTCAGGGACGTTCGCAAGTCCGGACATCGTGAACGTGCCGGCGCGGTTGTTGAGTTTTCCGGTGGGCGCGAGAGGGCCGTCCGTCGGCGGCGGCGGCGGTTCGACTTCCGCGTGGATGCGTTTTACTTTCTTCGGCGAGGCGTTTTTTTTCTTTCCGGCGCCGCGGCGACCTTCCGTCGTGCCGTCGTTGAAGTTGTACCCGAACCACACCTCCGGGCACTTGCTCTTGAGCTTAAACGCGAGCTCGTACAGGTTCTTCACGAGGAAGATGCCCTTGCCTTGGCTGCCGTTGTCGGGCTTGACGATGTGCCACCGAGGGCCGTTCTATACAAGCGAATGTCGGGGTGGAGTTCAAAGGCGTCAGAGGCGGAGTTGAAAGGCGTCGCGGGCGGTGATTGAAAGCGAGGGGTGGGCGCAGAGACACGCCGGGTAAAGTCCTTAAGGATCGGCGTTCACCACGCCAACGCGGTCGTATGGGGACCAGTGTACAGAACGCACCTGAGTCGGCGGCGGTCCCGGCGGTCGCGCGGCGGCGGCGACGGCGGCGGATGACGAAACGACGCCGCTCGCGGAAGGTATCGACGCCGCGGGCGTCGCGCGCGTTTCGCTCCCGTTCCCGCCGCCTCCCCCGACGTGGAGCGGCGCGAGCCCCGCGGTTATCCCGCGAACGCCGCCGACTTCGCCGTCGTCGCCGTCGCCGCCGGCGGCTCGCGCTCGCGCGGCGGCGGCGGCTTGCAACAAAATCTCCCTTCGTCGCCCCGCGGGCTCGCCGCCCATCGCCTCCCCGACGTGCGCGACGTCGTCCGGGAGGATCACCGTGGTGGGCCAAAACTCGAACGCGTCCGGGAAGAGCTTCGCGGCCTGGTTCATCAGCCGCGCGAATCGCACCTTGTCGCAAATCTGATTCATCCCCGGAAATTTCGCGACGCGCAGTCGCAACCGCCGAGGGCACGGGCGCGTCGGATCCTCCAGCGGGACGTCGCTCGGCGACGGCGGCGGCGGCAACGACGCGATCGTCACGTCGTCGCCGTCGTGCGCGCCGCCCTCGATCGACGCGCGCGCTCTCGCGATCTCGTCGCGGATGTATCGCATGTCCGCGGCTTCTCCGCGAAGCGCGCGCAGCGCTGAGGGTCGTTCCATACAAAGCGATGTCGGGGTGGAGTTCAAAGGCGTCAGATGGAGTTGAAAGGCGTCGTGGTCGGGGATTGAAAGCGAGGGATGGGCGGAGAGACACGACGGCAAAAGTCCTTAAGGATCGGCGTTCACCACGCGAACGGGGTCGTACGGGAACCAGTGTATAGAACGCGCCTGTCGCGTTCGATCGTCCGTTTCCCATCCCCGCCGCGCGCGTCAGCGCCCTCTTCCAGATCGCCGCGCGCTTCGCGACGCGCTGCTCGTGCGCGCTCGTCATGTACTCCGTGAGCTCCGCGAGGTCGCGCGCGCGGCAGCACCAGTACAGCTGGCACGCGGAGTCGTCGCCGTGCGTCACGAGCTTCCAACCGTTCAGATGCGCGGCGCGCGCGAGCGCGCCGAGGCTGGTCAGCGCGCCGCGCTTCGCGCTGAGACTGACGCGCGCGAACCCCCCGCGCGCCGCCGCGCGCGTCTTCCGCGTCGTCGGCGTGGACGGCTCGCCGTCGCCGTCGTCGGATGACGACGACGAGGAGGAGGAGGACGACGACGCGCCGTCGTCCCACGCGATGCGCGTGCACGTCTTCGGGATGCCCACCTCCGCGTCCGAGTAGCGCTTCCGCAGCCGCGCGGCGTGATCCACCGTGCTCACGTCCGGGGCGACGCGCGTGACGCCCGGGGCGGCGGCGGCGACGAGCGACGCGAGCGCCTTCACGTCGTAGCCGTAGCGCTTCTTCGAGGCGTCCGCGGACGACGCGGACGCGCGCGCGCGCGCGAGGGGCATGGCCCCGCGCGAACCCGTTGTGACGCATCGCGCGTCGTCGTTTCAGCACTGCTCCGCGCAACGGAAGCGAAGAAAAATCTCTTCTTCCGAGACGGTTCGTATTCGCGATGTCATCACTTCCGCCGTCGCCCCGACGCGCCCGCGACGATGTTCTCCTCCCCGACGCGCGGCGTCGCGCTCCTGCCGTTCAAGACGAAGCCGCCGAGACTCAGCGTCGTGCTCGTCGCCGTCGCGGTCGCGTTCGCCGCCGTGCACGTCGCGCGTGGCGCGCTCTCTATCCTCCTGAACGACGAGTGGCCGCGCGGTCTGCGACGTCTCAGCGCGAGCTCTCGCGACTTTTTCTTCGACGCGACGTCTCGGACGTCGCGCGCGTCGCCGCCGCGGCTCGGCCCGCGGTGCGACGACGACGCGCGGTTCCCGGACGCGCACTCGCCGAGCATGACCGCGGCGGAGGTGCGCGCGATGACGCGATACGTCCGAGGCGAGCACGTCGTCGGCGCGGAAGCGGCGGCGACGACGCCCACGACAGTAGTCACGTCCGAAAGTCATCGCAACGCGACGCGAGAGCGAATAAACCGCTGGAACGACGGCGACGGGCCCGTGTACCTCGAGTGGGGCGTCGGCGGATCCACGAGCGTCTTCGGCGTCCAGTCCTCGCGCGCGCACAGCGTCGAGCACGCGGAGGAGTGGTGCGAAATCGTCCGCGGATGGCCGGAGTTGCGATGCATGCGACGGTCGCGGCGGTGGCGTCTGCTGTGCCACGCGCCGCGGACGAAGGTTCGCGCCGGTCCCCGTACGATCGTTCTACAAACTAGTCCCCATACGACCGCGTTCGCGTTGTGGCGTTCCGTTCCTTGAGGGCTTTGGCTGACGCGTCTCTCCGCCCACCCCTCGCTGCTTTCGTTCGTTCCGACTCCACCCCGACGTCGAAGCTCGCCAAGTGGGGCTACCCCGCCGCCGCCGACGACGACGCGTTCGAGGACGACATGCGTCCGTACGTGCAAGCGCCCGGGACGTTCGGCGTGGACGCCTTCGACGTCGTGCTCATCGACGGCCGGTACCGTAACGCGTGCGCGTACGCCGTCATACCGTTCCTGCGCGACGACTCGATCGTCGCGTGGCACGACTGGGACGACGCGTCGTGGCGGAGGCTGTTGGAATTGGAAGACGCGGCGGCTGCTTCGATCGCCGCCGGCGCGGCCGCCGCCGCGACCGCCGCGGAACCGCCGCCGTCGTGGCCGAGCGAGCGGCAGTACTGGCGCGCCGCGAGCGCGCTGTTCACGCCGATCGAGAGGGTCGATTCGCTCGTGTTCTTCCGAGTGAAGGACATCGTGCGCGCGAGGATGAAGCCCGTGGCGTGAGTCGACGCGAGCGACGGATGATGACTTTTGCTTTCTGTTTGTGGCGATGGCGTTCGTTCTGTTGTAAGTTTTGAAGACGTGACGTTAATTGTCGAGGGCGCCCCACGCCCTCGCGCACTCGCGCGCGCGCGCCTCCCCCGCGGGACGAGGATGGACGTCCTCGAGGACGCCACGCGCGTCTTCGCCGCCGCGCGCGATGCCCTCGCCCCGACCGCGGCGGCGGCGCGCGCGACGTGCGACGACGCGCGCCGCGCGTGCGACGACGCCTCCGCGCGGCTGCGCGAGACGACGACGCGCGCGTCGTCGTCGTCGTCGTCGTCGTCGTCGGACGGCGCGCTCGACGCCACGGCCGACGCGACGCTGTCGCTCGCGCGCGCGCTCGCCGAGCGCGCGACATCGCCCGCGCCCGACGTCCTCTTCGCGGTCGTCGCCGGGACGCACCTCGAGCTGTCGCGCGCCGCGGACGCGCTGCATCGATGCGACGCGACGCGCGAAGATCCCTCGACCGTCTCCCACCGCGTCGCGACCGCGTGCGCGTCGCGCGTCGTCCGCCGCGCGCCCGCGCTCGTCGCGATCGCGGCGTCGCGCGTCCGCGAGATCCCGGGCGACGAAACGCGTCGCGCGTCGTGCGCGCGCGCGATGACGGAACGCTGCGCGGTCTTCGCGCGGCGGCATCACGCGGCGTACCGCGCGTTTCGCGAGGCGGTCCCCGCGCGATGGCGCGACGGCCTCGACGGGTCGGCCGTCGCGCCCGCGCTGTCTCGGCCGTTCGCGGCGACGCTCGCGTGCGCGCACGAGGTCGCGAAGGATGTCGAGCGCGCGATCGCGACGAGCGCGGAAGATGGAACGTCAACCGACGCGGCGGCGGACGGCGCCGCGCTCGCCGAGACGCTCGCGAACGTCGTCGACGCGCTCGCGCACCTCGAGTTCGCGCGGTCGCCGAACCCCGCGTACGCGGACGTCCTGCGCGTCGTCGCGTCGTCGCTCGGGGGGGGCGATGCGCTGGGCGTGGGATGTGAAGCGTCGCGGCGGTTCATGTCCGCGCGGATGTGGCCGGACGCGCGCGCCGAGCTCGACGCGCGGCGCGGCGCGGGCGGCGGCGGCGTCGCGTGGCGCGACGACCCGGTGCTGTCCACGCGCACGCACTTGCTCCTTCGACTCGTGCCGTACGCGCGACTCCCCGGGGGCGTCGGCGGCGGCGGCGGCGCGAGAAATAATGGAAATAATGGAAATAACGGAAACGGTCAACGCGAGGGCGTTACCGGGGGCGAGTTACCGATCGCGGTCGCGGCGTGCATGACGCGGTGCCTGAGGCATCCGCGCGCGACGGTGACGCGATCTTCCCACGTCGCGTTCGCGTCCGCATTCAAGCGCTCGCCGCGCGCCGCGGAGGCGCACTTCCCGACGTACCTGACGACGGCGTTGGAGGCGATGCCGTACGAGGGCGCCACGTCGACTGCCATGTCGGACGCCACGTCACCGCGCGCCCCCGCGGCGACGCCGACGACGCACTTCATCGCCGCCGTCGGCGCGGCGACGTGCGGGTGTCTCCCCGGGTCGTCCCTCCCGACGTTCGCCGCGCGTCGATGCGCGGCGCGCGCGGCGGAGCTCGACGCTGCCACGTCGGACGCCACGTCAGACGCGGCGGCGACGCTGCGACGGCTCGTGTTTAACCTTCTGTCCATCGTGGACCACGAGCACGTCGAGCCGTTGCGCGCGGAGGCGGAGCGCGCGCTGCTGAGGCGCGTTCCATCTCGCACTGGTCCCCGTACGACCGCGTCGGCGTGGTGCACGTCGATCCTTAAGGACTTTTCCCGGCGATTCTCTCCGCCCGCCCCTCGCTTTCAATCCCAACACACCTCGACGCCTTTCAACTCCGCTTCTGACGCCTTTGAACGCCACCCCGACGTCGCTTCGTACGGAACGACCCTCAGCGCCGGCGGAGGCGATCGCGCGGCGCGGCTGAGGGCGTACGACGACTTAGTCGCGGGGATAGGGACGTGCGGGGACTACGCGAGGAAGAACGCGTCCGTGGCGTGGGCGCTTCGGCTGCGAAGCCGCCTCTAGTTGTGATTCATAGTCTGTCACGTAGTAGAATTTAGAGAAGCGAGTCGGGTAGAGTCGCGAAAGGATGCGGCGAGTCGCGGTCGAATCGATCGAGAAAAAATGAACTACGTAAGGTTACTCTCTCGACGGCGGCGGCGGGAACAACCCCGGCGGCAGCGGCACGCCGAGCTTCCTCAGAACCTCCGGCCCCTCCTCCAACGCCGCCCTCGCGCCCTGCTCGATCCACTCCGCCGCGAGCTTCGCTCGGTGCTCGTTCGTCGGCATGCGGTACAGGTACGCCGCGCGCCGCAGCGCCGCCGCCGCGGGGCCGTCCACCACGGCGAGGTTTAACGGCAACGCGACGGCGGCGTCCGTCTTGCCCAGCGTCATCATGTCCCCCAGGTGCTGGTACTTGAACGGCAGCAGCGGCCGCGACGACATCGCGGACCAGACGTTCCACGCGGCGTAGTCCGCCTGCTGGAACGCGACCTGCGCGGTGCTCGGGAGCGCCTCCGACGGCGGCGGCGACGCGAAGTCGGCGTCGTTCGGATTCGAAGACGACGACGACGACGCGACCACCGCGGCGTCTCCGAGCGCGAACACGTTCGAACGCCCGACGACGCGCAGCGTGTCGTCCGTGACGACCCGCCCTTTCGAATCCCGCGGAAACGGCCACGACTCGGGCGTTACCGCACGCTGCCCCACCGTCCACGCGACGACGTCGAAGTCCTCCGTCGTCGTCGCGCCGTCGCTCGTCTCAACGGTGACCGTCGCCGCCTCCCCGCACGCGCGCACTCTCTCGACGTCCGCGCACGCCTCCACCGCCACGACGCGCGCGCCCTCCCGCATCACCACCCCCGCGTCCCTGAGCACGCGCGTCGCGGCGGCGCGCTGGCCGCTCGGCGCGCCTCGCATGATCCCGCCGCTCGGCGTGAAGAGCTCGACGGTGGCGACGCCTGCGTGGGTCAAGGGATCGGTCAGTCGAACGTCTTACCGGTCAAACGTTGAAAGGGAAGCGCGGGTGGAGAGTGACGACGGGAAAAGTCCTTAAGGAACGGCGTGCACCACGCGAAAGGGGTCGTATGGGAAGCAGTCTCACCTCGCGTTCGCTCGGCGACGACGCCCGCGAGCTCGACGCCGGCGAGGCCGCCGCCGACGACGGCGACGCGGCGGCGAGTCTCATCCGCCGTCTTAACCGCCGCGCGCTCGATATCCCGCAGCGCCCCCGCGAGCCTCGACGCGTCCTTCGCGTCGTTCAGCGGGATAGCGAAGTCCTTCGCGCCTGCGACCCCCGCGTCGGACGCGTTCGCGCCCACCGCGCAGACGAGGTAATCGTACGGCACCGTCGTCCCGTCCATCAGCGTCACGACGCCGGCGCCGCCCTCGCCCTCGCCCTCGCCCTCCGCGTCGTCGTCTTCGCGCACGTCGACCGCGACGCCCTTCACGAGGCGCACGGCGGTCGGCACGAGGAGCTCCGCGAACGACGGCGCCACCTCCCACGGCCGCATCGTCTCGTTGACGAGCTCGTAGAGCATGGGCTTGAAGACGAAGTCGTCCGCGCGGTCGACGAGCGTCACGCGCGGTCTGGGCGGGCCCCCGACCGTGGCGTCCCAGGAGAGCGCGTCGAGCTTGAGCGCGGTGTAGAGTCCGCCGAAGCCGCCGCCGAGGACGACGACGCGCGGCGCGCGCGAGGCGGCGGACGAGGATCTCGTCCTCCGCGTCGACGAGGATCTCGACGGACTGTCGTCGTCCGAGGGCGCCGGGGATCCGGTCGTCGTCGTCGCGACGGCGAAGACGGCGACGACGCGAGGAGGTGGAGGGCCGCGTCGAGCGAGCCGCGCGGCGGCGCGCGACGCGCGCGGCGCGGGCGCGCGCGCGCGCGGCGCGACGCATCGCGAGGACGCCGTGGACGTCGTCATCGCTCGCGCGCGCGGCGACGAGTGACGTGGCCGGATAAACGTGAGCGCGACGCGACCAGAACGCGTTCGACATCGTCGATCGCATCATCATTTCCTCCACGCGCGCGCCCCGGGCGCCGCGTCGTCCCCCCGGCCGGCCGCGATGGCGACGCGCCCCGCGTCGACGTCGCCGTCGTCCGACCTCACCTTCGGCATCGCGCTCGCGATGTCCTCCTCGCTCGCCATCGGCAGCAGCTTCATCGTCAAGAAGAAGGGCCTGAAGCTCGCGAGCGCGCGCGGGGGACTCCGCGCGGGCAGCGGCGGGTTCGGCTACCTCCGCGAGCCGCTGTGGTGGGGTGGGATGATCACCATGATCGTCGGCGAGGTCGCCAACTTCGCGGCGTACGCGTACGCGCCCGCGGTCATCGTCACGCCTCTCGGCGCGCTCTCCATCATCGTCGCCGCGGTGCTCTCGCACCACATCCTCCGCGAGCGCCTCAACGGATTCGGATGGCTCGGGTGCTTCCTGTGCGTCGTGGGGTCGCTGTCCGTGGTCATGCACGCGCCGGAGGATCGGCCGATACGCGACGTGCGTCAGCTGTGGGAGATGGCGTCGGCGCCGACGTTCGCGACGTACGCCGCGTTCGCGACGTGCCTGATGTCGTACCTCATCACGAGCGTGTACCCTCGCGTCGGGGAGAAGGCACGCGCGCGCGCGACGTCGACGCCGCGTCTCTTCGCGCGCTTCGCTCGCGGCCGCACGATATGCCACGTCATCACATCCGATTCGAGTCTGACCACGTCGCCCGCCACCCCCGCCGATCATCGAATCGAATCGATCGCGTCCTTCGCAGGTCCTCGTCGTCCCCATCGGGATCTGCTCGCTCGCGGGGTCGCTCTCGGTGATGGGCGTGAAGGCGCTCGGCATCGCGTTGCGACTGACGTGGGCGGGGAGCAATCAGTTCGCGTACGCGGAAACGTGGGCGTGCGTCGCCGTCGTGGCCGCGTGCGTCGTGACGCAGATGAACTACCTGAACAAAGCCCTGGACGTCTTCAACGCCGCGGTCGTCACGCCGGTGTATTACGTCGGTTTCACGACGTTGACGCTGTTGGCGTCTTCGGTGATGTTCAAAGACTACGAGAGGCAATCGGCGGTGGAGGTGACGTCGCAGCTGTGCGGGTTCGCGACGATTCTGAGCGGGGTGTTCGTGCTTCACGTCACGAAGGACGTCAGGGCGGGGGGGATGGGGCCGCCGGGCGGCGGCGGCGGGAAGGAGAAGCGCGGCGGCGGATTGGGAATGGTGGGGGAGCGCTCGTCTCGAGAGAGCCTCCTCGAGATGGGCGCGGGCGTCGGCGTCGGCGGCGGCGGCGGGGGGAGCCCGGGCGGGGCGCTGCTGAGGCAGAGCTCAGGTCTCGCAAAGAGCGACAGCGGCGGAGAGATTCGCCCGGCGTACGAGTAGGTAGCGGTCGTGTCCTCGAATGGACGTGACCTACACAGCGCGCGCGCGTCCGCGTCATCCGGCAGACTACTACGATACCTTCGCACGTTTTGAGAGCTTTGCTATGATGCTCGAGTCCCCCCCCCCTCCCCCCCCTCCGCGGCGTTCACGCCGGCGTCGCCTCCGCCTTCGCCACCCCCCCCGCCTCTCCGCCGCTCTCGTCCTCCGTCCACAGCACCGGCCCGCAGTCCTCCTCTCCGTCCACGCCCTTGACGTACAGCTGTTGTTTGGGATCTAACAGGATGTGATCCAAGCAGTGCCGCGACAGCGGCAGCGGCTTTCGGTCGCATCCTTCGGAATCGCACTGGCTCGGGAGCCCCTCCCTCTCGCGCTCCGCCGCCTCCGCGCTCGCGTCTTCCTTCTTCCCCCCGTGCCCGTTCCGAAGCGTGTACCGGTAGTGCCGCCGTCGAAGATCCTCGAGCAGGCGCCAGTACTGCGCGTTGTACAGCGAGTGCAGCTCCTTCATTCGACCGAGTCGTCGCCGGATGAGCTCTTCCTGCGGGACCGTGTCCGGGGCGTCCGCGAACGCCTCGCCGCCGGCGCCGCCGTTACCGCCGCGGCGCGCGTCGTCCTTCGCGTCCTCCTCCTCCTCCTCCTCCTCCTCGAGCGCGGCGACGTCTTCGTCGCGCAGCTCCTCGTCGCTGAGCTCGTCCTCGGTGTCGATCGCGAGCTCCGCGGCGGCGCGGCGGACGACCGAGGATCCACCGGGCGACGGCGCGACGCGCGCGACGTGCGCGTCGCGCGCGAGCGCGCGCGTCGCCGTGACCGCGGAGTCGTTCTCCGAGCCGTCGGGGTGCGAGCGTTTCATGGGCGCGATCGGGGGTCGCGACCGCGGCGTGGCGACGTGCCGCGGCGTTTGACGTCGACGCGGGGCGCGGCGGGCGATTCTCTGAGATCTCGTCGTCGCGCGGGCGAATTTGTAAACGCGTCGTCGCCGTCGTCGCATTCATCATTCCCCAACCGCGCGGACCGACGTCGATGCTCGACGAGAGGTGCGCGAACCGGGTGATCTCCGGCGCGGGGCTCGGCGCCGCCGTCGGCGCCGCCGTCGGCTCGGCGTACGGCTCGTGGGAGGCTGTGAATTACGTGCGTCCCCCCGACCCCCGCGTCGCGGCGATCGCCCCATCGTTCACGCCAGATCCGATCGTCGTCTCTCGCGCTCGACGCGTCGTCTCCTCTCTCCTCCTCCTCCTCCTCCTCCTCCTCCTCCTCCTCCGTCGCCGACCGCCGACGCGTCTCATCCGTCTCTTCCCGCGCGCCTCGATCGATCAGATCCCCGGGTTCGCGTACAAGATCCGCCACGTGGGGCGGACGACCCTCGGGAGCGCGGCCCTCTTCGGGCTCTTCCTCGGCGCGGGGTCGCTGCTCCAGTGCGGGCGGCGGTGATGACGCCGCGTCGTTAATAAGAAGCGGCGAGGCGGCGGGTCTCATAAACCACGCCCTCTCGTTACAGTAGAATATAATACGCACTCTTCTCATGCCATAATACATAACACGTAACGGCTCCCGACGAGCGGTTATCATGCTCACTAGTCTATCGCCGCTTCTTCGTGTTCCTCGCGATGAAGTCGGCGTTGATCTCCCGGCACGCCGCCTCCTCGCACCCCACCGTCACCTCTATCCCCGCGTCCAACAGCGTCCGTATCCCCCCGCCGCTCACGCGCGGGTCCGGGTCCACGAACCCGACGACGACGCGGCGCACGCCCGCGTCCACGAGCGCTCTCGAGCACGGCGGCGTCCGACCGAAGTGGTCGCACGGCTCGAGGGAGACGTACGCGGTGGCGCCGCGCGCGGCGTCGCCAGCCGCGCGCAACGCGAACACCTGATTGGTCGGATAGGGTGACGTGGCGGATATTTGCGTTAGATATTCGGTGACGTGGCATGAATCGTGGTCGAGATCTGTCCACGTCGGCGCACCTCCGCGTGCGGCTCGCCCGCCTTCGGGTGGTAGCCCTCGCCGACGACGTCGCCGTCGTCGTTCACGACGACGCAGCCCACGAGCGGGTTCGGATGCGTCTGCCCGGTCGCCGTCGCCGCGAGCTCGAGCGCGCGGCGCATGTAGGCTTTGTCTTCCTCGGAGTGAGCTGGCGGGGCGGACGGACGGACGACGACGCGTATGGGCAATTAGTCGGCGTGGACGGAGGAGTGATCGCGACGAGCGACTGGAAGAAAACCAAACCGAACGAACGACGACTCGATCGAATCGTCGACTCGACGCGTCGACGGCGACGGCGACGCCGCCGCGCGACGCCGCGGCGCGACGCGGAAGAAGGACGGCGCGGTCAGAAATCTCTTGTGGAATGTCGCGTCAGCCCATCGCCCGAGGGCGTAGCCCAAGCGGTGAGGATATCGTCACCCCGCGTCCGTCCGTCCCTCCGTCGTCGTCGCGTGCCGACGTCTCCGAGACGCCGAGACGAACGGATGCATCTGCGCGAGGCGGAGGACGGGACGATCGGGGGAGGACGCGCGTCGCGCGCTCGACGACGCCACGCGGCGTCGCGCGACGCGTCGTCGAGCGCGCGAGGGAGTCGCCGTTCGCCGCGCACCCGCGGTCGCCTCGAGCTTCGGCGCGTCGCCCGGCGGCGCGGCGGCGCGCGCGCGAATCGTCGACGCGCGGCGGACGATGACGATCGCGTTCGCCCCCGCGCGTCGAGCGCCGACGTCGCGACGGGGGACGGCGACGACGCGGCGCGCGCCGCCGCGCGCCGCGACGGCGCATCGCGGGCGCGTCGTCGGGAGCGCGACGCGCGTCGCGCGTGTCATGACGACGGGGGCGATGGACGACGCGTGCGCGCGCGTCGTGGGAGTCCGCGACGGCGAGTATGATAAATCATTCCTTCCGCGCGTGGTGGATTAGTGGTTGGCGCGCGCGGCGCGCGCGTGGCGCGAGCTCTGCGCGTCGGCAATCAGATTTGAACGAGCTGCCCCTTCCGCGCCGCGCGGTCGTCACTCCGCCGGCGGGATGGTGCTCCTGACCACCGCGCCCGACAGCGCGCGCAAGGTCTCCCCCGGGGCGGTCTTCTCCGAGGACGTCCCCGCGGAGGAGGCGTCCGCGCGCGACGTCGACGTCGAGACGGATCTGACGGAGACGGCGACGGCGACGGCGACGGCGACGGAGACGGAGACGGGCGCGCGCTGCTCGGGGGGCGACGCGACGACGTCCACGATGGCGAGCCGCAAGCGCGCGCGGCCGTCGTCGTCGTCGCTGCCGCTCGAGACCCCCGGGGTGAGGCACGCGTGGTGGGGACGCGACCGCGACCGCGTCGTCGACGACGACGGCGGCGGCGGCGGCGCGGACGACGCGGCGCGCGCGATCCTCGACCCGCTGCCGCTGCCGTTCAGCGCCGCGCGGACGATGGGCGGGAAGCTCGCGTCGAACGCGCGCGCGCGATGCAAGCTGTGCGACGGCGAGCAGAGCCGCGACGACATGGCGCTGCTGAGCGGGTGCAACCACGCGCTGTGCGTGGACTGCGTCGAGGGGTGGGCGACGCGACGCGCGAGGAACTGCCCGATCTGTAAGGTGGCGTTCGACGGGTGGTACCACGGCGGGGACGGCGGGGACGGGGCCCGCGGGGAAGACGGCGGGGAAAACGGGGAAAACGGGGAAAACGGCGGGAAAGCGCGCGAGCGCAGGTTCCACAAGCTCCCGCCGCTCCCGGAGGGCGGCGTCGTCGCGAGGACGCCCGCGAGGTCGTCGCGCGCGCTGACGTTCGACCTCGCCGACGCGAAGAAGCCGCGGCGGCGCGGCGCGTTGTTCTCTTCGGAGCCCGAGCCGGAGACGGAGACGGAGGGGACCGAGGACGGCGAGGACGAGGACGAGATGCGCGAGGCGCTCAGAATGGAAGCGTCCGCGGCGAAGAAGGAGAGATCGAGGGTGGGAAGCGCGCGAGAAAACGACGCGCGCGTCGACGCGTGAGGACACGCGCGTAGAGGAAGGCGAGGACCGTTCGACCGAATAATAGCAACTCACGATAATCAAGCAATTCCAAATTATCAAAACACGTCGAACCCGCCGTCGCCGCCTAGGATGCCCCCCATGAGCGCGATCACCCCGGTGGATAACCCACGCATCCCGGGAGCATCCAGGCCCCGCGTCTCGTCCACGCCGTCGTGAAGCAGCGCGAACCGGCGGTTCGGGAGGTCGTACACGACCCGTCGAGCGTTCAGCGCGTTGGCGCAGAGGAGCCCGCAGGAGTGTTCGGACAAATCAAAGCCGGCGTCGGAGGCGAGCAAGACGTCGAGGTTGGCGAACGCGCCGCCGTCCCCGGGGAGGACGCGTGGGGGCGCGTCGTCGTCGTCGTCGCCACGCGTCTCCTGGAACGCGTCGGTTGACGTTCCGTCTTCCTCCCCGTGTTCGAACGCGG
>Ga0181559_10004210_pt1 | contig 13953 bp, 16 predicted proteins | sample 011ome_21_FD_133752 | JGI IMG/M metagenome (GOLD analysis project Ga0181559, IMG submission 133752) | Coastal salt marsh microbial communities from the Groves Creek Marsh, Skidaway Island, Georgia - 011508AT metaG (megahit assembly) | ecosystem: Environmental > Aquatic > Marine > Intertidal...
GCCTGCGCTGCAGCCGTCTTGGTCAGCGCGTTAAAGAGGGTCGACTTGCCGACATTCGGCAGACCCACGATCCCCATTTTGAAACCCATCTGATAGCCTCCGGCAACGTTTCGAGCGCTCTTACGGCGCAGGGCGAAGAGGTGCAAGCATACTGCGTGCCAAATAGTCGCGCCCTCTTGTAGATACACCCCCATATTGGTATGGGAACCTAACCAATTTAAGCAAGTCGGAGGCCAATATGCCGGTCATCACCAACATCTACGATCTTAAGCGCCTGCATAAGCGGCGGACGCCCAAGATGTTTTATGATTATGCGGAATCCGGCAGCTGGACTGAACAGACTTTCCGCGAGAACACCACTGATTTCGAACAGATCCGCCTGCGACAGCGTGTGGCTGTCGATATGTCGAACCGGACCACGGCAAGCACGATGCTCGGCCAACCGGTAAGCCTTCCTGTCGCGCTTGCGCCGGTGGGGATGTGCGGGATGCAGAACGCCAATGGCGAGATCAAGGCGGCCAAGGCGGCCGAGAAATTTGGCGTGCCGTTTACCCTCTCCACCATGTCGATCAGCTCGATCGAAGATGTGCGGGCACAGACCAAAGAGCCGTTCTGGTTTCAGCTCTACGTCATGCGCGATGAGGATTTTGTCGACAACCTCATCCAGAGGGCCAAGAACGCGGGTGTCTCGGCGCTTGTCATCACGCTTGATCTGCAGATCCTCGGCCAGCGGCATAAGGATCTGAAGAACAAGCTCAGCGCCCCACCCAAGCTGACACCTCGCATGATCTGGGATTATGGCACCAAGTGGCGCTGGACCTTGGGCATTGCGGCCTCGGGCAAATATACTTTCCGCAACATCGCAGGCCACGCCAAGACCGTGACCAACCTCAGCTCCCTAAATACCTGGACCCATGAACAATTCGAGCCCAAGCTGGATTGGAGCATGGTCGCCAAACTCAAGGAAAAGTGGGGCGGCAAGGTGATCCTCAAGGGCATTCTCGATGTCGAGGACGCCAAAAAGGCCGTCGAGATCGGCGCCGATGCGATCGTTGTGTCCAACCACGGCGGGCGGCAGCTCGATGGCGCGATCTCGTCGATCCGCGCGCTTCCGGCGATTGTCGAGGCGGTGGGTGATCAGACCGAGGTCTGGCTCGATAGCGGCATCCGCTCGGGGCAGGATATCCTCAAGGCCCTCGCCATGGGCGCGAAGGGCACGATGATCGGCCGCGCCTATCTGCATGGTCTTGGCGCGATGGGCGAGGCGGGCGTCACCAAGACGCTCGAGGTCTTGCAGCGCGAGTTGGATATTTCGATGGCGCTCTGCGGGCGGCGGGATGTGACAACGCTCGACCGCGACGTTCTTTTGGTGCCGCAGGGGTTCGAGGGCGTCTGGCAGTAATCAGCGCCGCGCCTCAAGCCTTCCGGCAGCCAGCGCCAAAGGCACCGAGATAAGCAACAGCGCGGCCACCGCCGCGAAGGCGATCCGCAGGCCGAAAAGCTGGCTCACCTGCCCCATCAGCACGGGCGCAAGGAAAAAACCGGAAAAGCCCATGACTGCGACTCGGCTGATCGCCTCGGTCCGCATCCGGCCCGGCACGAGGCGGCCAACGATGGCAAGGCCAATGGGCCCGATCACCGAAACGCCGAGGCCCAGAATGCCAAAGCCGACATAGGCGATGGCCGGCGTTGGCGCGGCGGCGGCGATCAATGCACCGCTTGCCGAAAGAATCGCGGCAAAGAGGATGACGGTCACATCCCTGAGCCTCTCGGAAACCACCTGCCCCGAGAACCGCCCGAAAGCCATCGTCGCGCCTAGCATGGCGGGCCCAAGCGCGCCCTGCACCGCGCCGCCATTCAATGTCCGCTCGACGTGCAGGGCCGACCATGCCTCTACGGTCGCCTCAGACATGAAGGCCACCAGAACCACACCGCCACAGATCAGGATCGGCGCAAGGGGATAGCCGCCCGAACTGTGCTGCTCCTCATCCTGCGCCCCGACCGGTGCCATCCGCAGCCAAAGCGCGATGCCAAGGCAGGCAAGGGCGATGAGACCAAAGTTCAGCGTGGGATCAATACGGTCTTCACGCATGATCCCGGCAAAGACGGCGGCAACCGCATAGGCCAGAGAAAACATCGCGTGGCTGGCGTTCATCAAGGGGCGGCGATGGAGCGCCTCAAGCTCGCTTACTCGGGCGTTCATCACCACATCCAAGAGGCCGGATGCGCTGCCCAGTGCCAGCATCGATAAGGCAAAGCCAACTGGCGTCGTTGCCAGCGTCGGCAAGATGAATACCGCCACGAAGGCAAAGGCCGCAACCTGCATCGCCCGATCGCCAAGCGCCCGATCAATCCTAGGGGCTAGCCACATGGACGACACAAGGCCGAGGGCCGAGCCAAGGAGAAGAAGCCCGAAGGTCGCGTCATCGACGCCCAGCCGCGCTTTGAATACCGGATAATGTGCCGCCATCGTCCCCCAATAAAGGCCGATGATGACAAAAGCCGCCGAGGGCCGCGAGGTTGTACGAAGGGCATTGATGACAGACATGGGCGATGCTTGTCAGGGCGCGGCGCGACTGGCAATCCTTCTTCGGCCGCTGACAGGTCTCTTAAGGCGGAAGATTCGGCAAATTTTGCCACTTTTGCCCTTCCCAAGCGACAGATTCCCCCCTATAGCCCCCATCTCATCCGGGCCGCACACCCTTGGAGGGCGGCCCATAACTTTAAGGAGAAAACCATGGCTCGTGAGATCCCCGATCTTCACGCCACGGTACGGACGGGGACAGGCAAGGGGGCCGCTCGTCAAGCTCGCCGTAATGGCGACGTACCTGGCATTGTTTACGGTGGCGGCGCTGATCCGCTCCCGATCAACCTCGACTTCAACAAGCTCCTTCAGCGCCTCCGCGCCGGTCGCTTCATGTCGACCCTGTTCAACCTCAAGGTTGACGGTCAGGACGACGTGCGCGTGATCTGCCGCGGCGTTCAGCGTGATGTTGTCAAAGACCTGCCGACCCACGTCGACTTCATGCGCCTCAAGCGCACCAGCCGCGTGAACCTCTTCGTGCACGTCGACTTCGAGAACGAGCGTGCAGCTCCCGGCATCCGCAAGGGCGGCGTTCTGACCGTCGTGCGTCCGGAAGTCGAGCTTAACGTTCTGGCCGGCGACATTCCGTCGAGCATCGTTGTCGATCTGACCGGCCGCGAAGTTGGCGACGTCATCCACATCGGCGACGTCACCCTGCCGGAAGGCTGCAAGCCGACCGTCGAGCGTAACTTCGTCATCGCCAACATTTCGGCCCCGTCGGGCCTGCGTTCGGCTGAGAACGAAGCTGGCGACGACGGTGAAGAGGGCGACGAGGAGTAATCCTCTGCCGATTTCTGAAAATTGCGCGGGGCCTTCGGGCCCCGTTTGCTTTTCGGACACTGGCTCTGCGTTGCGGCATCGCCTAAAGTCGCGCCATGAAACTCTTTGTCGGCCTTGGCAATCCGGGGGCCAAATATGCCGGAAACCGCCACAATATCGGATTTATGGCCGTCGACCGGATCGCGGCCGACCACGGCTTTGGGCCTTGGCGGTCCAAGTTTCAGGGTGTGATTTCCGAGGGCCGCCTCGGGCGCGAGAAGGTGACCTTGCTCAAGCCGGAAACCTTCATGAACCTCTCGGGCCAATCGGTTGGCGAGGCGATGCGCTTTCACAAGCTTGAGCCTAAGGATGTGATCGTCTTCCACGACGAGCTTGATCTCGCGCCCGGCAAGTGCCGCCTGAAAACCGGCGGCGGCCACGCGGGGCACAATGGCCTGCGCTCGATCCACGCTCATATCGGCGAAGCCTATGATCGGGTGCGCCTTGGCATCGGCCATCCGGGCGACAAGGCCCGCGTGGCGGGCTATGTACTGTCCGATTTCGCCAAGGCCGATGCCGAGTGGCTCGATGATCTTCTGCGCGGGATCAGCGACGGGGCGGCGGCCTTGGCGGAGGGCGAAGGCCCGAGGTTTCTCAATGCCGTATCCCTCAGAACTGCGCCGCCGCGATCCTCGACCGGAACCCAGAAGAAGCCGGAACAAGTGGCGCCACCCGAGCCGCCGGCGACAGAAGAAGCCGACACCCGATCACCCCTGCAAAAACTGGTCGACAGGTTCAGATGACCGAGCGGCTGCGAGATGCCCTGCGGTTTCAGGCCGAAGCCTGCGCCGACCTCGGCTCGCCCTTCATGGCGCGGCTTTGCACCCTTCTGGCCGAACGCCTCGAGCCCGGCACGCCGCTCACCGATCGCCTGTTCGCCTGGCAAGGCGACCTCGGGCCTCGGGGCAATAGCGTTCCACTAAGGCTCGCCGGTTCCCTGCATGCGCTGAAGCTCCAAGGTCACTCGGGGCTCAACGTTGTCTACCCGCCCCATCAGCCCGATGATGAGGCGCTCTGGAAGGTCATATCCAACGCGCTCGCCAATGACGCCGCCTTCATCAACCGCTGGATCGACAGCCCGCCCCAGACCAACGAGGTGCGCCGTGCGGCCTGTCTGATCGCCGTGGGGTATCTCTTGCAGGATCGTTTCGGGCTACCTTTGAGCCTGATGGAGCTTGGTGCCAGCGCCGGCCTCAACCTGAACTGGGACAGGTTCGCGCTGGAAGCCGCTGGTCGCCGCTATGGCCCCGATGATGCGGCCCTCACGCTGCGCCCGGATTGGCGCGGCCCCCTGCCTCCGCAGGCTCGCCCCCTCGTCGCCGGACGGGCCGGTGTCGACCTCAATCCCATCGACGCATGTGCTGCGGCAGGGCGCCTGCGGCTTTTGGCCTATCTCTGGCCCGATCAACCCGAGCGGATCGCTCTGACCGAAGCCGCCATTCGCGCGGTGGCATCCCAGCCCGACCAAGGCGATGCGATCGACTGGCTCGAACACCGCCTCGCGCCAAATCCGGGCCTGACCCGAATGATCTATACCACGATCGCTTGGCAGTATTTTCCCAAAGCGGTGCAGGAGCGCGGCACCCGCCTTATCGAAGCGGCAGGGGCCAAGGCGACTGCCCAAAGCCCCCTTGCGCGGTTTGGCATGGAACCGGACGGTGCGAGCCCCGGCGCAGCAATGACCCTGCGCCTTTGGCCCTCTGGCGAGACACTGGCTCTCGGCCGGATCGATTTTCACGGACGCTGGATCGACTGGGCCGGGCTGGTCTAGAATGGCTACAAATGGCAGGAGCCACGCATGAAGATCGATCCGTCCGTCAATGTCCTTGGTGAGCCGCTGATCGCCTGCTCGGCCGATCCGCTCACAGGCTATTTCCGCAATGGCGCCTGCGACACCTGCGATCAGGATAGGGGAAGCCATACGGTCTGCGCGGTGATGACGGCCGAGTTCCTCGCCTATTCCAAATATGTCGGCAATGATCTCTCAACGCCCAAACCCGAGTGGGGCTTTCCGGGCCTCAACCCCGGCGATCAGTGGTGCCTTTGCGCCGCCCGTTTCTTGCAAGCCCACGACGAAGGCTGCGCGCCACAAGTCAGCCTGAAGGCCACCCATGCCCGCGCGCTTGACGTGGTTCCGCTCGAAATCCTACGGCGCTATGCCGTCTGATCGGGCCGCGGCAGAGCCTCGTCATCCATCAGATCATCTATGAAAAGGCTCAGAAGCTGGGGCCGACCGGTAACGCCGGCCTTGCGATAGATCGCGTTGGTCTGGGCCTTTACGGTGCCTTCCGAGGTCGCACGCAGGGACGCAATCTCTTGTGTCGACATCCCCTTGATCGCAAACAAAGCCACATCACGCTCGGCGGGGGTTAGGCCCCATTCGCCAAACCGTTCTTCCAAAAGCTCGCGGAAGGCGGTTGAGGCGACCTTGAGCTGTCGCGCGATACGAGCATTTTCCTGCATCGCGCGGCGCAGCATACCAGCACCCAGGACAACCCCTAGAATAAGACCCACAGCAGCGCCCATCTCGATATATTCGCTGATCAGCCAATTGATCGGCGCAAAACCAAAAATCGAAGAGAGGATGTTCCCGAAAAAGAACATCGCGCAGAGCGTTTGAACAACTAGGGCAATCGTAATCAGTCGTCTTGGGGTCACTTGCTGCCTTACGGCTTGGGGTCAGGGCATGGTCTTAGTCGTGTTCGGGATCGTCCTCGTGGTCGTCCGGCTCATCTTCCTCGTCGGGATCGTCTTCCTCATCCGGATCGTCCTCCTCGTCGGGATCGTCTTCCTCGTCGCTTGAACCACTATTCGACGATCCGCTGCCCGAATTGCTTCCGCTGCGATCTTCCTCGTCGTCATCAATGGAAAACAGCTTGGGGATCCGAATTTGGATCCCGCCGCCACTCGAGAGCGGCTCATAATAATCTCTCAGCAGCTCGCCGTTATAGGGATTGAACACGATCTCGCGCCAGAAATCCTTACTGATCGCGACAACGCGAACCCGTCCAAGAAGGGTACGGGAAATCTCGAATTCATAGAAACCTTGCTCGACCAGCTGCAAGACGATCTGGACCTGAAGATCTTTGATTCCAACATCGATGAATTCGACCTCGTCGAGGTTGAACACATCATCCTGCGCAAGCGCCGCAACCGGCCCCAAAGAGAGGCCGGCTGCAAGAGCGAGAATGGCAATCGATTTGCGCATCATGTCCTTCTGCTTGTCAGATCCGGCGTTTCGGATGAGAGACAACAACCGGCACCAGCTTAGTCGTCATCTTCCTCGTCGTCATCATGATCGTCGTGGTCATCATCCTCGTCGTCATCATCGTCCTCTTCATCATCGTCCTCGTCGTCCGAGTGATCATCAAAGGCATCTTCGAGGGCAGAGTTTCCAAATTTGAAAATCGTGTTTCCTTCGCTGTCTTTGTCTTCGCGATAGAGAACCAGATTCTCGTCGCCATCGTCGAAAATGACTTCGATCTTTCCGGTCGGCGTCGTGACCTCAACCTTGGTCAATCCCGTTCCGCGTTGGATCTCGATCTTGGTTGGTTTGGCATCGGCGAAATAGGCGACGATGGCATCGGCATCCATATAGGCATAGGCCGCGCCGGCGTTCAGGCCCAGAAGGGCGGTGGTGGTCAACATCAGCTTGCGCATCAGGGGGTCCTCACTTTTGGTTGCTCGTAGGTTCTTGCCGCACAGCAAGTGCGTCGAAGCCATTGGCGCCACAAAACACCCCTCCCACCATTGACCTGAGGTTTAGGAGCCCCCTGCTAAACCTCAGCCCGATCCACATAAACCTGAGTTTATGACGAAAAAGGCCGCGAAATCTCTTCCGCGGCCTTTCCGAAATTATCCCGTAACCCTCAGATTTTCATATCAAATCCAAGGTGCTTGGCGACGGTGAAGATGTCCTTGTCGCCGCGTCCGCACATATTCATGCAGATCAAATGATCTTTGGGCAGGGTCGGTGCGATCTTCATCACATGGGCCAAAGCATGGCTCGGTTCCAGCGCCGGAATGATTCCCTCAAGCTGACAACAGAGCTGGAATGCCTCGAGCGCCTCGATATCAGTGATCGCCACATATTCGGCGCGGCCCACATCATGCAGCCAGGCGTGCTCCGGCCCGATGCCCGGATAATCGAGGCCAGCCGAAATCGAGAACCCCTCAAGGATCTGACCGTCATCGTCCTGCAGAAGATAGGTCTTGTTGCCATGCAACACGCCCGGGCGCCCACCGGTGAGCGAGGCGCAGTGCTCCATCTTCTCGTTAACGCCCTTGCCACCTGCCTCGACGCCGATGATCCGCACACTCTCGTCATCAAGGAACGGGAAGAAAAGGCCCATCGCGTTCGACCCGCCGCCGATCGCAGCGATCACCGTATCCGGGAGCCGCCCTTCGGCCTTCATCATCTGTACCTTGGCCTCCTTGCCGATGATCGACTGGAAATCGCGGACCATCGCCGGATAGGGATGCGGGCCGGCCACGGTGCCGATGCAATAGAAGGTGTCGCGCACGTTGGTCACCCAATCGCGCAACGCGTCATTCATCGCGTCCTTCAATGTCCCGCGCCCCGAGGTGACAGGAATCACCGTCGCCCCCAAAAGGCGCATCCGGAACACGTTGGGCGCCTGCCGCTCGACGTCATGGGCGCCCATATAAACGATGCACTGAAGGCCAAACTTGGCGCAAACAGTAGCGGTCGCCACGCCATGCTGGCCAGCGCCGGTCTCGGCGATGATCCGCGTCTTGCCCATGCGGCGGGCAAGAATGATCTGGCCGAGCACGTTGTTGATCTTGTGTGCGCCGGTGTGGTTCAGCTCGTCGCGCTTAAGATAGATCTTCGCGCCACCTAAATGCTCGGTCAGCCGCTCGGCGTGATACAGCGGGCTCGGGCGACCCACATAATTGGCCCACAGTTCGTCCATCTCGGCCCAGAAGGTCGGGTCGGTCTTGGCCTTCTCATACTCCGCCTCGAGATCGAGGATCAGCGGCATCAGCGTCTCGGAAACAAACCGCCCGCCGAATTCGCCAAAGCGCCCGCCCTCGTCCGGGCCGCGCATGAAGGAGTTGAAAAGGTCGTTCGCCATTAGAGCCTCCGCATTGACCCACCTCCCCTACCCCCAAGCCAGCATCCGGTAAAGACCCAAGGCCCAAGCGGAATGCCGCAGGTCTTCTTTTGGCTTTGAAGTACTCCGGGGTGAATGCCCGAAGGGCAGAGGGGCAGAGCCCCTCAGGCCGCTTTGGCGGCCGCGACAAAGGCCTCGATCAACGCGGCGTCCTTGACGCCCGGCGCACTTTCAACACCGGACGACACATCGACCTGCCCCGCCTTTGTCAGCCGGATTGCTTCGCCCACATTCTTGGCGGTCAGCCCACCGGCGAGCATCCACGGGCAGGGCCAGCGCCGCTCGGCCAGAAGCGTCCAGTCAAAGGTCAGACCATTCCCGCCGGGCAGAGGGGCGTCCTTGGGGGGCTTGGCGTCGATCAGGATCTGATCGGCCACCTGCCAATAGTCCTGCAAAGTCACAAGGTCGGCGCGATCAGCGATCCCGACAGCTTTCATCACCGGCAAGCCATAGCGCGCCTGCACCTCACGCACCCGCGCGGGGCTTTCGTGGCCGTGAAGCTGGAGCATATCGAGCGGCAAATGTGATGTTATCGCGTCGAGAAGATCGTTGTCCGCATCTACACTGAGCGCGACCTTCGCGACCCCCGGCGGAACCTCAACAGCCAGAGCCTTCGCCCGTTCGATCCCGACATTGCGCGGAGACTTTGGAAAGAACACAAGACCAATATAAGAGGCGCCTGCCGCAACAGCCGCCTCCACGTGGCGCTGCTCGGTCAGGCCACAAATCTTAACTCGGATATCGCTGGTCATGCCTTCTCGCTGGCCTCGAGGATTTGCAGGACATCATCCTTGCCATCGCCATCCGCATCGCGCAGGCGGCTCATCTCGGCCATGAGCTGCTCGAGCTCGCGCCCTTTGGCGCGACCGTCCGCGCGCATCTTGTGCTCGCGCAGCCATTCCCAAAGGAACCCGATCAAGAGGCCGAGGCCGACGCCGATAAAGATCGCAACAAACAGCGGCAACTCGACCGCCGGCGCGATCCCAAGGGCCCGCGTCAGGAACTCAGGGAAGGCGTGCAAGGTCACGGGGTCGCGATTGGCGACCCCCACCATGATCAGGCAAAGCCCGATGATGGCCCAGAAGGCGTAACGAAGTGTTTTCATGGAAAGGATATTACTGACCGTTCAGGCGGTCGCGCAACAGCTTCCCTGTCTTGAAAAACGGAACGTGCTTCTCATCCACGTCCACAGACTCCCCCGTGCGCGGATTTCGGCCGACCCGGCCATCGCGTTTCTTCACGGAAAAGGCGCCAAAGCCCCGAAGCTCGACACGGTCACCCCGCGCCATGGCGTCGGTAATCTGTTCGAAAATGGTATTAACAATCCGCTCCACGTCCCGCTGGTAAAGATGCGGATTTTCGTCGGCAATAATCTGGATCAGTTCAGACCTGATCATGAGCAGTCACCCCCTGAGGCAGCAATCTCTTGCGGCGGGTAAACCCCGCTTATCGGAAGACTATAGACCCAGAATCTCAAAGCGACATAGGCTTTACTCGCCCGTTATCGAAATTCTCGTGCTTTTTGAGAGGGATGACGGAGAGATTTCTCCGTCGTGAGGGGAAATTTCCGAAGGGTTTGGTCATTTTGCCTGACCTCGCCCGCCATTTTATTTCCCTGATTCGCAAAAGAAAAGCCCCACAGCTTGCGGCTGCGGGGCTTCGTTCAGGTCTGGCCTGAGGCTCACTAGTCGCCTTTGAGGGCGGCGCCAAGGATGTCGCCAAGCGAGGCGCCCGAGTCGGACGAGCCATACTGCTCAACGGCTTCCTTCTCTTCGGCGATCTCGCGAGCCTTGATCGACAGACCCAGCTTGCGGGTCTTGCTGTCGATGTTGGTGACGCGGACGTCGACATGATCGCCAACCTGGAAGCGCTCGGGGCGCTGGTCGGCGCGGTCGCGGCTCAGGTCGGAACGACGGATGAACGACTTCATGCCTTCGTATTCGACCTCGATGCCGCCGTCCTCGATCTTGGTGACGGTGACGGTGATAACCGAACCACGCTTCACGCCGCCGATGGCTTCGGCATAGGGATCACCGCCCATGGCTTTGATCGAGAGCGAGATGCGCTCTTTCTCGACGTCGACCTCGGTGACCTTGGCCTTGACCATGTCGCCTTTGCGGTAGTTCTGGATGGCGTCTTCGCCACGCTCGTCCCACGACAGGTCGGAGAGGTGAACCATGCCGTCGATGTCGCCCGGCAGGCCGACGAACAGACCGAATTCGGTAATGTTCTTGACCTCGCCCTCGACCTCGGCCCCTTCCGGGTGGGTCTCGGCGAACACTTCCCACGGGTTGCGCTGGGTCTGCTTGAGACCGAGCGACACGCGGCGCTTGGCGCTGTCGATTTCCAGAACCATGACGTCGACTTCCTGGCTCGTCGAGACGATCTTGCCGGGGTGGACGTTCTTCTTGGTCCAGGACATTTCGGAGACGTGGACGAGACCCTCGACACCGGCTTCCAGCTCCACGAAGGCGCCGTAATCGGTGATGTTGGTCACGCGGCCCTGATGGACCGAGCCCAGCGGGAAGCGGGCTTCGACATCATCCCACGGATCGGCCTGAAGCTGCTTCATGCCAAGGCTGATGCGGTGGGTGTCTTTGTTGATCTTGATGACCTGAACCTTGATGGTCTCGCCGATCGACAGGATCTCCGACGGGTGGTTGACGCGGCGCCAAGCCATGTCGGTGACGTGCAGAAGGCCGTCAACACCGCCGAGATCAACGAAGGCACCGTATTCGGTGATGTTCTTGACCACACCATCAACAGCCTGACCTTCGGTGAGGTTGCCAATGACTTCGGCGCGCTGCTCGGCGCGGCTCTCTTCAAGGATCGCACGGCGCGAGACAACGATGTTGCCACGGCGACGGTCCATCTTGAGGATCTGGAACGGCTGCTTGAGGCCCACGAGGGGACCCGCGTCGCGCACGGGGCGCACGTCGACCTGCGAGCCCGGAAGGAACGCAACAGCGCCGCCGAGATCAACGGTAAAGCCGCCTTTGACGCGGCCGAAGATTGCGCCATCAACGCGCTCTTCGTCAGCATAGGCTTTCTCGAGACGATCCCAGGCTTCTTCGCGGCGAGCCATCTCGCGCGAAATAACGGCCTCGCCGCGGGCGTTTTCAGCCGCACGCAGGAAGACTTCGACCTCGTCGCCAACGGCGAGGGTCGGCGCTTCGCCGGGGTTCGCAAATTCCTTAAGGTCGACACGGCCTTCCATCTTATAGCCGACGTCGATGATGGCCTGGCCTGCCTCGATGGCGATGACCTTGCCCTTAACGACGCTGCCTTCGGAGGGGGTGTCGATTTCGAAGCTTTCGTTCAGGAGGGCTTCGAATTCCTCCATAGCGTTCTTAGCGCACATATGTATCAGGTCCTTTTTCGTGTCTATTCGGGCCACGCGGTTGTCTCCGCGGGTCTTTCAGTGAGTTGCGCCGCTCTGCGGACCGAAAACAAAGAGGGCCGGTGTTCCCGACCCTGCTCGCTCTTTATTCCGGCTTATCCCGCCTTGCGACAGGGGGCGTATAGGACAAGCCGCCCAAGAGGGCAAGGGCTTTAGCGCCTTGCTTGTATGGCTTTGATCGCCACCGCCACGGCCTCGTCGATGGTCATTTCGCTTGTGTCGAGGATGAGCGCGCCTTCTGCCGGTTTCATAGGTGCCGCGGCGCGGCTTTGGTCCCGCTCGTCGCGGGCAATGACCTCGGCCAAAACCGCCTCAAGGCTCATCGCGCTTCCCGCCGCTTGCTGTTCCAGAAACCGGCGTTTGGCGCGAACCTCTGCGCTTGCCGTGACAAAGATCTTTGCCTCGGCCTCGGGGCAAATCACCGTGCCAATATCGCGCCCGTCGAGAACCGCACCGCCATTGCGCCGCGCAAAGGCCCGCTGGAAATCGACCAACGCGGCCCGCACCTCGGGAATCGTCGCTACCTTGGACGCCTCTTGTGCCACCTCGGCGCCGCGAAGGTTCTGCGCGGCAAGGTCTTCGGCCCGAAGCGCCTCAGCCGCCGCGATCGGCTCGATCCCCTCGAGCGCCTTTGCCCCAACTGCCCGATAGAGAAGCCCCGTATCCAGATGAGCAAAGCCGAAATGCGCCGCCACCGCGCGGCTGATGGTGCCCTTGCCCGCTGCGGCAGGCCCGTCGATGGCGACGGTAAAGCTCACGGAAGCCTCCTTTCGCGGATCAGGGCGCGGATCAGCAGAATGACAGCAAGAGCGACCAACGCCCATTTGATCTGAGAGACGAGCGACAGGTTCTCCGGCAGATCGGCGCCCAGAAAATAGAACCGGTAGAGGGCGATATTCTCGATGTAATCCGCAACCATATAGCCGATCGCCGGAAGCCGCAGGGCTCTGCCAAGCGGCAAGACTAACGCCATCGTCAGCACCAGCGGGAAGATCATATCAATCCCGACCGAAGCCTTGAGGCGCCCCAACTCGCCGCCAAGCCCAGCAAGAAAATCAACGGGATACTGCGGGCTATAGCCGAATATCTTGGTATCGGGCACACCCGCTGGGGCCACCGCCACGAGCGCCGCAAACAACACCAGCGCCAATACCGCAAGCCAGCGCCAGCGCGTCATAACCGCCCCCCGTTTTGCACCCACATCTCAAAGAGCCGCAAAAGCCCGAAGCCCACGATCAGGGCGGCGACGATCTTGCCGCGCCATTTTCGTTTCGGCTCCTCGGGCGCAGCCATCCTAGCGATTTCCCCGCGTGATCGCCGAACCGAGCGAGGCCATGAGGCTCTCGAAGATCGGGAAAGAGGTGGCAATCGGGCTCGCGTCGTCTACGGTCATCGGCTTTTCGGTCGCCATTCCCATCACAAGGAAGGACATGGCAATCCGATGATCGAGACGGCTTTCAACCGTGACACCGCCCGGCACATTGCCAAAGCCGCGCCCTTCGACGATCCACCAATCCTCGCCCTCATCAACTGTCACGCCAGCGGCACGAAGACCCTTGGCCATCGCATCGATCCGGTCGGATTCTTTAACGCGGAGCTCTTTGACGCCCCGCATCTCGGTCTTGCCCTCGGCAAAGGAGGCGACGACCGACAGAACGGGATATTCGTCGATCATGCTCGCGGCCCGCTCGGGCGGCACCTCGATCCCCTTTAGTTTGGGCGAGAAGCGGGCCCTCAGATCGGCCACCGGCTCGCCGCCCTCTTCGCGCAGGTTCTCATAGGTCAGGTCCGCGCCCATCTCGCGCAGTGTGGTGAAAAGCCCTGCGCGCGTGGGGTTGAGGCCGATATTCGGAACCAAGACGTCCGACCCCTCGGTGATGATCGCCGCGCACACCGGAAACGCCGCCGACGAGGGATCGCGCGGCACGACGATGTCCTGCGGGCGTAGCTCAGGCTGGCCGGTAAGCGTAATCACCCGCCCCTCAGGCGTCTCTTCGACAACGATCTCAGCACCA
>Ga0181559_10004212_pt1 | contig 13950 bp, 10 predicted proteins | sample 011ome_21_FD_133752 | JGI IMG/M metagenome (GOLD analysis project Ga0181559, IMG submission 133752) | Coastal salt marsh microbial communities from the Groves Creek Marsh, Skidaway Island, Georgia - 011508AT metaG (megahit assembly) | ecosystem: Environmental > Aquatic > Marine > Intertidal...
ACAACGGCGGTTAAATCAGCAATCGATATTTGCTACCAGACAAAAGCAAGTCTGGCACTTTGTGATACCAGTGCAACAGGCTCCCAGGCAGTCAAGAACGCAGCGGAAAACGCTACAGCAGGTACCCACGTTGCTGCGGTGACAGTGGCTGAGGGAACCGGTGTGATCACAGCAGTCGGTGCTGCCCCGGTTGATGAAGCCAATTACATACTAAGCCCCCAAGACGGCGACGGGAGTGCAGGAAGCGAGACGGGCGCATTAACGTGGACGCTACAAAGCACCTCTAGCTGTCTCGGACTCGGTCTTTGTGATGAGCGATAGCTTTCCAATTAGTACTCGATGTTAAACGTGATTGGCTGGCGGGTTAGCACCCCGCCAGCCAAAATGCCTGCGCATTGATGAACCCGATCTGACCAACGCTATACATATTCTGTCCGCGATAACGATTTGCGAGAATCGTTCGCCAAACTGCAGCGAAATTGATAACTCGATAATGAAAAGTGGTAAGCATGGTCTCGTTAAATAAATCCGAAACCAGCCATACGGGTCTTACGGCGCGACTGGTAGCTGGAGGAATTCTGTTGCCCGATCAATCTGTTAAGGCGCGACAGGCCACCCGTTCACGTGATCGCTCCCTCATCCGCCACCTGATTGATACCGTCAAAGTTGACACCAAAGCGCTCGCCGAGATCGCCTCCGCCGAATACGGCATTCCCGTTTTTGATGTTTCCGCGATGAACCGGGATCTGCTACCCGATCACCAGATCGACAGCGATATGATGATGAAACACCACGCCGTGCCCTTATTTCAACGCGGGAATCGGTTGTTCGTGGCTGTCTCAGACCCGATGAATCTTGCGGCCCTCAACGAGTTTAAATTTGCCGCAGGTATGCATACCGATGCGGTACTGGCTGACGACGCCGCACTCGATCGACTCATTCACGACATCGCCGAGGGTGCCGGTGGATTCGACAATGACATGGCCTCACTGGGGGCAGACGGCGAGTACGACCTGGAGATGGGTACCGGCCCGGCGGAGGAGGAGGATCCGCGGGATGCCGCCGACGACACGCCGATCGTGCGGTTCGTTAACAAGATCCTGCTGGATGCCATTAAGCAGGGAGCCTCCGATATCCACTTTGAGCCCTACGAAAAAGAGTATCGGGTGCGCTTTCGCACCGATGGCATTCTGCGGGAGGTGGTGAGTCCGCCGCGCAATCTGGCACCCCGCCTCGCCGCGCGTCTAAAAGTGATGTCAAAAATGGACATCTCAGAGCGGCGCATGCCCCAAGATGGGCGCATTCAGATGAAGCTCTCGAAAAAGCGGGCGATCGACTTTCGGGTCAATACGCTTCCCACGCTTTACGGAGAAAAAATCGTACTGCGAATTCTTGATCCCAGTTCGGCGCGCATGGGTATCGACGCGCTGGGTTATGAGCCGGAGCAAAAAGCGCTTTATCTCGCGGCCTTACAAAAGCCACAGGGGATGATTTTGGTCACGGGACCTACTGGCTCCGGCAAGACAGTCTCTTTGTACACCGGACTGGGCATACTTAATGAACCCGAGCGCAATATTTCTACCGCCGAAGATCCGGTGGAAATCAATATGGCGGGCATCAACCAGGTGCTTGTGAACCCCAAAGTGGGGCTTAATTTCGCCGAGGCACTGCGATCTTTTCTGCGTCAGGATCCCGACGTGATCATGGTAGGCGAGGTTCGTGATCTCGAAACCGCGGAAATCGCCATCAAGGCCGCGCAAACCGGTCACTTGGTGCTCTCCACCGTACATACCAATAGCGCCGCAGAAACCGTCACTCGGCTGCTCAACATGGGTGTCCCCGCTTTCAACATTGCCGCCTCGGTCACTTTGATCATCGCGCAGCGCTTGGCAAGACGGCTGTGCAACCATTGCGCCGTGCCGGAGACCAGTGTGCCCAGAGACGCGCTGATGCAACTGGGCTTCAGTGAAGATCAACTCAATCATGCCCAGATCAAAAAACCCGTGGGCTGCAAGCACTGTAAGGGAGGCTACAAAGGGCGCGTGGGCATTTACGAAGTCGTCAAAATCACCAAGTCGATTGCATCGGCCATTATGGACGGCGCCAATTCACTGGAGCTTGATCGCACGGCCCGCGAGGCCGGCTTCAATGATCTGCGACAGTCCGCCCTCAAGAAATGTGCGCTGGGGCTGATCAGTCTGGAAGAAGTCAGCCGCGTGACCACGGATTGAGCCCGATCCGACATGAATATCAGGGCGCTCCCGGTACGCGATGCAACGTAGGTAAAAAAACGTAATGGCAGCAGAAAATACAGTATTTGTCTGGAGCGGGATCGATCGCAACGGACGGAAATCAACCGGGGAAGTGCTCGCCTCATCGGCAGCAATCGCTCGGGTTCAGCTGCGTAAACAGGGCGTTGCGGCGAAAACCGTCAAAAAGAAACCCAAAGCCCTTTTCTCGCTCGGTGCCAAACCGATCAAAGCAGCCGACATTGCCATCTTTACACGCCAATTAGCCACCATGATGAAGGCGGGTGTGCCACTGGTGCAGGCCTTTGACATTGTGGCCGAGGGTACCGACCACGAAAAAATGCGCGAACTGATTACCACCATCCGCACCGACGTGGCATCGGGTACGGGGCTCGCGGGTTCACTGGCAAAACACCCCCTGCACTTTGACGACCTTTTTTGTTCTCTGGTGGCATCGGGAGAAAACTCGGGCACGCTAGAAGTCATGCTGGATCGGGTGGCCACCTACAAGGAAAAAACCGAGGCGCTCAAAGCGAAGATCAAAAAAGCACTCACCTATCCCATTGCAGTAATCGTAGTGGCCATCGCCGTCACGGGTATTTTATTGGTGAAAGTGGTGCCTCAATTCGCCGAGACGTTCCGTGGCTTTGGGGCAGACTTGCCCGGTTTTACGCTGTTCGTACTCGCAATTTCGGAGTGGGTACAGGCTTGGTGGTTTGTGCTACTGCTGGGCTTGTTCGCTGCAAGCTATGGGTTCTCGCAAGCCAAGCGGCGATCCAAACGCGTTGCCGACTGGATCGACAGCGTCTCACTCAAAATACCGATTATTGGCAACGTGGTCCACGACGCGGTTATTGCGCGTTTCTCGCGCACGCTCTCCACCACGTTTGCCGCCGGCGTGCCGCTGGTTGAGGCACTCGATTCCACCGCGGGGGCTGCGGGCAATGCCATCTACAGCCGAGCAATCAAACGCATTCGCGAGGACGTCACTGCCGGCACAGCGCTGGCGACCGCAGTGCGCAGTACTCGACTATTCCCCACAATGCTTTTGCAAATGGCAGCCATTGGCGAAGAATCTGGCTCTCTGGATGATATGCTGGGCAAAGTGGCAGACCACTACGAGGCGGCCGTCGATAATGCGGTAGACAGCCTCAGCTCTCTCATGGAGCCCATGATCATGTCGATCCTGGGTGTACTGGTGGGTGGCCTGATGATCGCAATGTACATGCCCATATTTATGCTCGGAACCGTGTTGTAAACAGCTAGAATCACGGGAACGACGCGATAGAGGTAACACCTTCTGGCCATACCGTCTTTTTTCACCGACCCCGCGGTCTTTACCGCCTACTGTGGCGCCCTTGGGCTGATTGTGGGGAGTTTTCTGAATGTCGTAATTCTGCGATTACCCCGCATCATGGAGCAATCGTGGCGGCAGGAGTGCTGTGAACTGATGGATCACCCAGCGCCCAATGAGCCCAAGATCAGCCTATCGTCACCGGGTTCCCAGTGCCCAAGCTGTGGTTCGCCGATACGCCCCTGGCACAACATCCCCGTGCTGAGCTGGCTATGGCTCCGCGGACGCTGCAGCCAGTGCCAGACCGCTATCTCACCACGGTACCCGCTGGTCGAGCTGGCGACCGGCGTACTCTCGGCCGCAGCCGCGTGGCATTTTGGATTCGGCTGGGAAGCGGCGAGCGCGCTGGTACTGATTTGGATGCTGATCGCGCTCACCGGCATCGACCTCGACACTCAATTGCTGCCCGACACCATCACCCTGCCACTCCTGTGGATCGGGCTGGGAGTGAATCTTTTCGACATATGGGCACCGCTGTCTTCTGCAGTGCTCGGAGCAATGCTGGGCTATGGATCGCTGTGGAGCGTCTACTGGCTATTTAAATGGGTCACGGGCAAAGAAGGTATGGGCTACGGCGATTTCAAATTACTCGCCGCGCTGGGCGCCTGGTTCGGCTGGCAAGCCGTCCCGATGATGATCCTGCTATCTTCTTTCGTGGGTGCCGCATTGGGCATTGCGATTTTGGTGGCAAAGCAGCAGGGTAGAGATACCGCGATGCCTTTTGGCCCCTATCTGTCAGGAGCGGGACTGCTCACATTGTTTTTTGGCGATTCCTTACTGAATCAGTACCTGTCGATGGTGTCACTCTGACATGTTGCGAGTGGGCGTGACCGGCGGTATCGGTAGCGGCAAAACCGCACTGACCGACTGGCTGACCCAACGGGGCATTACCGTGGTAGATGCGGACCTCGCCGCCAGAGTGGTGGTCGCTCCCGGTCAGCCGGCACTGGCTGAAATTATCGCGACTTTTGGCGAGGGCTGCCTGCAACCCGATGGCCAACTTGACCGTGCTGCCCTGCGCAAACGGGTTTTTGAAGATCCAGACCAGCGTAAAATACTGGAGAAAATTACCCACCCGCGCATCAGGGATGAGCTGGTGCGGCAACTTGAAGCCGCCGAATCTGCCTATGTGGTGCTCAGTTCACCGCTGCTTTTGGAAAGCGGGCAATCCGAATTGGTCGATGTTAGCGTCGTTGTCGACGTCCCCGAGGCCAGCCAGATCGCACGCACTATGGAGAGAGACGGCAACGACCGGAATCTGGTGGAGCGCATTATGGCAGCGCAATTGGATCGGGAAACCCGAAAAAGCCGCGCCGACATCGTTATTGACAACAGCAGTTCCCTTGCTGCCCTTTACGAAAAAGTAGAAATACTCCACCAGACGTTGCTGGCGCGTGCCGGCAGCACTTAATCTCGGATCAGTCGTTGCAAAATCGGTGCATTGGCGGCGGGAAATGCCCAACCCAGCAGTGTCTCTGGCATTTGCCACGCCAACGGCTGTCCCTCGAGGCCTGTCGCCTCGCCCCGCCATTGCGTCACGCGACGCACATCCAGGCACACCTGCTTGTCGCCATAGTCGTGCTCAACCACCATCAGCGCTTCACTCGCCAGCACCTGCACTCCCAACTCTTCCATCAGTTCCCGCGCCAAAGCCGCTTCGACAGGCTCACCTGACTCCACCTTGCCCCCCGGGAATTCCCATAATCCGCCCTGATGGGCGCCGACCGCGCGCCGGCTCACGAGCACACGGCCTTGTGGATCCTGAACGATGCCCACCGCCACGGTGACACCTGTGGACATCAGGTTCGATACTCAGCATTGATTTTTACATAGTCGTAAGACAGGTCCGTGGTCCACAGCCGTGTTTCTGCATCGCCCCGCTGCAATGTCACGCGAAGTTGCAATTCATCCTCTGCCATGGCCCTTTGCCCCATCTCCTCGGTGTAGCTCGCAGCTCGCGCACCTTGCTCGGCAATCAATACGCCATTGATCTCAATCGAGACAGCGGCGGTGTCCAGCCCCTCGATCCCGGCTCGCCCAATCGCAGCCAGAATACGGCCCCAGTTTGGGTCTGATGCAAACAACGCGGTTTTAACAAGCGGTGAATGCGCAATCGTGCGCGCCACTTGATCGCAGGCCGCCTCTGATTCTCCTCCCACGACACGGATCTCAACAAATTTTGTGGCGCCCTCACCATCTCGAACAATGTCTTGGGCCAAGTCAATCATTACCGCATCGAGTGCCTCAGCGAACTCTGCGGTTGCCCGGGACCCCCGTTCAAGACTGATGCCACTCTGGCCGGTTGCCGAGAGTGTGACGGCGTCATTGGTGGAGGTATCGCCGTCGACCGTGATGCGATTGAAGCTTCGGTTCACGGCGCTGCGCAGCAGGTCGTCCAGCAGGGGTGCCGCTATCACCGCATCGGTCGCGATAAAAGCCAGCATCGTCGCAAGGTCCGGGCAAATCATTCCAGCGCCTTTCGCGATGCCGGTAATGACGCAATGGTGACCATCGATTTCGACCTTTCGGGTGCGCAATTTAGGTTGCGTGTCCGTGGTCAAAATGGCGCTGGCGGCCGCTTCCCACTGATCAGCCTGCAGTGCACCGAGGGCACTGGGAAGGGCTTTCTCGATGCGCTCAACCGGGAGCGACTCGCCGATGACGCCTGTTGAAAATGGTAAAACGGTCGTATCGGAGATCTCTAACAGCGCTCCCAGCGCAACGCAGCAGGACAGCGCGTCGGCGAGGCCCGCCTCTCCCGTGCCGGCATTGGCATTCCCGGTATTGATGAGCAGACACCGGGGTTTGCCCCGATTGAGCTCTAGGTGCCGCTTTGCCACCATCACAGGGGCTGCACAGAAGGCGTTTTGGGTAAAGACTGCCGCGGTTTGTGTGTTTTCCGAGAGGGCAATAATCAGCAGGTCATCGTGCTCCGCCTTCTTGATGCCCGCCCGAGCCACCCCCAACCGGACTCCCGGCACCGCATAGCTCATGTCACTCTCCCTAGCCCTTCAATGAATCTCGAGCACGCATCAATTCAATGCGCCATGACACTGCTTATATTTTTTCCCACTGCCGCAGGGGCAGGGATCGTTTCGGCCGACCTTTGGCTGTGCTCGTGTAATGGGCTGCGGTGCCACCGCCTCCTCCGCTGTGGGTGCCTGATCAGCGGGGACCGCCGGTCTGGCATCCGCATGCTCGAATGCCATTTTCTGCTTGGCTGCCGCCTCTCGTCGTTGTTGTTCGATCACCGCTGCCTCATCGGAGCGCTGAACCTGAACATGGCTTAAAAAGCGAATGACCTCGTATTTGAGGCGCTGCAAAAGTGCCTCAAATAGCGCAAAAGATTCACGCTTGTATTCCTGCTTCGGATTTTTGTTGGCATAGGCTCGCAGGTGGATCCCTTGCCGTAACTGATCCATAACCTGCAGATGCTCCTTCCACAGCGTGTCCAACACCTGCAACATAATTTGTTTTTCCAGCTGGCGCATCCCAGGACCAACCCCTGCAGATTTTTCGTCATAGGCTGCCTGCACCGCTCCAACTATGCGCGCGCGCAGTGTTTCTTCATGCAGGCCAGCGTCCTCGTCCAGCCATTGAGCAACAGGTAATTCCAGACCAAATTCGGCCTCCAACTGTTTCTCCAGACCCGGAATATCCCACTGCTCTTCCACACTCATGGGAGGGATAAAGCCGTCGATAGCATCGTTGACCACGTCGGCACGGATCGCCGTAATCGTCTCTCCGATGCTGTCATCAGAGAGCAATTCATCGCGCTGCCGGTAAATTATCTGGCGCTGATCGTTGGCGACGTCGTCATATTCCAGCAATTGCTTTCTAATATCGAAATTGCGGCCCTCAACCTTGCGCTGCGCTTTCTCAATAGCATTGGTCACCATGCGGTGTTCGATGGCCTCGCCCCGCTCCATGCCCAGCGCCTGCATAAAGCTTTTGACCCGATCCGATGCAAAAATCCGCATCAGGTTGTCCTCGAGGGAGAGATAAAAACGGGAAGCACCGGGATCACCCTGACGGCCTGATCGACCCCGCAGTTGATTGTCGATGCGGCGAGACTCGTGTCGTTCCGTACCAAGAATGTGCAAGCCTCCCGCTTCGATGACAGCGTCATGACGCGCCTGCCAATCAGAGGTGATTTGCGCTCGAGCCGACTCTTCGAGTTCATTGCCAGCTGCGGCGAGCTCCGCCTCAAGATTGCCACCGAGAACAATATCCGTACCACGGCCAGCCATGTTGGTGGCAATGGTGACCACCCCGGGGCGCCCGGCCTGGGCAATGATTTCGGCTTCCTGTTCGTGGTACTTGGCGTTCAGCACCTTGTGTTCAATCTGCTTTTCCTGAAACGCTCTCGATAATTCCTCGGAAGTTTCAACCGACGCCGTGCCCACCAGCACGGGAGCGCCATTTTCAATGCACGCCTGCACGTCCTCTATGATGGCTTCAAACTTTTCATCTCGGGTAAGATAGACCAGATCGTTCATATCATCACGACGCATGGGCACGTTGGTTGGGATGACAACGCAATCCAGCCCGTATATCTGACGAAATTCGAAGGCTTCGGTATCTGCGGTACCCGTCATGCCCGCCAGTTTTTCGTACAAGCGGAAGAAGTTCTGGAATGTTGTCGAGGCGAGGGTCTGACTTTCGCTCTGAATACGCACGCCTTCCTTGGCCTCTATCGCCTGATGCAGACCTTCTGACAAACGGCGACCGGACATGGTGCGCCCCGTGTGCTCGTCAATAAGCACGACTTGCCCATCCTGCACAATGTATTCGACATCCCGCTGAAACATGACGTGGGCGCGCAGGCCCGAGTGAACATGGTGCAGCAGGCCTAAATTGGTTGCGGCGTAGAGCGAATCCTCTCCCTGCAAGAGACCGGCTTCAATCAGCATTTGCTCAACTTTCTCATGCCCCGCTTCAGTGAGTTCGATACTCCGTTGTTTCTCGTCAACGGTGTAATCCCCTTCCTGCTCTTCAAGCTCCGGGGTCAGTCTCGGCACCAGCCGATTGATGGTTTTATAGAGCTCGGAGCTATCCTCCACTGCGCCCGAGATAATCAGGGGGGTCCGGGCTTCATCGATCAAAATGGAATCCACCTCATCCACAATCGCGAAGGCCAGTGTCCCCTGCGCCTTGTCCGATCGGCTAAAGGCCATATTGTCGCGCAGGTAATCAAAGCCGAACTCGTTGTTCGTGCCGTACACCACATCACAATCGTACGCCGCCTTTTTTTCCTCAGCCGACTGTCCTGAACTCACTACTCCCACCGAGAGACCCAAAAATTCGTACAGCGGACCCATCCAGGCCGCGTCGCGCTTGGCGAGATAGTCGTTCACGGTCACCAGATGCACGCTGTGGTCTGGGAGGGCGTTCAGATAAGCCGGCAAAGTGGCTACCAGCGTTTTTCCCTCTCCCGTTCGCATCTCGGCAATTTTGCCGTCATGCAATGTCATGCCACCGATCAGTTGAACGTCAAAGTGCCGCATTCCCAACGCCCGCACGCCGGCCTCTCTCACCACTGCGAAGGCCTCAGGTAGCAACTGATCCAGACTCTCCCCCTCCCCAAGCCGCAGACGGAACTCCGCTGTTTTGGCTTTCAGGGCGGCATCGTCAAGCGCCTGCACGCTCTCCTCCAAGGCATTGATTCGGGCAACCACTTTGCCCATGCGCTTGAGTTCCCGATCATTGCGGGTACCAAAAATTTTTTTCACTGTAGAAATCAGCATGCGGATCTCACTGGCCGGTCAGGAAGTTATAAGCTTTTTCTTGGCGGCGCCAGGCGCCGGAGACACTGAGACTCAGCGATAGGTGCGCTTGACGTAAGCGGCAGGATCGACCGTTCGGCCGTTTTTGAATACCTCAAAATGAACGTGAGGGCCAGTAGAGCGGCCGGTATTTCCCATCAGGGCAATGACATCGCCTCGACGCACCAAGTCACCTACCTCAACCAGATTCTCGGCATTGTGGCCATAGCGCGTGCTCAGGCCATCACCATGGGACACCTCAATCAGGTTCCCGTAACCATTTTTGTAGCCGCTCCAGCTGACAACGCCGCTGGCGACCGCAAGGATATCGGAGCCCTCGCGCCCCGCAAAATCGGCGCCGTCATGCCAGGCACGCTTCCCGGTAATCGGGTCAATCCGGTTGCCATAAGGGGATGACTGCCAACCCCGTCTGATGGGTCTGCCTGCGGGGGTCGCTGCGGCCTGGAGCTGCTCTGCCGATAAGAGGCCCGCCAGCAGGTCAAATTGCACTTCGCGTTGGGAAAAAATGGTATCCAAGGCGCTGAATTGCGCATCCACTTCCGCCACCTTCATTGGAATCGTAGACACCGGCTGCGTCATCGGCCCCCCGACAGCGGGCGGGCCCGAAAAATCAAACTCTCCGGAGTCGAGTCCTGCCAACTCTGTCAAATGAGTGCCCAAAGCATCAATACGGGTAACCTGCGCCTGAATGCTGGCCAGACGACGCGTCATCGCGGTCAATCTGGACTGCGCCTCAACGCCCATTTGCGCCAGCGCTTCCGCCCGCTCTACCGCCTGCTGCTCACTCTCCGAGATGCGGGAGGCTTGCCGAGAGTCGATGCCGTTGTCGAAACCGAGCTGATAACTCAGTGTAATCAGCCCAATCGGCACCCCAATAAAACAAACTGACAGGAGCGCCCACGTCCATCTACCCAGCTCAAGAGTTCGGGACGCCGCGTGGCGATTGAGAAGAATCAGTTTCACAGCAGTTTATGCGCTTTCCGTCTGTCTCATGGTGCTATTTTACCCTGTTAGGCCTCATTCAGGTCAGTCATTCACGCCCATTGAAGATCGCGCGGCAATGACCATTCCATGGGCGCCTCATCTGTATCCTCGAAGGTCGCCCACTCCCAACTATGCTCACGACTCATTAGTGCTCGCACCAATTGATTATTCAGCGCGTGGCCAGATTTAATGCCCTCGTATTCACCCAATATCTGATGCCCAACAAGGTACAAATCACCTAAGGCGTCCAATATTTTGTGTTTAACAAATTCATCTTCGTAGCGCAGACCTTCCTCGTTAAGAATCCGGTAATCATCAATCACAATCGCATTATCAACGCTACCGCCGCGTGCCAGACCCCGGGAACGCATGTATTCGAATTCGTGGACAAAGCCGAAAGTGCGCGCGCGACTGATTTCCCGCACAAAAGCCTCGCTACTTATGTCAACGGTCGTGCGACCACTCTGCTCGCGAAACACGGGATGATCAAAATCAATACCAAAAGTGATTCTGAATCCGTCGTAGGGTCTCAGTGAGGCGGTTTTGTCGCCCTCGGCGACCGTCACGGGCTCAAGAATGCGAATGAATCGCTTGGGACTGCTCTGCTCGCAGATGCCAGCGGTTTGAAGCAGGTAGACGAAAGGACCGGCAGACCCATCCATAATGGGCACCTCTGCACCGTCGAGATCCACATACGCATTGTCGATGCCCAATCCACACAGGGCCGAAAGCAGATGCTCTACCGTGGTGACACGGGCCTCGCCGGTGCCCAAACCCGTAGAGAGATCAGTTTCTTCGACCCAGTCGGCCCGGGCGGGGATTTCCCGGACCGGACTGAGATCGATGCGGCGAAACACGATACCTGTATTCACCGGTGCAGGATGAAGTGTCATCTGCACCTTTTGACCGGAATGTAACCCCACGCCCGCCGACTGAATCGACTCGCGTAGGGTGCGCTGCCCTAGCATGCCAAAACCCTCTATTCCTGAGGACCAGACATTACTAGGATCAGCTAACGCACTCCAGTTCTCACACTCTGATTATTTACATCAATCAGGGCTTTACAGCGCTCTAATCAGCCTGACGCCGAAGAAAAGCCGGCACATCAAACAGTTGCTCATCCAGCGACTCATCGAGCTTGATGGCGGCCTGACCGTCGAGCGGTGCAGCCACCGGACGGCGCCCCGGCGGCAGATCGTAATCCTTGTAATCAGCTGCGGTCGCCACTGGCCGCTTCGGTGCTACCGTCTCAACCGTGGACAATAGGGGTCGGAACTCCATATTTTGAAGCCCGGTTGCGACCACTGTCACCTTGAGGGTATCGGTCATTTCAGGATCAATTACCGTACCGACAACCACCGTGGCGTCCTCTGAGGCAATATCTTCGATCGTCGCGCCCACCTCGGAAAACTCACCCAGCGACAGATCCAACCCGGCGGTAACGTTGACAAGAATACCCCGGGCGCCGCTCAAGTCGATATCGTCGAGCAGCGGACTGTTGATGGCCCGCTCGGCGGCCTCGGTGGCACGATTTTCGCCCGATGCCGTGCCGGTTCCCATCATGGCGGAGCCCATCTCAGACATCACGGTGCGTACGTCGGCAAAGTCGACATTCACCAGGCCAGGCCTGATGATCAGATCGGCGATGCCTTGCACTGCACCCAGCAACACATCGTTGGCCTCTTTGAAGGCATCCAGCAGTGAGGTTTGAGAGCCCAACACCTCAAGCAGCTTCTCGTTGGGAATCGTGATCAATGAATCACAATGCTGGGCAATTTCCCTCAGGCCATCCTCGGCCGTCTTCAGGCGCTTTTTACCCTCAAAACTGAATGGCCGAGTGACAACAGCGACTGTCAGAATTCCGAGCTCGCGCGCCACCTCCGCGACAATCGGTGCGGCACCTGTCCCGGTCCCCCCCCCCATACCGGCGGTGACGAATATCATATCGGCACCGTGCAATGCATCGGCTATCCGATCCCTGTCCTCCAGCGCCGCGGCGCGGCCCACCTCCGGATTAGCACCGGCACCCAGTCCTTTGGTAATGCCGGCTCCCAACTGGAGCACCGTTCGCGAACTGATATCCGACAAAGCCTGTGCGTCGGTGTTCGCACATATGAAATCCACGCCATCAACCTGGTGATCGATCATATGACGAACGGCATTACCGCCACCGCCACCCACACCGATCACTTTAATGACGGCACTTTGTGGTGCACTGTCTACGAGTTCAAACATGACTTTCTCCCCTTTTTTAAAAAAAGCTCCAAACAACAGAGCTCGCTAAAAAACTTGTTAAAAATGACGTGCCAACCACTCCTTGACGCGTCCGGCAAAGGTCATACCGTCGCTGTTGGTATCCCGCCCTTGTTTGCCGCCTTCCCTGATTTCCTCTGCGCCATAGAGCAACAGCCCAACCGCGGTGGCGTAAATTGGATTGCGAATGATGTCGTGAAGACCGCGGGCGTATTGCGGCGCCCCCACACGCACAGGCATGTGGAAGATCTCCTCAGCGAGCTCTACCGCGCCCTCCATCTTTGAGGTACCGCCCGTCAGCACCACACCAGCAGGAATCAGTTCTTCATAACCGGAGCGGCGCAGCTCAGCCTGAATCAAAGTAAAGAGCTCGTCGTACCGCGGCTCAACCACCTCAGCCAGGGACTGCCTGGAAAGATCTCTCGGCGGTCGATCACCGACGCTGGGTACCTTGATCGTTTCCTCAGGACCTGCGAGTTGGGTCAATGCACAGGCGTAACGTATTTTGATTTCTTCGGCGTGCTGGGTGGGAGTCCGCAAGGCCATTGCGATGTCATTAGTGACCTGATCCCCGGCAATAGGGATGACGCCGGTGTGTCGAATCGATCCGTCGGTGAAAATCGCAATGTCAGAGGTGCCACCACCAATATCGACCAGACAGACGCCTAAGTCGCGCTCATCCTCGGTAATCACCGAATAACTGGAGGCTAATTGCTCCAGAATAACGCCATCGACCGATAGCCCACAGCGCTCAACACATTTTTCGATATTTTGAGCAGCATTCACCGCACAAGTGACCAGATGCACTTTGGCCTCCAACCGCACACCCGACATGCCAAGGGGTTCGCGAATACCGGATTGGTTATCGACCACATATTCCTGCGGGAGCACATGGAGTATTTTCTGATCCGCTGGGATCGCCACAGCCTGAGCCGCATCAATGACGCGCTCCACATCCTGCGGGAATACTTCCTGATCGCGAATCGCAACAATGCCGTGAGAATTGACAGAGCGAATATGGCTCCCGGCAATGCCCACATACACCGAATGAATCTGGCAACCTGCCATCAGTTCTGCTTCCTCGACAGCCCGCTGAATGGCGTTAACCGTTGATTCAATATTGACGACAACGCCCTTTTTCATACCGCGAGAAGGGTGAGATCCAATTCCCACTACCTCAATGTCACCGTCGAGATTGACCTCGCCCACCACCGCCACGACCTTGGAGGTCCCGATGTCGAGCCCAACAATCATTCGCTTATTTTCCGTGTTGGCCACCAGCCCTCTCCCCCAACTCGTGGTAGCTGCATGGCAAGACGCGAAT
>Ga0181559_10004213_pt1 | contig 13949 bp, 12 predicted proteins | sample 011ome_21_FD_133752 | JGI IMG/M metagenome (GOLD analysis project Ga0181559, IMG submission 133752) | Coastal salt marsh microbial communities from the Groves Creek Marsh, Skidaway Island, Georgia - 011508AT metaG (megahit assembly) | ecosystem: Environmental > Aquatic > Marine > Intertidal...
AAGACGCTAGCGCTGCCTGTTCATGGGAAGAGCAGTAAGCTGACACATATGTCAGGGTATTTGTTCAGTGGGTCGCAGGTGCCGCTTACTGTTGGGCGTTATCACTCGCTCGTGGCTGACAAGGTTCCATCCTGCCTGAAAGTGACAGCGAGCACCGGGGATGTTGTCATGGCAGTTGAGCATGAGACACTGCCAGTAAGCGCTGTTCAGTTTCATCCGGAGTCTATTTTGAGTCTTCATGGTGATGGTGGTGCCAATCTCATCCGAAATGTTGTTGAGCAGGTTACAATGAACAAAGAGACAAAAGGGATCAAAGATCAAAGATCAAAGAGAGTGGGTTGATAAGGGATGAAAAATTATTGTGTTTGAAAAATTAGGTCTGGGTGACAATCTGCTGAAAGCGCTTGATGCGCTCGGTCTGGAAAAACCTACTGAAATTCAGGAAGTGCTCATTCCTCTGATTAGCAGTGGCAGGGATGTGCAGGCATGTGCCCGGACAGGCAGTGGAAAAAGCGCAGCTTTTCTTTGTCCATTGCTTCAGCGAATGCTGGATAAGCCGGAGCCCGATAAGGCGACACGGTGCCTGGTGATCTCACCCACTAGGGAGCTGGCTCAACAGCTCGACAAGCATTGCCGGGACCTGGCGAAGTTCACCCCGATAAGTTCAATAACAATTCTTGGTGGCGAAGGGTTTAAAGAACAGCAGGCCCGGTTGCGCAAGAATCCCGAGATTGTCATTGGGACCCCCGGGCGGTTACTGGAACATGTGGAAAGAAACTCATTGTTGCTGGATGACCTGGAATTCCTAGTGCTGGATGAAGCGGACCGTTCCCTGGATATGGGTTTGCAGGATGATGTCACCAGCATAGTGGCTGCCTGTAACCCGCAGCGACAAACGCTTTTGTTATCGGCGACCCTGAAGCATAAGGGGCTGGAAGAAATCACGAACAGGATTCAGAAGAACCCTGAGAGAGTGACACTGGAGTCCCACCGTCAGCCCCATGAAAATATTGAGCAGCAAGTCATCCTTGCTGACGATCCGGGCCACAAGCAGCAGTTGTGCAACTGGTTGCTGTCAAACGAGTCCTTTGAAAAAGCGCTGGTCTTCACCAATACCCGTGTGCATTCTGAAGAACTTGCTGTCTTCCTTATTCAGCAAGGCTTACGGGTTGCCTGTTTGCATGGTGAAATGCTACAGGATGAGCGTAAACAGGTGATGCGTCTGTTTCGTGATGGCAAGGTAAAGATCCTGGCAGCCACTGACCTTGCAGCCCGGGGTCTGGATGTGCCTGAGGTGAACCTTGTGATCAATTTCGCGCTGGCAAGATCAGGCAGTGATTACGTGCACAGAATTGGTCGGACCGGCAGGGCTGGTCAGAGCGGAGTGGCCATTTCCCTGATCTCTCCACAGGAATGGAACCTGATGGAAAGTATCCAGCGTTACCTGAACCTGGATTTCATTCAGCGCAAGATAGATGGGCTGCCTGCCAGGTTCTCCGGTCCATCGAAAAAGTCCGCTAAAAAGAACAAAAGCCGAAAAGGGGATGCCGGAAAGGCGAAAGGCAAGAAAGAGAGGAACGATAAGAAAGGTGCGATGAAAGACAAGGCCAGGCAGCGCCATCGCAACAAGAAAAGTGTCGGTAAACGCCGGCAGCCCCGGGCGCCTGCAACAAGCAGTGAACAAACTGCTAATCAGGATCAGGCAGGCGCGGCAGGATTGGCTCCGCTGAAAAGAGCGGTAAAAAGTACAGCGAAAAAGGAAAAAGGCAGCTGAAGACCTGGTAACTTACCAGTTAATGTTGGCTGCCAGCATATTGGAATACCGTGAAAGGGATTCCTGCTTTTCTCCAACGACAACGATGTTGCCCCCTGGAGCCGGACTGATCAGGCCTTCAAAACGGTCGTCTGCGATAGACATTTCATCTTCCAATGGTGTGCTGGGAATGACCATAACAGTCACTGCGCCCATGTCACCAGTCATGACTATGTGAACGCCCCGGATACCCTGTTCAAAATCCACCCAGCAATCCTCGGTGACATTGATTTCAAGACTCGCCATCTCTTCAGAGCTGGCGAATTGTGAACCTACACGCTGTGCCATGATGGTATTCACATCATCCAGGGTCAGTGGCGTATCGTCATCAAGGAATTCGAGTTCACTGTAGATATGGTTGAAGACCATCTCCTCCATGGGATTGATATCTTCCTGCTGAAGAATGCCGATGATACCGACAGCCAGGAGTACAGCGGCGGCGTACTTGAAATTCCTGCGCCAGAAAGAATCATTGGCAGCTGACACTTCCGTATCCGGATGAAGGGAGCCTTCAGGAATATCCAGCAGCGCCTGCTGCAAACCTTCCGACGGTGAGACGGATTCCAGTCCGGCTTTTAATTCAGCATCGAATGCTTTCAGTTGCGCGAGCAATTGCTCTCGCTCGGGATTACCGGCGAGCGCCTCTGTAAACTCTTGAGAGTCATCATGGGGGTTGGCATTTGCTCTTTCTAGGAATTCTTGATCGTTCATGGTTTTTCCGGGTCTGTACTTATGAGTCTATTTATTAAACTATCTATTAATCTTGCTATTAATCTTGCTATTAATCTTGCTATTGATCTGGTTTGTAATAAAGAAATACAACTTTCTTGAATTGCGTCCCATCTCTTTTAATCCATATCTTCGCTGTCCAGTCGTTCTTTCAGTTTATTTCTTGCCCGGAACAGTCGGGTCATCACGGTGTTATTGTTCAGATCCAGCATCTTCGCAATTTCATCACCACTAAAGCCGCCTATGACCTGTAACAACAGGGGGTCACGGTATTCCGGCTCCAATTCAATCATCGCATTGTGCAGCAGCTCCCGTTCCAGGATCTGATCCGGCTCCCGTTTATCCGTGTCAGGCAGGGAATAATCATCCAGGTCATCGGCATCAGGGCGATATTTTTCATAGAGCCGGGCGTTTTCTCGCCTCAGAATGGTGAATAGCCAGGCCTTGGCTGCACCGGGCTTTTCCAGGCTATCGAGTGCCCGCCAGGCACGCAGAAAGGTTTCCTGGGTCAGATCTTCCGCAACCTGCCTGCTTTTACTCAACCAGTAGGCATAGCGAAAAATGTCATTATAAAACGCTGCAACCAGGATCTCGTAACGCTCTTTCTTGCTGCCAGTACCGTCTATGACCGCATTATCGTTTTTTTCTTTCGAAGACATCTTCACCAAAAATTTGTTAAATCGGGGATTTACCCCATCGCAGTGGACTTGCATTATTGTTGAAGACATTGGGGGAAGCAACAAAACAAATAATCCCAGGCTGTAATGGGTAAGATTAAAGTTATATTAATTTAAATGGTATCCTAGTTTTCTCTTAACCTGATCTTAATGGTCTGATGCTACTCTTTTTCCCCGAATTTAGTCCTGCAATTCCATTTCGTGATATCCAAGATTAGCTATGAGTAAAAAGAAGATTGTCATTATTGAGGATGAGCCTGATATCCTTGAGGTATTGAGCTACAACCTCCAGAGGGAAGGGTTTGAAGTGTATTCGGCAACGAATGGAACACTTGGCCTGTCCCTGGTTAACAAGGAAGTACCTGATCTCATCCTGCTTGATCTGATGCTTCCTGGAATGGACGGCATCGAAATTTGCAGTGCAATCAAAAACGATCCTGCGACTCAGAATACCCTGGTCATAATGGTGACAGCCAAGGGAGAGGAGAGCGATATAGTACTCGGTCTAGGTGTGGGTGCAGATGACTACATAACAAAACCATTCAGCCCGAAGGAGCTTGTGGCCAGGGTCAAGGCTGTTCTCCGTCGGGGAGTACTGGTAGAGAATTCTAACCAGCAGGAAAAGGTTGAAGTGGGCGATCTGTCCATCGACACCAGCAAATACGAAGTGTCTGTTGGTGATAAAAAAATTCATCTCACTGCCACTGAGTTCCGGTTATTGCATTATCTAGCCTGCTATCCAGGGCGTGTTTTTTCCCGTGAACAGCTGCTAAGCCGCGCTATGGGTGATGACGTGGTAGTTGTTGACAGGAATATAGATGTCCATATTCGTGGTATTCGCAAGAAAATGGACGTAGACCCTCCGATGATTGAAACTATCAGAGGGGTGGGTTATCGGCTTCGCGATCTGGCCTGATCAGCGGATTGCTACATGATTTATAATGCTGGCCGGAGGCTATTCAAAGTAGTCAAACCGGGCAGTACCTGTTCTCACTATCCTTATTCAGAGTAAAACACTCAATATGTTCCTCAAGTCACAATATTTCTGGCGCACCTACCTGGGATACGTGATTGTGGCGTTAGTGGGGACTTTTCTTTTCTCGGCCAGTCTTATCTCCAGGATGGAATCCGAAGTAATGGCTGAGCTCAACAGTACTATGGAGGTGACTGCAGAGTTACTGGCCACGGCAGTTGCTCCCGCGATTCAAGTGCTGGATTACGAGGCAGTCAGGGAGTCAGCAGCTTCTGTCACTGAGTCATCATCGCTGCGTGTCACAGTGATTGATAACAAGGGTGTCGTTCTTGCTGATTCACACGAAAACCCGCTGACGATGGATAATCACTTACGGCGACCTGAAATCAGGGTTGCCTCTACCACCGGGACAGGGAATGCACAGCGCTACAGTTTTACGCTTGGTGAGGAGTTTATATATCTGGCGGTGCCTGTTTATTCTCGCGAGCAAATGGCAGGTTTTGCCCGGGTCGCCAAATCATCAGCTGACCTGGCCACTGAGATCAGCCAGAATCAGAATCTTTTGCTGCGAAACGCAGCATTCATCGCCTTTGCTATTCTATTGTTGTCTTTTTATCTTGCCGCTCGCCAGGCTGCCAAAGTGTCGGAATTGACCATAGTGGCCGAAGAAATTTCCAGTGGGAATTTCGACAGGCGTATCCCTGAGGGGAATAATCTGGGTCTGAAAAAGATGGCTGAAGCGATTAACCAGATGGCCAGGAGTTCTGCTCGCAGCGTTACCGATGTCACTGCAGACAGAAATCGGCTGGCCACTATTTTTACCTGTATGGTGGAAGGCGTTATCGACGTTGATATGGATCAGAATATTCTTCATATCAACGAGGCGGCAACCCGGTTGCTATCCGTGAATCAGAAAGCATGTATTGGAAAACCAATCTGGCAGGAGATCCGTAACCAGGAAATCATCAATGCACTGGATGAAGCAATTCGTACCCACTCGGTAATCAAGGCCCAGATGCGGCTTAACCGTGAAGCTGATCAACTGGTCGTGGATATCTATGCGGCGACTCTTAGCAATGATGAAGGTGAGCCAATGGGTGCTGTATTGGTGCTGCATGACATTACAGAAGTTAAAAACCTTGAACGTATCCGTACCGATTTTGTGGCAAATGCTTCCCATGAATTGAAAACACCGATTACTGCTATTCGCGGAATGACAGAAACAATTCTGGGCGATGAGGAAGTCGATAAAGACACCGTCGTGCATTTTACCAACCGGATACATGCCCAGAGTCTCAGGTTGTCACAACTTGTTGGTGACTTGATGACAATATCCCGACTTGAGAGTAGTCAGAACAAGGAAGACTATAGCAAGATCAAATTCACGGACCTCGTCAGACAGGCAGTTCGTGCCGCGGAAGCGTCAGCAGATGCGAAGGGCCATACACTGGTTGCTGAGTTACCTGAGGATGATCTTTCTTTTTATGGTGATCGTCAGAACATCAGCCAGCTGGTGGACAATCTTATTGATAATGCTATCAAGTATACGGAGGAGCCCGGCACAATTCATGTGCGGTTGAAAAAGGAAGGGGCATGGGCAGAACTGGAGGTTCAGGATACCGGGTTGGGTATCAGCCCTCAATTCCAGCAACGTGTGTTTGAGCGATTCTACCGCGTGGACAAGGCCCGTTCGCAGAGCCTGGGTGGAACCGGTCTGGGATTATCAATCGTGAAGAATATAGCCGAAAAACATGGTGGTTCTGTGAGTGTGGAAAGTCAGTTGGGTAGTGGGTCTACCTTTTATATTAGGTTACCACTGGAAATCAAGACAGCTTAAGAGCAGAGAATAAATCGCAAAAAAACGGGGTCCAGTGTGCTGGACCCCGTTTTTTTTACATTAGAATATTTCGACTAATAATTAGAAAGAAACATCCCACTGCAAGCGCAGTCGATTATCATCTTCGTCCTGGGCAAAGAACGTGTCATCCAGGGTCAAACGCGAATAATCCAGTGTGATCTTGTTGTTGTGTCCATTGAAGAACCAGTTGGCACCAATAGTAGTTTCCCTGCGTTCATTCTCAAGCAACAGGTCTGATCTGTTAGGTTCGTCTACAAAGGCATATCGAACTGCCAACTCCAGTTCTTCCGGAAACTCCGGGAAGACATTGTGGAAGAAGTAACCTGCCTGAACATAACCACCAGTAAGCTCGTGCTCCAGACCACTTGCATTGTCTTCTATCGTTTTCCGGTGATATTCCTGTTGTGCTGAAAATCCTCTGTATTTGAAGGCAAATTCCTGAACCACCTGATCTATGTCGTACTGATCGGTCACCGCATTTGCAGGCCTTTCAAAGCCATCAAGATTGCCGCATCCTGAAGATGACCAGCGGGTACAGGTGCCGGTAGTAGTGAATCCGGCTATTGCCAGGCTCCCGGTTGGCCTGTCGGTGTATTCAACATCTGTCTGGCGCCAGGAAAGATCCCTGCCCAGGAAGTTCCATTGAAGCCTGCCCATGTACATCATATCGTTATCAGTATTGTTGACACTGCGACCTTCACCGTTGAATACGCCTGCCCAGAATCGCATATCCGCTGGTGTTTCCTTGAAGATATGCCCCTTGAGCTGGATGCCTACCTGCCTGTCCATGGTAAATACGCGGTTAGCAATAGAACGTTCAACGAATTGCTGTCGACCCGATGAATCAACACGTTCACGGTTAAGGTCAATTTTCCATTGGCCGAGTCGGATACCGCCCCAGTCCCATTTCGCGATATCGATACGCCAGTCGATTACCCTGGCACTGGAGGCAGAACTGCTGTCGTCTGTATCACGTGATGGCTGTAAATCGACCTCGAAGTAGTAGCTCAGCCAGGGTTTGAAGCCGCGGCCACCGATTTTCATACGCAAGCGACGTGCTTCAAAGTTGTTCTGGGTTTCTGCATTGAAACTGGATATTTGTCTCGGATCCGATCTATAGGGAGTCGTAAACCGGGTTTGTGCACGCCACTGTAAATCTGTCCGCCAGTTCCCGTCACGTGTTTCGAACCGAAAGCCGCTACTGGTTTGATTGGTCGTAACAGGGAACTCGGTTTCAATCTGTTCTGTCACCTGTGATGCAACCTGTTCCTCGATTGTTGCCAGGCTTACTACAGGTAAAGCAGGTTCCTGGATGATGTCTTCACTGGTAATAGAATCTCTGGCGATCAGGGCGTCGTATTGTTCCTGGGTAATTGCGCCGTTGGAGAGAAGAATACCGAGTAACTCTTCATCTGCAGCATTTGTAACCAGAGAGACACTCAACAATACTGCCATAAAAAGAAGTTGGCATAATTTAAGAGAAATTTTATTCAGATTCATCAGGAAGGCTCCGTAACCGGCTTATAAGCTATAAATTTACGGGCGAATTCTTCCAGACAATTATTAAGATTAAATGAAGAACAGATTAAGTTTTAAATACAGTGTTAAATCAAAGTAAAGAAATCGTTAATTTTTCTGGTAAAAGCACCAGTTGGGTGCAGATTCAAGCCAGGAATCAAGATTTCAGCGGACCTTGGAATTAATTGATTTATGTTAAGAATTTTATGGAAAGAAGCCTATATCTTTATGAAACCTTAACAGAGTGATGTGACAATGCCGGCCAGTTAATTCAGGTAATAGTCTGTTTATTAGGGAACCCATTGATAATGAAAACTTCTTCTGAGCAAATGATCAAAATACTGAAAATTCTCATCACTTTTAGCGCTGCTGTCTTTATTAGTGCGTGCTCTCAGGATGACAGTAATGCCGGTTCTGGCCAGGATTCCGAGGGCCAGCTAAGTGGAACTGTCAGTCTGGATGGATCCAGTACGGTTTATCCTATCAGTGAGGCAATTGCCGAGGAATTTCTCGCCGTTGCGCCCCGGGTCAGGGTGACTGTGGGTGTTTCAGGCACAGGCGGTGGTTTCAAGAAATTCCTGGCAGAGGAAACAGATATCAATGATGCATCACGGACTATAAAAGAGTCTGAAATGATGGAAGCCGAATCCAAAGGTATCAATTACCTTGAAATTCCGGTGGCCTTCGATGGCCTTTCAGTGGTGGTAAACCCGAACAATACCTGGGTGGATTACATCACTGTAGAAGAACTTCAGTTGATCTGGCAGCCAGGAAGCATGGTCGACAGCTGGGACGATATTCGTCCAGAGTGGCCCGCCGAGCCTATTCGTCTTTACGGTCCGGGTACTGATTCCGGTACATTCGATTATTTCACAGAAGCCATCAATGGTGAGTCAGGCGCATCAAGACCTGATTACACAGCCAGTGAAGATGATAATGTCCTGGTTCAGGGCATCAGTGGTGATGAAAACTCCCTTGGTTTTTTTGGCTATGCCTACTACATAGAAAACCAGGACAAGCTGAAAGTTGTTCCGGTAGACGGTGGAAATGGGCCAGTAGTGCCTAATGCCACAACCATTAATGACGGCACCTATGCACCTCTTTCAAGGCCAATATTTATCTACCTGAATACGGCGAGTCTGGCACGGTCTGAAGTAAGGACTTTTGTTGATTTTTATATCGATAATGCTGGCGCCATGGCCAATGAAGTGGGTTATATTGAGCTGCCTGAAGCGATGTATCAGGAGTCCAGGGATAACATCGCAGCGTTTTAATAATTCTTAATGATCTTTTGCTAAATTTATGTGATTTATTGGTCTACAATGCATCCCTTTCCGGCTCAGTAACGGCAAAAGATTTTCCATGACAGAGCAAACAAAGACGCACAGTCCCGGGGTTGATTCCCCGGAAACAGGAAATGCCGCCTCAATAAACAAGTCCGATGTGCGTTGGGGAGAATTCCTGATCCAGGCCTGGTTGGGTGCCTGTGCTTTCGTCTCCATTGTTACCACTGCAGCCATAGTCATTCTGCTGCTGTCCGAAACTCTCAATTTTTTTGAAACGGTGTCCCCAGCCGAGTTTTTCCTGGGTACCACCTGGACGCCCCTGTTTACGCCTTCATCCTTCGGAGTCCTGCCGCTTGTCTGGGGTACGATGATCATTACCATCGGAGCGGCATTGATCGCTATTCCTACAGGGCTGGCCAGTGCCATCTATCTGAGTGAATATGCTTCGGATCGGGTCCGCAGCATTATCAAACCAGTTCTAGAAATGCTGGCAGGCATACCAACGGTGGTTTACGGGTATTTTGCACTGACCTTTGTGACACCATCACTACGAAACATCTTCCCGGACATTCAGGTATTCAATGCACTAAGTGCATCAATAGTCGTCGGTATTATGATTTTGCCCATGGTCGCTACCCTTAGTGACAATGCTCTGCGTGCTGTGCCCATCAGTTTGCGACAGGGAGCCTATGCCCTTGGAGCCACATCTTACGAAGTTACAACACGTATCGTTGTTCCAGCAGGGCTATCCGGCGTCATGGCGTCATTCCTGCTTGCTATTTCAAGAGCTATCGGGGAAACCATGGCAGTCACGCTTGCTGCTGGTCAAACGCCAAATATGTCACTCAGTATGTTTGAAAGCATTCAAACCATGACAGCCTACATAGTCCAGGTGAGTCTTGGTGATACACCGACAGGTGGCATTGCCTACCAGACACTATTTGCAGTGGCGACATTACTGTTTGTTATAACCCTGGTCATTAACATTGTGTCCCAGATTATTTTGAATCGTTTTCGCGAAGTTTACGATTAAGGAATTCAAGCCGTGCCTCTTTCATCTGAACAAGAAAGCATCAACCTTGCCAGGCGGCATCGGAAGGCCAGGTTATTTACCCTGATTTGCGGGATGGTGACCTGGTCAGGGGTGTTGTTGTTAGCTGTGTTGTTATACCAGGTTTCCATTGATGGTTTTCGCTGGCTGGATTGGCAGTTTATAGACAGTTTTCCCTCCCGTTTTCCTGAGCGTGCCGGTATCAAGTCTGCACTGGTAGGAACCCTTTGGTTGATAGGCCTTGTTGCCCTGATTTCTATCCCGGTAGGTGTCTCTACTGCGCTTTATCTTGAGGAGTTTGCCGGTAAGGGCAAAATAGCCAAGATCATTGAAGTGAATATTGCCAACCTTGCAGGTGTGCCTTCTATTGTTTACGGCATACTTGGGCTGGCCATTTTTGTTCGCTACATGGCACTGGAACGCAGTTTGGTTTCCGGCGCTCTGACGATGAGCTTGCTGATACTACCGGTGATAATTATCGCCAGCAGAGAGGCGATAAAAACAGTACCAATGAGTATTCGTTATGCTGCGTATTCGCTTGGTGCTACCAAGTGGCAAACCACATGGGCGCATGTGTTGCCCGCATCATTTCCCGGCATCATGACAGGTGTCATTCTGGCACTGTCCAGAGCCATTGGAGAAACTGCACCTCTGATCATGATTGGTGCACTGACTTTCGTCGCTTTTCTACCGGAAGGCCCAATGGACTCTTTCACAGCCTTGCCTATTCAGATTTATAACTGGGTATCCCGTCCTCAGGAAGAATTCCACCAACTGGCGGCTGCCGGCATTATTATTCTGCTTGCAGTGCTTCTCCTGATGAATGCAACTGCCATATATATCCGCAACAAGACTGAACGGAGATTGAAGTAATGAGCGAGTTTCAGGATCCGGACATGTCTGCACCCGGGACCAAGATGCACAAAAAATCTGTGCTGGAGCTGCGTGATGTCAGTATTTTTTATACTGAAAACCAGGCAGTGAAAGATGTTTCTTTTAATATCAGGCGTAACAAGATTACTGCCATTATTGGCCCGTCAGGGTGTGGCAAAAGTACATTGCTTCGTTCCCTAAACCGGATGAATGATTTTGTAGAAGGTGCAAGAGTTGAAGGGGAGTTGCTTTTTGCCGATGAAAATCTATATGGTAAGGATGTGGATCCGGTTGAAGTCAGGCGTCGAATTGGCATGGTGTTCCAGAAACCTAATCCATTCCCGAAATCGATTTATAACAATATTGCCTGGGGCCCCGTAATCAACGGCTACAATGATTCAACAGATGAGCTTGTTGAAAAGTCGTTAAAACAGGCAGCACTCTGGGATGAGGTGAAAGACCGGTTGCATGAGTCCGCGCTTAATCTGTCTGGCGGCCAGCAGCAACGCTTGTGTATTGCCAGGGCCCTTGCAATGGAGCCTGAAGTCTTGTTAATGGATGAGCCATGCTCTGCACTTGATCCTATATCTACAGCACATATTGAAGATTTAATGTTTGAGTTAAAGCAGCGCTACACCATTGTTATCGTAACTCATAACATGCAGCAGGCAGCCAGAATTTCAGACTATACTGCGTTTATGGAAATGGGAGACCTGATAGAATTCAATGTGACCAAGCGGATATTCACCCGTCCTGCCGTTAAGCGTACTGAAGAATACGTCACCGGGCGATTCGGTTAAGGCCAAGGAAACCTATGTCATTACATTTACAACGCGACCTGGATAAGCTCAAGAAAGAAATGCTCAAGCTTGGCAACATGGTAGAGAAATCTATCAATAGTGCCATTCTTGCCCTGAATAACCGGGAAATCGCTTACGTTGATGAGGTGTTCGAAAATGAAGAGCTCATTAATGAAATGGAAGTTAAAGTAGAAGAAGACTGTCTGAAAATTCTTGCTCTGCACCAACCTGTGGCAGTGGATCTCAGGTTCATTGTTGTTGTGCTCAAGGTTAATAACGATCTTGAGAGGATGGGTGATATTGCCAAAAATATTGCTAAACGCGCCAGAGACCTTATGGAGGTCGATCCGATTCCTGAACTTACATCAGTTATACAGGAACTGCCGGACCTGATCAGAACGATGGTGAGAAATTCTCTTGATTCACTGGTAAAACTCGATGATCAGCTCGCCAGAGAAGTGATCGACATGGATGACACGGTCGATCAGATCAATCGGGAAATGTATGGCGCAATCAAAAAAATTGTACAGGAAAATTCGGATATCTCTGACGCGGCCATCAACCTCCTGTCGACTTCCCGTTACATGGAAAGAATAGGCGATCTGAGTACCAATATTGCCGAAGATGTTATTTTCATGGTTGAAGGCAAGGTAATTCGACACGCCGAATAAACCGATGCGTTTTATATACATTTTATTAGTTTCATCGTTGTTGAGCCTGATGGCTTCGTGCTCATCAGTACAGGAAGAAAATAACACTGTCAGCCCTGATGATATTATTGCTACCTATATCGACATTGCTCACGCTTCCTATGAAGATTCACTGATCACCGCCCATCAACTTGATGAGGCAATCGATACATTTCTTTCTTTCCCCTCTAATGAAACATTGCAGCAGGCGAAGAACGCCTGGTTGGCAGCTCGTGTCCCATACCAGCAGACCGAAGCCTACCGATTCGGCAATGCCGTAGTGGATGAATGGGAAGGGCGTGTGAATGCATGGCCCCTGGATGAAGGTCTGATCGATTACACTGCGCCAGCTTATGGGCAGGATTCGGATTTCAATTATTTCTATGCATCCAATGTCATCGCGAATGAGATTCTGGATGCCGGCGGCATTATGGTGGATGCTGTCATGATCACTCCCCAGTTCCTGGCAGAAGAACTGCATGAGCTGGACGGTGTGGAAGCCAATGTGGCTACGGGATACCATGCCATCGAATTTCTGCTCTGGGGGCAGGATCTCAACGGTACCAATCCCGGTGCCGGTGAAAGACCCTGGACTGATTTTTCCCTGCGCAATTGCACTAATGGCAACTGTGATAGACGCCGTGATTACCTGAAGTCTGCCTCTGTCCTGCTGGTCAGTGACCTGGAAGAAATGGTGCAGAACTGGCAGCCCGGTGGTGCAGCCTACCTGGATTTAAGGAATAAAGGAGTGCAGGGCGGTCTTTCCACCATCCTTACAGGGATGGGCAGTCTGGCCTATGGCGAGCTGGCGGGTGAACGTATCCGCCTTGGATTATTGCTGAATGACCCGGAAGAAGAACATGACTGTTTTTCTGACAATACCCATAACTCCCATTACTACGATGCATTGGGTATCCGCAACGTATTCGTTGGTGAATATCAGCGCATCAACGGCGAGTTGGTTTTCGGCGCATCCCTGGAATCGTTGATACGTCAGCAGGCGCCAGGCATTCATGCAGAAATGATGGCGCGCCTGGAAGAAACGGAATCCGCGATGGCGGCAATGGTGGCTGAAGCAGAAAAAGGCAATACTTTCGATGTGTTGATTGGTCGTGACAACGAGGCAGGTGAAGCCATAGTTTCGCGGGTTGTTGATGCATTGATGGAAGAAACCCGTACTATAGAAAAAATTATCAATGAGCTCGCGCTTTCCAATGTCTCTATTGAAGGTTCAGACAGTCTCGACAACCCTTCGGCCTTATTTTAAAACCTGTATGGCTGGCTGCCTGTCAGTGGCAGCAGTGTGTTCTTTCGCACAACCCTCCCTCGACTTTGTCACCGGAAAAGCCCTGTTTGAAAAACAGTGGGTTTTTGCACCTGCATCCACTGGCGCCAGTGATGGCCTTGGCCCCTATTTCAATGCGCGTTCATGCAATGAATGTCATCAGGGCGGCGGACGTGGTGAAGGCGATATTGCCAGGACTGTTCACATCGCGGACAGGGTTTACGGCGAACAGCTGCAAAAATACACCCGGCCAGGCATCCCTGCAGAAGCGCGTATCAGTGTCCGTTGGTCCGACCCGGAAGTGACACGCAGCTTGCCAGTTGCTGCAGTAGAGATCACTGACCTGCACTATGGGCCAATGAGAGACCCTGCTGTTTCGCTTCGTTTTGCTCCGGCG
>Ga0181559_10004215_pt1 | contig 13947 bp, 8 predicted proteins | sample 011ome_21_FD_133752 | JGI IMG/M metagenome (GOLD analysis project Ga0181559, IMG submission 133752) | Coastal salt marsh microbial communities from the Groves Creek Marsh, Skidaway Island, Georgia - 011508AT metaG (megahit assembly) | ecosystem: Environmental > Aquatic > Marine > Intertidal zone...
CATCATCTTCCTTGAACTCCTCCATCTTCCGCCCGGTCGCGTCCACCGCGTCGCGCATCCCGCGGCTCACCACCCGAAGCACCGCGAGGTCCGCGGGATCGGGAAGGTGTTTTTGAACGAGCGAGACGGCGACATCGAAGGGAAGGCCCGGGATGGCGACGCCCACCTGCGCATCGAGGTCCCGCTTTCGCTTGCGCGCGCGCGTCTCGACGCCGCGTGTCGCTTCGGCGACCATCGCGAATGGTGTCGCGCGCGCCGCGCGCGTCGATGAGCGTTCTGCCAGCTTACGCATCTCGGAACACATCTACTACCCACAGGTAGGTCTGCGAAAATTGGAGTGCAATCCAGGTGCGAGTCCTCGGCCGCGTCAAATTTCGCATAAAATCTTTGAACGAAGAAGCGAGCCACAGTCAACCACTGTCCACTTCACGCGAAGAAGGGAGGGGGCAACGACGCAGTAAATTAGTTGTCCCAAAGGCAAAGAAGCTATCAAGTGACCTGCCGTCTTTACACATGTCAGGATCTAACAGGTTGATTCAAGGGCGTGGCGTCGGTCTCGGTACGAGTGCACAGAACCTTCAGTCGTTAATTTGTTTCCCCCTTCCGAGCCTCTTCTGATGATGTCTTTATTTACACAGGCGTGGGTGTTGGTTGCGGCTTCGGCGTCGGGTGGGGATTCGGAGGTGAGTGCCCGCAGCGCATTTACGATCGGTCCCCCAACTTGTTGACACGCTGTCATGAATTGATTGCTTTCGACGTGAACCTTCCGAACTGACACTCGCACTTTCTCAGGAGGCAACCTCGGCGTAATGGGACTTGGTGTTGGAGGAGGTTGTGGCGTCGGGCTTGGACTTGGATGGGGAATTGGTTTGGGCTGGGGCAGTAAGTACATAAACCAGCATTTCGTGTTTGAAGAAACAACTCGCAGCAGTCGTGCTGTTGATTCTCCTCAGGTACGTTTCGAAGGGCTGTTATTCGCACCGCATATTTTTTCGCAAAGCCCGATGGGAATAATTCCAATTCCGCTTAAGCTAATGAGTAAGCACTTCCAACTCTTCGCAGGGGCCGATTCAGAATTTCGTTCGAGGAATCAGAAGTATCACGTCGGACGGAGATACTCGAAATGAATCGAAATCCGTCAACAAAACTTCGCCTCTTCCTCGCGAATGACTCGCCTATGGTACGTAGCAGCAGTGGAGGCAGGTCATGCGACCTTTGCGCCGAAGAATGAAAACGAGGTGACGTCCACAGGAGGCACGAAAAACCGGTATGGCACCCTATCGTCGAGTGACGGCACCAAGCTCGCCGCCGCTGTTAGTGGTGGAATCATCTGGACCTTCTCGCGAATAATGTGAAGGTACTAGCTACTAAAGAACTTTGAAATTGCATTTCCACCCACGCGAAATGAACATAAAACACTCATCACGAGTCCTCTCGACGGTCGGCGGACCTTCGCACGAAAACCCGCCCTTCTCGTACTTCGTACCGAACGGACACGCCGTCCAGCACCACCTCCCACTTCCCCGAACCCGTCTCGGTACGTATTACCAGAACGTTTTTAGAAATATGATAAAAATAAAATGAAGTGCTTTTATTCATTTTGTTGGAAAAATAATATTAATATTACAAGTATTCACTACGAGAAAGAAATCTAGGGTGATCTTAGGGCGATTTTAGGGTGCTAAGATCACCCTAAAATCGCCCTAAAATTTAGACGTTCCCGCCGCTCCGAACACCGAGAGCGCCGAGAGTGCCGCCGTCATCGACATCCAATTCCAAGACGAATGGGGCGGGGGCGGGTGATCAATTACGCCTCCAACAGCATGAAGTATCGCGAAGCACGCCTGTACAGGACGCAAAGATACCATCTGAAGGCAACTTGCGAAGCACAAAGGTTCTGCGAAAAGTCGGCGGCGCCGCCGAGGTGCCGCCCGCGTCGCCGAAGGAGGGGCTGGCGACACTTCCGTCTGCGGTTGACATCGTATGCACATGTCCAAGACGGCTACTACAGAGCGCTGAGACGACTACTATATGTCACAACATGCATCGAAAGCACCCACAAAACGAGGTATCATCAAAAACCTTCCAGTGGCGCTGTGCGGCGTCGTTACGGGACCACTCGGTGGTTTGCGGCGCGACGCCACGCCGCTTTCCCGACTCACGAGACGCACACGGAGTCTGCTTGAATCATCGACTAATACTGTGTGAGACGGCCAAGCATGCTCGAGTACATCCACGCAGTAAGGTTCGACAGGCATGGATCGTCAGTGGTGCCACTCAATATTTCGACACGTACATATAACCCAACGTCATCATCAGTGTTTGTTGGCGGCGGCGGCGTGGGACGATCCGAGACGTTTTGTTTACACCGTGCCAACACAGATAATGGACCGTAACAAGCTGGGGGTGTGATATGGGCGGGGGCGAGGAGCGACATCAGCAAAGTCGACCTATAGCATAGTCGTTACTGAAGAAATCAACGTCGCCCCAGGTTGCAAAAACGTTTCTCGAGCTCAAGACGAGGTCTCCATGAAGGAAAATTTTCCTCCCAGCCAGGCTTTTTTATCTTCGATGGATGCATGCTTTCAAGCCAGACACAGAACATCATCCCACTTCAAATCAAGGGTTTAATCGCTAAAAGATAGAAATTGTTCATAGAGGTGCACAATGTTACATGATGACGTGACGGTTCGGGTGAGTGGAGGTCCAGGGCGCAGGGGCTGCGCCCCGGATCTCTGACAGCTTCCTTCCTGTCCTGATCGAAGAAGATAAGAAGACGGACGAAAATAAATAATCGAAAGAAAAAATAAGTGTATTTTCAAACTTTTATTACTGACAACATATGTGAAATAAATTCGTCCCAAAATCTCAATTTTTAGGGCGATTTTAGGGGCCCTAAAATCCCCTTCCGAGTTTTAGGGTGCTCAAACAGCTATTTTGGGTTTTAGGGGGATTTTAGGGCGATTTTAGGGATTTCTTTCTCGTAGTGCTTGCTTGCTTGCTTGACGACAATATTTAGCTTCGTAGTACAAAAGCCACACACGCACGCAATCCCTCTATCTTCTTCAAAGGGTCGTGGTTCTGGAAGCTGGGAAGGTCCGCACGGCTGGAAGGTTCGCACAACTGCGTAAGCGCTGAGTTTGATAGGACATGCCACAAAAATCGCGTGCATACCAGCTGAGACGCCCTTTATTCTTCAAGATGCCCGAGTAATTCAAAAATGACCTCGGCGGACTACGATTCGCCGCCTGGTAGTCAAACCGAGGTTGTCAACTTGCCAAGATGGCGCAGACTACACATCATCAGTAAAGTTTGGCGAAAAAATGTTCACACGTCATCTGACAGGACGCGCAGTTCTCGACGCTCGGCTGCATCGGGTTTGAGTAGAAGTGACATCCACGACGATAGGCATCGGGCACCTGAAGTGTTAACACTGGGACATGTAGGTGAGCTCGCTGGAGATTCAGATGTAATCTCAACACCTCTCACACTGTCTACTCTGGCAGAGAACTTGGGTGAAAGTGGTTTAGCAGCAGATATACCGGGTATCCTCGCGCATAATCGAAAAGTTCGCCAGGCCACTCATCCAAGTGCTATTGATGTTACCACTCGAACAGAGGTTGCTCAGCAGCAATCCAATACGGTTCCCGCGCGTCAAGTGACGACTTTCTCTTCCACGCAGCCAGACTCGCAGCAAAAGCGAGGAACTGTTGACGATATGATTCACGCACATTTTATGAATTTCATGCGTCTATACCTTTGTGATTATGACCTCGATGGACATCTTCCACCTAACTGGGCAGGGCTTGTCGTGAGTCACCTTACGTCCCTCATTTCATTATTATTGAGGGCCAACGATGACAGTGGGCTATCTTCAGGACGAGCAAATCCATGTTGCGATGTGATCGCTACCAATCAGAATTTTCATCTCACTCACTGGAATACTTCCATTTCAAGCAGCTTGACTCGACTTCGTGTGGCTGACTTTATTTTGAGAGAGCTGTCTCTTGAATATGAGGCCTCTCTGAAAGCCTTAAAATATTCTGCTCAAGAAAACGAAAATATATTTGACGCTACCTTGAAACGTGAAGGCAATGAAACCTTGAAACTTTCAGCAGAGCCAATTTTGAATGAGGACACGACGCCTTCTCAGCCTCTAACTCCCAACCACGGGCTTGTGATTCCAATGCCCATGTTCAGAAGCACCATGAGCTCGGGTCGCGGTGGTGTACAGCTTTCTGTTGCTGAACTCGGAAAATCACCCGACACCATCAGCTTTGAAACAGACGGTCGACTAGAACATTCTACCCCTCATATTGGTGATCTAATGGAAGATGTGATTCTACAAGAGGAGTTAGAAAATTCGGGAGGCTCACATAACAAGAAATATACTGTGTTTCATGGCAGTGGTAAAACATCTGAAGCAAAAGGAGACTTTTTTCAACAAGTTGCCATGTCCAAACTGACACACAAGGCTTATGATGGGTGCTTCACTGACAAACAAAGTAAGGGAAATGAACATCTTGAAGAACAAGATCGTTCCTCGAGATATCACCAGGCTAAGAGCTCGATATACATCACGAAAGGAACCTCAGCACTCTCATCAGGTGCACATATAGATCCTAGTGAAGTTGAGGACCCTGCAACCACATCGTCACGGCGCGTTGCAGAAAAGCTGTATTTCTTGAAACGGGGTTGTCGAAAGTTGTACCAGGACGTTAGCGTGCATGCGGCTATGATTGAACTCCTTTTGCTTTTACTCGTTCACGTTAAACCTGAACATAGTGAAGTTGACAGGAAATATATCTCTTCAAGATACGCTGATGAAGAAGCTCAGACATCTAAAAAACGTTCCCTTTCACAGCTGCATTTTGAAAAGCTCGTGCACGGCGTTCCTCTTCGTCTTCGAGCCCATTTAAATCACGTTGGTAACGCGTCTGTAGTCTCTGCTCTTGTTTCTAGAGTCGAAGCTCTTGGTAACGATGTTGAAAGGCTGCTTCGCTTGTCATCAGACGCATTCTTCAGCCCGGAACGATACGCAACGAAACAATTTGTTGCAAAAGGTGCCTTTGCCGAGATTTATAGATGCGTTCTTCCTTACGAACTAGGCACACTTAGATCGATGGAAGTGGCTGTGAAAGTGACCGACACAGCTCAAGATGTGCACGGAATTTTTTCTGCGACTGCCGTTTATTCCGAAATCGCCTTACTCGAAGCAATGGAACGTGAGCCGTCTGTTGTGAAAATGCTTGATTATGGTGTGTCCAAAGGAAGCTTCTTTATTGTGATGCAGCATTACCCGACTTCACTTAAACAATGGAGAACCAATCATGGGCATGTGTGCGACATGCCTCGAGAAATTACCTGTACTTCCCGACCCTTACTGCTGTATTCTGCTATTTATGCGCATTGCCTTGAGGCTGTCGCAGCATTAGAAAGGTTTGGAGTGGTTCACTACGATATTAAGGCAGACAACTTCTTACTTGAGCCAACGCAGGGTTGCTCGGTGAGCGATTTCTGGAATCCACCAGAACGTTCAACTTTGTCTGTATTTCGTATCGTTATCACAGACTTTGGTGAGAGCCGTTCATTTGGTCCGTCAGAGACTGAGGGTACTTTGCGAAACAAAGGCACTGAGTATATCAAAGCACCTGAAATGCTTACAGTGAGCACATCGTCGAAAACGGAAGCGAACAATTATGACAGGCGAAAATCAAAGAAGTGCGGGCATCCTGCAGATATCTGGGCTCTTGGTTGTCTGCTATATGAAATTATCACCAACTCTTTCTTACTGTATGATCCTGATTGGATACGTTTTTTTCTGCGCACAGTCACACCGAATTCTGACTTGCTACCACCTCAGTCAAGGAAGGATTTGGATACAATGCCGTCGATTAAGCACTTTATCATGTGGTTATTGGTGCGTGACCCAAGCCTGCGGCCAAATTTAGCCAAGGTTAGAACAAAGTTTGCTTCCCTCAGGATGAAACTTGACCCTAATTTTGTGTCTCCCTCACATGAGTTTGCCTCGGTCCGTTGGCTTGGAAGTGATAGCCCATGGTCCATACGTGCAGGAGTTTCTGCTCCTCTAGAAGCAAAATGGCCTGTGGAAATATGTGCATCTCGGCGCACATCCCTATCAGGCTACTTCCCAACGGCATCGAATCGCGTGGAAGAAAATAGTATGATGCGTCCACCCCATTCTACGGCAGACATTTCGAGGCTTGCGCCTGGGAAGATTTTCCGAGCTTTCCGATCAGCTTCTCGACTGAATGGCGTATACATAGGAAACCTTGACTCTGTGGTTGGGATGTCAGTGCAGGAACTACAAACTTTCACATTTATCATCTGCTCCCGAGAACAGTCCGTGGATGACATGTCGACACCTTGCGCATCAGACGAGGTTTCGCACATCGATGAATACGAGTCTGATGCCATCAGCAATTTCACCGAACGCGCAGCTGCCACAGGAGTGACCACGCAGCGCATCTCCCTTCCGTCTATTTCTGATTTCAGTCTCGGAGCAAATTCTTTATTTACAGAGGCACTGCGGGAAGTGGAACATCTGTTTGCAAGAACCTGTGAGCTGGAAACACCAAATGACGATGAAATGAATTGTGGCTACCATAGTCAACACGATCGCTCTCAGCGCGATCAAATATTGATATTGTGCGCGCCAAGCGATTGGACGACGGCTTTGGGAGTAGCAGCTGCACTTCATATTTATGTCAGAGGAGGAGGAGTTCTTGCCGCCGTGCAAGCTCTGTCTGTGCCTGACAATTCTGGGTTTGGGTTTCTCACGCTTCATCCTACTGATGTTGCAAGGTTGTCAGCATGGGAAGCTCGTGAATTTGCCACAGCACAGCAGCTCTCCAACATTAAAGGTTAGTCGAAAGAGTGAAAGAGCACACTTTAGAAGGTGGCACTTGTAATTTGAATTGTATTTAAGGCAGTAAGGCGTCCAAGTGAAAGCGAGGAGCAGGAAAAGCGACGAGTCATCGCCCTCGTCTAGGAGGGGAAGAAGAAGAAATCTAAGAAGGATCATGTAAGGGCTGCATCTAAAGACCACATAGAAACTTACGGAACTATGGGCTTTATATACGAAGATACTAACACTACGAATAGTGGTACAAAGAGGCCCAACTTCTACGGTTCAGCAGACTGATAATCACTCGCCCCACTTTCTGTACTCTCGGGCACCAAGCCTCCGACCTTCCCATCCTTTGACACCTTTGTTGAAACCTCATACTTCATAGTAGGCTGTATCGCCATGTGTAGCTGGGCATCGAGGCCAGCCATGGATCCAAAGAAAAGATCAGCTACAGGCATGAGCAACCATTGAATCTGAGAAAGCACCTGCCACCACATGGGTGCCGCGTTGGCCTCAAAATGTCGACGATCGTGCAGAAGGAACATCCTGATGTAGAAGTCTCCGATCATGAACATCGTCGTAGCAAACATCATGGGTAAGAAGCAAAGCATGGCGAGCTTTCGAAGACCAATGCCAAACGGGTATGTCTCAAGAACAGGGTTGATCCAGGTGCTCACGAGAGATCCAAGCATGACTGTGACCCAGTAAAGGGTCCAACTGATGTGGTGTTCAGAGGCGTGCGTAAATAGCTTGTACACCTTGCGGAAAGGCACGCGATCCATGCGGGCAACATACTGGCAAACGATGTATGCGAGGTCAATGGCTCCCCATGCGTGTCGCTTCGCTTGCGTGTATCTCGCTTTGTTCGCAGCCCACCAGGTCTCATCCTCAATTGCGTCGTTGCCCATGAATAAAAATACAGGAACGACGCGGAAGTTCCCATCGCGGCGGAACCAGCACTTCAAAAAGTGATGCCAGTCCTCGGGAATTATGTCAACATCCCAGTATCCACAGTCAATCGCCGTCCTCAATGATTGACTGTAGATGGCGAAAGGGAACGGATGACTGAATGGACTCGCGAGTTGACCAAGAAACCCGACAGAGTCGATTAATGCCTTGATGCGGACAATGATAGGAACGGCCCAAATGTTGGGAAAGAAACATTCCACAGCTTGGTAAGTTGTGTTATAAGGCAGCGGATCTTGGGCATGGTGAAATGCGAGACAATCCATGAATTGTACATCGAAGTACGTGTCTGCGTCACAAATAGTGAGGAGGACATCTTCGGGGACGAAGCCCCAAGTGTCAACCAAAGTGTGCTTGACGCAGCGAACAGCCCAAGCTGTGTTGGACGACTTTCCAACAGCTTCACCTTCGGCGAGCACGTGTGTCGTGTAAAAGAGCCCAAGAAGGCCATCACCGAATTCTGATAACAGAGCCTTCACCTTCTCTGGGGCTTCTGTATCACGACTTTCCGTGGCGAGACATACGATGAGCTTCTCCTTCGCGCATGACTGTGCGTGGAGAGTTCCTACAGTCTTTCTCAGAGTCCCTAAAGGTTCTTTATACGTCGGAATGACGCACACGTGAACGAGGGACTCAAACTTGTCTGTTAAGCTGTGGTATTCAGTGCCACCTGCGGGGGACTGAATGGGCAAAGGGGACCGGCCGGTTTTAAACACAGGGCCTTGTGGACCGAATGTGCGTTCGATGATGGGACTCTGCTGTTCTGGGTTCTTTGCGAGTTCATGCCAGTTTACATCTCGATAGGCATGACATCTCGGGATACCCACGAAAAGCGAGAACAGAGCTGAGTGGATTCCCTTGACCCAACCATAAGAGACATAGCAGCAGATGAATACAACTGTCAGAGCAGGCGACACGCGGGCACCCCAAAACGTTACGAATGTGATCATAAAGATAGAGATGAAGGCCGGAGTGATGAACACGAAACGTTCGAGAGCGCCACCAGAGTACGCGAAATCCGACTTGGAGTCCGACGAGGGAGTGTTCAGGTATCCGGAGCGCTTTGATAGCGGACTCGAAGCAAAAGCATTCGCTTTCTTCTGCGTGGATCCTGCCATCATCCCCCCCCTGTTTAGACTGAAATGAGTCGCAGCCTAACGATGGCGGGGGCTGAAGTGTGATGAAGGAGCGACGATGCGAGCCTTTTTGGGGTGTTACCTGCTCCAACGATTTGGCCCACAAAATCATTCTTTCGTAAATTCTTTATGGCCCACGGTTAGCCTATTAAATATGATGAAATCATATGGATTTTCAGTGAGGAAAAAATGTTTGTCCGTGTGCGCTTGAGCACATGATCGATGCGAATGAAATGAAGGTCTCTTGTCGCGTGCAGAGCACAGCAGACGGCACGGGACAGGGTCTGTTTGTTACCACTGAGTAACACAAGGGTAGCGTGTTCTCAAATGACGAGCGCGTACTCTTCCCGCACGTTCGTCAGTTCTTCGGGGAGGCTTCTACCTCGTCCTACTCTTTCCCGCAGCAGGCGGGCTACAAGATGCTCCACTGTTTCTCGTGCCCAGGGCACTTCGAGCACCACACATCTTCGCGACCTGTACGTACGCGACTTTGCACTCGTCGATGATCAGCACGTGAGTTTCCACCCTCACCTGAACATCATCACTGGGCAGTCTGGGAGTGGTAAGTCTGTGCTTCTTGAAGCCATCGCTCAACTGTGTGGTGCGCCTGCTCGGGAAGAGGGGATTCGAAGCGGAGCTGACTGTGCAGAGTTGCAGGGACGGTTTTGCGTTGGCGTTGATACACTTACCGAAGTAGGGTCGATCCTTCGAAAACACGATGTACCCGAATTGTCTAGACTCTCATCATCTCAGTCTACAGCAAAATTGTTCGTGGAACGTCGCCTCGTCTACATTGTTGATAATCGTCCAGGATCTGTTGTAGAGGACCCAAATACCGAGTTGAACCAAGAAGCTCATCATCAAACGCAGAGACGCATACGCAGCGTCTGCCGTGTGAATGGCACGACTGTACCAGTGAAATGTCTGAGAGAGCTGGGAAAAGTTCTGGTTGACTTCAATGGTCAGGGTACGGCAGCTTCCATCGCCGATGAGGAGGCTCAAAAGCAGCTTTTAGATGATTGGGCTGGGACACGCCAACTTCGGATGCGCTTCGACGAACTTGCCGGGGCGCTCCTCTTGCACCGTTCTGAACTTGCTTTATTAGAAGAGATCTCGCCAGATGAACGACAAGAACTCAATAATTTGATAGATACAGTACAAGCAGTAGAACCTGTCAGAGGGGAAGACGTTGCGCTGAAAAGTGAGTTGCGTCGCCTGGAAGGAGCCCGAATGACTGTTGACGCATGTAGCAGTGTGATGAGTACGCTCAGTGGTGACGGTGGCGTTACGGTCGTTGATACTCAGGGCAGCGTTCGTAGTGGTATTAGAAACGCATCGATGCAGATCAAGGGCCTGCTCAGTAATGCACAGCGATCAGCACCAGGCGCGGGCGCACACGGTGGAACGTATTCCAGCGAAGCAGATGAAGATTCAAATATGCAAGCGAACTCGGATGATAGTTCCGATGAAACTGATGCTGCATTGGCGGGGCTTAGAGATGCACTTTCGATGTGTCGAGAAGCTGAAGTTCTCATATCAGAAGCAGAGCGGCGGGTGGCTGATTATCTTACCATACTGCGTGCTGACCCCTACCACCAAGAAGAGTGCGTTGGCCGACTCCGTAAGCTAGATCGGCTGTGCCGAAGCATTGGTGTCCGGAATATTGACGAAGCTTGTGATGCTGCTGAGGTAAGGAATCTAGCAACCCGTCGGATTCGGATTTTACCCTTTGACTCCCTTCGTCCTTCTTTTCTCCTGCGAAAAAACTGACACAAGTTCTATCGTCTTCCACCATGATGGATAATTAATTGTGCAGGCCGCGAAAGCAAGATTAGATGCTGCGGAAAACTTTCAAGAAAGACGCGAAACGCTTTCCGCTTTGGCAGCTGCTACTGAAACAGAACTGGCCGAAGCTGGACTGATACTCGCAAAATCTCGCAGGAAGGCAGCTGTTGCTCTTCGGCGCGACGTCACGACTGCACTTTCCTCTCTTGCGATGGAGGGTTACCGCTTTGATGTCTCCTTGAGCTGGGAAAGCATCTCCAGTGATGAAGTGATCCCAGCGTCGTCACCGCCTCCTACCATCTACGTCGATGAATCCGCCACGGATGTTGGTGAAGAAGGATCCTCGCGATTTCGGGTGCGACCCGGTGGACTCGATCGGGTGACATTCCTCCTCGCGGCAGGACCGAATGAGTCCCTACGTTCCATGAGCTCAGTAGCCTCAGGTGGAGAGACCGCTCGGCTCTTACTCGCGATGAAGCTCTCGCCTGCAATTCAGAGAGACGCGACGCACGGGGAGAAGAGCGAAGAAATAAATGAAATGCCAGGATTTGCTCGCTCCCTGCAGGGAGCGCTGCGTGGTGTTGCTGCAGAGGCGGGTTTATCCTCGCTGATACAGACACACGATTCGTTTGTGGAATTGGATGCAATTCAATCTTCCAGAATCTCTGTCTTTGATGAGCTAGACAGTGGTGTTGGTGCTCGAATTGGGGATAAAATCGGGGCTTCCCTCCGAATGCTAGCCGACAAAGGAAATCAACAGGTACTTTGTGTTACGCATCTACCGCAGGTCGCAGCATATGGAGACAGACATTTGCGTATCAGTAAGGGGGTTGGACACGAGACGGGAGAGACAGCGAAAGATTCCAGTGAGGGCAGGATTCGAATAACTGTTGACGCGTTAGTCGACGAAGAGTCACGCATTGAGGAGATCTCAAGCATGCTTGGCTTGGGAGACGCCGAAGGAAGAAGATCAGCAGTTAGAATGCTTCAAACAGGTGCAAGTTCAGCCTCTGATTTGTAATTAAAAGATATGAGCGCGAACGAAATATTATCTACGTCATTGTCCGGTCCTTAGACTGTAGCGCCGCAGAGTCCATAAATGCTACACGCTCGTCTGACACGACCTCGATCTCTGGCGCAAGTAATCTGACATACCTATCAAAATAAAGAATTTGCTTGAGGAGCAACCCAAATTCTCGAGGGAACTTTACTCCATTTTTTTCCCCGACCTGCACGACGTCCACTAACAGTTGACTAACCACTTGTTGATCCACAGCCAACGTGGCAGCGATGCCATTCCCATCATCAGTTTCTGAAACGACAATATCTGGATCTAATCGATCCAAAGACTCATATATACTTTGCAAATCATCAGCGAATTCAACAGTGTTGACGTTGGTCTCTGCAGCCCCCATTTGCACGAGGGATTTTGCCATAAGTGTATAGTCTCGAGAGGCAGTTGCCTGAAAGAAAATCTGCACGGCACCCGAAACTGCAGGCGAGATGCGGCCAACAATACCAAAGTCAATGAATGCGACGCGTCCCTCTCTAGTGACCAAGAGGTTTCCAGCATGTACATCAGCGTGAAACGACTCACAAGCAAGAACCGAGCCAAACCACGTATTCAACGCCGTGATGAGAATTCGTTCGGCGTTGTCGTCAACATCTGCACCTGCAGCTTCGATGCCCGTAATGTCGCGTATCGCGTTCAGGTCTGTGAGAGGACTTCCATAAAGCCGTTCAAGAGTCAATACCTTCGTCGAGGATTCGCCTAGATAAACATAAGGGGCGATGGCGTCGGAGATTTCTGCCTTATCCAAGTAGTTCTGAAACGCAAGAATATTTTGAGCTTCCTTAGTGAAATCCACTTCCTCCATAATTGAGGCGCGTACGTCTCCGACAATATCAACCATTGAAAGTCGCGAGAGCTCTGGATTGAGGAAAGTTAAGACTCGCGACGCCACATAGATGAATGACAAATCTGCGTTGAGGGTTTCTGTGACACCAGGCTTCAAAACTTTGATGACAACGTTTTTCTTGCTCCCTTTCAACACCGCAGCATGGACCTGTGCCACAGAAGCTGACGCTAGTGGGACAGGATCAACTTTCTCAAAAATATCTTCCACTGGCTTCCCAAGCTCGTCTGTTATGATCTCACGAATAATGGTGAACGGCACAGCCGGGGTTCTATCGAAACACTTTTGAAACTCGCTAACGTATTCATCTGGGAACAAAGTTGGTGAACTCGCGATGAACTGCCCGAGCTTGATGTATGTCGAACCCAAGGCCTCAAAGAGTTGGCGCAACAGTTCTTCTGGTTTTGGAAGGTTTGTGGGGTCTTGCAGTAGACGAGTCCCAAGGTCGGAGAAAGCTTGTGCCGCGTAAAAAGTGCGGGATAAGCCGCTCGGTCCCGTGGCTACGGCGATGTCGACGATCTCTCGAATTAGTTCTGCTGCCTCTTGTGCTCGCCCAGTCATGTCCGGGGAGGGTTGGCCGGAGGACGTCGTCGAATGCGCTGAAGCATGTTGGTGGTAAACGAGACGTTGCCGCGGAGGGACTAAGACTTGCTTCGAGCTTAGCCTTGGCGACGATGCAGTCGTGTAGCCTCTAACGGCACTCCATTTCAACACAGGCATCAGTTTGGGACAGACTGTCGCAACCATCTCAGCAGTATTTGCCCGTCCTTTCGTGCACCTTTAGTGTATAGGTTTACGCTCTTCGCTCTCAGATCTCCAGGCGGTGCATTCGGCACAGTGCCGTCCGCAGCCGGTTAAGGCGGTTTTTTGCCTCGCTCCTTCTTTTATTTTTTGTTTCCTGTTACCTGCTGCTGCTGCATGCTGCGTGCGTGCGTGGATCGGAACAACATAACAGCAGTACGCAGTAATAATAATAATAGAGCTACGTATTATTATATATGTAGGTACACGTACGTACTGTAGCTACTTATTATTATTAGCAACACGCACCCGCCCACGACGCACGCACGCACGTAGTATTTACGTAAAATAACTAAATTATTATTACTTTTTATTTCAAATAAAGTAATAATAATAATAATTATAATAATAATAATAATAATGATCGATCCGATTTTACAAATAAAGAAAGTCTCACAGAAGGCCACACCAAACTCACTCCCGATCAACCCAACACCTACGATTCCGAACGAACCTAAGGTAGACACCATGA
>Ga0181559_10004224_pt1 | contig 13931 bp, 12 predicted proteins | sample 011ome_21_FD_133752 | JGI IMG/M metagenome (GOLD analysis project Ga0181559, IMG submission 133752) | Coastal salt marsh microbial communities from the Groves Creek Marsh, Skidaway Island, Georgia - 011508AT metaG (megahit assembly) | ecosystem: Environmental > Aquatic > Marine > Intertidal...
AAAACGCGATAAATCTAGAGACCACTTCCCGTAAAATATTCTCTTCAAGCTACAGAGTTCAATCAGAAATACATCGGCTTCTTTAAAGGCTGTCTGATTCTGAGTATAAATCTCTTCAATATTATCACGCAACTGGTCTCCTCCCCAATACGTAAAAACATAGCGGAATAGTTCTTCAGCGACACTGGAACGATCCTGCAAAAACTTCACTAACTGTAAGTGCTCATCCACTCCATGAGTAAACCCAATCGCCTTATTCCTAGAGAACCCCCAAAGTCGAGGCATCCGAAACACCCGACATGATCCTAATCTAAAAATCTTCATAAACACAAAAAAATAGATATATGTGATCTTTGCAATGCAAGTATCTGCCTTTGCTAGCTGAATACAATACTACCTGCGGAAGGTAAATAATCTGACAAACATAAATCAAAGCTTTCCACCAATAGCATCGAGTTCTAGTTGAGATGTTTTAATTGCCTTAACAATCAAACATCTATTTCCATATGTCTAATCTCAAAATCCTTATTACTTATCGAAATATCGAGCACCAACACCCCCCTCAGAAAGTGACACGTTCCAAATGAAAATCCTGCATCTATGCGGAGGCAGCTTAAACTCAGGGGCGACCCAAGGAGCCACAGCACTTCACAAAGCATTACTCAAACAGGGCATCGATTCAGAACTCATCTTCTCAAAAGGAGATAAGTCTGAAGACATTCCGATGGCCGAGCCATTCTTCAAATCAAGACTCGCTCAAAAGCTGTTCAATATCAGCACAAAGTGGATTGAACCTAGACTATTAAAACGCGAGACCACAGAAAAAAGCCATGGATTATCCATTGGCGTGATCGGACACCCTCTTTTCATTCAAAGAAAGGCAATCGAAGAGGCCGATATCATACACTTACACTGGATCAACTCTAGGTTCATCCGAACCAAAGCGATTCAACACTTCCAAAAGCCCATCGTCTGGACCCTAAGAGATGCGTGGCCCTACACGGGTGGCTGCCACTACACCACTGACTGCGAAGGCTACAAAACCGGCTGCGGGCAATGCCCGCTCCTCGGCTCGACCAACTCGAACGACATCACTCGACAAGTGGTAGCGGCCAAAGAAAAACACCTGCCAAATGGCATCCGCTACATCGCCCTGAGCCATTGGACAGCCGAACAAGCACGCGACTCATACTTACTCAGAGACCAATCTGTCCAAGTCATTCTCAACGGCATCGATGAGACGTTTCTGACTGCGCCAACCAGCTCACAAGAAGCCGCCCGCGAGTCATTCAACTTGCCTGCAGGCAAAACACTCATTCTGGCAGGTGCCGCCAAAGTGGATTCGAAGTATAAAGGCTACGTTCAAATACTCCCAGAGTTGCCAGACTCCAACGACTGCCACCTAGTCACCTTTGGACGTATCTCCAAAGCCCTACAGGCCAAAATCAAAATCCCCGCGACACACCTAGGCACAATCGCATCAGCAGAGACATTGAAGCAACTCTACCGTGCAGCAGACATATTCATCGCACCATCCACTCAAGAGGCATTTGGAAAAACACTAGCAGAAGCAGGCGCCAGCGGGCTCCCCGTAGTATGCTACGACATCGGCGGGCCGAAGGACATCGTCGAAGATAGAGTCACCGGCTATAGGGTTCCAAAGGACGACCGCGCTGCGTTTATAAAAAGAACACTCGACCTCGCGGCGGCCCCCGACACTCGCAAGGCGATGGGAACAGCCGCCATCCAGCGCACACAGGCGCTATTCTCCCCCACCACCGTCGCACATCAGCACATCAGCCTCTATCAACAAATGCTGAGCCCGAATTCAATTAAAGAGGGACAAATAGCCGATCCGTCACATCCTCCAGTATCAGCAACTGTTCAGTCTTAACTCGTTCGATGAAAAACAAATATCTAAGTGAGCCAGCAAAAATATCGATCTCGATTTGCACGAGGGAACGACCAGTCATGCTCACCAATCTGCTCAGGAGCTTTGAAACGCTAAAGCCACTGGAGGGCGTCGAAGTTCAGATCGATATCGTCGAAAACCATACGGAGAAGAATCTAGAAGCACTCATCGCCGATCTAGCGCCCAGTCTTCCATTTAAAGTCACCCACCATTGGCAGCCAAGGCTGGGCATCCCGATTGCAAGAAATCACGCCCTTCGAGTCGCGAAAGCTGCAGGTGCCACGCATATCATCTTCATCGACGACGATGAACGCGTCGACGAACGATGGCTAAGAGAGCTATGGGACGCCTACCTTCAATACAGTGAAGATACCGTAATACTAGGCACTGTCATTTCGGCATTCGAATCCTCCGAAAACGAGCACTTGCATCATATGTTGCAGCGAAAGATTCGTCCAACTGGATACGCCCTAGACACATGCGCCACCAATAATGTCATCGTGCACATTGAAACGCTCGACCAACATCAGCATAAATTCGATGAAAGCCGGCCCCTAGCAGGAGGCACCGATAGTCAGCTCTTCCGAAAAGCCCACCTGTTAAAGATCCCAATGTTTTACAGTGCGGAAGCCATTGTCTATGAAGACATCCCCGCAGCGCGCGTCAACATGCGCTGGATCAGCAGACGTAACTTCCGAGTGGGGCTTAGCTATGGTGAATATAGGAAAGAGAATACACCAGGAATGGGCTATCCAATGGATCGCTTGCGCGCACTGCTCAAACACAGCTCCAAGTCGCTCATCCATTTAATCGTTTATAATCCCGAAAAACTCAGAAAACGGTGGATCAAAGTGTGCCTAGCCACAGGCCAAATCCTAGGATTCTTCAGAGTTCGAATCGACTCGTACAAAGATGTGAACGGAAACTAGGCACAGATAACCCCAATTGACCTCTTTATATCAACTACAAACTACTCGCTAGTATCCGTTGATAAAATCTGATTTGATTGTAAAAACGATGAACCATAGTATAGAGACTCGAAAGCTCCGCGTTAGGATGATTGGGATGACAAATGTCATGCAATTAGTGCCACTTGCCAATACCCTGAAAACAGTGGCCCCCTCGATTCGTCTAGAAGTAAATGGACTAAAGCTACCAAAGGGTCCGGGCTGCGCGGGCCTTCCTGTTGACAACCATGAAGGATTCGATTGCTGCCTACCGGGCTTTGACCCTAAGTATCAAGGCAAGAATAAATCACGCAAACAGCGATCTGAGAGACTATACTTGCTGAAGATGCGCTTACCATGGCTATTCCAAGCAAGAAGGTTTGGCGAGATTGAGGCATCGGTAGACCTAATACATCTACATGGCCTGTTTATGTATCCGATCCACTATTACTTAGCAAAGTATTCATCCAAACCATTCCTAGTTAGTTGCTGGGGAAGTGATGTCTTGCGAGAGGCCGATATGGCGAAGGTTGAGGTGCAGCAACAGATCCTGCGACGTGCTTCAGCAATTACAGTAACAGGCCCAGAGTTCAAAGAGATCATACTTTCGAAGTATGGGAGGGACCTGGCTCCTAAGATTCATAACACTTTCTTCGATCCTGCTGTGGGCGATTTGCCCGTGCTGGATCGAGTCAGTAAAAGCGAAGAGCTGAGGTCTCAGTGGGGCGTGCGTCCTGATCAATTAATTTTATGCCTCGCTCATAATGGTTTTAAGCAGAATCAGCACCTCGAGCTGCTTCACTCGTTGTCATCCATGCCAGAAGAGTTAAAGGAAAGGATCTATATTATTGCTCCTATGACTTATGGTGGAAATGTGGCCTACCAAGACGAGGTCAACTTAGCGATGAAGGCGGCTGGTATTTCAGGCCGTTTGATTTGCGACTTCATGACAGACGAGGAGCTATACCGACTTCGTTTAGCGACGGACATTCTTTTATATGCCCCGATTTCGGATGCATTTTCTGCATCGGTGTCTCAAGCGCTAGCAGCAGGTAGTGTTGCGATTTTAGGATCTTGGTTACCATACAAAGCACGAATACGCGCAGGGTTTCGCTACCATGAGATCGATACGACGAGCGATGCGGCAGGATGCTTGCAATTAATTCTGCTGGATTGGGAAAATGTCCAGTTGACGACTAATAACAATCGACCGCTTTCAGCCGAATTTTTTTCGCAAGCCCGGATGGGGCAGCAATGGATTCAAGCATACGAAGCGGCGATTCAGAATCACGAGAAGACTCAAAAGAGAGATTAATGAATGAGTGAGACAATTGATACCATTCTTCCTGCCATACTGGGGCGTGAAGATTCTTTTCTTAAAGCGGACATTGAAGCCAAGCGCGCTGAAATCACTTCGACACTCGTGGGGAAGCGTGTTTTGGTAATCGGCGCAGCCGGATCCATTGGTGCGGCTTTTTCCCGAGTGCTAGCCGAGTATTCAGTCGGAGCCTTGCATTTGATCGACATCAGTGAAAATAATTTAGCTGAGTTGGTGCGTGACTTCCGTTCTTCGGGGACGAATTTACCGGAAGATTTTCAAACCTTTGCCATCGACTTTTCCGGTTCGGAAATGAGGGCCTTGCTACAGATGCAAGCCTACGATTACGTCCTAAATTTTGCAGCCTTAAAGCATGTGCGTTCCGAACGCGATCCGCTGACTCTAATGCGTTTGCTCAAGGTCAATGTATTGGCTAATGACCAACTAATTCAAAGTCTTCTTGGAACGAATCCGCCGACTAGGGTCTTTGCCGTTTCTTCCGACAAGGCAGTGCGTTCTGCCAACCTCATGGGAGGTTCAAAGGCTTTTATGGAGCGAGTCTTTCTCTCGCGTGCGGATGAGCTACCTTTTGGCAGTGCACGCTTCGCCAATGTGGCCTTTTCAGATGGCAGTTTACTCTTTAGTTTCCTTCGCCGCTTGGAGCTGCGTCAACCGATTAGTGCGCCCAATGATGTGAGGCGCTATTTTATTACGCATCGCGAGGCAGGAGAGCTGTGTTTGTTAGGTGCTTTCACAGGAGGAAATCGTGAGATCGTTTTCCCTAAGTTCCGGCCAGAGTCGGACATGATGACGTTTGCTGAAATTGCCCGTGTCTTTTTACGTGCTCATGGTTATGAACCTCACGAATGCGACTCGGAAGAAGAAGCACGTGCTCGAGCGTTGGAGTTGACCAGCTCATCGAAGGAATGGCCTTGTTGGTTCACGGGCTCCGATACCACTGGTGAAAAAGCTTTTGAGGAGTTCAGCCATCCGGATGAGACCGTCGATCTTGCCCGTTTTGAACAGGTAGGCATTGTCACAAAACCACGTTATGATGGTGCCGAAGTCGTCCGCACCGCAATCGACCATGTCTTGAAAATACGCGATAGCGGCCGTTGGGATAAGGCTGAGCTACTTGAGGCGGTTCGACTTGCAGTTCCTGAACTCGACCATGTCGAGCATGGGCGCAATCTTGATCAGAAAATGTAGAATTGCTTCTACTTTATTATTTATTAAAATCATAACTCAGTAACCTAGTGCACATGCAGCGAGAGATCTAAGGTAATCTCAGGCGGTCGAGTTCGGCTTGCAGTTCTTGAGTTCGACGATGTAGAGTATCAATCTAAACTTAATCAACAAATTAGATTTGATTCCAATCGCCAAAGGAGTTTCATATTATAATGCATAACAACGAGATCGCGTTGCAAATAGCTGGAGTAATCCGTGCAGTTGTGCGTCCTAGCGGCACTGCATTTGTCCCACTACATGAACCGACCTTTCGAGGGCGTGAAAAGGACTATGTGACTGAGTGTATTGAGACGGGATGGGTATCCACGGCAGGCCAGTTCGTAGAACGCTTTGAGCTGGAATTGGCGGCCTACTGCGGAGTCAGGCGCGCAGTGGCGGTATGTAATGGCACTGCAGCCTTGCATACGTGCTTAATCATCGCGGGCGTGCAACCGGGCGACGAGGTCATTATCCCCGCCCTGACCTTTGTCGCGACTGCCAACGCGGTCAGCTATACTGGTGCCATTCCACACTTTGCCGATTCCGAAGAGACCACACTGGGCATCGATCCGGTAAAGTTGACTGAGCATCTGGAAAAAACCACAGAGATGAGAGACGGTGCCTGCTACAACCGCGAGACCGGAAAGCGCATTGCCGCAATATCTCCAATGCATACCTTTGGCCATCCCTCAATGCTCGATGAACTGTTGATGGTGGCCAATCGCTTTAACATTGCACTCGTTGAGGACGCGGCGGAAGCCCTCGGCAGCAATTACAAAGGTCGTCACTGTGGCGGCTTCGGCAAGATCAATGCCGTAAGCTTTAATGGCAACAAGGTCATGACCACTGGTGGAGGCGGGGCCTTGCTAACAAACGATGATGCACTGGCCGACCGTGCTAAACATATCACGACTACGGCAAAACTCCCCCACCCTTGGCACTATGACCACGACGTCGTCGGCTACAATTATCGAATGCCTAACCTCAACGCCGCCCTGGGAGTAGCGCAACTTGAGCAGTTACCGGGTCTATTGGAAGGTAAACGTGCGCTAGCAATGCGTTACGCACAGATATTTGCAGATATTCCTAATGTGAATTTCATCACCGAACCGGAGCACTGTAAAAGTAATTATTGGCTAAACGCACTGCTACTTGATCGAGGGTCTGAAAAGGAGCTTGAGCCCATACTAAAGGTCACGAATGACGCAGGCCTGATGACACGACCAGCCTGGAGACCAATGCATCAATTACCAATGTTCACGGACGCCCCGCGCATGAACCTGAGCGTCGCCGAGAGCCTCGCACAACGACTAATTAACATCCCGAGCAGCGCTGGGTTATAGGCAACACACAACCTTACTACTAATCATGAAAATAGGATATTTTGCAGATGGACCTTGGAGTCATAGAGCCCTTGAACGCATACTAGAAACCTCCGATGCCGAGATCGCATTTATCGTCGCGCGGCACCCAAATCCAGACCCAATGCTGCGCCAGTGGTCAGAGAAACTGGGCATTCCTTTTATTGTGGATGAGAACATCAATTCGGATGACATTCTCAGTCGCATCCGCGGCAAGAGCGATTTGAATGTGTCTCTGTCATTCAATCAAATTCTAAAGCGCGACATCATCGACCTGGCTCCTATGGGCTTCATCAATTGTCATGCGGGTGCATTACCTAATTATCGTGGGCGCAATATTCTCAACTGGGCGATCATTAACGGAGAAACACAATTTGGTGTAACCATACACTATGTGGATGAAGGCATTGATACTGGCGATATCATTGTTCAAGATTTTATTCCGATTCGCCCAGAAGATGATTACAGCCATGTGCTTGAAAATGCGTTTGAGCAATGCGCGTTGAGTTTAGAAAAAGCGATTTCCAAAATATCCAAGGGCCAAGCGGAACGTCGTCAACAAAAGGACATCCACCCAGTCGGTTTCTATTGCGGCGGGCGCATGTCGGGCGATGAGTGGATCGACTGGAATTGGTCGAGTGAACGCATTCATAATTTCATACGCGGGATTGCCCCGCCGGCCCCGGGTGCGCGCACACGATTAGGCATCAAAGATATTGCGATTATAAAATCTGGATTAATTCAAAGTGCACCGGATTATATCGGGACACCCGGCGATGTTGTAGGCCGCACAGGTCAAGGCTCTATAGTAAAGACTGGTGATTCAACAATTATGATAAAAACCGTGGCGGATTGTTGCGGCCTTGCATTGAGCAATGAACGGCCAGCACGTTTCAAAATTGGGGTGCGGTTGGGCTTCAATCATATTGCACGCATCATCGAACTAGAGCAAAAACTACGAAAACTGGAGATACAATAATGTCATCTAAAAAGCTACAACGCCTAGAACCACTCTCGATACAGTCCACGGCGACACTATTAACTGCCCTGCAGCAGATGGATCGCGTGGATCGCAAGCTTCTGCTAATCGTTGAGGGCGGTGAATATCGCGGCATTTTGAGTGCAGGAGACATTCAACGTGCGATCATCGCAAACAAGAGTTTAGTCACCCCAGTCGGTGAGGTTGTGCGTAAAGACGTCCGAGTTGCACACTCTGCAGATGACTTTGAATCAATCCGCACAATGATGCTTGAGTTTCGCACCGAATTCATGCCGGTGCTGGACGATGATAGCAAATTAGTAGATGTTTATTTTTGGGATGAAGTGTTTACGACAAAGGCACCTGAACATCGTAAGATTGATCTTCCCGTCATAGTGATGGCAGGCGGGAAAGGCACTCGCCTAAAACCGTTTTCGAATATATTGCCCAAGCCGCTTTTTCCGCTTGGTGAGAAAACAATTCTGGAAGTTATTTTAGATAAGTTTCAGGCCGCGGGTTGTTCACGTTTTATGCTTTCGGTGAACTACAAGGCAGATTTCATCCGGTCGTATTTCGAACAATTGGAGGACTGTCCTTACGAGTTGAATTACTTTACGGAAGATAAGCCGTTGGGGACGGCGGGGAGCTTGCATTTAATGGAAGATCATATAAACGAGACCTTCTGCGTCTCTAATTGCGATATCGTTATCGATGCGGATTACAGTGAAATCCTAGATTACCACCGTGAGCATAAAAACGAGATTACTCTAGTCGCCGCGCTGAAACATTTCAAAATCCCATACGGCACACTTGAAACAGCAGAAGGGGGCCGCTTAACAGGATTGCAGGAGAAGCCTGAACTGACATACTTGATTAACGCTGGGCTATATTTACTGGAACCTCATTTGATTGCTGAAATCCCCAAAGGCGAGTTGTTCCACATCACAGATCTCATCGAGGTGGTGCGGGCACGTAGTGGTCGGGTTGGAGTCTTTCCTGTAAGCGAAAAATCTTGGCATGACATCGGAGAGTGGCAGGAATACGGTCGTACGATGAAATCCATGGGGATCGAATCACATCTCTAATCTAAGTTCGCACGGGGACGCAGGAATACTCAGAGGACAAAAGCAAATCGCTCTAAACGGCACAAATCGGCCTTAGCCTCGCCAGTTTGACTTCGAGCCAAAAAACCGCGCTCGAATCCGTTTCGGTAGAAATTTCCACTTCACGGAATGAGGAATCGCATCGTCTAAATCGTATGGTGCCAATCTGGCCGCCTTACGCATCTCGAGTAACACGACATTTTTCTGCGACCAGTTTTCAAAATGCGTTTCCACTTCGCTCTGCTGCTCGACAGTCCAGTTAACATGCTTGACCACGTCATCGGGTTGACTCCAGAAATCCGCATGCCGAAAACTGACCAATGCAGCGCGCAAAAAGTTGTCACGCGCTTCAGTATCTACCCAGAATGCGTCTCCACGAACATGGGCCAATGCTGGGTGGGCGTGACTCGACGACGCATAATACCAACGAACATGCCTTTCCGACACACTCATATCGTCGACAGCTCGCTTTGCTGCGAGTAACCACTCCGTAGCCCGAGTGGAAATGCTTTTGCGATCAGCCTTAGCATTTTCAAAATTCGAGATTTTCAACTGATGTGCTTCAAAAAATGCCGGCAGTAATCCTTTCGCCACCGCATCCTCGAAACACCAAACTTTAGCTGGTCCAAAGTGCTGCTCGAACTCAGCCAAACGAGCCGTATAATCAAACCGATCAGCGAACTTATCCAACCAAGGTAAGAACTCCAACTGATTACCAGTGCTCACCGCCTGCTCCTTAAACACCGACTCGGCCATACGATCCGGACGACGGAAACAAATAGATACCTCAACTGGCAGTCCTTTAAAATAATCTGCGATACGATTCAGATAGCAGATGCGCGCTGCAACAGGATCGTCTTCAAGCCCTGCAGCCACATGGCGGTAGAACGGTTCCGCACTGATAATAACGTCCTCCCTGCTGCCTAACGCCTCCTCAAGACGCACACGATACCGGGCCAACACCTTTTGATCTTCAGAATCAAAACTGGCCAACCGGTGTGCCAAGCCATGATGGGCATACTTCAGGCTGGCTAAAACTCCAGGCCAAGGATCGTAACTGATACCACATCCCTTCAAATACTCGCGCTGTTCAAACAGCGAACGCTGAAGGCCAGTGGTACCAGTTTTGTGCGTGCCAACATGTAGGATAATACGTGTCATAGAATTATCATGAATTTTTCTACCGATAAAGGTCCACCATTAATATGTAGCGAAAAGACTAGCGACGGTTGCCCCAAAGGCTTTTGGGCTGCTTGACTTTCCCTGATTAGGTTGTTCATAGAAACCGCAATTTTCAGCATGACATCAACACTCTTTTTCTAAGAGAATAACATGTTCAGCTTTTTTAGACTAGATCATTTATTGATTTATTATAACCTAACTGACTTCTTAGTTCATGTGTAAAACGTGCAATCCAATTCCTCTCCGATTCACTTAATTCATTATAAGATGAGAAGTGGACATCCTTCGTCGCATTCTTCTTTTCTTTTGAAACAGCAAGTAGCTCATTTATTTTTTGGTCTGAACATTCTATTTCCATGAAATTCAACATCTCTTTTAGAGCTGTTGCTCTTTCAGTTGTATCCTCAGAAAAGAATGCTTCGAACTTCAAGGAAAGCACAGGATGACTATTCTTTATTTGTGAAAAGCTCAAAAGATGCTGATTGCACTTATTCCAATACCAGGTGATTTTTTGAGCCCTAGAATATTGATTCCAACTTTCAATTGAGCTGTCTGCATCAAAATCACTTGGCCTTATCCGAACCCTGTTATCCGAATCGCCATAGAAATCATTTATTCGATTACTTTGAGGAGATTTATTTAGGGCAGATAATAAATATGAGTCAATATCTCTGTAAATAATTACAAACTTAGCATTAGGAAAAATAGCCTTAAGCTCATCGACTAAAAATGATGCGAAGGGATTAGATTCAATATATACGTTCTTAGAACCACTTAAGTATGCCTTCAAGATGCTTAGTCTTGCTTTTAAAATTAATTGGCGGATTTCTTTTGCACTATCCCCTGCTCTAAACTTTTTAATAGAAATATCAAACAAATCCGGGTGCGGTTCATGGACACAAAAAACATTGTCTGAGGCCCCGCTTAGAAAGGACTCCATGAAATTAGTCCCAGTTCTACCAGTGCTTACAATAAAACAAACACTTCTATTGGAAAGTTTCGATCGTAATATATAGTTTGCAATTATTCTTTTTAATCTCATTGCCTCGCATTGAAAAGGGAAGGAAGTAACACCCAAAGTGGTTTGGGTTCTAAACTTGCCTAGGTTTTGTGTGTATCGAACTTTACTACTTGTGAATTAGTAGTTCAATTGTGGCTGTTGCAAGCGAAGAACGGGTGTGTCCCGTTTTTTTGTGCAACTGACTTTTAGCTGATGTTTTTAAGTTAATTGTTATTAGACGTTCCGTATGCGTACTCAATGGAGAATCGATTCAACGCAGCTGGCCAATTTCGAATCGGTATAGTCCATTTCTTGGAGATATCATTGACAGCTTGAGGCCAACGGCTTTTTACCTTATCCATACTGGTTAAATGAACATTTACTAAGTTTCAAGTCATGACACAACGTCTCATACTCCATATTGGTCACCCTAAGACAGGGACAACCACCCTGCAAAAGACACTACAAGGTTCAAGGACGGCGTTGATCAATGCTGGTATATTGCACCCCGACACAGGACATCATCACAACCACAGAGCGCTCATCCCCTACCTGACAAGCGAAGCATCAGCATTACAACAACTGGACTCGAGTCCTTCGGAGGTTCTTAAAATTTCCAGTAAAAAGTGGAATGCAGTGAAAGAAGAAGTGAGCACGCTCAATCCAAACACCATCATCCTAAGTAGCGAAAGCTTTTTCCGCGACCTCGGAGACGATGAATTCAGGATGTTAGGCTCCAATTTAAAGTCACTGGCATCCAAAATCGTCATAGCAGCCTACCTTCGTGAACCAGCGTCGTTAACCCTCTCGAAGGCTCAACAGAATATTAAGCGCAAGCCTATCTTTACTCTACCGCCCAAAGCCTATTACCGCTCGACACTTGAACTCTACAAAAACAGTGGAATCGGCTCAATGAAGGTTCGCATTTTCGATCGAAGAGCACTTGAAGACGGCGACATCGTTAAAGACTTTTTCGCGCAGCATATCCCACACTTCGATCCCGAACGGCTTTCCCGTCGCAAAGACGACAATACAAGCTTCTCCGCGGAAGCAATGTCACTTCTTCAAGAAGTGCAACGTAAGGAACGTTCCTGCCCACGAGATAACGCGAAACATGCGATTAAAAAGGCAGATCGCGAATTACACGGCTTCGCGCGCCCCCGCATGCACGATCAGATTCGCCATGCGATCCAAGCCCGTTGCACTGACCTCGGATGGCTTAAAGATGAATTCGACCTAGAGTTCCCGAACATTGACACAACGGCAATGTCGCACAGCGAGGCTGACCGATTGTGCGACGCGCTAGATACAGTGGAAGACATGTGCGTTGTAGATACCGATCGAAAGGCGGCTCTCTGGAACGCCGTGTGCAAAAATCAAGGACCCATCCGTCGACTACTGCGTAAAATCAGAAACTAGGCCCCAGTCGCTGACTGAGTCATGCACAGAAGTGCTTAGTCGCGCCAGCTGGATTTCGCGCCAAAAATTCGCGCCCGAATCCGTTTCGATAGAAATTTCCATTTCACCGCGCGAGGGATCGCATCGTCCGAATCATAGGGCGCCAACTTCGCTGCCTTGCGCATTTCCAGTAAAACCGAACTGCGCTGGGCCCATGCTTCAAAATGCGCCTCGACTACGATCTGATCTTCCGCCGTCCAATTAACCAAATGGGGTGTATCATCCGGCTGACTCCAGAAATCCGCATGACAAAAATCGACCAATGCAGCGCGCAGAAAGCGATCACGAGTTTCAACATCCGGCCAGAATGCCTCTCCGCGACAATGAGCGAGCTTAGAATGAGCATGATTCGACGCCGCATAATACCAGCGGACAAGCCTTTCCGATGCGCTCATGCCCTCAACAGCCCGCTTAGCCGAAAGCACCCATAGCGCAGAACGGACTGAAACACTTTTACGGTCAGCCTTCGCATCTTCGAATTCCGGCACAGTTAAGCCATGTAGTTCCAGAAACGTGGGCATCAACCCCTTCCGCACCGCATGCTCGAAACACCAGACCTTCGCCGGCCCAAACCGCTGCTCAAATTCCGCCAAACGAGCAATGTAATCAAATCGAGGGGCAAACTTATCCAACCAAGGCAAAAACTCTAATTTGTTATCAGTGCTGACCGCTTGCTCCTTGAACATGGACTCGGCCAGAAGATCTGGACGGCGCAAACAAACCGACACCTCAACTGTCAGTCCCTTAAAATAGTCCGCGACACGGCCCATAAAACAGACTCGCGCAGCATTGGGATCATCCGGAAGACCAGCAGCGACTTGGCGGTAAAAAGGTTCCGCACTGATGATGACATCCTCCCCTTGCGACAATGCCTGCTCCAAGCGCAGTCTATAATCAGCTAATACCTGTTTATCCTCCGGTTCAAAACTCGCTAACCGATGAGCCAATCCATGATGGGCATATTTCAGGTGGCCTAAAACACCAGGCCAAGGGTCGTAGCTAATACCACATTCCTTCAGACGGCTCCGTTGCTCAAACAGCGCCCGCTGCATACCTGTCGTGCCCGTTTTGTGTGTGCCAATATGGAGAATGATACGCGCCATGTAATTGCGATTGAAATTGGGCTGCTATTTTTAACAGGGAATAGCACAGCAAGACAATTCAGCGAAATGCTCTTACGTGAACAAAAAATTGTCCTCAAAAAAAAATAAGTCAAATCATTTGCCTTCATAGACTCTAATTGGGTAATCTAGGCATCAAACAGCTTAAAAGAACATTGCCAGTTATGACAAGGCAGGTTAATTATATATAGTATTTTTTTGGTAGTGCAAAAAATTGTCTGTAAATTCAGTCGAGCCTAGGCGAGACGCCGGTTCCTTCCCTGCGGGGGATGGAGCGTAGCGGAATCCCCCGCAGGGAAGGAAGCCGTTATGCGACAAAGGGG
>Ga0181559_10004228_pt1 | contig 13925 bp, 10 predicted proteins | sample 011ome_21_FD_133752 | JGI IMG/M metagenome (GOLD analysis project Ga0181559, IMG submission 133752) | Coastal salt marsh microbial communities from the Groves Creek Marsh, Skidaway Island, Georgia - 011508AT metaG (megahit assembly) | ecosystem: Environmental > Aquatic > Marine > Intertidal...
AAAAGTCTGCCCCATGATGACGTAGGTCATGTCTTCGACCGGATCAACCCTGAAATTGGTGGTCGCAGCACCGCCCCAGCCGAAACTGCCCTTGCTGTCCATGTTACCCAGTTGTGCTGCATCCAGGGTCACGGAAACACCCAGGCCATAACCGGTTGCCGTCGGGCCATTGCCGTTATTGATGGATGGAATGCTTTCAGGCAAGTGGTTCTGGGCCATTAACTCCACGGTTTTGCGGCCAAGAATGCGCACACCATCCACCTCGCCGCCCCCGAGCAGCATGCGGGCAAACTTGAGGTAATCCCCGGTAGAAGAGGACAGGCTGAGCGTTGCAAAATGATGATCGGTAAAACGGGCATAACCGTCTTCGGCCTCCGGGTTTATACCGCCGTCGCCATTGGGTACGTAAACCCGGGCAAAGTCATCGGCACGCGAGCGTGGCACACCAAACATGGTGTCATGCATACCCAGGGGTTCGAAAATGGTTTGTTGCAGGTAATCCGCAAAGGCCATGCCTGACAATACTTCTACCAGGTAAGCCTGGACATCGTGATTCAAGCCATAGACCCATTCTTCCCCTGGCTGGTATCGCAGTGGCACTTTTCCCAGTTCCTCGATTTCCTGGCTCAGGGAATCCAGCTGAAACATCAACAGGCCATGTTCACGGTAGATGGCATCCACTGCATGATTGCCTAGTCCCCCTGACAGACCCCCGGTATGGCGAAAGGCATCCTGAATGGTGGGCTTGCGATTGGGGGCTTCCAGGATCATGTTGCCGCTGCTGTCATAGCCGGCAAAGACCTTCAGGTCGCGAAACTGCGGTATGTATTTCTCCAGCGGGTCGTTGAGCTGAAACATACCCTTTTCGTAGAGGGTCAGCAGGGCAACACTGGTCACTGGCTTGGTCATGGAATAAAGGCGAAACAGGTTTTCCGTATTCATCCTTGTCCGGTTTTCCCGGTCGGCAAAACCATAAGCCTTGTTATGCACCACCTGACCATGGCGAGCGAGAGCCAATACAATGCCGGCAATATTGCCCGCATCGACTTCTGCCTGGATAGCCTGGTCCAGGACCGTGAGCCGCGCAGCCGAAAAACCGGCAATGGTTTCGTCCTGGGCTGCAATAACCGTCAGCGGTAGCAATAACAGAACGATCAAAATATTTTCTATAGACAGCTTCATAGTCTTGAGTCTCTCTGATTTATATTATTGGGTTACCAACTGCCCGGTAAAAAACGGCAGCAAGTTGTCGATAAAACGCTGACCGACACGATTGCCGTGATCACCTTCATAGATTTCGTAGCCGTGGTCGACTCCCAGCCTGGTCAGTGCTGCATCCAGTTGTGTGTTAGTGGCTTCAAGGCCGTCTTCATTGCCCACGTCCAGAAAAATACCCCGGTATTGATTCAGTGCCGGGACATACTGATCCACAAAAACCAGCGGGGAATTGGCAGTCCACTTGCGCTGCACCAGCGGCTGCTCAACGCCATCGCTGTAGGGCAGATCCAGGTAATAGGGTGGATTGTCGGGGTTTGGTGCCCAGGCGGAAGCCTGCGCCAACGTGGCGTTCTCAAAGGATCCCATTTTATAATCTTCTATTCCGTCTGCCATCCGAGTGAGTTCGGCTGCCACCCGCTCCTGCGGCGGTGCATTGTTTAATAGACAGCAGGAGCTCATGGCATACAGTGCACCGAAGACTTCCGGTGCTTTCATGCCGATACGCAAAGTGCCGTAGCCCCCCATTGAATGACCGGACAAGCCCCGACTTTCACGCCTGGCAAGAGTCCGGTAGTTGGCATCAATATAGGACACCAGATCTTTGGCAATCCAGCTTTCCCAGTCACCAATGGTTGGCGAATTGGAATACATGCTGCCACTGTATTTGTTGAAAGCATCAGGCATCACCAGAATGAATTCCTGAGCGCCTGCAGCCATGGCTTTATCAACCGAACCAGGTAAATTCAGTACACCATTCACATATATTTCGGCACCAACCCCATAACCATGCAGGAAATAGATGACCGGATAGCGCCGGTCGTAATCTTCATAGCCGGGGGGCAGGTAAACATAGACATCGCGGTCGGCGCTATCGCCATTAAGATTGCCTTCGAGGGATGGACTGTGCACCTGGATCTGCTGCAAATCCCCTTGTGCGAATACCTAGCTGCTGATCAGCAGGCTGCCAAAAAACAGGCAGGCAGTTTTGATAATCGATTTTGATTTTGGCATAGAGTTACTTTCCCTTGTTTTATCTGTTTCTTCAGGCATAGCCGAACCGTCAACTAATGGTAACAACCCGGATCAGGCTTATGATGATTAACGACCTGCGGCCCAGGCTACGATATCAAAATCCTCCGGGACGTGGATAAATACATTGGTTACAGGTCCCAGGGCGCGTGTTATGTGGCCCTTTCCGGTCAGGTCTTCGAGAAATACCAGGTCACTGCCAATGTGTTGCCGGGTGCCATCTGTCAACTCAACTTCAAGTGCTCCTGACATATTGATAGCAAACTGTTTTCGTGGTGCCGTGTGCCAGTCAGGGGCGCTGCTAACGCCGGAACCGGCGTAGGCGCTTGCTGTCATGCTGGTGACAGGAATGGGCTTTGCATCCGGCGAAATGGCAAGCACTTCAACGCGGGAGCCGCCATCGGGTGTAGCAAAAATTCTGATGACATTGGCCACATTCACGCCCGGCATAATTTCGGTTTGTGCCAGGGTAGTACTACCCACGCAAATTAATGCAGTGGCGGTAAGCCCCAGCAATATTCTTCTGTTCATAAGGTCACCTCTCGCCAAAGTTATATTTATCGTCCCTGTGGACGCTTGGTAAAAAATATCTCTACAGTGTTTCAGCCAATTCAAAATGGGCCAGCCGTATGGCAGCGGGTGTGGCAAATTTATTCCAGACCAGGCCGAGAAAGAGTAGCAGTGCGAATCCGGTAGCCAGTATGAAACCGAAACGGATATTGCCAAAGACATCGCTCACGGCAGCCATGGCCAGCGGACCTATTGCAGCAGCAAAGGCTGTGAAAAACAGTATCACGCCCGCGATCGCCCCATGTTCATCTTTCGGAAAACAGCTGATACCCTTAGAATTCAGAGTAGGGTACATGACTGACATAAAAAGTCCCGATAAGGGCAATAGCCACACAGCCAGCCCAGGTCCGCCTGCCAGACTGCCGGCAAAGCAAAGCAAAATTGCTGCCGCCAATACGGCCAGCACAGTATCCCAGGCCAGATGATTAAGCAGCCAGGCGCCAAGGAAACGCCCGGCGGCACGCAATATGAAAAAAATGGTCAGGGCATAGGTAGCCAGCCATGGCGTTGGCCCGGTGTAATCTTCGAGCCAGGTTGGCATCCAGACATAAATAGCGACCTCCACCGCAACATAAAGCATGATCAGTACTGAAAACCCGAGGGCATAGGGGTTTTTTATCAGCGTCATGGTTTGTGACATTGAGGACGGTTTGTCACTGGTTTGCTGGATAGATGGATACTCCACCCACATAGCGGCAAGAGTTAGTGCGCCACAGATGACAGCGGCTAAAAGATAGAGAAATTTCCACGAGATGCCTGCCGTGATAAGACTTGCTACCACTGCGGGCCCGACAATAGCGCCCACGGCAAAGAAACCTTCCACTGTGTTCATTAAAGAGGTGTGCTCACGCGGCGAGTGGGTAATGTCACCAATGAGGCCAAGTGCACCGACTTTGAAAACACTGACGCCAATACCTGACATTCCAAGCAACACGATAAAAAAAACGAAGCTATTGCCTACGATAAATAACAGGGAACCAAAGCCATATAAAACAAGGCCAAGTATGATAGTACGTTTGCGACCAATACGATCCGCCAGGAAACCCAGTAATAAACCGCCCAGGGCAATGGAGATCATAGGGACATAATGAAAGGCGCTTGCTGCGCTGAGGCTGATATCAAATTCACTGATTAGAGAAGGGATGATGCTGCCTACTGCATCGGTAGTCATGGCAAACATGAAAAACATCATGCAGGTAAGCACCCTGATCAGGGCAGTGCTTTGCTGCGAGTGATTGCCATCGTTCATCAATTTTCCCCCATCGGACAGCCTGATCTTTTTTCTTTTAAATTTTTATTTATTCTTTACGCGTCAGGCAAAGGACTGCATTATAGGTGTCCCTGTTTACCGCAGTAAACCAGCCAATTACAAACAAAACAAGAAGGGGGCATCATTATGGCAAAGAGACATATTCTGACACTGATCATCACAAGTACCCTGTCTTCAATTCTGCCGGGCTTGGCCATAGCCCAGCCTGCTGATGTCATGCAGGAATTGAACAGACGTTCTGATAACCCCGGCACTGGACTTTATCCTGCCATCAAGGAGGAAGAAGCCTCCCTTCCTGATCAGGTGATTTATCGTCCACGTGATCTCGATGCCCTTGGTGATCTCAAATTGGGCGTGGTGGCATGGGGTAACGGGGGATGTTCCTTTGATGGTGCCAGCTCCCGATTCCATTTGCTGGAACTGGCTTCCCACGGTTATCTGGTGATTGCTGGCGGACGCATTCTCAGTGGCCCTGGTGCACTTGAGCGCGAACCACCTGCTGAAGGTGAGCAGTCGCCCCGTACTTCATTTGTCTCATTGCGTCAGGCAATTGACTGGGCGATGGCAGAAAACCAGCGCCCCGAAAGTCCTTACTATGGTCGCATCGATCCTGAGCATGTGGCGCTGTCCGGATTCAGTTGTGGTGGTGTACAGGTAAACCAGGTTGCTGCCGATCCCCGGGTAAAGACATTGGTGATGCACAATACGGGAATTTTCAATGAAGCACCTCCTGTTGCCATTCCTGACATGAATATCGGAAAAGAAGCTCTTGCTGAGATCCATACTCCTGTTATTTATATTCTCGGCGGAGAAACGGATATTGCCTATGCCAATGGCATGGATGATTACCAACGCATAAACCATGTGCCTGTGGCGGTGGCAAATATTGATAAAGGCCACGGTGGTACTTTCATGGAAGAAAATGGCGGCAGTGCAGCGCAGGTCGCTGTGCAATGGCTGGACTGGCAGCTTCGCGGTGATCGCCAGGCAGCCCTGTATTTCATTGGTAGTGACTGTGGTTTGTGCCGCGATAACAATTGGACACTGGCCCGAAAATTCAGTGGCGTAGTTGCTCCCTAGCTGAGACAAACAGCATGGGAACGCTGTCTGATCTGAAGGCTGGATAAAACCAGGTTGTAGAGGGACGGGTAACTATTTGATTTAAAAAAATCGCTGCTTTTTTAATCACGAACCAGCATTGCGGCCCCAAACACACCGGCACTGTCACCGAGACCGGGCTTTAGCAGTTTGCCATGAAAGGCATGATTGAATATATGCTTTTGAATTTCGGCAGGTCCATCTTCATACAGCGCTTTCAGGTTGCCCACGCCACCGCCTATGATGATGGCATCCGGGTCCAGCACGTTGATGACCTTTCTAATCCCCTTGCCAAACATTTCCACAAGGTGATTGATGGTTTCAGCAGCATCTTCGTCAGATGATTTTCTGAGCGCTATTTCGCGTAAGGGCAAATGACTGCCGCTGAGTCTTGTGTAGTATCTTTCCAGAGCCGGGCCAGAGATTACCTGCTCAACACAGCCTTTTTTTCCGCAGTAACAATCTTCACCTTGGGGATCAAGTTCGATATGCCCCCACTCACCGCAAATGCCATGTAAACCATTCAGGACCTTGCCATTCACTACCAGTCCGCCACCAACGCCTGTTCCCAGAATAACTCCAAAAATGACCTTGGCATCCGGGCTTTGTTCGGGGACGACGCCCAGTATTGTTTCAGCCAGGGCGAAACAATTGGCGTCGTTGGCGATGCGAACCGAAATACCAATAGCTGCCTCCAGTTCAACCTTGAGGGGAAAGCCGTTGAGACAAATGGTGTTGGAGTTCTTCAGTAAGCCCAATGACACATCAAGCGTGCCGGGTGATCCAATACCCAAAACTTCGGGTGAATGGCCTGTTGCCTGTTTTGCATTTTCGAGGATCCTGACAATGCGAGAGACGATATGGGTGGCGCCCCCTTCACTTTCAGTACTAATACGTTCTCTGAACAGGACTTCCAGAGTGTCATGTTTCAGCACAGCACATTCTATTTTTGAGCCGCCAAGATCAACACCCCAGATCAGTTCCTGTGACATGGTTTAATACGCTCTGTTTGCCCGGGTTTTATAACTGGAAAAGAATATTACAGGTTTAACCGGATTAATTGATGCACTTTTTTTAAAGGGCATTCATGTTTCCCTGGTCAGGAATTATTGCTTTAAATATCTTTAATTCTATATACTCGTGAATCAGTCTTTTTTAAGAACTAATTTCCCGCAGGTGGCAGAATTCAAAAAAACAGTGCCATATGCTACAAAAAATACATCTTTACCGAAAACAACGGATATTTATTCTTTTTTACAGTTTATTATCCATGGTTGACAGGATAATTTGTATTGGAAAATACAATTAACCACACTTAAAACGATTAACAATACGAAAAAAGAATAACAAGACCAAAAACGAATAAAGAAGCCTGGAACTAATAAAAATAAAGGTAATGCTGTTTTAATTGGCTGGATATTCAGTGTATTACTGATTACAAATAAAGCAGCAATTATAAAAAATCTTGATAGAAACAGTTATTACATGAATTTATTAACTAAAATTTCACGGTTTATCCGCTGGCAGCCTTTAACTGCGCTGGTATTTGCCAGTACTTTTTCCCTGGCACAGGAAAGCGCAGAACCGGACTGGAAAATCCTTGAGACCTATTGCCAGGATTGCCACAACTTTGAAGACTATTCCGGGAGTGTTGCTTTTGATGTTCTGCCAAGGGATGAGCTGTTGCAGGATGATGAAATCTGGGAAAAGGCCTTGCGCAGCATTCGCACTGGTTTGATGCCTCCAGCAGGTGAGCCAAGGCCCAGTCGGGCTGAGTTTACCCGTTTTGTCCAAGGTCTGGAAAACAGGCTGGACAGTCAGCAGGCTAAACAACCTAACCCCGGACATGAAGGTCTGGCCAGACTGAACCGCGCCGAGTACATCAATGTTATCCGTGATCTGCTGGGCTTTGATGCCTCGGACATCGTCACTACCTTGCTACCTGCCGATGAGACCGATGAAGGTTTTGATAATCTGTCTGAATCACTGAGTGTGTCGCCGACCTTGATAGAAGCCTACGTTGGTGTTGCCATGCGAATAAGCCGCACAGCGGTGGGTGATCGCTCCATGATTCCAGCTCAGGTGCAATATCCGGCACCTTCCGGCAGCCAGACCAGTCACCGCGAAGGTCTGCCTTTGGCGACTCGCGGCGGCATGCTGGTTACGCACAACTTTCCCCTGGATGCTGAATATGAAATTCGCGTATCGGGGCAGGGTGCCGGTGGTATTTTTAACAATCAGGCGTTTTGCAGCGGGCCCAACATTGTCCTGACCCTCAACGACATACCGCTGGAGGTAGAAGACCCGGGCCGCTTCCAGATGTGGATACCTGCCGGCCCGCAAACAATTGGTGCGGCCCTGGTGGATGATAAACGCTGCGTGGGCGTGAATGAATTCTATGATGACTATTCGCTGACAGGTGCCATTCGGCAAATCGAGATTAATGGTCCCTTTGACGTATCTGGTGCCGGTGATACGCCGAGCCGTCGTGCCATTTTCTCCTGCTACCCTCAGGCAGCCAACGAAGAAAACGCCTGTGCACAGGAAATTCTGCAGGACCTGACTTCACGTGCGTTCCGTGAACCGGTGGATGCCCATGATGGGAAGATCAATACCCTGATGCAGTTCTATGAAATGGGCAAGGGGGAAGGGGATTTTGAAATCGGCATCCAGTATGCCATTTCACGTTTGCTGATAGATCCCCAGTTTCTCTACCAGATTGAAGTTCAGCCGGACGCTGTTGAGCCCGGTGAAATTTACCGCATCAGCCAGCTCGAACTGGCAACCCGATTGTCGTTTTTTCTATGGAGCAGTATTCCTGATGAGGAATTGGTCACCCTTGCTGTCAATGGCCGGTTAAACGAGCCCGCTGTGCTGGAAGCTCAGGTGCGGCGCATGCTGGCCGATGCGCGTGCCCAGGCACTGGTAGAAAATTTTGCCGCTCAGTGGCTTATGTTGCGGGAGCTGGATGCAGCCTTGCCGCAGGATCGCGCCTTCAGTGACAGCCTGAAACAGGCCTTTGTCGATGAAACCCAATTGCTTTTCCTTGATATGGTCCAGGAAGACCGGGGTTTGCTGCATTTACTGAATGCTGACTACACCTGGCTCAATGCAGAACTGGCTGGGCATTACGGCATCAGTGATGTACGTGGTGACTACATGCGCAAGGTCACTCTGCCTGCCAGTAGTCCGCGTCGCGGCCTGCTGGGCCATGGCAGTATTCTCACTGCCACGTCGGTGGCCAACCGCACATCGCCGGTTATACGCGGAGTCTGGATCGTGGAAAACATTCTTGGTGCACCGGCACCCGTACCCCCACCCGGTGTGGAAACCGACCTGACCCAGGAAGAGGGATCGGCAGGCATGGTGCCCAACACCCTGCGTGAACGACTGGAACTGCATCGTGCCAATCCCACCTGTGCCTCTTGCCACCAGATTATGGATCCATTGGGTCTGGCTCTGGAAAATTTCGATCTCATCGGTCGCTGGCGTGAAAGGGATGAAGGGCAACCGATTAATACCAGTTCACAACTGATTGACGGAACACCGATCAACAGTCCGGTAGATATGCGCAATGCACTGTTAACACGGGGCGATACGATTGCCATGTCCATTACTGAAAAGCTGATGACTTATGCCCTGGGGCGATTGCTGGAGGCTGATGATATGCCGACAGTCCGAAAAATAATCAATGAAACCGCCGCGGTGGATTATCGTTTTTCCGATGTTATTCTCGGCATCGTTGAGAGTCTTCCGTTCCAGTACAAAGTCGCCATAGAAAACCCGCAACAGCCAATAGCCAATCGCTAGGGAGCCAGTGGAAATGAAATTTTTGACCAGGAAACATCTATCCCGCCGTCTGGTTCTGCGTGGCGCCGGCACAGCGCTGGCATTGCCTTTGCTGGAGTCCATGCTGCCTGCGGCATCATTGGCAGCACAGCGCGCTGGCACACCGCAATCGCGGCTGGCTTGTATTTATATTGCTCATGGTGCGGTGATGGATCGTTGGATGCCTGCTACTGACGGGAAAGGATTTGAATTTACCCCGACGCTGAAATCCCTCGAGCCATTCCGCGACAGGCTTAACGTGGTCAGCGACATCCGTCTGCCCAATGCCTATGGCGATGACGCCTCGGCCGGCGCGAATCATGCGCGTTCATCTTCCGTATGGTTGACCAGCCACAAACCGGGCACAGGTCCTTCGCCAACCTCGCTGGATCAGATCGCGGCGCAATATATCGGTCAGGATACGCCGATGCCCTCGCTGGAACTCTCTCTTGAAGAAGGCAGTTCGATTTCCTATCGCACACCGGAAACGCCACTGCCAATGGAGCTGAATCCGCAGGTAGTATTTGAACGTCTGTTCGGTGACGGCAGCACTGAAGAAGAGCGCGCCCAGCGCCAGGCACTGAAAATGAGTCTGCTTGACTCTGTTACCGGCGATGTCGCCTCCCTGCAACGTAAACTGCCTGGTGCTGACCGCCAGCGTCTGGAGCGCTACCTGGAAGATGTCAGGGAAATCGAACGCCGTCTGCAGCTTGTGGCAGCGTCGCCAGCCAATGATCTTGAGGTCCCTGATAAACCGGTCGGAGTGCCGAGCAGTTTTACTGAACAGTCCAAACTGATGTTTGACCTGATGGCATTGGCCTGGCAGGCAGAAATCACCCGCGTGTCCACTTTGATGGTGGCTCGTGAAATCAGCAACCGTGTCTACAGTGAAAGCGGTGTGAATGATCCTTTTCATAACCTTTCCCATCATTCCGAAGTTCAGGCAAACAAGGACAAGCTGGCGATCCTGAATGCGTTCCATACCAAAACCACCATGGCCTATTTCCTGGAAAAACTGGCGAATACCCCTGACGGTGATGGGTCACTGCTGGATCATTCCGTTGTGCTGTATGGCAGCGGTATGAGTAATTCCAATCAGCATGACCATGATCCGCTTCCTTTGCTACTGGCAGGCGGTGCCTCAGGGCGACTGGAAGGCGGACGCCATATCCGCGCTGGTCTTGGAACACCCATAGCCAATCTGCATAACGCCATTCTGGATAAACTGAATGTGCCTGTGGATGACTTTGGTGACAGCACCGGTATTTTGAATGTTTGATTCTTGTCTGGAACTTGCCATGAAAAATTTCTGTACAGGGTTGATGGTGATGCTTGCTGTCATCTGGGTGCCAATGCAGGCTGCAGAGATCAATTCAGGATTTTTGGGCAGTAGCGTTGCTGATACCCGCCTGGCTGAAGCGGCCATGGCCAGGGATATGACAACGGTCAGGGCATTGCTGCGTGAGCAGGGAGCTGATGTTAATGCTCTGGGACCGTTTGAAACGCCAGCACTGCATTGGGTAGTGCGAGTGGAAGATGCAGAGACCGCGGCGCTGTTGCTGGAAGCAGGTGCCGACCCTAACCTGGCCAATGCCTACGATCTGCAACCTTTACACCTGGCTATCGAAAACGGGGATGCCGCGATGGTAGCTCTGTTGCTGGTTGCCGGTGCTGATCCCAATATTCCCGATCGTGCTGGCGAAAACTCATTGTTCCTGGCAGCACGCAGTGGTTCGCCTGAAATCGTGCAACTGATACTGGATTTCGGCGCTGACCCGCAGCAGCGCGAACCCCATTTTAACCAGACTCCCCTGATGGTAGCGGTGCGTTCGGGAGAAGCAGCCGTGGTATCACTGCTGCTCGACAGCCGGGTGGATGTGAATGCACAGACACTGGCGGGGGAGGTTCCCCGTATGCGCCTGCCCAGTGAAAATGCCGGTTCAAAAGGGGTGGGCATCAATCGTGGTGGTATTCCGGAACGCGGCGAACGCGCTCCCATAGGTGGTGCCAAGACGGCCTTGCTATATGCCACTCGCCAGGGTGACCTGCAACTGACGCGCCTGCTGGTGGAAGCCGGTGCCGACCTTGAGCTGGCCGATGCCAATGGTGTGACCCCTCTTGTCAATGCCATCGTCAATGGCAGTATTATCAGCCGCGGCGGTCCGCCGACCGGGCATATAGCCACGGCACGCTACCTGATTAGCCAGGGCGCGAATGTCAATGCCAGTGACTGGTATGGTGAAACGCCCCTGTGGTCTGCCGTTATGCTGCGTAACCTGAATGTTGCCGGTGCTGCACGGGACAACAGGGTTGATCGCGCAGCAGCGCTTGCATTGATCAGGGATCTTATTCAGGCCGGTGCAGATGTTAATGCCCGCACCAGAGAAAGCTCACCTACGCAGCGTTTTATTACCCGCATTGGCGATCTGTCCTGGGTGGACTTTACCGGCCAGACACCCTTTCTGCGAGCGGCATACTCAGGCGATGTCACTGTGATGAAATTGTTGGTGGATAATGGCGCTGATCCCAATATCACGACCTTTGCCGGAACCACACCCCTGATGGCGGCGGCTGGTATCAACTGGGTGGTCAACCAGACCTGGGATGAAGGCAGTGATGCCCTTCTGGAAGCGGTGAAATACGCCCATAGCCTTGGTAACGATGTGAACGCCCGTAACTCCATGGGATTGTCCGCTGTGCATGGTGCCGCCAATCGCGGTTCCAATGACATTATCCGTTACCTGGCTGCCAATGGAGCAGGGCTTGATATCGAGGACAAGGAAGGTCGCTCGCCAGTGACCTGGGCTCATGGTGTGTTTCTTGCCACACACCCACCGGTAGACAAGCCGGAAACGGCAGCATTGATTGAGGAGTTGCTTGAGCAGCGACAGCTTGCCCAAGGCGCCGAATAATAATCCTTATTGTGAGACCAAGAGGACAGTTTTAATGAAAAACACAAAGCACATTGAACAGAATTTTCCCTGGCAAGTATCGCGCCGTCGCATGCTGGGTGCTTTGGGATCGTTAGGGTCATTGGGATCATTGACAGTACTTCCGCTCGCTGCGATTGCCCAACCGGCAAGTGTCCTGCCTTTAAATACCCCTGGCCTGGACCATCTCGATATTATCGTTCCGGACGTTGCAGCATCGGCGAGTTTTTACATGCAGTTATTCAACACCACGTTGCATGTTCAGCCCCTGGGTGAAGGCGTGCGCTATTTCATCCTGCTTGGAGAGCTGGATGAAAGCCGTGAAGTAGGTTATGTCGCCATAGGCGAATCACGTGGACGGGGCACCTATATTGGTCACTTCTGTACTACCGTGGTTGACTGGCGTCGCGACAGTAGTGCTATTTTCTCTGCCATGGGTGAGGAAATTGAAGCACATGGCTTTGGCACGTTTCCGGGCAGCACCGGCTTTGGCGGCATCTTCAGCGATCCCGATGGCATTGAAATCCAGTTCCTGCCTGCGCCTGATACCCTGGTCACGGCCGCGCTTCCTTCTGATCTTGTGCCATCGCGCCAGGGGCTGGTCACACCCTATGGCGTGGATCATGTGCATTTGTATGTATCGGATATGGAACGTGCCATCAAATATTACTCGATTCTGTACGGCACTGATACGCACCAATTGGTTAATGGACTGGCGATTTTTGATTTTCCCGCGTCAGATACCCGGCTTATTCTGGAACAGGTCGAATATGTCTATGGAGAGAACCCCGCAATAGCGCACTTTGGTATCAAGGTGGCGCCGTATGATTCACAGGTGCTGGCCAACCGCTTGACAGAGTTGGGAGCTCAGGTGCTGGCCACTGACGAGGTTGGCGTCTTCCGTTTCAAAGACCTTGACGGTATCACTGTAGAACTGGTCGAGACCTGACCGACATTTTTAAACTTCATTAAAGGAGAAAATAATGATTAATAGAACTGTAAAAACTGTTTGTTTGCTGGGGGTATTAACACTCCCTTGCCTGGTATCAGCAGCGCAACCCGATGCTGCTGCCGAGCGTCCTGAAATGACTTTTTTTATAACCAGCCGAACTGTTGGTGATGGCGGTAATCTGGGTGGGCTGACGGGTGCTGATGCCCATTGTCAGGCATTGGCAACTGAAGCAGGAGCAGGGCACCATACCTGGCGAGCCTACCTGAGTACACAGGGTCGCAATGGGGTTGATGCACGGGATCGAATTGGTGAAGGCCCCTGGGCGAATGCCAAGGGGGTAGTCATGGCGACCAGTGTGGAAAATCTCCACTATGACAATTCAAATTTCAACTGGATGCATATCCGTGACGAGAACGGTCACCAGTTTGCTTCCCGTATTGATGGCAACCCTGACTTTACAGAGCACGATGTGCTCACGGGTTCACAGATGGATGGGACAGCCATGCCGGGCGATCAGGATCGAACCTGTAACAACTGGACAAGTAATGATGAGGGCAGTGCCTGGGTAGGTCATGCAGATCGTTATTCTTATAGTGATCCGGGCTCTTCCTGGAACTCGTCCCATGGTACGCCAGGGTGCACTCAGCAGGCGCTGGTTCAGGTGGGTGGCGCAGGATTACTGTACTGTTTCGCTACTGACTGATTTTAAAACTGCGATAGACATCAGACCGGTTTCAGACTGAAGTTTGAAACCGGTTTATTTTTGGTGGGCTCAATAAAATACAATGTGCTATCGGTTTGTCAGTTCTGTTCCCGTGTCTCGATAGCGGCGCCATAACTTGGATCACAGTCATAGGGCCAGACCACATCGTTCTCGCCACCCTTGTTCAGGGGAATCAGCCGGGCCGAGCGGCCCGCAAAAACGGCCGGATCTTCGTATTCCTGCATGATGAAAAGTGTCTCACCGTCTTCGCCAAGCCGAAAATGTTCCACCAGATGCATGTCATGAGTGTGATCCAGACCATTATTC
>Ga0181559_10004233_pt1 | contig 13923 bp, 2 predicted proteins | sample 011ome_21_FD_133752 | JGI IMG/M metagenome (GOLD analysis project Ga0181559, IMG submission 133752) | Coastal salt marsh microbial communities from the Groves Creek Marsh, Skidaway Island, Georgia - 011508AT metaG (megahit assembly) | ecosystem: Environmental > Aquatic > Marine > Intertidal zone...
AAAAGAAAGATTCTTTGATCAAGATTGCCGAAGTTTATGTCGCGGGAAAGAGTATCGACTGTCCGTACACGTCATACACGGATGATGACGGCAATTACGAGATTGAAATTTTGGAAGTGAGTGTATCGATGACGACAAAAAAGACTCATGCCAGCGTGAAGGCATACCAAACAGACGTGTACGACGAAATCCATAACGCGGATTTTTTTCAATCGCACGGCGCTTCTAAAAATCAGGAAATAGCGGGACCGGAAACCGCCATTGTCGCTCTGGAAGTATATGACGGCGCACTAGTTGCTCCGAACTACGGAAACTATCAAAAAGGCAACGCTGCGTTCGCAAATATCAAACCGTGTCAATGTAAAGATGGTTCTGAACTTCGCGAAGTATTGCTCAAAGACGCAGACGACGTTTACATATGCGCTAGGTTATGCGCGGAATGTGGAAACTGCGCCGGTTTCGATAGAGATGTGAATACGATGAAGTGCAGATTCACGAGTGGAAAAATTGGTGGGAACGGTGCTCATAAATCTTGGTCGGGCTACCAGTATTGGCGCAAATTGAGCAAATACAAGGCAACTGCAATCACGGATGAGAACATCCATTCGCACGTCCGCGAATGTCTCGCAGAAGCGCCGAAAGATGGGATGTGCTATAGGTACGGATTCAGCAGTAACACTGGTCCAATGCCGAGTTGGAACGTGAAAAGTGTCACGAATATGAACGGTTTGTTCAAAGGTAACGCGGAAATCAACGCAGACTTGTCGGATTGGGATGTCTCTCAAGTTACAGATATCAGAGAGATGTTTCGCGATGCCGTGAACTACAATCAACACTTGAAAGATTGGAAATTATCTTCTTCCGTATCTTCCGAGGACGCTTTTACCGGAGCGATATCTTTTCAATCAAAGTTCAATTGCGCTAATACAACGAATGGTCCGCCGTCTTCGTGCGCGCTCAAGAGAGGGATGAACAGATTGGAATTCGCGGAGTATGTTAGCACGCAAAGAAGCGCGTTTACGAATACGAAGGTAATCGTTACAGATAAAGTTTGGGCAACTTTCGATACGAACGGCGACGGCGACTTGGATGACGCCGAATACTCTCGCGTGAACCGGTTGATGCGGTATGGATACGTTTCAGGAACGCCATGGCTCGTGTACCCATCGAAGGAAATGAAAGATATGCGTTCTTTTGACATTATTCGACCGAAAATATCTGGAAATGAGCCAATAAAAGTTTCCGCCGTTGACGCGGCTGAAAAAAAATCATTTTTACCTTGCGACGCCGAGGTCGATAAAAATGGATACTATTTGGTTTTTAAGCACGACAGTTCCGACGGAGACTTTTGGTCAAATTCTGGTGAAGTGAAACATTTCGGCGACTCGCCTTCGACGGAGAAGAAGTATTCACGACTCGATGAAATCTCGAAATACGGCAAGTCTAGTTCATACGAAGGGTTTCAATTCAAACTCGAATACCCGCAAAAAGAACGATCGTACATATGGCGCCAAACTTCGAACCCGGCCGAGATGTCGAAACGAGGCGTGGAAGGGTACAAGTCAATTTCGACCACGGATGCTTTTAAAGGCTTGGAATATAACGAGGGTCAGAAATCCTTCCTCGACGGGAGTATTGACTCCGGTAATTGGTGGTACGCAGTCGGAGCGTTCCAGGAATTCGGCACGAATCAATTTCCTGGACCGAAACCAGACCGCGTGAATATAGTGAAGCTTTGGTTAAAAACAGAGACAAAGAAGATGAAAAACTGTGCCAACGACTATGATTTGCTTTACAACCGCGACAATGTGATCGATCGAGTTGCTCTCATACCGACATCCTCGAGTTCTGTACCAATTCTTACTCAGTCGTGGGATGCTTGGTATGCAAGCTACGCCGAACGGGGCGAGGAAATTCGCCTCGGAAAACCTACTTTCCAGAAGCAAGACGAGTTGTATTCGATTGTTTTTTCAAACAGTACGAGTAATCTACCGATTCTTCCGCAGTCTTCTGCGTACGCGATTCCGGTTATCGGCAATAACGCGACGCGAGTTCGTTTTGATAAATCAGTATCAGGCGACGCGCTGAGTTTTGCAAGCTTAATCTCGCGCATCGCATTCAATCCAATCAGCGTCGATGGCGTGGAACAGATGTCGGATTTGGTGCATCAATACGACAAGAAAAAATCAAAGAATCAAGCGGGGAGTACCGAAGAGCCAGCTTCGCTCGGGCGAAATTCCAAGTCGATTTCACGTCTTGGATCCGACGGAGATGCTGATACTGATGCTTCAGAAGTTGAGATAAGACACCAGTCAGTCGCCGAAATAGTAATTTCGGATGATTCCAGTGTCAAAGTCAACGGTATAGTGATGTTCGAACCCTGGAAAACACAAGGTTATGCCTGCGGTTTACCATTTGCGAAAATACAAGCCTATGATTGGAACGCCGATGAAGGCTACGTGCATCAAGGAACGTACATCTCTGATACATCGGGTCGGTTTGAAATCGGGGTGCCGGTAGGAGAGAGTCGTACATTTGTCGTCGATGGGGGAGATCAAGATGTGCTTGGGCACACAATTTGCTACGTTGGGGATTCAGTAGATATAGACGACGATAGTGCGTGCGTAGATCAGAATGACGTGTCATTTCCTGATCCGGAGAGTGAAGATGGTCAAATTATCTCATCAAGTTACTTCGAAATAACAGCTGCAGAAGGTGGTGAAAATTTGGTCTTCCTCGACACTTCGACACGATTAGTTGATATAGGTTTGTACGCGGGTTCATGTGATTCGCAATATGAAGAGTATGAACTTGTGATTACCCCGGCGAACGGCTGCGGAGCAGCTGCCGTCGTCACTTACGATGACATTCAAACGTCTTGGAAATGCAAGGATGGTACCAACTCGTGTCCTACCTCAAACGAACGAACTTGGCCGTACGCCGCGATGGACTATTACATTCAAATCGAATCGGCTCCGGACGTCTCTAGCATGGATATTGGATTTATTCAAGAAACGCACGAAGGTGCGACGTGCAAGGCGGGCACGGAAATTATGCAATATTTCAGAGATAGAGACATGCTCGTACAAACGGTTTTATTATTGAATTTGGAGAGCACATCTATTGCTAAAAACAGATTTGAATATCACGGTTATCTGTGTAGTGTGATCACTTATGTGGGCTTGGACAAAGATGATGACGCACCGAGTGATGCGCCTACAACTATCTTTCACCCGCTTTCGAGTAGCTCGGGGGAGCAGTGTTTAGTAGAAAGCGATTCCGACGATGGAGATTTAACTGTGGACTATTTAATTGGTTCGACAACGGTAAGTAGCGTACAAATCTACTCGAGGAAATTCATCGGCGTAAAAGTTTTCGAGGCGCACTACACATCAGCCGATACGATCACAACTTGCTCTGATTTTCAGAGCAGCACCACAAGTATTGCGGTGCGGATAAAGGATGGAATCACGTTTGATAATCCGTGCCATCCGAGTAAAGCCCCGTTAAATGATTACTGTACATTTTCAACAGTTTTGACAGGCGCTAGCGCAGGAGCTAACGATGGGTTCGTTGATTTCGGCACATCAGAATATTCCCGCGAAATTTCTTCAGATGGTGCCGTTCCTAACCTCGTTTCGCCTTATCGACGCTCGTTTTCGGCGTACATTGAGCGGAACGACGGTTGGGCCATTACACCCATCAATATCGAACGAGAGCTCGTCGTTTTGACATCGAAGACTCGTGGCGGGGATGGTGAAGATCGATACATATCAGATTCCAAGTTTTATGCGACTGCGCCCGTTCAAGGTTTAGTGTATACCGTCGTGCACGACCCTCCCGGAGGTAATTCATTCTCTTCCATCTCGAAAGGAACGAAAGTAGATTTAGAGATGGGTTTGACAACCACTCGAGCGGCCGAGAAAACAAGCGAGTGGAGTTTTTCAGCAGGAGCAACTGTAGAGTTTGCATTGTCAGCCGGAGTGGCGGCAGGATCAGGCTATCTCAATTTTGAAGTTGAACAGGAGAATAATGCAGCAAGATTTGAAACAGGAGGACACGGTGGATACGCTCAAGAAGGCCCAACTGTGACGATAAGTGGCGAAACGGACAACGGCTGGGACTTTCATGTAACTCTGGACAGAAATTTAGAATCTTCTCTTGACCCTGCACTCCCTGGACGTCCGGGAGATGTCATCCTTGGGGGAGGATTTGAAATTGTGTACGTGAGGTCGGATAAGGTTGATTTGATCGTGACTACTGCTTCTAAGTGTTTAGGAGTGATTGAACTCATAGAATGGGGCCCTCGAAAACCAACAACGTACGTCATGACGGTGTTCTCGATCGAGTACAAAATTTTACCGGAATTAGAAAATTTGATTTCAGTTACAAATGATCTGACATCTATTATAAAAGATACGGATAACGCGATGAAAGAGCTCTCTGATGATGACATCAGGGTGGCGTGGAGATCGCGTCTTGAGAATGCGCTAGATGACTGGAAACGAACGCTTGAATGGTCCTCGCCAGATTTCAATCCAGAAGGGTTGAACGCTAAGACCGATAAAACAGGCGAAATAACGAACATCGAAGGGAGATTCAATGAAATGAGCATACCGTTCACCTCGGATGATTCCGTGTATGGTCAAATTTCGGATCCTCTCATCACGAGTGTTTTTGGAGCTTACACCCAAAACGAAGATATGTCTCCAGATTATACCGCAAAGAAGGATTGGGAAGAACTCAGCGAAGTGTGGGATTCAATTCCATCGGATAACGCACCTCTTCACGGCGTTCCAAAGTTAAGAAGAACTGATGCTTGGAAGAACTATGGAGGTCAAGAAGCTAATGGGAAAGCGGCTGGAGTTGGACCCTTGCATATGATGATGGCTCACCCTATGCTTTTTCCCCTTACTCCTCTTGCTGCACTGGCGGGGACGGTAGTTGATCGAATGGTTAATCCGAATCCCGAAGCTTATATGGATGATATTGAAAAGGAAATTGTTGAAGCTAATGGGGAAGAAAAGCACGACCCATACGGGCGATGGTTCCCGACGAAAAGCGATAAGTGGCTGAGTTCCTACGAACCTGATAAAGCCGCCGACGATGGTCGAAATCTTTTCAACTCCAACGAAGATGATCCTGACAAGGACAAAGGTCTCTGGAGTCGCGGCATGAGCGAATATGCCAAGACAGATATGTTGAAGACGTTTGGTGAGAACACGCATAGTAAAGACATGGACTCCTCCATGGTTGATGCATCTTTATTTGGTGGTCAAGCTCAATTTGGCTTTGACACTGAATCACAACCCATAACATCTGGACAGGAAAAGCAAGACGTGTATCTCTCCTTTTCTGGCGGTGGCCACAACCTCGAGTTTTCTTCATCCATCGAGAGTAACATCGACAGTTATGGATATTCGTGGTCGATGGAGGCTGAGGCGGGCGTTTCAGCTTCGTTTGATTTCAATTTGGCTTATGGATTCTGGGAACTTGAGACAGAGCTAGGAGACAATTACGGAAAAAGTATCGCGGAAGAGAAAGTTCTGGCATGGGCAAAATACGGTGAAATGGAAGTTACGTATTCGCTCGGTGACGACGATCCTTACGATAAGTTTGTGATTCAGGTTTCCAATGATAAGCGATTCGGTACTCCTCTTTTCAAAACAATCGGTGGTTCGTCGAAATGCCCCGGCGAACCAAATACGATCTGGCGAGAATCAGGTTTAGGAATTCGGGCAGAACACGCCGCGGGGTCTAATAACTATTTTGTCCTTCCCGGGAAACCTGCGCTGTTCGACGTGATCATAACTAACGCTTCGCCTTACAGAGAAGGCCACATTTATGGTTTACTTTTAGCTTCGGGAGAAACGACGGGTTCCACTTTTTCTGGAGGTAACATGCTCGATTTGAAATTCTCCGTCAACGGCGACAACAGCAAATTGCGTCCGTTTGGTGATTTGTTAGCCTTACACGACGTGCCGTCTACGGACGACTCTGGCAATTTGATCGACACGAAACTCACGCTGAGTGTAGAAAAAGGGAATCTCTCGAATGAATACAAAGGAATCTTCCTTAAACTCGTGAGCGAATGCGAGTGGCAAATGTCGAGAGATTTACTCTATCGCGATCCAATTTCGGATTCGTATTCGCTCGACGACATCAAGTGGCAGCGCGAGTGCCCCGAAATTGCATGGGACGAAACTACCGTGAATAAGTATCTGTATTACATCGCGAGCGGTGCTACTTCAGACGTTCTCAACGTTTCTGTCATGAATCCAAACCCTTTGAATATTTGGACATCCGATAAATTCGATGACAGTAATAACATCAGAAACGGCTGGGATGTGAAAAAAGACCATCTCGTGCATCCAAACGTCAACTTTGTTCGCGTTCAGTTTCGAAGACCTGGTATCGGTGAATGGATCAGCGCCTGGGACGACTCCCAAGCTTCGGCGAATGTGGTTTGCGGACATTCAACTTCCGGGTGTGGTTTATCTTGGGATCTGACCAAGCAGTACTTCATGAATGGCCTTCGCGATGGAGCGTGGGAGATTCGAGCAAAAATTTTCTGTTCTGGTTACGAAGCAACGGCGCCAATGTCCGTGCGTGGATCCACGACCGAAGAAAATTTGAATCTTGTCGTCGACGTGACTTCACCAAAGCCGATTACTCTAAATGTGATGGATAAGTTATTCATCGTCGAGTATACAGAACCCGTAATGTGCCCTCAGCTTAAAACCGACGAAGAGATTTATCAAGTCACGAGGATCGAGGATTGCGACGGAAACACAGACAACGAAGGAGTGATCGATTGGACAACAATCCTTTTGCAATATTCCTTTCGATGCATTGAAGACAAAATGAACGCGTGGACGATGCAATTGCCGAGCGATTCTGATAACCTTGGAAAATATCAAGTTGTCGTTGGTAAAGACAGCACTAGCGGTCTCACTGACGTAGGAGGTAACGTTGTTCCAAAGATGACCTTTGATGTCGATTTCTGCTCCTCGAGTGCAACTGTGACTGTGGTCTCGTCATCCTCATCATCTTCATCATCCTCGTCGTCACTTACTTCAAAGAAGGCGGTCGCGGCCAAATCGGCAGCCGCACTCGGCAAAACTAAGACCGGTACCCAGAACAAGCGCTTGAAGAGAAAGAGCGCCGCTTCATCAGAACTTGGCGCTGCAAAAGACGCGACTCTTTTTACATTCGCTCCTTCTACACTTCTCGCGGTTGTTCTCGCGACGTCGTTCATCTCTGCGACGATCGCTTTCACCGTAGCGCGAAGAGCATCTCATCCGCTCGCTACTTCCATTGACGGCGGAATTCGCTCTCTCGACGACAAAAAACCACTCTTATCGCGCGGTAGTGGTGGTGTTGTAGAATCCACCGTTGGGGACCACCCGGCGTACGGATCCGTGATTTGAGATGAATATAAAAAACGCGGTACTGTAGTATATATAAAGTGACGAACAAACAAAATACAGTCGCGACTGTAGTTTACACATCGAGGACGCGAGAGAATATGTACACAGAATAAATGCATATTAAATGAAATTCGATCGGTCTGTGGTCGGTGAATGTTTCGCGACAGAGAAAATTGTACATAGTTATAACGCTTTGCGTGTCCACAGTAACTCTGTCGCTTTTTATTTTTTAATGACCATTCGTAAAAATTTGAATTTGAAACAAAAAAAACGAAAACTAAAAAAAAATCTCGTTTTCCCACAAGATACACGCGCGCGCGCGCGAGAAAAAAAACCGAATAATTCACAGAAGCATAGATTCGCGCGTTTGTTACGCGCACTCATAAAGAGAGCGTTTTTGTGCGCGTGCGCGGGTCGTGCGTTTTGTCTGCCGCGGGGTGTCTCTTTTTTTTCTTCTTCTTTTGATTTTTTTTCGTCTTCTCTTCGAAAATCATCCGGGCAGCTCTCATGGGCGGATTCGTGATTCCGAAGCGGGCGACGACGACGACGGAGAGAAACGACGACGACGGAGAGAACGACGAAGCGAAGATGGAAGTCGACGAGGACAACAACAACAACGAAAGTTTTTTACCGGCGAGGAATGACGAGATGAAGGAAAAAGCGTCGCTACCGCCAACGCCGGGGTCCGAGAAAACGAGGAAAAGAAAAACGACGGATGAAGATGTCGTTAAGCCAGGAGAAGGCGAAGAAGGCGAAGAAGAGACAGAAGACGAAGAACCAGAGAAAGAAGACGAAAAGGACGAAGATTTCAACGTTCGGAACGAAACGCCATCGAGAACAACGCGACCGAAGAATTCCGCGCAGAAGAGAAAGCTGGAAGTGGGCGACGGTATGGACGGCGCGGACGACGAGGACGACGGCGTGGAGGTTCCGGACGATAAGGAAGCGACGATGGAAGACGTTCGCGCGGCGGAGGAAGGAGGGAGGACTTTTTCTGCGGAAACGTTCGACCGGAGCGACCCGATCGAACAATTAGCCGAACTCGAGAGGTTTATCAAAACGAGCGGAGGTGATACGCCTGGCTGTTTAGAGGGCTGGAGCATTTACATGACGTTTCGAAAACACGGCGCAAGTAAAGGACAACCGGATTTGAAAATTTCACCCAAGAATGGATTCGTCGCGAAAGATAACACCAAAGATAAAGCCTTCTATAGGAGTCGATTAGAAGTGTGCCGGGCGCTCGGGTTACAGCCGGCAAAACCGGAAAAAGCGCCGAAAAAACCGAAAGAGAAGAGAGTTCCTGCGGAAAAGCCTTTGACGAAAACGCAGATGATGGCCGTGCCGACGAAATTAATGAGTCGAAAGAAAGCGATGGAAAGCGTAGTCGGCGGCGTGGCGGAGAGAGAAGAGTGCGAGGTAGATAAGGTGGAGCATAAAATGAACGAGGTTGGATTGCGCATCGTGACGCTCGGTACGCGTGGCGAAGCTGGCAGCGAGAAACCGACCAAGTTTTTGAAAGACGCGAACGGGATGATTTGGGCCGACGGGTACGCTGCGATTTGGACGTATACGAAAGAAAACGGTGATACGCAGTCGTTCAGATGTTTGGTGAATCACGATGAAAGTGTCGCAGACGAGGTCATCGAATCTAGCGTCGAAGAGCCGATGGAAGAGAAGGGGGAGGAGAAGGAAGAGGCTGCTTCCACTGCCGCGACTGAGGGTGATGGAGTCGTACCAGCGACGGGAACACCAGCAGAGGAGAAAAACGAAGGAGAAAAGAAGGATCAGCCGCCGTTGAGTGTTCCCACTGTCACGAGAAAGCTCGTCGCGCACGTTGGGAAAGCGAAGTTTATCATATCCGAAGGTCAAAACGTTCTCGCAGAGTCGGATTCTCCGACGAAGGCTTGGACGCAATTCGCGAAAGTTATCGACCCCGAAATCGCTGCGCACCTGGTGGATCCTTTCGCCACGAACGACTTCAAAGTTCGAGTCGCGTTCCAAGTCAAATTCGCGAAGGATATATACGACACGTTGTCGAGCGAAATGTTACCGTTCATGCAAGAACGATACGGTGTCGACGAATACAAAGCCATTTTGAATCGCGAGTATCTCAAACAGACTCGACAGCTCGTCTTTGATCTTGAAACGTCCGAGTATCGAAGGAAAATCATGAAAGAACGCGTCACGAACGCGATAAAATACGACGCGCGGTTCAAAGAAGATCCACGCAGTGCCGAAGAACGCGATTGCGATATTGTTTGCGCAAAGATAGCCGCAAAAATGGTTTCAAACATAGTGCAGGCTGGAAAGCGCGAAAAACTTGAGAAAGATATCGCCGACGACGAAAAGAAGTACGAGTGGGATGCCGACCGTCTCGCACCTAAAGACGCCGTGCGCATCGAGCGTGAAAGTAACAAAGAACGAGTAGCTTTATCCACGGCTATTCGCAAAATTGCGAGATCGAAGAAATTCGAACAAGAACGCGACCGTAAAGCAGAGCAAAAAGAGCACGAACGCAAGCAGCGCATGTTGGAGAAAGCCAGAGAGGAAGAAGAAAAGAGAAAGAAGAAACAAGAAGAGGAAGAGGAAAAGATCAGGTTGAGGGAGAAGTCGCAATGGCTCGGCGGATGCTTTCCGAAGCAAGAAGACGAAGAGGATGGAAAATCAATCGCTCCGGTGGAAACAAGAGTACAGTCGAAAGCGGATGAGTTCCTCGGCGAGGACGACAAGCACGCAGTCGGCTTTCTGTTGGAACTTTTCACCTTTGCCAGACGGTTTCGAAAAGTACTTTTTCCAGGTAAAGGCTCCGCGGATAAGTTTATGCCAAAATCGTTCAAGATGTTTGCAGACGCGTTGAAGGCAAAAGTGCCGAACGAAGGCACGAAGCGCTTAATTTTAGGCATGCTGAATCCGATTTTTCGTGACATCAGAGATTCGACGGACGACAACGGAGCGCACGCGTTGACAAAAATTGCGGGCCCGATAAACGAAGTCCTCAAGGAAGGTGGATCTACGAGTAAGAAAACCATCGAAGAAATCAAGGAAATGTTAAAAGAAAGTGACGCACCATTCACAAAGCAACTCGCGTCATTCGACGATCTTTTGAGCCGAACATTTGAAGCTCTTGCAGCGCAACATTCCGCAGCGGAATTTTATAGACGCGAAGCGTTTGGGTACATTGCGCCAGAAGCCGCGGATGCGTTTGTGAACGCTTTTTGCCGATGTCGAGCAGATCCGGAATCGTTCAGAAATCTCTCGTTAGATGTTCAAAACAAAGCTGGTATCGTGAACACCTATCACGGTTTGCGTGCGGCTCCGCATCAATACGCGTGCCGAGCCCCTCCGGCCATTGTGCTTCAATCTGAAGTCGAAGCCGAGAGAGGCGTCGAAGTCGAAACTTTTGTAGCCCTGACCGCAAAGAACGATACAGATGAAGAACATACGAAACAAAGAGTTATTGCGAGTGAATTATGCGAAATGGATAAGAATAGTGAGCGCGTATTTTTGATCCGAGACGCATTACGTGTCATCTCGTGGGATCCAATCGTTAAACCTGGATGCAAACGCGGCGATATAGCTTGCGCGAGAGGCGAGATTTTTTCGAAAGATATCGCCTCTTTTGACGCCAAATTAGAAAGTGGTGTATTTGCCGTCTCTGCTGTGATAAACACTCTAGCGACATCGACTGGTAATCCTTCCAAAGACGAGCCGAACGAAGACAAGGAGTGGTTGCGTTTAGTCAAGATTGAAGGCAAGAAGGTTGCCGAGGCGACGGCGAAGACGTTATCCGTTGATTCTGGAAAATGCAAGAAATTGGTTTCCTCAGCTATTGATAATGCTCTAGCGAATGCGGCGAAAGTTGGGCGCGACAAATTCGTCGCGGAGATTGCAATTGAGGGAGAAGAAAGAGATCGCATGGACGTCGAGGAAAAGAATACTGAATATGGGTCCGATGAAGAAGAAGAGGAGAAAGCGCCCAAGCGAGAACTCACTCGCGCAGTCTGGGAAGAAGGCTGTCAATCGTGCGGCATGGACATGCACGAAGGGGGTAAAGGTGAGGTTCTGCTGTGCGACGGATGTCCGCGCGAGTTTCATAAGAGCTGCCTCAACCCTCCGGTGGATGAAAACGAAAAGCTTCCGGATACGTGGTTTTGCCCGATTTGCGTGGCGAAGAAGAATGCGATTGAGACGTCGAAAACAAGTTGCGAAATGATAACGCCAACATCATTCATGAAAATCGCAGAGGGCTCACAACTCGGCGTCGCGGCAAGAAAAGGCACGATGTTTACGGCTGAGACGTTGAAGTCGAAGAAATTGTCGAAGGAGGCGAGGATAATCTTGTCGCAAAAACTTAAGCGACTAGCCGATCGCTTCGATGCGGACGGTTGGACTTCGTTAGCTCTCGAAGACAAAATCGACGCTTTGAAAGTTTTAGCGGATTTGCTCTTGGACACTACCGAAGCTCGGGATGAGATCGATAACAAAGCACCAGAAGAACTTAAGAAAAAGAATCAATTGCTAGACGAACATCGCAAAAGCTGGGCCGCATATCGCAAAGGCGAAAACGTTGGCGGTGGCAATTTTGCCCGCGTCAAAACGTTTTCCACCGACGAAGAAGAGAATAAAAAGATCACCGAGTACTTTGAAAAGACTGGTGAATATCCAGACTCTCGTTTAGCGTGGCAAAAGCGATTCAATCAGCTGGAAAAATCTAAAAGAGACAACGGCGTGATTCGATTAGAACCCATCGGCGGCGATCGAAACAACGCGGCGTTTTGGGTCCTAGAAGACGACGATCTCGGAAAGAAAGAAGACTCGAACGCTATTCTCATCGCCCAAGCCGCGGGTGCTGGTGGTGGTTGGGGATGCAACGACGATTACAACGAAGACGAGGAAGAGGAAGAGGAAGAGGACGGAGATGCCAAGCGAAGCTTAACGCCGACAACGGCAAAGATGCGAGGCTCGGATGCCCTTCGAGTCGCCGAAAAGGAATGGATGGTGCTCGACGCAGACTCTGTGAGAGAAACTGTCATTCCAAGTTTGAACAAACGCGGATATCGTGAGGGGAAGTTGTGGCAACAATTAGAAAAGCGCTTTGGCGCCAAGAAGGAAGATGAACGAAAGGAAGAAAAAGAGGAAGAAGGAGGAGAAGAAGAAGAAAAGGAAATCACGGCTTGGGATATTACCGAGGAGCACGAATTGATAGCCTCGAAGGTGGATAAGAAATCGCTGCTCAATTGCGCGAAAGAGTCGGCAAAGTCTCTTTTTCTCGAGATCTTCAACAATATCCCCGAGATGGCGTACGAGGCGTACGATGATCCGAGTCGAAACAACATCGTAGATACGCGAACAAACGCCATACGCGCTTTGGCCACGCAACCGGGATCATCAGAATACGACGCGATTCCGTTAGCAACTGCTACACTCGCGTTAGAATTAGCTCTTTCTTCTTCATGGTTACACGAATCCTGGGGCCGTTTCACGCGTTTCTCCCCGGTCCTTCGCGACGCGTCTTTCCCGTCCGTTTGGTTCCGGCTTAAAAATTTGAAGAAAGCGATCAAATGGAACATGGCCAAGCGCGGCGGTCGAGCCGGTGGCCGAGCATTCCGTCCGGAAGATTTCGCCGCGGTCAATGAACAGCGCGGTGCGAGAACGAAGAGTAAACCAAACTATAAGGAGAGTTCTAGTGACGATGACGACGCGTTCCGCATTAAGGAAGGATCGAAGCGAGTCGTGGGCGGGGAAGTCATACCTGCGAAGAAACGAAGAGTCTTTATCGAAGACACGGGCTTATAAAATAGACGCACGTGAGAGAGAGAGAGAGAGAGAGAGAGAGAGAGAGAAGAATAAAAGAGAGAAAGAAAACTAAAAGTCAATGATAGTGGTACGTTTTTAATTACGAGTTGTTCACATTAAAAAATTAAAACAAAGCGGAGCCTTTAAACAACTCGACCAAGAACAACGCCGTGCATCCGACCATCGCGGCTCTTCCATTCAATTCTTCTACGTCTGCTGTGAACACCGGTTGCACAAACTCTGGGATCGGCGACCCTTTGAACACAAAATTCCACGTTCTCGAATCTTTCATCGTCTTTGGATTACTCGTGTACCCTTCGTTGCTGGAAAACGCCGGCGCAAACGACGCCAACGACCACACGAACGCCGTGTGCATCACCTCGCCAAAGTTCTCTCCAAACTGTTGCGCGATGCCGTGCCCGGTGGTGATCTCCCCATACAAAGCCATCACAAATCCTAGCATAGCAACTCGCCCGTTCAAAACTTCCGGAGCCCATCCAGACGGTTTCGAAGGATCCGTGCTCAGCGCCAAAATATCTTGCGGCGATTGAATGTCCGCCGGCACCGAAAACGTCGGCGTCAACACCTTATCGATGACGTGCACCGTCACCCCTCCGCACGCCACGTCCGCTTTCGAGACGTTCGCCTCCTTCACTTCTTTCACCGTCAACACTTTCCCGCTGTTCAACGTCTCTAA
>Ga0181559_10004236_pt1 | contig 13915 bp, 7 predicted proteins | sample 011ome_21_FD_133752 | JGI IMG/M metagenome (GOLD analysis project Ga0181559, IMG submission 133752) | Coastal salt marsh microbial communities from the Groves Creek Marsh, Skidaway Island, Georgia - 011508AT metaG (megahit assembly) | ecosystem: Environmental > Aquatic > Marine > Intertidal zone...
CCGTCAGTCCGGAGAGATGGGCGATCTTTGCAAGTTGATTGAAGCTGCAGTTGAGAAGTGGCCGGAAGTAGAAAAGCGGTTTTCCCCAATACCTCCAAACGAACGACTACGTCGTTGGGTTTCGTTTATCCGCTGGCGACTCGAAAAAACTGAGGCATCGGTCGGTCGAATGATGGAGGCGAGTGCCGCAGCACTCGCTAGCAGAGAGACCGGTGCAGATCGAAAACGACTTTGTTTTGATGAAGAGCGTCTTAACCTTTGCGGTGCATATGCCGACTCTCAAGAGCTTCAACAGGACGTGCAAGTACTAGTGGATGCGGTGGGTGATCTACCCGGCGGAGATTTATACCGCGTTGAGTTGCTCGATTGGAAAACTCAAGTTGAGACATTCGGGTTGCATTTGGCGAGACTTGATGTTCGGCAAAATGCCAAGATCTACCGTGAGGTGTTCAGTGAAATTGCCAGTCGACTTGGTTTGAGTGATGATCCAGAAACGCTTTCCGAACAGCAGCGACAAGATCTTTTGATCAAGACGATGGATTTACCGCTACGAGTGTTTGGGCATGATTGTTCGGAGAATACCGAGGAGGCATTACGACTTTTTGAAGTGCTTCATGAAGTAACCGATCGATACTCATTGCGACCTCTCGGTGCACATGTCATCAGCATGACTTCATCGATTACGGATGTACTTACCGTCTTATGGCTTTGGCGCCAAACCTTTGACGGTTCATCATCTGAGTTGCAGGAGCGATGTTTGCCGATCGCGCCGCTCTTGGAGACGATTGAGGATCTGCGGCAAGGGCCCGAAATTCTTTCACAAATGTTGCAGACCAATGTTTATCGTGATTACCTTCGCCGTCAGGGAGATCAGCAAATGATCATGCTCGGTTACTCTGACAGTACGAAAGATGGAGGCTATCTGCCAGCATGTTGGTCGCTTTATCGTGCACAGCAAGAGTTAACAGAAGTGGCACGAAGTCACGGCGTGACGTTGACTTTTTTTCACGGGCGAGGCGGATCGCTGGGACGTGGTGGTGGACCTGCGGCTCGAAGCATTCTGTCTCTGCCCGCAGGGACTTTTCAAGGTCGTTTGCGTTTGACCGAGCAGGGTGAAGTTCTTGCAGATCGTTACGACGATCCTGAGATTGCGCATCGGCACTTGGAACAATTAGTTGGTTCTTCAATTTTGGCCGCTGGTGCACCCGGTGGTGAACCCTCCCCGAGTTGGCTCGAGAGGATGGACTGCATGGCAGACAAAGCATTGAAGCATTATCGACAACTCGTTGAGCTTGATGGGTTCGTTGAGTTCTTTCGAAACGCGACTCCGATTTCAGAAATCGAGCAATTGCCAATCGGTTCACGTCCGTCCCGTCGAAAACCCGGCGGCGGATTAGCTGACCTTCGTGCGATTCCCTGGGTCTTTTCTTGGACTCAATCGAGGTGCCTATTGCCAGCTTGGTTCGGTTTAGGAGCATCATTGGAACAGTGGAACGATGATGCCGAGATTTTTTCACACCTACGAGAGATGTATCAGCAGTGGCCTTTTTTTCGGGGGATGATCGACAATGCGGAACTCGCCTTGGCTAAATCGGATCTTGGCGTGTCGCAATCTTATGCCGCCCTTGCAAAAGATTTACCCAATGGGAATGTCATTGCGTCCATGATACAGGATGAGTACATGAGATCGGTCAATGCGGTTTGTAAAATCACGGGTCAGGATTCAATGCTTGATGGAACTCCGTGGCTCAAAGAGTCGATTCGCGTTCGTAATTATTTTGTCGATCCATTAAATCTGATACAGATCGAATTAATGCGTCGGCATCAGTTGTCGGCCAATGGAGATGGTGAAAACGTTACCGATACGGAGGTGGAAGAGAAGCGTCATTTGATGAGGCTTTCCATCAACGGTATCGCAGCGGGTATGCGTACCAGCGGCTAACGTCGATCAAGGTTGTCTCGTGCAATCGAAATTTGGTTAGAAGCATTGATGCATGAGTTCGCAGGCTGACCAGCAGGGATTGGTTGTTCTCAACTCTTTTTTTTTCCGTGTGAGGAAATGAAAAGCCCGATTCATTTCCTTGTATCCGCTTTTTCGTTATCGAAGCAAAGCCGACGCTGATCCTTTGAATCGTTGGCCCGCACGGATTCGAACGAACCGTCGAATTGCACCGGTGTTTTTTGCAACATCGGAAGCTTTGTGCGTAGGAACCTGATGCAGATTTTTTTCATATGATCTGCTAGACTGCGTCATAGGTTCGAGTGCGGGATTGCTGAGCGATGGCTCGTTGCGATTTCGTAATTTGAGCGGTCTCAATGGTAATTCGCTGATTGATCGAATCCCCCACCCTGGCGTCATTGCTCAGTTTTTTGGGCCCCACCACATGCGATTCCACCTCAACCCCGCTGATGTCATCTCGCGATCCGTCATGTGTTCACGATATCCAATCGTTTTCGCAGCAGTCGCGGGAATACTGATGTTGGGGACTCTTGTGGAAGCTGAGGAGTTTTCACTTTCCGATGCAAAGCGAATTGGCGCCGCCAACTCCCGTTTTTTCTCTGCGCCCAACGAGACTAGCGAGGCGGTAAGCGTTTCACTGGATGATCAGCTAAAACGACATGCCCAACGAATCGGAGAGTACGAATCGCTGATCCGTCCCATCTTGCAGAGTCACTGCGCGGAATGTCATGCCGAGGGTAACCGCGAAGGAAATTTTCGCTTTGACACGCTCAATCCAGATTTGGTGGATGGGGGCGACACCGATTGGTGGATCGAACTTTTTTCGGTGGTCACCAAAGGAGAGATGCCACCATCTGACGCGGAGCCTTTGAGCGACGAAGACAGGACCAAGCTGGTCAATTGGTTGTCTGCTGAATTACAGGTTGCATCATCGATCAAGCGACGGAGCCAGAATCATTCAGGTTTTCGTCGCCTCACAAAATACGAATACAACTACGCACTTCAGGATCTTCTTGGTGTCCCGTGGGACTTCGCGAAGGACTTGCCTCCCGAGGCGCAATCGGAAGATGGATTTGTGAATCGATCTGAATTATTGCGATTGAGTGTGACGCAGTTTGAAATGTATCACCGGATTGCGAGAGAAGCACTTGGTCGCGTGATCTTTACCGGTGATCAACCACCATCACTGCATTGGCTGATTACCGCTGATCAGTTGGCCGATCGTGAATGGGAAAAGCAGGCCGCCGATCTTCGCAAGTTAGCCGAAGAGTTAAAGGATCAGCCTGACGAGCTAAGTAAACGTCAAGCTAAGCTCGAAGAGTCTTTTTTGCAGCGGCCACGCGGAGCGCATTACGAGAATCTAGAAACCGGCCGTTTCGCCTCAACTCAATGGCAATACTACAACGCCAAGTACGCATTCACTCCGGCGTCTAGTCCTACGATACCACCTGAGATTCAAAAATCAGTCGCGATCCTTCCTAGTGGCAGTGGTCATCGATTAATCTTTGAGCTCGGCAACCAATTGCCCGATCACGGAACCATGCGAGTGACGGCGGAGGTCGCTGCAATCGGAGAGTCGAACGGCGCCTTCCCGAGCTTGCAACTGCTTTTCGGATGGCAAGCAAGTAACGAGGGACGCGCATTACTGCAAGTCAGTCAAGAAGATATTCCGGTGACCGGAACCGTTGATCAGCCTCAGATTGTTCAATGGGATGTTCCTCTTGGAGAAATTTATCCAAGAAACTCAGTTCGAAAGACATCTCCGATGGGGGTGACCCCGAGTCCCTCGGAATATATCCGCATCGTCAATACTTCAGCTTCTTCGACAACGGTTCAGGTGCGTTATGTAACGGTAGCGTCTCCCGTTTACGATAGCTGGCCGCCAGAGAGCCATCAGCAAATATTTCAAGTTGCAGACGGGCTGCCGGAAGCATTTGGTGATGACGAAGTAGCACGCGCCAGATCGGTGATCGAGGCGTTCATGGTGCGAGCTTGGCGGGGTGAAGTGACTCCGCAAGATGTCGACCACAAGCTTCTGGCATTCACCTCGGTTAGAGACCGATGCGATACATTTGAAGAAGCGATTCAAGAAGTCTTGGCGATTGTTCTTTCGTCACCTCGCTTCTTATATGTCTCTCAAAAGCCCTCCGCCGTTCCTGAGGGACAAACATCGGTTCCCGAGAGACCGGTCGTCGAAGCAATTGTTGGTACCAAAGAGGAACAGGTTGCAAGTTTACGTTCATTGAACGACGAGAGAGAGGAATCTGCCAATCGTTCTTTGTCGGATTTTGCCTTGGCGGAAAGGTTGTCACTCTTTTTATGGTGCAGTATTCCCGATCAAGAGCTGATCGATCTTGCGAGTTCAGAAAAACTTAGTGATCGGGAGGTATTGATTTCACAGGCGCAAAGAATGATTCGGGATCCGCGCAGTCGACGATTTGTCCAGCAGTTTGTGAGACAATGGTTGAATCTAGAGCTTCTTGAATTTCAGAACCTCAAAGCCAAGGTTCCAGGTTTCGATCCATTGTTGCAAGAGGCAATGATTGGTGAACCGGTTGAGTACATTGCAGAGTTAATTCGACAAGATGCCTCGGTGCTTAATCTGTTGGACGGAGATTTCGCAATGCTCAATGAACGCCTCGCGAGGCATTACGGCGTTGACGGCGTAAAAGGAAATCACTTTCGTCGCGTCACGATAGCTGATCATCAGAAACGGGGAGGCTTAATTACACAGGCTGGTTTCTTGGCGATGAACTCCGACTGGCCGGACTCACATCCGCTCAAAAGGTCGGTTTGGTTGCTGGAAAGAGTTCTCAATGATCCGCCTCCGCCACCTCCTCCTGCGGTTCCTCAAATCGACATCGCCGATCCTCGCATTGCTCAGATGACGCTGAAAGAGCGAATCGAGGACCATCGAAATCAGCCCGCTTGTGCATCATGTCACATTAAAATTGATCCGTGGGGTATCGCGTTCGAGAATTATGATGCGTTGGGACGCTGGCGTGATTCGATTGATGGAAAGCCCGTCGATTCGGATAGTGAATTGTTCAACGGTGAGATGCTTAGCGGGATCGATGGACTGAAGCGTTTTTTGCTGTTGAATCGACAAGACCAACTTGTTCAGTCCGTCGTTGAAAAGATGATCGCCTATTCAATTGGACGCTCTTTGAGTTTTTCTGATCAAAATGAGGTCGAAAAAGTGGTCAAGCAGGTGCGATTGAAGGACGATGGGTTTCGAGAATGTCTGATCGCTATCATTGCGAGTGATCTCTTTTTGCAGTGGTAAGACTTGAGTATGTGTTGTTGTTCGTTGGTCGTTGGTGATCAAGCTATCCGTCTTTGGTGAATGGGTCATGGTGAGTTCTGTATTCAAGCATTTGAATCGACGCAAGTTTCTTCGCGGCGCTGGCGTTGCATTGGCTCTGCCCCGTTTCTTGTCACTTGATGGTGAAGCGACGGCGGCTAGCGATTTCCAATCTCCAAAACGCATGGCTTGTTTTTATTTTCCAGATGGCGTACCAATGCCTCTGCCAGAGGATCCCGCCTATCAAGATTGGGCTTGGTTTCCTCATGGCGGTAACGGCGACTATCAGCTCACCAAATGTATGCAACCGCTGGAAAGTTTACGAAGTGAATTCACCGTGCTTTCCGGTTTTTCACATCCCAAATCGAGAAGTGTTCATGGTCATAACAATGCGGATCAATTTTTGACTGCTGCGTTGACCGGTGGAGGTGATCGCGAGTACACGAATACGATTTCGTTGGATCAAGTTTACGCCAACCATGTCGGTGACGAGACGCGATTTGCGTCCTTGGTCATGTCAACTGATGGCGGGACGGGAACGGCAAGAGGAACGCACACCATTTCGTTTGATCGACATGGTCGCCCGATTCCTGCTGAGCATCGGCCCAAGCAGGTGTTTGATCGTTTATTTGTGACCAGTGATGCGGAGTCGGCAAAGAGACTATTGCTTAATGAAAGCGCGCTGGACGAATTGCTTGAAGACGCAGTCAGGTTGCGCAGCACTCTTTCGACAGAGGATCGTCGATCTTTAGATGAATACCTTGATTCGGTACGGCAAGCAGAGGTAAAAGCAGAAAAAGCCAAAAAGTGGTTGGGGACACCCCTGCCAACGGTTGATGGTTCAGATCTAAATCTGGAACTCACAACTGACGAACCGCGTGAGTATCTGCGAACGATGTTTGAATTGATCTATCTTGCTTTTCGAACCGATTCGACGCGAGTTGCGACCTACCAGATTGGTAGAGAGAACGGAGTGGGGCGCAGCGATCATCTGGCGCGCGCGGTCGGTTTTAATCTCGCACATCAATTATCACACGAGACGAAAGAGCCAGGGGGTTGGGAACGGTTTGCGATTTACTGCGGTTTTTTAAACGAGGAGTATGCGAGGTTCTTGGAAAAGCTTCGTTCCACACCTGAGCCCATGGGTGAAGGATCGATGTTGGACAATACACTTAGCCTTTTTGGTTCCGCATCGAGTGCGTTTCACCTTTCAAGAAATTATCCATTGATCCTTGCTGGTGGAAAAAATTTCGGATTCAGACACGGTCAGTACATTAATCATGCTGGTTTGAATTTTCAGGGTGGCCCTTGGCTCGGGAGTCGTGAACCATGGCAAGATGAAGCCAAGGGGGAAGATCTTCCGCTCTCGAATCTTTACTTAACGATGCTGCGCCGTCTTGGCGTGGAAGTTGACGCATTCGCCGACAGCACCGGAGTCGTCGAACAAGTCTGATAGCAACATTCATCGCTGCGTTTTTTCGGGGTGTTCCTGTCTCTTCGAGTACCTATTTTAGATGTTGATTCGGTAAGTTGATTTATCGCCCCTTGTTTTGCTGTGAACGTGGTACTTGGTGTAGATTGTGGAGACACCCATTCGCCACCTTGTTTCTCGAAAACCATTTTATTTAGGTTCCAATGATGATTTTTAGATCCGTATTGATTCTTGGACCGCTTTGTCTTGGGTTGATGTTTTCTGGTGAGCGTTTTTCGAATGCCACGGAAATCACACACCGTTTTTTGGCATGTGGATCTCAAACCTACATCATGGAGGCCGATGGAACGAAAAGCTGGTCTTATCCATCAGCGACTCGAGATGGCTATGTTGCTGATGACGGATCGATTGTCTTGACCTTGAATCGTTCGGACAAATATCCCGGGGGAGCGGTAGTTCAAGTCGACGAGGATGGAACAGAGACTTTGATCTGGAAGGGAACGCAGAGCGAGGTCAACAGCGCTCAACCGCTTGAGGGTGGCGGTTTTTTGCTTACCGAGGCAGGCCCAAAGCCGCGGTTGATCGAGCTTGATTCAAACGGTCAGTTGAAGGTTGAGTTTGAGTTGACTTGTCAAAAAGAAAATCACCACATGCAGACTCGCATGGCAAGAAAACTTGCTGATGGGACGTATCTCGCACCCCACCTGCTTAATTTTGCCGTTCACCATTACGATGCAACGGGAAAACTTCTAGATAAGCTGGATACAACGGTTTCTGGAGATGACGAGCATCGAATCCACTCATGGCCTTTCACCGCAATTCGTCATCAAGGTGATCAAACCCTTGTTTGCTGCACCCATGGAAATCGCGTTGTTAATTTTGATGGTAATGGGAAAGTGGTTTGGACCCTAACAAACGAAGATCTTCCGGGTGAATGGTTGCAAGACCCGTGCGGAGCGCAGATTTTGCCCAATGGTAATTACGTCATCACAAGCTATGCGGCGGGTCGCAAAGATCCTAATGCTCCCAAGTTGATGGAAGTGACTCCTGACAAGAAAGTCGTTTGGACTTACCGTGATGGTCAAAACCTTGGGGTACACCACTTTCAGATTTTGTCGACCAACGGAAAGTCCCTAGATGGGCCGCCTTTGAAGTAGTGACGACCAAAATATTTGGCGTTGCGTAGTGAGATCCATCTAGCCTTTCACTTTGCAGACTGTCGTTCTGTATCGATTGTGGTTAAGTGTTGCCGGGTGCAAGAAATACTGATTGATGAGTTTCTTACCATCTTGCTACTGCTTGTCTTTCTCGGAAATACAGTACAGCTTGGAAGCAGTACGAATGAGATGTTTGCCACGAACCACCGCTGGGCAAGCGAGCGATAGTTCTTCGAGCGGGTTGCGAGCGAGCAGTTTATATTCAGGACCGATCTGAAAAACAAATGTTTCTCCGTCTTCACTCAGACAATACAGCTTATCGTTCACTGCCCAAGGTGATGCGGTAAATGATGCACCAGCAGGTAAACGCTGTTTGCCGAAAATCTCTTCACCATTTAACGCATCGTGGCAGGTCAAGAATCCTTGGTCATAAAGGGTGTATAGAAACTTGCCCACAACAATTTGAGTTGTGTTGTAGGGTGATGCTGTGGGTTGATACCACGCAATCCATGGAGAGGTTTCGATCGACTCTCCTTCGGTGAGATTTCCGTGACCTCCAGGTTTAATTGCGTAGGTTGGTCGATGGCTATCGCCCACATAACCCGAAGAAAGGTAGACCATGCCATTGGCCGCGAATGGCGAAGGAATCACCAGTGACGACATCTGGCCATCAAACTCCCATAATAGCGTTCCATCGAGCGAGTAGCTGCGATTGCGTCGAAGTCCGGGAACGACGAGCTCGGTGCGAAGTTCATTCTGCCATAGGAGCGGAGTGGCCCATGAGCGTTTTTCTTCTCGGGTTCTTTTCCAAAGTTCCGCGCCGGTCTTTCCATCAAAGGACGCTACCCAAGAGTCCTCAAGATTGTCATAGACTACGAACACTTGATCTTTGTGCAGAACTGGTGATGCGGCCGCGCCGTAATCAAAAAAAGTTTTCTTAGAATCGAAGCGGCGATTCCATCGTTTTTCTCCATCAAGTGAATAACACCATAAGCCAACGTCGCCAAACAGCACATAGAGTTGCTCACCGTCGGTGACCGGAGTTTCTGCGGCATAGGTGCTCTTGGGGTGACGTGGAATCACAGGGACACCGGTGTGAGCTTCATCACGCCAGAGTTCTTTTCCACTGTTTAGGTCGTAGCAAAGAACGATCCAGTGATGAATGCCTGGAGATGGATTACGAACGCCTTGTCCTAAATAAAGACCTTTCGCAGGCTTGCGATTTGGTTCATCACTTACCACCGTGCTGATGAAGACTTGATCACCCCACACCACCGGTGATGCCCATCCCCACCCTGGGATGTCTGCTACCCATTGGATGTTTTTCCCTCGATCCCATTCAATCGGAATGTTTTCGTGTTCCTTTCCAATTCCATTTCCACCGGTTCCACGGAACCTTGGCCAATTGTCATCCGCTTGTAGGTGAAGAGATGAAAACCCAAATGCAAGGATTAGTCCGATTTGCACCACGTAAAATTGGGTTTTACTGCACAGCATGTTGGCCTCGGGGATAGTTGATCGTATCGTTGAGTCGGGAGCCGAATCGAGCATTGTTTTTTTATTCGTGAGAATGATCCAACGCCCATCTTAAGGTTTTGATCGGATCACCGAGTGACAAGGAGTTCGAAGCCAATTCGATTGTCGGACAAAGAAGGCTGCGTAAAAAAATCAATGATTTTAGGAAAAGCTGGATTTGCAAAGTCGTTACTCTTAAGAAGATTGTTTGGGATATCGACGGCCATTAAGAATGACTCCGATCCAAGTATTCCGCACCAATAGGTGGTAACTCAAAAGTAGGATACAAGTGGTCGAGATGGTCACCAACGAAAACTTGAGGGCTGACGGAGCTACCCAGTCTTCGACTGCATCTTGAAGCAGCAGCACCAGAGGAAGATGTGCGAGGTAAAGCCAATACGATGAATCGGAAAGGTAGCGAGCCCAGTATCGCTCTTTGGAAAAACCGTAAGAGAAAATACCGATCATTCCAAATGTCATAAACCACGCGTAGGCAGATTGCAGGAGTGAAAAAATCATTCGCTGGTTTGGCGTGGAAGGTGAGATGAGCATCAGTCCACCAGCAAAAGTAATCAAACTCAGCATCATTAATGCAGAAACTTTGAAGATACTGGGACGATGTTGGGATGGACTATTGAAGTAAATGGAGCCGGCGAAGAAGAAAATTAGGTAATAAATAAAGATCGAAGCCGGCGGAAGTATTGCAACGGAGGTGTCAGGGCCAAACGCGTTCGGCATTCTTGCCATGAAGAATTGTGGGATCGCGGTGACAGGAATGAGCAGTGCATATCGCAAAGATGAGTGAATCCAACTAGGGGAATTACCGGTCCAGCCGATAGCCCGAGCCATTTCACACATAGCAATAAACAGGATGACAAACCAGCAAAGGAACCAAAGAAACCAAAGGTGATTAAACGCGGGGAAGTAGCGAAGGAATTGGAGGAATGGCCCCGGTGCATTGGCAGCTTGATCGGCTAGATCGGGTAGAACGATTGGCGGCTTACCCGTTCGTTCGCTGATGATCCTTGCGATCTGTTTCCGGCCAAGTTCGATGTCTTGCGCGTCAACTTGGATTTTTAGAAGTCCAGCAATCGTTTGCGTAATTCCCCAGTCAGCAAAAAGAAGTTCATGAGGCATCTGACCGTCATTGTTTGTTGCGTCTAGCTTTGCTCCAGCATTGATCAGTGCTTCAGCTGCCCTTGCTTTTCCAAAAAAACATGCTGCATGGAGAGGCGATGATCCATTTGACGGATCCACCAAGTTGACCTCTCCACCGCGATCAAGGTAGGTCTCTATGTCATCAAGGTTATCGCTGATGACAGCCACAAACAAATCAATCTCCAATCCCGATTTTTGAATTGACGAGTAATCCTCGCGTCTACTGAAACCCTCCGTTTCACCGTGTTCTTGGGTTTCGCTGAATGCATTGGGTTCATCTGGGGCACGATCGTTCGCCGTCGCGAACAACTCTGCAATTCCCTTGCGACCACTCTGCACTTTCTCTTGTTCAAGTTCGATTCCGGTTAAAGACCCAATCCATTTGGTGGTTTCCCAGTCCGAGGACAGAAGATCCATTGGGGTAAGACCGTCTTTGTTTTTTGCTTTTCGATCCGCCTTCGCATTGATCAACACCGCGGCCGTCTCGAGCTTGCCGTAAAAACAGGCAGCGTGCAGTAAAGAAGAACCGCTGCTGGGATCGATCTGATTTTTGTCACCTCCATTCTCTAGATAAACTTGGAGGGTGATCGCGTCATCCGAAAAAATGGAAGCCCATGGATTGATTTCATTGTCATCCTGAACCGTAGCATTTGCTAGATGCTCTGGATGATTTGACTTTTCCACCGGACCTTGATCGGCGAATGTTGTGGCGTTGGTAAGTTCAACACGTTGTTTGTCATTCTCTCTGACATAGCCTTGTGCGACCCACCAACAAGGCGTGACAGTGGCCATTGCAAGAAGGAGTGGGATAAAGATTCGCTTCACTCGATGTACGAAGAGAGCTTTTGAACCACGCTTTCTCCACAGCATCATGGTAAAAAAACCACTGATAAAAAAGAATAACTGCATTCTCCAGCCGTGAATGATGTGGTTCATGAGGCTGAAAGACGTTGACGAATGAATGTCTTCGACGCCCCAAATTGGCTTGATACCCGGAAGGAAAGACATTCCGGCATGCAGGACGATACCGAGAAGCATGGCAAATCCCCTAAGCGCATCGAGATCATGCCTCCGCTGATTGATCGACGTCGCGGTTGACTCTTCTGGGGATGTCATGAAAGATTTTTTCAGTTTTGATGATGGTGGTAAGGCTAACTGCCCCGGTGTGTCAAACTTATCCAGCCCACCCCACCATCCTGCCAAGGAAGATTCGCTTTTTTAAGCAATCCATGCCATCTCGACGCTCAAAGTATGACCGAATTTAATGAACTCTTGACGCTTTGCCTTAGCTGGACCACTTTCTTGGTTTAGCGGCGTCTATCAATTGGATTTTTCCGCCTTCACGTAGCGGATGCTATCGAGAAAGAAGGTTACCGGTTTTCCTTGGCCGGCAAGCGACCAGCCAAATCCTGTTTTAATCTGTCTCAGATCCAGGCCTCGCAGTGGTATTGAGTAACGCTTCCAATCCTTGGTGAGAACAATATCTTTTAATTCTCCCTTTGCGGTGTCGCGATAGGGTTGGTTACCGTCCAACACGCCAAATACAAAATTGACTTTTTCACCTCCATCTTCTCCTCTAGACCAAAATTCTAATTCTGTCGCGCCCGAAAGGTTGGCGCCTCCCGGTAGCTTACCGTCCCAGTCTTCAGCGGGCGATTGCCAAAGCACGCCACCCCATGCGTCACTGCTGCGGTATTCAACCTTTAGGCATTTTGATCCTTCGTGAGGTTGAACAAGCGAGTCGACTTGCATGGAAATCGCTTCTGCGTTCCCCATGTAGCCTGATGGAATAAACACACTTCCGGCATCAGTCTCTTCATAGACGGGGTAAGGCAATGAAACTGGCTGCATGGGTTTCGCGAGTTTAATCATGCCGCCAACTCGAAGCGGGACGTTGGCAACCGCCGCGCCACCTTGGTTATCCTTGGCGTAACAGAAAAGACGAAAGGTCTTTGGGTTGTCAGGTAAAGTGACCGACACGGTTTTACCTGATCCGACGACAGCCTTGGGGAATTCGGTCTCTCCCTGCTGAAGATCTCCCCCTGCACCGATGGTTACCGAGTCCGCTCTGAGAACCCAATTGTATTCAAGGATGTCATTTTCTGCGTCGGTTACGATTATCGATGCAGTAATGGTTTCACCCGACTTGATTCGATCGGATTGGCTCACTTGAATACCCGATATTTTCGGGCATCGATTAGGAAGTGGATTGCCGTTCCATGCCTCTGCGATTGCATCGGTTGCAGCAAGACGAGTTCCATCTGGCAGCCACATGCCAAACCACGTTGCAGTGGTTTCTTGTTTGTTGCCCCAAAGGAACGCGTAGGTTCCGAGACAATGAGCAGCGTTATTGATTGCGTTCGCGGTGTAACCGCGCGAATAGAAATCGCCTTTTTCAGTACTTGTTCTTTCAATTGGTGAACCCCAAGCAGTTTTCCCAACTTCCCACGGTCCAAGTGGTCCGTGTTCCGTCACGATGTAGGGTTTAGCAATTCCAGATTTCTTGTAGCGTTCGGGTACCGATTCCACTCCTCCGTATGCGTTCACGCCTACGATATCGATGTCTGGGCAAAAACGATCGATGTTTCGAAGCTTCACTTCATTGACGCCGAGTTCAGCGATCACCGTCATTGTGGGATGATTTGGATCAGTCGCCTTAATCTCTCGAGCAAGATGATTGATGGCGTACCAGACCGAGGGGTCGTTGCCTTCTCCTTCTGCTTCGTTGCCAACCCCCCAAAGAAGAAGAGCGGGGTGATCTTTGTATTTTCTGACGGCGGCCAGGGACTCATCGAGCTGCTTCGCAACGCTGTTAGCATTCTGGTAGCTAAATCCGTGTCGTTGATGGCCAAGCCAGATGCCAGCACAGACCATTAGGTTATGCTTTTGAGCTTCATCCAATATCTCTCCTAAATGGTCCACTCCCCACGTTCGAACGGAGTTTCCACCGAGCTTGCTTAATCGCTCGAAGTGTGTCTCGCCACCAACACCTTTTACAGGAAACGTTTGGCCGTTGACGTTAAGTTGATGAACGCCATTCTGAACGTGTAACTCAACGCGTGACTGGGAATAGGTTGCCATGAGGGGTGTCATTCCAAAAACGAGGGCCAGCAGGAATGGACATCGAGAAATAGAAATTTTTAAACGCATGTTGATCGTATTTGGTTGAGTTGGTGTGCGTTGGATGATTGGGATTAGTGTGTCTGAATGCTTGCCGTCTTAAGATCATGATTGAAGTGATGTTTCAAATTCAGCACATTCACATTCAATAGAAAGGATCTCTCTCGAGCGGGAGAATATTTTGTCACTGTTCGAACGACTAACGGTTAGCCCCTCGAAGGTTTCACTGGTGCCATCGGCGTAGGTGACTCGGTGGCGATCGAGTTTGC
>Ga0181559_10004237_pt1 | contig 13915 bp, 6 predicted proteins | sample 011ome_21_FD_133752 | JGI IMG/M metagenome (GOLD analysis project Ga0181559, IMG submission 133752) | Coastal salt marsh microbial communities from the Groves Creek Marsh, Skidaway Island, Georgia - 011508AT metaG (megahit assembly) | ecosystem: Environmental > Aquatic > Marine > Intertidal zone...
CGAAACCGGCGGTCGCGGCGGGCGCCGGCGTCGCGGCGACGGCGGCGGTCGCCGCCGTCGCCGCCGTCGTCGCGACGCGCGCGAGGCGTTCGCGCGCCGCGGGGGAGCGCGAGGCTCTGCTTCCCTGATCGCGCGGCGCACACGGCGCGCGTCATAACGACACCGGGTCCCGTCCGCTCTCGGGACACGCTCGCGAACCGAAGCGTTGATATACTACGCCAGTCGTTACCCGCCGCCGACCGCTTTCGAAGAAGAGGCGCGCGACGTCTCTCGCGCCTCTTTTCGAAATGCCTGTCGAAATGCCTGTCTGTTGTCATGTTCACGCAGATTTCGAAAAAAACGAAACCGTTTGGCACGCGAAAGTGACGACGACGAGGGGAAGATCTGATGAGAGGCGCGCACACCGCGCGGCGCGATGGACTTCAACCTCTCCCTGGACGACATCTCGAAGCAGTTCAAGGATGTCACGAAGCTGTTCACGAGTTCCGGGCCCGGCTTGCCCGTGGCGGACCTGGACATGGTCATAGAAGCCGACCGGATGTACGCGGAAGGTTCGTCGCGTTGGCCCCCCCTCGGAAACGCCTCGGGATGCGCGAAGCACCTCGTGCACCCCACGCCCCCCCCCGAGCGCCGCGCGCTGACCTGCCTCGCCCCCCGCCGGATCATGTTCACGCAGTCGCGTCCTCGCCCGCGTCCAGCGCGGAGGAGCACGCCGCGCACGACGCCGCTCGGTTCCGTCTCGCGTGGGCGCTCGCGCACTCGAGGCGCGCGGGCGACGGCGAGCGCGCGGTGGCGCTTCTGCGGGAGGGCGCGTACGACTGGGCGGACGCCGTGGCTGCGCGCGACCGCCGATACATCGCCGCGGTGGCGCACTACAACGATGGCGATTTCCTGGCCGCGCGCGCCGCCGCGGAGGAGGCGCTCAAATTCGACGCCGGCTGCCGCCAGGCGGAGACGCTGCGCGTCGCCGCCGAGGATGCCATCGCGCGCGACGGCATCATCGGCATCGGCGCCGTCGGCGTCGGCGCCGCCGTGCTCGGTGGACTGGTCACCGCGCTCGCGACGACCAGAAGAAGGTGACAAAAGAGAGGATGGAGTGAACGAACGAGAAGAGCTTTTGCGGCGAGACGCGGACGAACGACGTTGGAATCCGAAGACGTCTTCGGAAGACGGCGAGGCGCGCGCGGAGGCTGTGAGGGAACCGCGGCGATATGAAAGACGCGCGTTTTCGTTTTCGTTACGTACGTATTCCTTTCGCTTCAGCCGGAAGACGCCTCTGATAAAAAAGCAAGAGCAAGAAGTCGTTAAAAGCGCACCACCATTCCGCTTCTTCTCAGCCGCGCGTGTCCCACGTAGACTCGCGCTCACAACCCCGCGGCTTTCGCGAGTTTCCGCTTGTACGCGCGGATATCGTCCTTCCACACGGTCACGCCCCCGTTCTCGCACACCCAGATCTCCGAGGCGACCTGGTCGATGAGCCGGAAGTCGTGGGACACCAGCACCAGCCCTCCGTCGAACGCCTTGATCGCCGACGCGAGCGAGTCGATCGCGTCGATGTCCAGGTGGTTGGTGGGCTCGTCCAGCAGCAGCAGGTTGGGTTTCTCGACGCAGATCATCGCGAACACCAGCCGGCTCTTCTGCCCGTCGCTCAGCAACCCGATTCTGGTGGTCTGCAGCTTCCCAGAGATGCCGAACTTCCCGAGGAACCCGCGCCACTCGTCCACCGGGCGCTTCAGGCGCTCGTACTCGGACAGGAAGAAGTCCACCGGGTGCTGGCTCTGGTCTAAAACGTCCACCGAGTGCTGGTGGTACCGCCCGATCTTTAAACCGGCGTGCCGGCTGACGGACCCGCGGCTCGGCTCGACGTCGCCGGTCATCAGCTTGAGAAGCGTGGACTTGCCGGCGCCGTTCGGCCCCACCAGCGCGACGCGCGAGTCGCAGTCCACGCCGAACTCCAGGTTCTTCAACAAAAAGCCGTCGCGCTCCAGGTCCGCGCCCGGGTACGCGAACGCCACCTCCTTGAACGGCAACACCGGCGGGGGCAGCTTGCGGCACTCGGGAAAAGAAAACTGAAACGTCTTGTCCGCTTTCGGAGAGGGCGTCAACCCCGCGGCTTCCATCTTGTCCAGGATCTTCTGTTTCGAGTTGGCCTGCTTCATCTTGTCGGCGTAGGTGCCGCACGACGCGATGAACTCCCGGAGGTGCTTGATGTCCGCCTGCTCCTTGTCGTGCTTGCGCTGCTGGATCACGCCGTCCGCCTCAAGCGTCTTCTGGAACGTGTCGTAGTCGCCCGTGTAGTACGACAGCGTCTTGTTGGACAGGCGCACGATGTGCGTGCACACGCCGTTGAGGAAATCCTGCGAGTGAGAAACCACGAGCAGGCACTTGGCGTAGCGCGCCAGGTAGTGCTCCAGCCACACGCACGCGCTCAGATCCAGGTGGTTCGTGGGCTCGTCCAGCAGCAGAAGCGCGGGCGCGGCGAAGAGCGCGCGCGCCAGCGCCACGCGCATGCGCCACCCGCCGGACATGTCCTCGGTCGCGCGCGTCATCATCGCGCGGTCAAAACCGAGCCCGTGCAAAAGCTCGGCGGCGCGGCTCTCGAACGTCGCTGGATCCAACGCCTCCAGCTTTTCGTACACCGGCTGGAGCCTCTCGTCGCCGACGCCGCCCTCAGCCAAGATGGACGCCTCAAGGGCCTGCAGACGGTTCACCTCGCGCTCGATGTGGTCCACCACCGCCTGCAGCGCGGTGCGCTGCGAGGGCTCCGCCTCCTCGCGCAGGTGGTACACGTCCAAGTGCGCCGGGACCGGCACCTCGCGGCCGGCGAGCGCGGCGAGCAAGTTCGATTTCCCGCACCCGTTCGCCCCGAGCAAGCCGTAGCGCCGCCCGGCGTTGAGCTCGAGCGCGCAGTCCCGGACCAGCTCCTGGCCGTTGACCTGCATGGAGAACTGATCGATGCGCAGATCGATCGCGGTGGGTCGCGACGCCAACACGCCGGTCACCGTGCGGTCCACGTCGACGCCGCCCAGCGAGATCGCGCCGCCGCCTCGGCCGTTTTCGTCGTCGTCGTCGCCCTGTTTTTTTTTTAGTGAAAGGTCCGAAGCCTTCGCCGCCTCCTTCTCGTCCGCGCGCGCTTTCCTGCGCGCGGCGGCGCTCCGCTTGCCGGCGCCCGCGGCGCCACCCTCCTCCGAGGAGGTCACCTTCCCCTGATACACGCGCCAAGAGTCCGTGCACAGGTCGGCGACGAAGCCGGCGTTGTGCGACACCGTCAACACGCCCCCCTTGAACTCGCGCAGCGCCTCCGTCAGCGCCGCGAGGGTCTCGTTGTCCAGGTAGTTCGTGGGCTCGTCCAGCGCGATGACGTGCGGCTTGGTCCACATCGCCGCGGCCAGAACTAAGCGAGATTTCTGGCCGCCGGACATGCGCTTGATTTTTCCGTCAGCCAGCTCGCGCGAGATGCCGAAGTCGCTCAGGTGCGAGTACACCTCAGCGGACGTCAGCGGCCGGATGTCGAGCCCGCTCTGCGACGCCTTGAGCTTCTCGTCGTAGTGCCTGGTCATCTTCGCCACGTACGGCGCCTTGAGGAACTCCGCCGGCTCCCACCGCGTGACACCCGGCCGGTCGCCGGTCTTGCGCACCTCGTAGCACAGCGACCCGCCCTTCATGGCGCGGCCGAGGATCTCGCACACGTTGCCCTTCGCCTTCATCGCCGCTCGGTCGTCGTCGCCCAGCTCCATGGTGGCCATCGCCGCCAGCTCCTTGTCCCTGCCCAGGAAGAAACGGTTCTGGATGTACGCCTTGGGGGGCATCTCCAAGTTGCTCTCCAGGTGGTGCATGCTGTGCTGCGCGATGTACGAGACGCGCAGGTTGTGGTGCTTCCAGATCGAGCCCGCGCCCGGCTCGAGCTCGCCCACGATGTTCTTCAAGAGCGTCGTCTTCCCCGCGCCGTTCGCGCCGACAATCGCGACGCGGCTCGAGAGCGTCACCCGCGCGTTCACGCCGTCCAGCACGGGAACGGCGTGGGACCCCCCCGGGTACGCGAACCCGACGTCGTCCACGCGAAGCACAACCTGTTGTCTGTTCTTGATGCCGTCCAGGCCCCCGGGGTCGGGGAACGAGATGAGCGGCTTGGACCGCGCGGACTCGGCGGCGCCGCCGCCGAGGCCGGAGGACATCGCCGACGCGAAGCCGCCGCCGCCGCGCGCGGAGGCGCGCGTGCCGAGGTCCTCCAGGCTCACCCCCGCGCGCGCGGCGGAACGCATCTTGGACGAGCGCTCGCTCGAGGCGGACGCGTCGTGTCCGTGGCCGACGGCGGCGACGCCATCGGCGGCGGCGTGTTTTTCGATCGTTTCCACCAGGTCGCGCTTCATGCGCGGCAGCACCAGGTTGGGCTTCTCCGCGCGGAAGCCCGCGAACCCGCCCTCGTGCGCGGTCAGGCACTGGTCCTCGAAGTGCACGATGTCGGTGGCGACGTCCGCGAGGAAGTCGTAGTCGTGCGACACCACGAGCACGGTGGTGTTCCGCAGCGACTTGAGGTGGCTCGCCAGCCACTCCACGGCGCCGACGTCCAGGTGGTTCGTGGGCTCGTCCAGGAGCAGCAGGTCAGCCTTCTGGAGCATGGCGCGCGCGAGCGCCAGGCGCATGCGCCAGCCCCCCGACAGCTGCGCGACTGTTTTCCGCATCGAGTCCTCCGTGAACCCGACCGCCTCCAGGCACGGCGTCGCGTCGCTCGCGTCCGCGCCCACCTCGCGCGCGCGCGCCTCGACGAAACCGAGAACGGAGGTCTCCACCGCGGCGAGCACTTCGTGTTGCACGAAGACGCAGCGCAGGTCTTTGGGCCAGCCGTGTATGTCCCCCGCGGCGAGACGCGTCAGCAGGGTGGTCTTCCCCGCGCCGTTCTGGCCGACCACGCCGTACTTGCCTCCCCGCACGAGTCGAAGGTTCGTCGGCTTCAAAAGCACCTTCCCGGCGAACGCGAGGATGATCCCTCGCAGATCCAAACAGTGTTCGACGGCGTCGTCGTCGTTCCCAGCGGCGGTGGCCCCGTCCTCGCCGTCCTCGCCGCCCCCGCCGCCCGCGAAATGACGCACGGCGCTCTGGAAGAGAGCCGCGATCGCGTCGTCGTCGATGAACTCGCCCAGCATGGGGCCCGCGGCGTCCACGAGTTCCTCCACCATCTCCTCCGCCGACCTCCCGGGCTCGCCCTCGGCCAGGAGCTCGCTCGCCATGTCGGCGACGTACTCGCTCACCTCCTCATCCACGGACGTCGAGGCCAGCAGGGACTTGACGTGCGCCAGCACATCCGGGATGGGCATCTCGCCAGTCGTCGCCGGCGATGCCTACGACCACAAGGGGCGCGCGCGGCCTGCTGTGGGCGACAAGAGGTCGGAAAGGCTCTTTCCGTGTTCTTACGGGTGCCTAAAAAAAAATTCTGTCGGCGGTCGAGCAGTTCGACGTCGAGACTCGCGATTCTGATAATGTGCGCGGGCTTGGATTCGTTTCGCGGCGGGGCCGCGGCGTCGGAGAATATTTATCACGATCTCAACAGACTGCGCGCCCATACGAAAACCCGAAAACTGTCAACTTGAAGATCTTAGGTGCAACTGTTTTTGATGGCCCCCGCGAGACACAGCGTTGTGCACGGCGGCGTTCGGAGCGCGTCTTCTCGCGAGAGCCCGGGGCGCAGTCGCGCGCTGCCCTCTGCGCCTCCACCATGGCGTTCCTGCGGCGCGTGTTTAGCCCCCAGGCGTCGGATGGGGAGCTCCCGCCCTCGAACTCGTTGAGCGGCGATTTGCCCGGTTTACCGTCCTTCTCCGCCGACGATGACGCGGGTCTCCCCTCGATCGACGATGACGCGGGTCTCCCCTCGATCGACGATGACGCGGGTCTCCCCTCGATCCCCGCGGGCGTGGACTTGCAGGCGTCCGCCGTGGGCATCACCGTCGACACCGACGACGCCGACATCAGCCGCTCGGACAGCGGCGTGTTCGGGACCCCGGGCAAGCCCTTCAAGCAGCGGAGCTCGGGCGTGTTCGGCAAGAAGAAGAAGAAGCGACCCGAGCTGATGACGCCGAGGAAGAGCAACATCAGAGCCTCGGTGTACGAGCCTCCGAACTTGGAGCTCGCGCTCGAACGCATGCGCCGCAAGCAGCCGCACGACTTGAAGAGCGAGGATGAGATAGGCGAGGACGGGCGTCGTACGAAGCGTCTTCCCGCGAGCATCCCCCTGGACGACATGATGCAGCGCTTCAGCGACGGCATCGTCTTTTGGTTCATCGTGCTGCGCGACTACCTCATCGCGTTCCTGCTGCTCACCGTGCTCTCCGGCGGTTTGTTCCACCTCGCGAACGTGGCGAACGACGAGAACGGCACCGGGTGGGACAGCCTGAGCGGCCTCGCGCGCGCGACGTACGGCGCGGCGCTGTTCTGGGGCTCCAACAAGTCCAAAGCCGGGGAAGTGACTGACGCGGACCGCGACGCGACGCTGGCGGTTGTCGCGCTCGACGCCGCGCAGATGCTCGTGCTGTGCGCGCTGACGGTGTACCACTTCTACTACAAGGCGCGCGTCAACGACGAGGTGGACGTGAACACCATCACCATCGACGACTACGCCGTGGAGGTTCGGGGACTGCCGGAGAACGCCACCGAGGCGAGCGTCAAGGCGCACTTCGAAAAGCACTGCGGCGCCGTGCACGAGGTGTGCCTCGGCCGCGACGTGACGCGAGTGATCAAGCTGCGGAAACGCGCGATGGCGCTCGAAGCCAACGCGGACTTGCTGGAGTACATGCTGCGCCGAGCGCAACGGCTGCTGGGACAAGAGATCGAGAACGAGCCGAACGGCCCGGAGAAGTGGAAGCGGCTGTGGCACCTCGCCTACGACAAAACCAAGAAGGACTTGGTGAAGCGCGGCGTTTTACCCGGGCTCGCGATTGACTTCTACGCGCTCGTGCTGGAGGTGGCGAAGGACTCGAGCTTGCCCATGAGCGACCGCACGGAGAGCGCCGCGCGAGCCGCGAAGCGGTCGATGAAGAAGGGCACCGTCGGCGCCGCCGGGTCGAGCAACCCGGATGACTACAACCCGGATTTGATCAAGGAGAAAATCGAGGCGCTCAACGCTCGGCGCGAGGAAAACGCCGACGCCGTCGCGGCGTGCGCGCAGCAGGGTTTCCCGGTGGTGTGCGCGTGGGTGACGTTCGTGGAGGAGCAGACGTGCGTGGACTGCATCACGCGCGTGGCGGAATCCAAGGAGGCGCTCAAGGCGCTGAGCTTCGACTTGTTGCCGAAGGGCGCGCGCCCGAAGGATGCGCGCGCGAAGATGATTGCGCGCGGCGAGGCGGACATCCGCCTCTACCGCGAGGCGCCGCTGATGCCGCCGCAGAAGCTGCGCATCCGCACGGCGAAGCCCCCCTCCGACGTGCTGTGGGAGAACCTGCACTTCCGCGAGAAGACCATGTGGAAGCGCAAGCTGCGGTCCGCGGCGATCATGACCTTCGTCCTGCTCGTGTCGCTGGCGGTGATCGGCGCGGCGATGGCAGCGAACAACTCGTTGAACCCGTACGCGACTTGCGACGACGTCGGCGCCGGCGGCGAGAAGTTGGACTGCGCGGCGATATGGGATCTGGAGAGCACGTCCGCCGCGGCACCGGGCGCGCGGGCGGACATCGTGCCGTTCATCGCGCGGGACACGGACGTGTTCGCGTGCAAGGCGCACATCGAGTTTGGCGTGTGGGTCGCCGACATGTCGGCGGCGAACGGGTTCTTCGTCGACGACGCCAACGCCGGCGCGGCGGCGGCGTTCCGCGCGTCCGTGGCGGCGAACGAGGCGTGGTCGGGGGGCATCTTTCCCGACTCCAACGCGGACGAGTGCGCCGCGCACGTGTGCCACCACTGCTACTGCAAAAAGAAGGGTTTCGCCGCGTACAACGACGATGCCGACGGGCTGGGCTCGTTTTGCAAGGAGTACTGGGACGACCAGATTCTGGGGGTGGTGTACCTGGGCATCGCCGTGGCGGTGTCGACGGTGATGAACCTCATCCTGAAGGAGCTGTGTAACCAGCTGGCGTACTGGGAACACCCGCAGAGCCTCACCAAGAAGGAGCTGGCGATCGCGTCGTACATGATCATAGCGCTGGTGGTGAACATGGCGTTTTTGCCGCTGTTCATGGCGGCGCAGATCGACGCGCTCGCCGGGATCCCGTTCCTGTTCAAGGGCGGCCACCCGGACATGACCGGGTATTGGTACTCGGACTTCTCCAACAAGTTCGCGCAGATCGTGATTCTGAACGCGGGATCGTTCCCGTTCACGCTACTCACGCCAGTGGTGATCTGGCGCCTGAACCGCTGGTACTTCACGGACAAGGTCAAGTCGCAGCGCGAGCTGAACGAGCTCACCACGCCGCCGCCGTTTCTGCTCTCGGAGCGGTACGGCCAGTTCATCGCGCAGGTTGTGTACTCGTTGATTTTCTCCGCGGCGATTCCGATCGTGCACGTCGCGATGGTGGTGTTCATCGCCATGTCCATCGTGATCGACCGCGTGATGCTGGTGCGCTACTGCGCGAACCCGCCGCGCTACAGCGCGAAGCTCGCCGCGCTGCTCATCCACTCCATGCCCGTCGCCGTGGCGCTGCACTTCGCCGTCGCCGTCTGGGCCTTCGGCGCGCGCGACGCGCCCTCGTACGTCCTGCCCGGCGGCGCGAGCGAGGCGTGGGTGGACGGCGTGAGGCAGGTGGACGCGCAGTACGACATTGGCGCGCGCATCGCGCGCGTCAACGGGATGATTCCCTTCATCGGGTTCGTCGCCGTCTCGTCGCTCTTCGTCATCGCCGAGGTGACGCTCTTCATCCGCAAGAAGCTCGCGGCGAGGTCGATGGACCTCGAGGGATGCCCCCCCCTGCCCGAGGTGATCGCGCAGGGGCGCCTGACCGGCATGTCCTCGTACAAGATCACCGCCAACCCGGATTACAAGCACCTCTTCGACGCGGACGGGACGGACGAAGTGAGCGAGGCGCTGAGGTAACCGAGACGAAATCTTTAATAGCTATAATAACTAGCCACAAGATCACCCCGCTCCCGCCTCGCTTCCCACCCTCGGCCCGACGTACGACCCCCGGTTCACCTCGAAGCTTTCCGGGCACTCCGTCTCCAGCAGCCACGTCTCGTTTTCGCCGCACGGCTCGCCGCGCGGGCCGAGCGGCGTCTCGGCGAAGTAGTGGCAGTCGCGCCCGTTGTCGACGGCGTACGGCGGCGCGAGGACGTCGAGCAGCGCCGCGTCCGTGAGCGCGTGGAACGTGTGCACGTTCGCGTCGCTCGGGTACAGCGAAAGCGGGGGAATGGGCGGCTGTATCTCCCGGTCCGCGACCAGCCGCGCCAGTCGCGGGACGCGCGTCGAGACGTCGGCGCGCGCGTCCTCGTCCTCGGTCTTCACCCAGTCGTACGAGCGCACCCGCACGCGCCCGTAGAGCAGCTTCGAGACCACGGTCATGCCCGGGTGGTCGTGCAGGGGGATCGTGCCGTTCTCCGGGAAGCAAAACACGCCCATCGTGAACGCCGCGCACTCGTGCAGCTTGAGGTACTCCAGCGGCGGGTACTGCGGCGCTCGAGGTCCGGTTCCTGGTCGGCCGAACAGCCGGAGGGCGAGGTGGTTCGCGGCGCGCGTCGGCGGGACGATGCCGAGGTCCGCGGGCGTGACACGGTCCATAAGCGGCGCGATGGCGTTCACGTCGTCCACGGTCGCGGGCGTGCCTTTGGGCAACGCGCCGAGCACCTCCTGACACCGGTCGAACAGCCGCTGCACCGAGGCGCCGTCTCCATCCCCAGATCCCGGACCTCGCGCGAACGCCATCGCGTGCACCCGTCGTGACTCTCGCGCGCACACCGCGGTCGTCGTACTCGCGAGACTTGCCGCAGACACCAGACCCTTGAGACCCTTGAGCATCCCAGGGGCCCCCGCCCAACCCGGCGACTCGGCGCGTCCGGGCTGTGTCGGAGCACCCCAGAAAGCCGAGAATGTTCCGCTCCCACGCGCGAAACGCGAGTCGGGCATTTTTTTCGATCACAGATCGCGGTTCGTAACGCTCGAGGGAGAGTTTCGCGTCGCGCGGGCGCTTCACGACGAAATCTACGCGCACACACACACACCACTCTCTATCGTCTCACGACACGTCCCATCTCACGAACGAACGCGACGGTACGAACCGCGGTGAGAAAGGTCTCCGTTCGCTTCCTTTTTTCCGAAGTCCCCCCGCTTCCTTTTTCCCCAAGTCACGCGTCGTCGCTTCGGTTGACCAGTTTCAGGCTTTCCTGCGTGACGCGCGCGTACGCGTTGAGGGCGCCGACGATGCGCTCGTCCTCGCCGACGCGCTCGCGTTTCTCTTCGTTCAGCGCGTTTTTGATCGCGGCGAGGTCCGCCAGAACCAGGCTTTCGAAGGCGTCCGCCTCGGCGGTGTCTTTCGCCTTGATCGCGTCCAAGTCGCTCTGAACGGCGCCGACGCGTTCCTCGCGCGCCGCGCGTTCGTCGTCCACTTTTTCGGAGATGCGAAGCACGTCCTCCCCGACGCGCTTAAGCGTCAGCGCTTCGCGCTCCAGCCGCGCGACGCGCTCGTCGTCGATGCCACTCTGGCACTCCTCCACGCGCTCCGCGACGTGCTCCGCTAACCGCTCGACGTCTTCCCGCCTCTGTTTCCGCTCCTCGCGCAGACCCTCGCGCAACTCCGCCACCGTCTTCGTGAGGACATCCAAACCGCGCGCGAGCTCGCCGGAAACCTCGCGCAGGCGCGCCTCGACGCGCGCTTCGCTCTGCGCCATGTCCGCGGCGAGCTTTTCGCGGAGCGCGCGTTCGGATTCCCTGCGCCTACGCGCCTCCGCCTCGACGTCGAGCTCGATGCGCTGCACCTGCTCGAAGAGCTGGTTGCGCCGCCCGAGCTCAGCCTCGCTGCGGCGCGCCTTCTCCGACTCCAGGTCGCTGTAGAACTGGGAAAACTTGGCGGACACGTCCGCCAGGCGCCGCGAGGCGGCGTCGTCCGCGGACGGAACCGCGGGCGTCGAGGCTGCGTTCGTCGCGGGGGAAGCCGCCGCGAGACTCTCGAGCGCGACGAGGCTCGGCACATCGCTCCGCGTGTCCGGTTGCGTCGCTGCGTCGACGGAGGGGAGGGGATGACGTGTGCGCGCGTGGGGTCGCGGTCAGTCGCGCGCTCCAAGACGTTCGTGATTTCGGGCGTTTCGTCATCGAGAGTGCCGAGTCGCTCGCGGAGATGGGGGGGCGCGGGACGTCTGACGGGCTGGAAGAGGCGCGCGCGTACGTACGTGTCTCCTCCATCGCCATCGCCACGCGTGCGGCGCCCGGAGGTGGGGCTCGACGCGACCGCGCGCGGTGATGATGTGTCGTCGCGACCGCGGCTGCGCGACACTCGCCCGCCGCGCATCACCAACGGAAAAACCTCGGAGGCGTCGAGCCGTCGAAATTTCGTCCAGTTTTCGCGATCCGACGTTCCGATGCGCTCGACGCGTGATGACGGAGCTGCGTCGGTGACCCTCCCAGCGCCACTTCGCTGCTGAGCAAGTCCCCCGCGGCATGCTGAGGCACGGCGCGCGTCGCGTGGTGGCGGCGGCGGCGACGCACGGCGCCCCGTCCGCCGCGGCGCGCGCACCGCACCTGTGGTTCCCGCCCCCCGTAGACGGCTGGCGCGCGAACACGTGGACCCACGGGGGCTCGGCGGTGTCCTCCGCGGCCGCGGGTCTCGCCGCGCGCGGCGCTCGCGCGCGTGCGTTCGCCTCGAGAGCCCCCTCGTCCCCGGTGCAGCCTCCGTCTTCCGCGAAGGCTGCCGCGACGCGAAATGCGTCGGCGGCAGCGGCGCGCGCGGCGCGCATCGCGTCCGGCAACGCGCGCGCTCGAGGCGACGCCAGCGCGGGCGGCATCTACTTGCTGGCGCTCGCCGTGGGCATGGTGGGCGCGACGTACGCGTCCGTGCCTCTGTACCGCATGTTCTGCCAGGCCACGGGTTTCGGGGGCACGACGCGCAGAAAGACCATCGAGGATAAGCTCAGAGATGCCGCGTCTTTGCCTCCGGGAACCAAAGCCGCCGCGCTCGCGCGCTCGGTGACCATCTCGTTCAACGCCGACGTCGCCGAGGGCATGCCGTGGCGATTCGCGCCGACGCAGAAAAACGTCGTCGTCCGCCCCGGCGAGACGACCCTCGCGTTCTTCACCGCGAAGAACCGATCGAAGGACCCGGTCGTGGGCGTCGCGACGTACAACGTGCAGCCGAACAAGGCGGGGAGCTACTTCAACAAGGTGCAGTGTTTTTGTTTCGAGGAACAGCGCCTGCGCGGGGGCGAAGAGGTGGACATGCCGGTGTTTTTCTACCTCGACCCCGAGTTCGCGAGCGATCCGGCGATGGCGGATGTGAACGACGTCATCCTGTCCTACACCTTCTTCCGCTCGGACGGGTTCGACGAGACGGACGAGGCGGTCGCGCAGAGCGGCGTCAGGACGCACGGGCCGGGGGTCGTGCCGCAGGGGGTCAAGCCGCACGCCGCGATGAAGTAGTCCTTTTATGTAGTAGTACGTAGACACGCTTGACGCTTTGACGCTTTGACGCTTTCGCGAACGCGTCTCTTCTCGCGACGACGATGGACGATCCGGTGGTCGGGTCGGCGGATCGTCGACAGTTCGGTGTGCCCACTTGCTTTCGATTTGAACGCGTGAGGCACACTCGCGAGGTCGCGCGGCCGGTGCGCGGGTCGGCATGCCCCCCACGAAGCGGCGCGCCTCCGTCGCGGCGGCGATGGCCGAGGCGGCGGCGATGGACGGGTACGACGAGTACGAAGACCTCCGTCCGTCTAAGCACGCGGGCGTCAAGAGGCTGAGCGACGAGATCACGTGCGAGATCTGCGAGGGCGTCCTGCGGGACCCGGCGACGTTGCCCTGCTGCCACACGTTCTGCCTGGCGTGCGTGGAGGACAAGCTGCAGGGCCACGGCGTGTACGAGAGCAAATGCCCGCGGTGCGGTATGCCCCTGCACTTCAAGGACCTGCGCGTGAACCAGTCCTACAACGGCGTCATCGAGCAGATCGAGTCGGCGCGCGCGAGGTTCTCGGTGGAGCGCGAGAACCGCGAGGAACGGGACTCGCCGGGACCCACCCGGCCCGGACTCGTTCCCGCGCGAACCCCGGAGAGCGGAACGCGCGAGCCGCCCGTTCCGAGCACGGCGAGGTGCCGCGAGATTGCCCGCGACGTGCGCCACATCGACGCCGCGTTGGCGTTCCTCGCGGCGCGTCTCGAGACGGCGACCGGCGACGACGCCGCCGACGCCGCCGACGCCGCCGCGCCGGGCGCGCCGCGAGACGCGTCCGAATCAGAAAAAGGCGTCGCGGAGCCTCCCTCCGAGACGCTTCCCAGCCCGACGCCCATCTACGTCAGCTACCGCGACACGCAAAACACCGACCCGAACGCGACGGGTCCCGAGAGCGCGCGGAAGCCTCGCGGAAGCCTAAGCCTCGCGACGCCGCGCGATGTGAGAACCGCGAAATCGCCGACGCGAAATCGCGCCGCCACCTCGGACTCGACCGCCGCGCGGGACGCCGCGGGAACCTCGCCGCGCGTTTGCGAAACGTCGCGGGTGCGGTCGCTGACGGCGCCGCAGGCGCGGCGTCTGTACGCGGCGGCGCACGGGAAGCCTCCGCCGAAGCGCCTGGCGCACGCGCTCAAGAAGCTGCACGCCGAGCTGGAGAAGCTGGACGCCGGCCTGGTGGAGCAGCTCATCGAAATCGTGCTGCGCGACGAGAGAGACGCGGCGTTTCCGGCGGAGGCGGATTCCTCTCCGCGCGAACCGCGCGGAGAGGCATCGAGTGAAGGACGGAACGACGGGAGACGCGTCTCGGAACCGGCGCCGCGACTGGAACCGGAACCGGAATTGGC
>Ga0181559_10004240_pt1 | contig 13907 bp, 8 predicted proteins | sample 011ome_21_FD_133752 | JGI IMG/M metagenome (GOLD analysis project Ga0181559, IMG submission 133752) | Coastal salt marsh microbial communities from the Groves Creek Marsh, Skidaway Island, Georgia - 011508AT metaG (megahit assembly) | ecosystem: Environmental > Aquatic > Marine > Intertidal zone...
TCGAGGAAGGATGCTTATCATTTCCAAAGATTTACGCGGAAGTTGAGGTGCGTGCGATGGTGGTTTCGTCTTTTCTCTTTTCTTACATGTAACATTTCCTTTCTTTCTTTTCTCGTTCTTGCGTGTGAGTATGGAAAACGGCCGATGAGCGATCAAAACATAAATATACGCTAATCCGAGTTTCTTTTAATCGAGAAGCTGTGCGGAGAAGTTTGATTCAACACGCGAGGCTTTTTCTTTCCATTCTTTAGTATGCGTCTGTTCATTTATGTGTATTTCGTCACAACTCACCGCGTTCGTCATTTTTTCTTATTGTACTTTACTACAGAGACCGATGGGCGTTAAGATAGAAGCGCAGGATGTCGAAGGGAAAAAGTTCAAAATGACTCTGGAAGGTTTCGAAGCTCGCGTCTTTCAGCACGAGTACGACCATTTAGACGGCGTTTTGTTTCATGATCGAATGTCGAGCTCGGTGGTGGGCAAAATTCGAAGCGATTTGGATAAGTTGATTGAAGATTTTAGCGACGGGGAAAAAGCAATTTAATGAAAATGTAGATAAACGGATTCTTAATGATCGTGTATGTTTGTGTTTCTTGTTTAAAATGATTTTTTCAATGTTGCAGTTTGTAAAGGTCTTCCCTCGTGATCATGCCTTTGATGTTGTTCTTGGAATCGACGACGCACAAGTGTCGCAATCCCAAATGACGAAATATCTCCCAAACTCTCTCGACGCTCTTTTGCTCTGTCACGCTGATGGGCGCTAACATCATGAAATCGCTCAAAATCACGTTCGACTTTTTCTCATTGTCAGTTAAGCCGATGGATTCGATATATTTAACGCCTAGCGCAGAACGCTCGGTGAACAATTTCCTTTGATGAAATGTTCGCATGGCAATTTCGAGGTTCTCAAAAGCTTCGCGCTGCTGCGATGATCGGAATCTTAGCTCCGATGGAAGGTCGCTCGAAGTAGAGACATCAAGAAGGAACGACTTTGACGAATTCGAGCGCAGAGATGACGACGATATCGCGCTTTCTTGATTATTTTCACCTTCTTGTTCGTAAAAGATTATGTTTTCAATAAAGGCGCGACGCGAAAGTAAAGTCAACAACTGCGATCTGAGGATGAGGCCAATTAGACGCTTCTCGCCATACCCGACATTTTTCACGATTGGAAAGCCGTTGTGAGTCGTCGTTTTCAAAATTTCTTCGATATTACTGACTCTCTCGATCTCTTGAAACACAACGGCTGGTGCAGCGCATATGTCTCCCGCCGTTAATGTTGCTTCGGTTTCAGATACACACGCCTCTTTCGGTGGCAGTGCGCGCAGATATGGAATATTTCTTCTCTTCAGCTGACTTTCATAGAACGACGATGCGATGAAAGAAGCAAACTTATTCGCCACGAAGACGCAAAGAAGCAACGGAAGTAAGAAATTTAATTGGCTCGTTCCCTCTAAGATAATGACCACGAGCGATATCGAACCTCGAAAGACTCCAGCCAAAGCGGCAGTGGCGCCAACGAGCGCGTAAGCGCCACCAGAGAGATTCCTTTTCAAAAGTATTTCTCCTACTTTGCAAAAAATATTGCCGAGCATCGCGCCCCACGTAAGAGTCGGCAAAAACAATCCAGCTGGTAAGGCGCACTCTGCTGAGAAGACGATAGCGACGAGCTGAAAAAGGAATGAATAAATCAAAATCCATATTGACGTAGCGTCTTTCGCTCTTCCCGAAAGTAAGTACTTTAAGTTGTTATCCCGTGATCCGAGTAGAAGACTCGCCAAATCATTATACGAGCTTCCTTCTTTTTCAATGTTGCAACTCAGCGCGACTCCGATGGACGTAGGAAATGTTTTTCGAGTATCCGTGGTGTTATATTGAATACATCGACCGAGAAATATCGATAAGAGTAGTTGCGTTACGCAGATCATGAATGCAACTAACGTCGCTTCACCAACGCGCCCAATCTTAGAATTGGGACGACAACGCGCAGTTTTAGAAACTGCCACGATGATCATTGCGCCAAGTATTCCCGAGAAGATTGCGAGAAGAAGGAAAGCTCCGAGCTCAAAAAGCTCCCAGTGTTTCTCCTCCTCTGTGAAATCGAGCTGAAGGAGTCCAAATGGTTTTCCGATAGAACCGTTCAAAGCCGATAGCACAAAAACGGCTAATGTTGAACAAAGGAGCGCTTTTCTCGTCGTTTCGTGAGACCAGAAGGAGCTCGCTTCTTCAGAGGAAAAAAGAACTCCGCCTATTGGAGAACCAAATGCGCTCGCAAGTCCTGCTGCGGAGCCGGCAGACACGATGTCTCTGAAGTCTGAGTCGCCTAGCGCTCGCCACTGTCGTCTGCCTGAACCAAATCTTGCAAAAGCTGCACCGATGATTGCTCCGATATGCACGAGCGGGCCTTCTGGTCCAACTGCTAACCCACTCGATACGGAAAATATTGTTCCTATTATCTTGACAATCCCACTTTTCAAAGATATGGCTTTGGGAGAAGAGACGCCATTAAGCTCCGCAACAACGTACGAAACACCCGCTCCAGCTGCTGTTGGTTCGATCAACGTTAAAGAAGCGCTCGTTAAAGCGAACAAAGCGCTCGCAAGACAAAAGAAAACGGCGCGAACAACGAAAGGAAAATTCAATTTCGTGAGTACCGTATCGACGCGCCATGTGTACAACATGTCGATCAATCTCATCATCGCAAATGCCACAGATCCGACGATGACGCCGATGAAAGTCGAATTCGACCATCTCTCTAAAAGCAGCACATTAGAAGAGGTTGTCTTAAATTTTAGTCGACTCCACATGGAATCAACCTTCGCGTAATCTAAACTCTCCCACGTTTCTCTTCTTCTTTGTCGTCGTCGCTGTTCCTCTTCTTGCTCTTCTTGTTCTTCTACTTCTCTTCGCTGATCATCGACGTGCGTTGGGCCGAGAAAGAGCGACTGCTTTCGAGGAATCAGTCGACGATATTGCCCTTTGATGAGCGGCGAGGAAATCAGTGACGCCGTTGTTTCTCTCTCCTCTCCTTCTTCTTCTTCTTCTTCTTCTTCTTCTTCTTGGAGTATCGCTCCTGCTTTTCTCTCCTTCCTGTCTTTTGCTTCTTCTTCTTCTCCTTCTCCTCGGAGAAGCAGACGCTCTAAATCACTCTCAAAACTCACCGCGCGACGGGCACTATGACCACCAGGTGGTGACGCGGCCATCTCCGCTCTATCAGTAGTTGTTTGAATGTTTTTTATAAAGGAAGAAGAGTCGGCTTGCGCGAAAGAGTGAATATTTTTTTGCAGAGAGAAAGATACAAATAAACACCCCCACACGCTAGAAGACACACACACACAGCGGTTACTTTAGAAACGTCGTTTACAAAAAATGCGAGTAGCGAACGTGCTAATTTCATTACAAACAGAATGTGTTATCATCTAAAGAGAGAGAAAGTGAAAGATAGAGAGTTGTGAGACAGATTGGACGTCTGTCGCTTTCGCGCGTTAACTGTCTCTCTTTAACTCACACTTGCAAGATCTCTCGCTCACACTTCTTCTTCTCAAACACCGTTCTTTTATATACACACACGCGCGTATCGTCGCCCTAGTTACAAAATTAGTTCGATTTCGTCATGCTCGAGTTCAACCCTGGCATAATTTCCGGTCTCATTCCCGAAACCGTGCGACGGAGGAAATGGTTTCTAAACTTTTCACCCTCTTTAACGTCTTGCGCGGTTTCCGGAATCGCCGTCGCTCTCTTCGCTTTGCTCGCGGTAAAGCCCGGAGAAGTGGTCAACTGTCTGGTGCAGAAAAAGGTGCACAAACCGACGGCAGAACCTAACGCGGCGAAGATTGGGTAGACCTGTTTTATCGCGCATCACGCGGAAAGAGAGAGAAGGAGAGAGAGAGAGAGAGAAATCAGTCACCATCGGAAGAGAGAGAGATAAAAGAGAGAGAGGGCAAACACACAAACGTTCTTAAAAAAATTGGAAGAAGAAAATTTGGCGAAAGATATGAGTAACCCGTCATTACTCGGTGCTGTTCGGCGGACGTACCTCTGGTCTGAGCCATCGTTGCGACCAAGAGACGGATGCTGCCATCTTTACTCTCTCGTTTTTCTAAAAGTCAAGTGTCAAAAGTCTGGAGTTTGCGCGCAAAAAATTGAACCGAATATAATAAATGTTTTTCTCTCCGATCTCTCACCTTCTTCTTTTTTTGGCTTTTGTCCCGCTCTTGTGCGCTTGGGCGGAAAAAAAAATTCGTAAGAAAGAAGAGAAAGCTTTGTTGCGTGTATTATATTCTAGTTATTTATAAAAAACATGTTTCTCCGACGATCGGCGCGCCGCATCGCCACGTCGTGCTCATCTTCTTCTGGATATCCCTCTCATTATCCTTTCTCATCTTCCTTGCTCTCTTCTTTTAGCGCGAGCACGTCGTCGACATCGTCAGTAGCAGCGTCAAGAAAATCATCATTTTCAACTTCTTCGTCGTCGCAAAATCCACCACCGAAAGTCTTCGTGAATAAAGACACCAAAGTCGTTTGTCAAGGCTTTACGGGGAAAAATGGAACGTTTCACTCGGAACAGGCTATTAAATACGGAACAAAATTAGTTGGAGGCGTGACGCCAAAGAAAGGTGGGACCATGCACTTGAATTTGCCGGTGTTTAACACGGTGAGAGAGGCGAAGGAGCAAACAGGCGCGAACGCGACGAGCATATATGTCCCACCACCGTTTGCCGCGAGTGCGATTTTGGAAGCCTTAGAGGCTGAGTTGGACTTGATTGTGTGCATTACGGAAGGTGTGCCTCAACACGATATGATCCGAGTAAAAGATGCGTTGATGTCGCAGAGTAAATCGCGATTGATCGGTCCAAATTGTCCTGGGATCATCAAACCGGGAGAGTGTAAGATTGGTATCATGCCGGGATATATTCACAAGCCGGGGAAAATCGGCATCGTCTCGCGCTCCGGGACGCTTACATACGAAGCGGTATTTCAAACCACAGAGTATGGATTAGGTCAATCAACTGTCGTTGGAATTGGCGGTGACCCTTTTAATGGGACAAACTTCGTGGACTGCTTGGAGCGATTCGTTGAAGATGATGAAACGGAAGGGATCATCATGATTGGAGAAATCGGCGGTACGGCGGAGGAAGAAGCTGCAGAGTTTATCAAAGCTTCGGGAACGAAGAAACCTGTGGTTGGATTTATCGCCGGTTTGACTGCTCCTCCGGGTCGACGCATGGGCCACGCGGGCGCAATTACTCAGGGTAAGGCTGGGACGGCGATTGGGAAGATTGAAGCTTTGGAGCAGGCTTCCGTTAATGTGGTCCGGAGTCCGGCGAAAATGGGCGAGGCGATGCATAGAATGATGGTCGAACTGGGTAAGGCCTGAGAGAATAAAGACAAACGTGGGTGTATTTAATTACTACTAACGCATGACGAGAGCGAGAGAGAGAAAGTAAAGAATATTGTAAGTTTAACGTGAGCATTTTATTACAGCGCAAAGAAACTTCTTTACGTTCTCGTTGTCGTTCATATTTTGTTCAACATCCGCATCGAAATCACTGACCAATCTAACGCCAGTCGTTCGAGTACGGATCCGGAGCTATAAAATTCCAAATCGAACCGTGAGACGAACCTTGGCGCGCTAAACTCATCGAACTACCACGTCTACCCATCCCTCTACTACCACGCGCGCTCTGCCTCTCCAACTCATCCTCTAACTGCATTCGCATCGACCTCTCATCTTCGAGCTCAACTCGGAGTTGTTCTTCTACTCGTTTCGCTCTTTGCAGCTGTCTCCTCAACGCCGCGAGTTCCTCGTTCATGACTGAATTACTACTGTTTTCTCTCGTTTGCATTTGACTCGAATCATTTTGTTGATTGAAGCGCTGCATGGAAGCTGCGTGTTGCATGTTGCTATTTGAATTGTTATTAGTATTGTTGTTGTTCGACGCGTTCCGTGAAGGCGCCATCGGCGGTTTACCGGCGCCCAACAAGTGGTCTTTTGATCCGCTTCGTTCAATCAGAAACTGTGGATGTCTCGAAATGCTGCAGTCTCCGCGGTCTCGCACGCCATCGTACCCTCCAAACGATACTAAAGCCGCAATTTCAGGAATAGCTATGCACGTGCCGCTCTCGGAAGCCACCGCCGAAGCCGGTGCCGCTCTACACGTCTCCGCCCACGCCGGCTCTGCTGAAAGAGGATCTCTCAGAGTTAAAGCCACAGTATCTACGCACCCCCCTTCGCTATTACCACCACCAACAACGTACCACGTATCGCCCAAACGCGCAGACGCCGCACCAGATCGAGGTTGCGGCATAAATCCACCCTCAGGATTGGCCTTTCGCCATCGGCAGGCTTTCACATCTAGTGCGTACACTTCCGAATTTACGCATCCCGACGAAGTGCTTCCGCCAAAGACATAAACAAAATGCGCGCCCGCGCTATTTATGTACGCCGTCGCGCAGTGACCTCGTCGAGGCGACGGATAAGTCCATCCTTTGCATCGAAGTTCAGTCCACGTCCGCGAGCTAACGTGATATAACCAACAATCTCCCAAACACTGACCGCTCGGCGTTTCGCCTCCAAAAATGACTATGTTTTCGCCGCATCGCGATGCCGTGTGTCCGCCTCTCGCGCACGGACCTTTTCCATTCGTGGTTATTTTCGTCCATTTTCCTAAGTTTGAATTTTGGCTTTGCGAAATGCCCGTTTGAAACGAGTTGGATAAGTCTAATATCCACATTTCAAACTCTGCGGGTTTTACAGTTCCATTTTTCCTGGCAGCTTTCGACGATACATCTTTCGTGAAGCCCCCACAAACGAGTAACTCAGTTTGACTCTCTCCTCGTTCATCTGTAGCGCACACGGCGTGACCGTGCCGAGGCGTAAAGCTCGCACCCGGCTGCACGCAAATACACTCAACCTGCTCCCATTGCAAGGTTTTGCAGTCTAAAGCTATGACGTCGGAACGTACCGTTCCTGCGGTATTGCCACCGATAACAATCATCTTATTTCCAACCGCACAGGCCGCGTGGCCGTGTCTCGCGTGAGATCTCGACGACCGCGGTGTTAGCGCCGAGCCTAAAGTCGAAGTTCCTAAAGACGTCCAATTCCCATCCTCTCGAGCGGTTGCTATGCTCTCGTGCGCCTCTTTCGTTTGCAAATACCACGGACAAGTATCCCCATCGCTTCCTGCTACTACTAAACCTCCACCTCCACCATACATTTGCAACTGTTGCTTATTCTCTTGCATACTGTTCAAACCGCTACTCCCTCCGTTGCTACTTCTTCCACCGTCGCGCTGTTGCTGCTGATGAAACACCTGAGAAGTCGACGCGGAGAGCATCGCGTTTTCATTATTGTTGTGCATATCCCTATTATCGTTCGTGTTCATATTGTTCATGTTGTTATTTGTTCCAGTGTATCCGTTTCTACCACCCATAACGCGTCCCGGCATCGGAGGAGATAAGGGCGGCGTTATATCCGCGCCATTTCCTCCCATTCCAACTCCCCCTCCTCCGCGTTGGCTCGACATCGACGCTGGACTCAACAAACTCCGATCGGCACCCCAACCCATTTCCATCGTCCATCTTCTCGCGTTTTCTATAGCAACTTGCGTATCTTCGGGATCTCCGTCGTTTGTGGAAAGTTGCCACCAGTTTTCATTCTCTTCCTCCATCGTGTGCACATACAGCGTCATCGCCTCCTTCGCGTCCATTTCCCCTAAACTGGACCACGCGTTCCATTTTGCCAGCTCTAAACTCGACCACCCCCACGGTTTCGGTTCGTAATTCGGACCAACCATCACTTGTTGATACAAAGCATACAACAATAATCTGGTCTCATCGGAGACTTGACGCGAGGATGGTGGCGGATCGGTCGCAAAAGCGATAGCCGCGTAGAAGCGCTCTGGGAACGGCAACGGGCACTGCATCGAGTCATCCGAGTTCCCCATAGCGTTATTTCCGTTGAGCTGAGAGGAAGACATTATTATTGATTGATTCTTCTTCTCTGTTTACTCTTCCTATTCTAATCTTCTCCCTCTCTCTGATCGAAAGACAACTTCACCCACACAAGAACCGAGAGAGTAAAAATTCCTCTTTTCTCACGTCTCTCTCTCACGTCTCTCTCTCGCGTCTCTCTTCTCCCTCTCTCTCTCTCTCTCTTTTTCTCTCTCTTTCCTCTCCTTCTCCTTATAACTCTCTCTCTCTCTCTCGCACACACACACCGCAGACGTAACGAGCACTAAGAAGGGGATAGAGGGAGCCTTGAGAGCGCGCTCAAGCACCACTATTTTCTAATATGGCGTCGTGAAAAGAAATCCAAAAAAAACAATCAATCTTTTTTTTTGTTTCTTCAGCTCATCCACTCACTCGTCGGTGCTTCTTCCCTTCCCAAAAAAGCGGCCCCCCACACACTGACAAAGCAAGCAAGCAAAAGCGAGCGAATAGCAATTAGCAAAAAAGAGCACGTCTGCTTGGGGCAACAACACTCGCACTCACTTCAAAACACGACTCGGGTTCTGCTTTCTCTTTTCAATACACATATACATACCAAAAGAAGAAGATGTCGGGAAGAACGACGATGAGACATTTGATGGCATCCACGCGCTCAGTAGCGGTCGCTTCTTCCTCTTGTTCTGTTTTCAGAGGCGCTCAACGCACCGTTTTCAGCGCGTCGTCTGTGTTTTCCCCGTCAACTTCTTCGCACTTTTTTTCGGCGCAAGAGGATGCGCGAAATGCGACGAGGTTGCGCGCCGGTAATAGGAACGGAAATAAAGAGGGGGAGGTGTACTACAACAGCGCGGTCAGAACAAGATTAAAGTCGACGACTTCGACGCGTGGCTTCGCGGCGAAGTCTTCCGGCGAAGAAGAAGAAGAAAAAGAAGAAGAAGAAGAAGAAGAAACGACAACAACTTCAACTTTGAAAAGAGAAGAACGAGAAGAAGAAACGACGACAGATTTTGCAAAAATAGATGGCGATTCGGTTGGGAAATACGTCAAAGTGAACAAATCAGAACTTCCATTAGATCAGTGTAAAGCAATCGAGAGAGAATTTGCGTTTACCGGTACGAACTGTTTGCTGTATAGAAAGTGCGATGAAGCGCTAAGAGAAGTGGTAGCTCGTCACGAGCGAGTGCACTTGAGAGGATACCGAGGAAGTGGTAAATCCGTATCTCTCGCGATACTCGTACTGCGCGAACGCGCTTTAGGTTCTTTAGTCGTTTATTTGCCTCGCACGTCGTACATGGTGACGAGAACTTCCTACCATAAACACGGAGAAGGGGAGGATCTTTGGGATACGCCAGACGCCGCTAGAGTGTTTCTCCACGCTGTCGCGGCTAAACCAAACGAAGCGCTCTTGGGAAAAATGAAAGCGAGCGATGGTAAACAAACTTTACTCGAAGTAGTAAAATCTGGGTTAGAGAAGGCCGATCAGTACGTCACGCAGAATGCAATAGACGTCGTTGATGAGCTAGTGAAGCAAAAAGACTTCCGAGTTATTTTCGCTTTTGACGAACACAACGCGTTGTACGGACCTTCGGATATGCACGAGGTGAAAGGCCCGCGATCGAGAAAAAATATACACAGCGACAGGTTGCGCTTAGCGTTGAAGTTGCGTTCGTGCTTTCCAACGGCGAATGGTGGCAGATATGTAGCGTGCGACAGCACCACGGATGTTGGAAGTTCGAATCCAGTTTTCAAGAGCGAGGATGAAAACGTTTTCGATTTTGAGATTCCAAAGTTCAGCGTAGCTGAAACGTACGCTGTATTGAAACACTACGAGGAAGTTGGTAAATGCTCTCGAGGGATAAACAAGGAAGTTGCGCGCGAGTTTAAAGCTCTCACAAATGGGAAGGTGAAAGAAATACAAGAGTATCTCATGTTTCAAAGCATTTAATTGTATAAATATTTGACAAAAATTTTAAACGTACGGTACTACTATAAAACATTTAGGACTTTTTACCATTGCTCGCCTACCGAAAGTATACCTTTCTTTCGGCCACGTCCTCCGGAGGCTGGTCTCGCGAACCTCCCCGGGCTAAAGTGTTCGAGATTACAACTTGATTTGCCATCCATGATCAATTCGGAAACGATCTGACCAGTGATCGGCGCCCACAAAATTCCCCAACAGTTGTGCGCGCTCGCCACGATGGCGTTTTCGACATTTGGCAATTTCCCGAGAAGAGGCAACGCGTCTGGAGCGCACGGGCGCATACACGCTTGCGTTAAAATTGGAGGCGACGAACCAACGGATGGGGACATTGATTTGAACGAATCCCAAGCCGCTTGCACACGGCTGGGATCTGCCTCGATGAGATCCGCAGATTCGCAATCGCCCCCTGGCGCTAATCTTTCCTCGTCCACATAATCGCTTCCACCAATCCCGCATAAATACACCGATCCGTCGACTCTAGGATACACTTCCAAGTGCGTTTGAAAGCGCGGGTCTTCAGCGCAAAACAGTGCCGCGGGATTGCTTTTAACTGCCTCTGAAGCTTCAAAAACTATTGAAGTTGATTTAATACCAGTCATAGGAAAGTCAGCATTCGGAAACCAGCCCGACGCTCTCGTCGTCCATGGACCCATAGCAACGACGACGACGTCGCATTCGAGAGTTGACGATTTTGAGTCGTCGCTTTTACCCTTCACGTGCACACCGTTCACAACGCTCTGCGCTTCGTCTTCAAAAGAAATACCCGTACACTCCGTGCTGTATAAAGTTTTCAATCCACTTTTCGTCGCGTATTCATGCAACTTACTCGAAAGCTCTGCCGGCGTCACTTGCGCAGTGTTCTCGTCCAAAACAGAATTTTGCGCGATATCACCGTCTAACCATTCTACCAACGGGTCCGCTAAACCGCTCGCTCCTGCTTGAACCGATAAAGTTCGTATTTTGCGAAATGACTTCACGTCCAATTTTTCAGCCAACTGTTCGTGCAGTTGAAAGCTCTTCGTGTGCAACTCTCTCGTTCTTTGGTCTCCCCAGCCTCCGGCGAGAAAACCTCCGGCTTTGGAAGACGCCGCCGGAGCAACTTTATCGCATCGTTCTATCAACGTAACGTTAGTGCATCCTCTCTCGCAGCATAAAAAGTAAGCCGAAGCTAAGCCTTGCAGACCAGCGCCGAGAATCACTATCTTTTTGTCTTTCTGTGTTTCTTCCGATGACGCTTCACAATGCGCCCCTGCTTTCTTCGTGTGCTTGTTCCTACAAGCGCGCATTTTCTTTGAGAGAAGAGTACAATCAGCGGAATAGTACGATGTCGTCGCAAAAGTGCTCGTTGCAGCTCTCATTGCTTCTCGTTGCCGCGCACGTGCGTGAGTTTTTGATGAGATTTTTTCACACACGGCACACATCCTTATTTCAAACAGGAAAATGAAAAATTTGACTGTGAGCAGGTGAGACGTGTGGGACGTGATATCTCTGCTTCAAAAAAAAATGACTGGAGATAGGGGAAGAGGACATCCCTCATCGCACGACGAAGAGGAAGATGAGACGACGACCACCGTCGCCGCTCTCCCGCGCGATGTTCTCGTGGTGCGTTTTTTCTTTCTTCGCTCAAAAAGTGAATCGTCCCATTTCTTTCTTCTCTTTTTGCAACATAAGAGACGTATAAATCGCGCATCTCTCGCATGTGATTCTCTCTCGCTCGCACGTTTGCGCAAAAAAAAAAAGTTTGACTCTGCGTTCATATTAAAAAACGCGGTCGACAACGAAACTCTCGCTTTTGCATGCGCGCTTTGATGCATTCTCGACACCGACACCTTTTTTTCTATTTTCTGTCCCTTTCCTATGAAATCCGCAAAACAGAAACGAATGTGCGAGAAGATCGCACAGCTTACGAAAGTAGTCTCCAATTTACACTCCGAAACCGAAGACGCTAGAGAGAGAGAAAAAGAAATGGAAGAAGAACATTCAAACGCTATCGAACTTTGTCGAGCAGATGCGGCGAGGAAGATTTTAGAGACACATTCGAAATGGCGCGGAGAGATAAAGGAAAAAGAACGATTCGAAAGAATTGCAAAAGAGTTGGAAGAGAAGACGTGTAAAATGCAAAGTGTCATGGATGAATCGTTGCGCGAGATCATACGAGACGCAGAAGCGAAATCAGACGCTTTGAACGAAAAAGTTGAAGAACTCGAAACTTTGTTTAAACATAGCGAACAAAATGAACGGGAGCGGAAGCAAACGACGGAACAAAACTTGAGTGAGACGAAAGAAAAGTTAGTAAAAGAGATGGAACTTCGTCAATCATTGGAGGAAGAGAAAAGCAGAATTGAAAGAGAACTGCAATCCTGGAAGATTAAGGCTGACAAGCTCGAAGAACTCATCGAGGCGCGTCGCGTAGAACTTGCAATTAAAGTCGAAGAATTGAAATCGTATGAGAAAAAATACGAAGAAATGGCAGAGGAGTACAAAATTCTGGAGACTAAAGAAAAAGAAAGCCTGCGAATGCTCGTCGAAGAGCATGAAAGTCAAACCGCTCTGAACGCCGAAGAGTTTAAGCGCGGGTGTGAAAGTTTAGAGAGGAATTTTCAAAAGGAAAGCTTGATGTACCGAGAAGAATGTAAAAGAGAAGTTGATTCAGTTCGCGAAGCCTTAGAAACGCGTATACGTCGTCAAGTAGACGCGTGTGACGTTTTATCTCGAGAGGTTGAAGCTCTGAAGGAAACCGTTCAAAAAGAACGGTTTCTGAGCGAAGACCTTCAGTCAAAACTTCAAAACGAAATAAATGCGAGTGTAAAGTTACGCGATATAAACGAAGATCTTGTAAAACAACTCGATATTGTTCGTGCCTCACGCGAAGATTGTATGAAAACGAGTGCGGAGCAGTCAAGTATTATTGAAACTCTCGAACGACAGCTCGAAACGGCATTGAGCAATAAAAGAGGAGTCGATGAAAAACTACGTGAACAGATAGATGCGATGCACGCTACACGTATTGCGCTAGAAAAGCAAGAAAAGCGTGCGCGTGACTTAGAAATTGTGAACGCAGACTTTGAACGAAGACACGTTCAGACGCTCGAAAACTCAAAGGCTATTTCGGAACAACACAAGAAGGAGCTTCTTGAACTCAACTCAAAACTCTGCGGAGAGCACGAATCAGAAATTGAGATTTTAAAAAAGCAACACAAGTGCGCAATCGAGGATGCGTTAGCAACTCAAGATAAACATTTTCAAGCACAACAAAGAGATTTTGAGCGAAAGTGTGCATTCGTTAACGAAGAAATGAAAGAGAAAGTGCGTCAGGCAAACGAGGAAAATAAAACGCTCACGCGACGGCTCCAAGAGCACGAGGCTCAAGCTTCGAATTTTGAATACACGATGCAAGAGCTTGAGAAATCACGCGTCGCCGAATCTACTAGGCGTGATGCCGAACGAAGGGCAATGTCTCTGGAAGCTGAAGATTCTCGGACGCGAGAAACGTGTTTGAGGGAAGAAATTCTAAGCTTACGTAAAGAAAATGAAAGAGCGAATGAAGCGGTGCAGAATGCGAAGGAAGAAATGACAACTCGACTTCGCGAAGTTCGAGACATGTTCACCGAAGAAAAAAGAGCTCTGTGTAATTCTTTTGAGCGATCTCACAAGAACGCTCTCATGGATGCAGAAAAAGTCCTCGATTCGGAAAAGAGAAAAGCGGATCTTGCATTTGAAAACAAGGCGCGTGCAATGAATGAAGATTTCACAAGAAGACTATCGCGAGAAATAAACGAAGCAATTGAAACGGCGAAAACTATCCATGATGCAGAAATGCAAGATACTATTGATGCATATAAGAGAAAGTTGTTGGATGTGAACGTGGAAAAGGAGAGAGATATTCGTGAAATTGTATCTGAGAGAGAGGAAACTATCGCGCAGTTGAATAGCTCCCACGAAGAAACAGTTCGCACCTTACGGAAAGAGATTGAAGAAA
>Ga0181559_10004241_pt1 | contig 13903 bp, 13 predicted proteins | sample 011ome_21_FD_133752 | JGI IMG/M metagenome (GOLD analysis project Ga0181559, IMG submission 133752) | Coastal salt marsh microbial communities from the Groves Creek Marsh, Skidaway Island, Georgia - 011508AT metaG (megahit assembly) | ecosystem: Environmental > Aquatic > Marine > Intertidal...
AGAAGAAGAGAGCGAGGAGGAGGAGGAGGAGGAAGACGCGATCGATTCGCCCGTGCCGGCGGTGCTGCCGCCCGCGCGCGCGGACGACCCGTCGGAGAAACTCTCGCGCCTCTACGCGCGCGTGGAGAAGCTCTTCGTTCGCGTCGTCGATCGAAGCAAGACGTTCACGGAGCGCGAGGCGTCGTTCGCGCGCGTGCGACGCATGGTTTCCCTCGCGAGACTCAAGCTCACGAACGCGGACATGGACTTGATCCTTCTCCCGTGGAAGCAACGGCGCGGGCGCGCCGGGAGCGGGTTTAACCACTTTTTGGATCTCGTGATGACGCTCGCGGGCAAGGCGTTTCCGAACGCGGTCGACGGCGCGGACGCCGTGGGGTCGGTCCTCGAAGAGCTCGCCCGAGTCAGCCTGTGACGGAACGGAAGCGCGCGACTGTCGTCGCGTGTTGTAGCTAATGACGTGCTTTACTTTAAAGTACTGTACTCTAGTAGTGTTTTACGATAGACTAATAATGAAGTAGCACCCATCTCTCTCTCGTCGCGTCGCGTCGCGTCGCGTCTCGTCTCGTCGCGTCTCGTCTCGTCTCATCGACGTTTTTGGGTTTTGCACGCCTTCTCTTCTTTTTCCTTCGCTCGCCTCTCCCCCACGTCCGCGAAAAACGCGGCGAGGTCGCACCCCTCCTCCGGGTGCGCCTCGAACCACTCGTGCTTCAGCAGCTCCGACGCGGAGACGCGCTCTTTCGGCGACTTCTTCAGACACGACGCGATGGCGTCGCGGAACGCGTCGGAAAAATCGTGCCCTCCCCCGCGCGGCAGCGTCGGCGGCGGCTCCTCGACGATGTGATCAAGCAGATCCCAGAACCCCATCGGCTGCCGCGGCTTATGAGCCGCGTCCGCGCCGTCCCCTTCCCCGCCGCTCGCGCCCGAAGGCGCCTCTTCGTCCGCCGGCGGCGGGTAGGGAAACCGCCCGAGCGCGCACTCCACGATGGACAACGCGAACGACCACACGTCGGAATCGAACCCGTACGTCCCTCCGCTTATTCGCTCCGGGGACATGTACGTCACGGTCCCGACCCACGAGTTACACTTCGTGACCGAGTTGGCGAGCTGCCCGGAGACGCCGAAATCGCTGATCTTCACCTCCCCGGCGTCGTTCACGAGCACGTTAGACGGCTTCACGTCGCGGTGGATGACGCGCATGTCGCCGTGAAGGTAGGCCAGCCCGCGAAGCACGCACCGCGATACGGACGCGAGCTCCCTCTCCGGGATCTTCCCCAAGACCTTCGCGACGTCGCTCAGAGACCCCACGTTCATGTAATCCAACAATATAGAAACGCTGCCGTCGGAGAAGAACGCCCCGTGGTACGGCACGACGTGCGGATGCGCCGACTGATGCAACGTTCGAAGCTCCGCGATCAAGTTCTTGCGAACCTCCGCCTGCACGTTCATCTGCACCACCTTGACCGCGAGCTCCGCGCCCGTCCTCGCGTGCGTCGCGCGCTGCACGACGCCGCCGCTCCCTTTGCCGACGACGCCGTGCACGACGAGCTCGTCGAGGCTGACGACGACGTCGCCGGAGGGAGGCGCGCCGGGTTTAGACGGCGTCTCGCCGGAGGTCTCAGGGTCGAAGGTCCATACGATCGATAGTCGGGGTGGAGTTGAAAGGCGTCAGATGGAGTTGAAAGGCGTCGAGGTGTGTCGGGATTGAAAGCGGGGGTTGGGCGCAGAGACACGACGGCAAAAGTCCTTAAGGATCGGCGTTCACCACGCCGACGCCGGCGTATGGGGACCAGTGTATAGAACGCACCTCATGACGGCGGTCGTCGGGCGCGGCGTCGGCATCGGCGGCGTCGTCGGCGGCGTCGTCGGCGGCGGCGGCGGCGTCGGCGGCGTCGCGCGCGTTCGTCGACGGCTTCCGTGGCGTCGTCGCCCTCGTGGACGTGGGCGTCGTCGCGGCGGCATCGCGCGACGCGCCGGCGCGCTCGCCCGCCGCCGCGCCCGTGGGCGTGCCCGCGATCTGCAACCCTTGTCGCGAGATCGTCAGGTCGCCCTCGGTGAACGTCCCGGAGTTCGAGCTGCGCGGCGCGACGGTAGGGGAGGGAGAGAGGGAAGGGAAGGGAACGTCGGTCGGACGGGGAAGATGCTCGCGAGAGTCGCGACGGGATAGATTTGTTGGACGCGAGCGACGACGACGACGACGACGACGACGACGACGACGGAGGGGGAAGAGGCGTCGCGCGCGGGACGCACAGCTCGTACGAGGTCCTCGGGACGTTCGGGACGGTGATCGTCACCGGCGGCTTGCGGTTCAGCGGCATCGCGGCATCGGTTTGTGCCGGACGAGGAAGAGACGTAGACGCTGACTCGTTGCGTTGCGTTGCTCGTCGAGTCTTGTATCATAGCAGCAGATACGGCGAAGAGAACATTTGAGACTCGTCGCGTCGCGCCCGCTCACACGAGCATGCGCGCGGCGTGAGAAGGTCGCCGCGCCGAGACCGAGACTCGCGCGCGGGGGGGAAGTGGCGACGCCGCTCTCGTCGCGCGGCGGCGGCAAAGGCGCGGGCGCGATGAGCGTCGCGGCCGCGGCGGCCGCGAAGATCCAGCGGCGGTACCGCGAGTGGCGGACGCGACGTTTGATGAAGCGGCACCGCAGGCGCCTCGTCGCGGGCAGCGACGACGACGACGACGACGACTCGTCCTCGGAGGACGACGACGACGCCGTCGACGACGAGCGCCGCCGTCTGCATCGCGCGTCCTCCTCCTCCGCCGCCGCCGCGCCGCCCTCGGAGGCGCGCCGACGCGCGAAGCTCGTCAAGTGCGCGCTGCTCGCCATCGCGTGGTTCACCCTCAGGTGCGTTCTATACACTGGTCCCCATACGACCCCGTTCGCGTGGTGAACGTCATTCCTTAAGGACTTTGCCCGGCGCGTCTCTCCACCCATCCCTCGCGTTCAATCCCCGCCCTCGACGCCTTTGAACTCCACCTGACGCCTTTGAACTCCACCCCGCCATCGCTTCGTACGGAACGACCCTCAGCACCGGACTCGCGGTCTTCAACAAGGCGCTCTTCGGCCAGCGCAAGGGCGGCTTTCCCGCGCCGCTGCTCTTGACGGCGTGCCAGTTCGCGATGCAGTACGCGCTGGCGTCGGCGATCGTCCACCGCGCGTTCGGAGGCGCGCTGAGGCCGAAGCGCGAGGTCCCCGCGGAGGTGTACTGGCGCCGCGTCGCGCCCGTGGGAGCGGCGATGGGAATGGACATCGCGCTCAGCAACCTCTCGCTCGTCTTCGTCACCGTGAGTTTCTACACCCTCGTGAAGACGTCGAGCATCATCTTCCTGTTGCTGTTCGCGTTCGCGCTGAAGCTCGAGCCGGTGTCGTTTCGGTTGATGGGCGTCGCCGCGTTGCTGACGGGGGGTCAGGCGTTGACCGTGGACGGCGAGACGCGATTCGACGCGCGCGGGTGCGCGTTGGTCGTCGCCGCCGCCGCGTGTTCCGGGCTGCGATGGACGCTGTCGCAGATTGTGTTGCAAGGGAAAGAGCCCGGCGGCGGCGCCGGCGGCGCGGGTGATAATAAGAATACGAACGGTCGCGACGGTTCGCGTCGCGACCCGCGCCGCCTCCGCAAGAGCTACGGACTGTCGCACCCGGTCGTGATGTTGAAGACGATGACGCCGCTCATGTGCGGCGTCGTGCTCGCGTTCAGGCGCGTTCTATACACTGGTTCCCATACGACCCCGTTGGCGTGGTGAATGCCGATCCTTAAGGACTTTTGCCGGCGTTTCTCTCTTCCCACCCCTCGCTTTCGATCACCGCCCTCGGCGCCTTTCAACTTCGACTGACGCCTATGAACTCCACCCCGACGTTCGCTCGTATGGAACGACCCTCAGCCTCCTCACGGAGCGGCCGTGGGACGCGCTTCCGGGCAGCGCGTGGCTGTCCGGGCCCGGCGATTTCGTCGTGGATTTGATGATCGTGACGTGCGGCGCGTGCGCGGCGCTGGCGATGACCGTCGCGGAGTTTGAGGCGCGTCCCGTCCCGCGCCGCGCGCCGGTCCCCGTACGACCGCGTCCGCGCGGCGCGCGCCGATCCTCGAGGACTTTCTCTCCCGGCGTGCGTTTCTCTCCGCTTCGTCGCTCTCTCTCGTCCGATGAAACAAACGTCCACGTCATCAAATACCTGACCAATCACATCACTTCCCGCCACGTCGCCCACCGATCGAACGACCCTCGCTCAGCTCCTGAAGGAGACCTCCGCGGTCACGGTGATGGTGATCGGCGTGGCGAAGGACGTCGTCCAGGTGCTGACCGCGATCGCGGTGTACGGGGACGCGTTCGGCGTCGAGAACGGGATGGGGATGGCGCTCGTGCTGGGCGGGATCGTCGCGTACAACAGGCACAAGGCGCTCGCGGCGGAGGAGAGGGCGGCGGCGCTCGGGACGATGGCGGGGGCGGGGGCGGGGGCGGGGGCGGGGGAGGGCGTCGCGCGCGGACCCGGACTCGGACTCGGGGGGTCGGCGGAGAGGGAGATCGGGTTGCCGAGGGTGGTGCCGAGGCGCAGCGGCGGGCTGAGCGCGGTGCCGAACCTTCCGCGGCGGGACGCCGCGTCGTAGCGCGCGTCGAGCCGACGCGCCGCGCCGCGCCGTCGACGCTTATTAGCCTCTACTCGCGACGAAAAAATATATATTGTATCGACAAGATCTCGTCTTCGCTCTCGCCGGCGCCTACGCCCCCTCGAGCGTGGGCTCGACCTCGTCGAGGAGCGCCTTCGCGACGGCGAGCTCCTCCGAGTCCGCGCACTCCTCCCCGTGCTCTTCCTGCGCGATGCGGGCGAAGGAGGGGGGGTGGCGTCAGTCGGTCGTCGGGCGAAATTCAAACGAGCGAGAAGCAGAGCGCGGGCGAGAGAAAAGTCAACTCGTCGCGCGCACCGTCGCCGCGAGCAGGTCGTTGAACGCGTTCTCCATCCGCGTCTTGCAGTCGCCGATCATCATCGCGCTCTCGCCCAAGACCTGATCTTGCTGCCGGACGTCGTGCGGGTCGCGCCCCTCGGCCTTCATCGTCTCCAACTTCGCCGTCTCCTTCGCCACCTCATCGGAATACATCGCGAGCTCCCTCCTCACGCGCGTCAGCACCCCGGTCTTGATCTTGAGCGCGCGCGTCGCCTCTCTGTTGTCCGCCGTCATGACGACGCTCGCCGGCTTCGTACGGCGGGAGGAGTTCGCGCGTCGTCGAGCGCGCGGTGGGCGGGAGGATCGTCCGGTGCGCGGAGAGTGACGGCGACGGACGCGGCGATCGCGCGCTGGTTTCCGCTTCCGCCCGCGGTCGAGACGCTCGCCTGCGTTGCCACCGTTTCAGCGACGCGTCGGCGAAGGCGGACGGCGAATCGTCATCCCTCCAACGCGTCGCGCCCCCGAAGCCGCCGATCGCGAGCGCGACCGATACCGCGGCGAAGAAGCCGAGGACGAAGATGAAGAGCCCCGCGGGGGCGTCCACGCGCGCGGACATCGCGCAGTGGGCGGCGGAGGCGCGGAGGGGACGACGCGACGACGGAACGCGCGAAAAAACGCCTCGCCGTCTCCCTTCGCGTGTACGATATCGACGCGACGGGACGGGACTGCTCGTCTCTACAGTACGTCACGTTACTAGGCCCTACTCGTCGTCCTCGTCGACGATGTCCGGAAGCTCGTCGTCGCTGTCGTCGTCCGACAGCTGCACCGCGACCGCGGCCTTCCCGGTGCCGAGCCCGACGCGCGGGGGCGCGGCGGCGGCGGGCTCGACGCTCGCCGCGGGCGCCGCGGGCGCGGGCGCGGGCGCGGGAGCCTCCGTCTTGCGGCGCTTCGACGGCGGCGCCTTCGCCGCCGCCGGCGGCGACGCCGCCGCCGCGCCTCTCCGCGTCGACCGCGTCGTCGTCGCCGCCGCCGGCGGCGGCGGCGCCGACGGCGCGTCGTCGTCGTCCGAGTGGTCCGCCTCCCGCAGCCGCCGCTCCGCCGCGCGCGCCCAGAACGGTTTCGACGCGTCGTCGCGCGCGCCCGTCGACTTCGCCGCATCAGCCGGCGCTTCCGTCGTCTCCGTCGTCTTCGCATCCACTTCTTCTTCTTCCTCCTCCTCCTCCTTCTCCTCCTCCTCCTCCGACTCCGCCTCTTCCTCGGCGCCCAACTCCTTCGACGTCGCCGCCGGCGCGGTCGCGGGCTCCTCGTCCCCCCACGTCGGCGCGGCGTCGCCCCAGTTCACCACCTCCCTCGCGCCGCCGCCGCCGCCGCCGCCGCCGCCGCCGCCGCCGCCGATCCCGACCCCGTCCAAAGTCGCTTCTTCTCCTCGGATCGTCGCCATCGGCGGCGCGATCGCGCGCGAATGCAGCGGCGGCGCGCACGGATGCATCACTGCGTCGATCGCGGCCCCCGCGCGCAGCGCGAACCCGCGGCACGCGACGTCCTTCGTCCGCGCGACGCGGAAGACTGAGGGTCGTTCCATACAAAAATAGTTCATCGGTCAGTTGAAAGGGACCCACGCGATCAAGTGTTGAAACCGAGCTATGGGTGAAAAACGTTTGTATAGAACGCACCTGAAACCGCGAGCGGCAGATTCGGCGACCGAAACGCGCGCGGCGACAACACCGACGCGAGGAGACACGCGTAGCTTCGCTCCCTGGCGCGCAGCGCGTGCGGCTCGTTCGCCTCCGCGACCGCCGCGCTCGTGTGCGGCGCGCTCGAAGAGAACGCGAGGACGTGCTCGCTCGCGGACTCAGCCGCGGCGGCGTCGCACAGGCTCCGCGTCTTCGGAGGGAGCGACTGAGGGTCGTTCCATAAAAAAACGTTCATCGGTCAGTTGATTGGAGATGCGATCAAGTGTTGAAACATACCGATGGGTGAAATACGTGTGAAAAGAACGCACCGCGCCCGCGACGGTCAACGCCGTCTCGAGGTACTCTAACGCCGCCGCGCGGACGACGCACGACGCGACGCCGAAGGCGCCGCCGGCGAGGGATCCCCCTCTCCTCGCGAGCGCGTAGCCGCCGCCGGACGACGCGAGGAAAGCCTCCATCTCGTCCGCGCCAGCCTGGCCCCACGCGCCGCCTTTGCCTCTGCGTTTAGTTTTCTTTCGTCCGACGGAGCGCGACGCGGCGTCGTCGGATCCTCCACGTTCGAAGGACTCTCCGCCGCCGCGACCGCCGAACCCTCTGACCGCGTCCAACGCCGCGTACGGCACCACCGCGCTCGCGAGGTCGCCGCCGGCGGCGGCGGCCCCCAAACCCCTGGTCGCCGCCGCCGCCGTCGCGTACAGCGCCGAGCGCGTCCCCGCGCACGTCCCCGCGCGCCCTCCGCCGCCGCCGCGCCTCAACGCGTCGGCCAGCACGCGCGCGGTCGGCCCCGCGAGCCGCGCGAACGCGACGCCGCCGCACTCGAGCAGCGCGCCGACCACCTCGCACGCGCGCGCGTGCAGCTCCGGGAGCGCGCCCAAGACTTCCACCTGAGGGTCGTTCCATACGAGCGAACGTCGGGGTGGTGTTGAAAGGCGTCAGTTGGAGTTGAAAGGCGTCGAGGGCGGGGTTTGAAAGCGAGGGACCCTGGGCGGAGAGAAACGCCGGGAAAAGTTCTTAAGGAACAACGTTCACCACGCCGACGTGGTCGTATGGGGACCAGTGTATAGAACGCACCTGACACGCGACGATCGGAAGCCCCGGCGCGGACGCGACGCCGCCGCCGTCGACGTCGAGCGCTCTCCGAGCCGCCGCGAAGATCTGGTCCGCGGGCACCGGCGCCGCGGCCGCCGAGGGGAACGGCGAGGAGAGCATCTTCGTCAGGACGCGCAGGAGCGCGGTCGCGCGTCGAAGCGCGGCGGGCGCGTCCGCGGGCGGTCGAAGGGAGACCGTCCCGTCGCCGCCGCCGTCGCCGTCTTCTTCTCCTTCGCCTTTCGCGCTCCCCCCGCCTCGGCGCTGCGTCCACGCGCCCACCCTCGGCGGCCGCGGCGACCCCGCGGGAAGCAACACCGCGCGCGCCGCGCTCGACGCGCCCGCCGGCTCGACGCCGACGAGCGCGACGTCTAAGCAGTCGTGGACGTCGACGAGGACCCGCCGCGCGAGCGCGCTCCACGCCGCGGCGGGGTCCGCCGCGTTCGCGCCGCCGCCGCCGTCGACGCCGATCCCCGGCGCCGCGCCCGCGCGCGGCGTCGCCGCGAGCGCGCCGACGGCGCGCTCCCACGCGGAGGTTGAATGGTGTGAGGAGATGGACGCCCGCGCGTCGACGACGAATATAAATCGCGCGAGCGCGCGCTCGACAGCGTCTGCTCTCGGTCGCAGCGACGCCGGGTGGCCGAGCAGCGCGGCCCCCACGAACGCGATCGCGGCCGTCGCCGCGGCGACGCGGCGCGCGTCGGCGTCGTGATGATGCTCGGCGGCGTCCGCGGACGCGTCGAGAATCCATCGCGTCGTCGTCGGCTGCGCGCGCTGAACGATCGCCGCCGCCTCCTTCCTGACGCCCGGCACGTCCTTCATCGCGCCCGCGCGCGTCACGATCGTCGCGAGCGCGTCAAGGGCGGCGATCGCGGCCGCGGTGGGCGGCGGCGCGAGGGATGAGCCCGAGGACGCCGCGGACGCCGCGGACGCCTTTGGGCCGAGGACGCGTCCGAGGAGCGCGTCGGCCCATCTCGCGAAGGACGCGACGAATCGCGCGGGGACGACGTCTCGCGCGCACTGCGCGAGGAGCGACGCCGCGGCGGCCTCGCCGCCGCCGCCGCCGCCGCCGCCGCCGCCCTTCGCGCGATTCGTCAGGAGCTTCTCGAGGTGCGCGACGTACTCGTCCAGCGCGGAGGACGCGGCGGCGACCGCGGCGAGATCCGCGCGGGAGGAGGCTCCGGAGGACGAGAGCTCGGGCGGCGCGGCGTCGGCGGCGAGGAGGTGGTGCGAATCGATCGCGCGCGTCGTCGCCGCGACGCCGCCGCCGCGCGCGAGCCTCGCGGCGGAGAGCTGCCCCGGGAGCGCGCGCAGGAGCCTCGCCCGCGCGGCAAGGCTGTGGACGTGCGCCGCGGCGTCGCCGGACATGACGACCGCCGGCGGACGAGCCCGCGCGAGGGACAGTGACGACGACGAGTGCGAGAGAGCACCCCCCGCCGCCGCCGCGGCCGCCGACGACGCGAGCCTGACGCGGACGACCGCAGCTCGAGGCGGGCACCGCGAACGGAACGCCCCCGTCCCCGCGTCCACTCGTGCCTCGCGCGCGCGCCGCCGCCGTCGTCCGGGTCCGTCCGCGACGCGCGCCGGATTTCTCCGGGAACCCCGCGCCCGCCGTCGTCCGCGCGCGCATCTCGAGGCGCGCCCGCGCGGCGTCGCGCGGCGTCGCCGCGAACGATCGGAGATCGGTCGAGTCGTCGTTCGAACTCGGTCGATCGATCGCGGCAGCGCGTCTTCTCCTCTCTCCTTCGTCTGTCCATCGTCTTCGTCGTCTTCCGGCCAAGCGGCGCGATGGCGTCCACCGCGCTCCCGAAGCGCTCCACGCGCGGTCTCCGGATGAACAAGCTCCTCGAGGACGAGGACAGCGCGGACGAGGAGTTCTGGGGCCAAGACGCGTTCGCGGAGGAGTCCGGCGACGAGGAATACTCGAGCGAGTCCGAGGAAGCGGACGTGTTCGACAAGGACTTCGACGACGACGAGAGCTCGTCGGACTCGGAGGAAGTCGTCGTCGCGAAAGAGCGACGGAAGCCCGCGCTGAAGGCGCCGGAGAGGAAGGCGCCGCCGGCGCCGAGAGCGGCGGCGACCGCGACGAAGGAGAGGGCGAAGAAGCCGCCGCGAGGCCTCGACGGGATGTCAGGTGCGTTCTATACACTGTTCCCCATACGACCGCGTTGGCGTGGTGAACGCCGATCCTTAAGGACTTTGCCCGGCGCATCTCTCCGCCCACACCTCGGTTTCAATCCCCGCCCTCGACGCCTTTCAACTCCAACTGACGCCTTTGAACTCCACCCCGACGTTCGCCCGTATGGACCCTCGACCCTCAGTGTTCTCCCCCGACGGCCTCGAGTGGAGCGACGGAGGCGGAGCGCGCGTCGACAACGACGGAGGGCTGCGGAAGTCGTCGCGCGCGAGCGTGAAGCAGATCCTGAGCGAGAGCGAGAGGAGCAGGGAGGAGAGGAGGAGCAAGGCGCCGCCGAAGCGGACGGCGCCCGCGGAGCCGGCGCGGCCGCTGACGCAGGCTGAGATTCTCGCCGAGGCGGCGGTCACCGAGGCGCGTCCCCTATCTGACACCGGTTCCCATGCGCTCCCGTTCGCGTGGTGGACGCCGATCCTCAAGGACTATCTCTCCCGGCGGGCGTGTCTCTCCGCCCATCACCCCTCGCTTTCAATCCCGACACGCCTCGACGCCTTTCGACTCCGCCTCTGACGCCTTTCGACTCCGCCCCGACGTCGCTTCGTACGGGCAATTACCCTCAGGTGTGGAATCTGCGCGACCTCGAATACCTCCTCAACCTCGAAGAGGCGACGAAGAAGAAAGCCGAGCGCGTGAAGACGACGTTCACGGGGCCGACGCTTCGCGTGCGAAGCGTCGGGGATAAGACGACGATCGAGCCGAGGTACGGCGCGTCGTTGCCGGAGCCACTCGGGATGAAGGCGCCGACGCCGCCGACGCCGGAGGTGAGACTGCTTCCCATACGACCCCGTTCGCGTGGTGCACGCCGTTCCTTAAGGACTTTTCCCGTCGTTACTCTTCACCCGCGCTTCCCTTTCAACGTTTGACCGGTAAGACGTTCAACTGACCGATCGCTTCACCCACGCACAGCGGTGCGTCGTCACGGGGGACCGCGCGCGGTATCGCGACCCGCTCACGGGGCTCGCGTATAAGGACGTCGCCGCGTTTAAGGAGCTCAGGAGGAGGCACGCGGCGACGACGGCGGCGGCGAAGAAGGACGCGGTCGTGGGGGTGGTCGAGGTGCAGGCTGGGGTGGCGGCGGCGCCGGCGCCGGCGAAGGCGCCGGCGAAGGCGTCGGCGGCGGTGGCGGAGACGTCGCAGTTCGCCGTGAAGACCTTCTCCTCGGGCAGTCCGGTCGATTCCCCGAGCGGGGGGTCGGGGGGCAAGGCGAAGAAAAGGAAGCTAGCCTCGCTGAACGAGATTTCCAAGCCGTGATGCGCGGGGATGCGACCCGACGTATACCCTTAGCCGCGTTTTCAGCAGTGCGTTTACGTTTAGGATCGTCGTCGCGCGTTTCGTCGTCGCGTCGTCTCACGCGCACAAGAACGGGTCGCGCTTCAGCGCCTCGATCTCTCTCCTCACGTCCTCGATCTCGTCGAGAAGCCATCGCATCGACATCGTCGCTCTCGCCATCGGCGGCGGTGCGAGCGTCAGCGGAAGGAGGCGAACGTCGTCGTCGTCGTCGTCGTTTTTTTCGACAAACGTCGCGTGATGTAGCAGACGACACGCGCGCTCGCGGTGCGCCCCCGACGGGTCCGACGGGCTGCTCCTCGCCGGGGACGCTTTTTCGACGACGTCCTCGTCCTCGTCCTCGTCCTCGTCGTCGTCGTCCTCGTCCACCATCGACGGCGGCGACTCGGTGTACATCGACGACGGCGCGTACGGCCACCGCTGGTCCGCGGCGGCGGCGTCGAGGTCAAAAAACGGCGTCGCGTCCGGCGACGCCTCCTCCTCCTCCTCGCGCCGACGCGCCCGCGGCGGCGTCGTCCACGACCGACGCGCGGCGGACCAACGCGCGGCCTCGGCGAGGCGCGCGACCGGGCTCTCGCGCGGGGTGTCGCTCTCGACGTGCGACGCGATCCGCGACGTCCAGAGCGACAGCGTGGAGTGAGTTTCGCGTCGGGGGCGCGGCGGCGGCGCGCGTTCGAACGCGCCGCCGCGCGCCGAGAGACTTCTCGTCGCGACCGAGGCGCGCGTCGCGCCGCGCGACTCGCGCGCGTCGTCGCGCCTCTCCTCCAGCGCGCGGAGGCGTCGGTCGACGCTCGCGACGGACGCCTCGAGCGCGCGAACGCGTCGCAGCGTCGGCGCGGCGGCCTCGCACGTTTTGAACGAGTCGTTCGTCGACTCGGTCTCGTCGTCGTCGTCGTCGTCGTCCTCCTCCCACTCCTCCTTCGCCGTCTCCGCCGCGGTCGCGCCGTCGTCCGTCTCCGTCTCCGTCTCCGCGTCCTTCTCGAGCCCGAGCGCGGCGACGACGAGGTGCCACCCGCGCGTCGCCAGCGACGCGCGCTGCCCCGCGGCGCCGTCTCTCTTCGAGTCCTCTCCGCGAACGCGAACGCCGCCCGCTCTTAGGGTTCGCGCGCGTCCCTCCGACGAGCTCGTCGACGCGGTCGCGGTCGCGAACCGCAGCAGCGACGACCCCAGCGAGCTCGCGCCGTCGCCGGAGGACGACGTCGCGCGATCGTCGTCGTCGTCGTCGTCGTCGTCGTCGTCGCGCAGGAACGACGTCGCGACGTGAAGCATCGCGCCCGCCGCGCGCGTCGGGGACGGCGGGGCGCGACCGCACTGAGACGAAGCGCAAGCGCTTCCTTTCATTTCACACTTCCTTCTCTGCTCTGCTCCTTCGAACAGAACCCTCGAAAGCGAAAAACCTCGCGCGCTCCCCCCACACAGCCACAGCCGCCGCCTCCGTCGCCCACCCCCACTCAGCGCACGCCGCGCGATGGCTCCCGACCCGCACCACGTCACCTGGCGCGCGCGATCGCCCGCGAACGCCCCGATCGCGCGCTCCTCGCACGGCGCGTCCGTGATCAACAACACCCTGTACGTGTTCGGCGGCGAGCACGTCGCGAGGACGCCCATCGACTCCGTCGTCCACGCGCTCGACCTCACCGATCCGAACGCCGCGTTCGTCGCGATCGACGGCGGCGCGAACGCGCCGCCGCCGCGCGTCGGGCACGCGCAGGCGTCGATCGAGAACGTCTTCTACGTCTTCGGCGGTAGGCGCGGCGTGGAGATGAACGAGTCGCCGCTGAACGACCTGTGGGCGTTCGACGTGGAATCGCGCGAGTGGACCGATCTCTCGGGCGGCGCCGGCGACGTGCCGTGCCCCCGCAGCTTCCACGTCGCGACCGCGGCGCGCGGCAAGCTGTACGTGTTCGGCGGGTGCGGCCCCGCGGACGCCGGACGCCTCGCGGACCTGCACGAGTACGACGTCGCGTCGAAGACGTGGACGAAGCTCCCCGGATCGGACGCGATCGAAAGCCGCGGCGGCGCCGGGTTCTCCTCCACGACGGACGGCTCGACGCTCGTCATCGCGGGCGGGTTCGCCAGCCGCGAGATGAACGATATTCACGCGTACGACATCGCGTCGAAGACGTGGCGCGCCGTCGCGGGCGCGCCCGGCGCGCCGCCGCCGACGGCGACGAAGCTGCGCGACGCCGACCACGAGCGGCCCGCGCCCGCGCCGCTGCGGCCGCGAAGCGTGTGGCCGGTGATGGCGTTTACCTGCTACGGCGATCACGTAATCGGGTTCGGCGGCGAGGTGGACCCGTCCGAGCGCGGGCACGACGGCGCGGGCGGGTTCGCGAACGACGTCGTCGCGATCGAGGTGCGCACCGGGGACGCGAAGACGCTGCCGCTCGGTCGGGGAGGATTGGGCGCGGGCGTGGGAGGAGGAGACGGCGAGGAGGAGACGGCGGTCCCAGCCCCGCGAGGGTGGACCGCGGCGGCGGAGTGGCGCAGAGAGGGCGCGATCGTGCTCTTCGGCGGTCTGAGCGGCTCCGACGCGGCGCCGGAGCGGCTCGGGGACGTCCAGATCGGTTACATCGATCGCGGCGGGCTTCTCGTGTAGACGACGACGCGCGCGGCGCGGATGAACAGCGCGCCTAGGGTCGTTCCATACGAAGCGATGGCGGGGTGGAGTTCAAAGGCGTCAGAAGCGGAGTTGAAAGGCGTCGAGGTGTGTCGGGATTGAAAGCGTGGTGTGGGCGGAGAGATGCGCCGGGAAAAGTCCT
>Ga0181559_10004247_pt1 | contig 13891 bp, 6 predicted proteins | sample 011ome_21_FD_133752 | JGI IMG/M metagenome (GOLD analysis project Ga0181559, IMG submission 133752) | Coastal salt marsh microbial communities from the Groves Creek Marsh, Skidaway Island, Georgia - 011508AT metaG (megahit assembly) | ecosystem: Environmental > Aquatic > Marine > Intertidal zone...
AGTTGAAAGGCGTCGAGGTGTGTCGGGATTGAAAGCGAGGGACCCTGGGCGGAGAGATGCGCCGGGAGAGAAAGTCCTTAAGGATCGGCGTCCACCTCGCCAACGCGGTCGTATGGGAACCAGTGTAAGATAGAACGCACCAAGAGCTTGGTCGTCGGGATGATGATGATCTGGACCGAGCCGGCGGTCGGGTCGACGAACTGCACCTCCGTCGTCGCCTCGTCGCACCGCGGCTGGCAGTAGTTCCCGCTCCGCGCGTTCGACACCGGGGCTTCTTTCCACGTCGGCGGGAGCGCGATGTGGTAGATCCCGAGCGCGTCCGCGCGCAGCGCGGGCGTGCGCTTCGCGTCGGGCGTGAAGTCGTAAAACCCGGGGACGGTCGCGTCCTCGGGGAGATACGCGCCGACCATCTTATCGTCGCCCGCGCGCGCGGCGCGCGTCCCGACGGAGACGTTCGCGAGGATCGCCGCGAGCGCGGCGTCGCTCAGGACGGCGCGGCGGCCGCGGTCGCCCGAGGAGGAGGGGGAGGAGGAGGCGGAGGAGGCGGACGCGGACGCCGTCGCGATCGACGATCGTCTCCGCCCGACCGCGGCGGCACGAGGGTTTCGACGCGCGCGCGACGCGGGCGACGCGACGCGCGCCGCGACGCGCGTCGTCGACGGCGCGACGAGAGCGTTCATCGTGAAGTCTCGAGGGGGACGGGTCCTGTCCTCGCGCGGTCGTTCTCGCGCGCGGCGCGCGGTCGCGTGTGCGCGCCTACCGGATAGGGCGCGCGACGCGACGGTGACGTGTACTCGGATTTCGTTGGCGGACGACGGCTGGAGAAAAGAAAAAAGCGCGCCGTGAAAATATTCCACCCCGCAGACCTTCGCTCGCGCGAAGGCGACGGGGGCGAGAGGACCGCGGGGGCGAGCGCGAAGCGAGTCGCGACCCTCGGCGCGCACATCGGGCGCGCGGACTCGCGCGGCGGCCGGGACCGCGGCGTCGGGGTCGTTCGGGCGGGGGCGTTCGCCGAGCGCTCGGATACTCCGCATTTCGCTATCATAGCTAGCTAGGCACCTCGCCCGCGCTAAAAAGTTCTGTTCGACGCGACGGGGGCGCGCGAAGCATGGCGGCGCCCTCGCCGCCGCGCGGCGTGGACGCGCCGCCGCTCGCGGAGCTGATGCCGATGTTCCCGGATCTCGTCATCACCCCGGAGGAACTCGCGCACGTCACGGTGCGCTCGACGCGGAACCCACCCTGGCGTCGTCGCGCGACGCGTCGAGGCGGAAAGCGAATCGCCCCCCCGTTCGCGATAATCCACCCGTCCCGTCCCGTCCCGTCCCTTCCGACGCTCAACCCGTCGCGTCATCCCCTTCCCGCGCAGGATAACGTCCACGAGTTCATGGTGATGTGCCTCCCCGAGGCGTACGTCCGCGCGATCCCAGGCCTCGTCCCGAACGTCTCCGGGGACTCCTCGGAGACGTCGCCGCCGCCGGAGGCGATCCTCGCGTCCCCGCCGGGGACGCCGCCGCCGACGAGGAAGCCCGCGGCGTCGGTGCCGGAGCACGCGCCGAGTCCGCCGCCGCCGCCGCCGCTGCGCGTCGACGACGACGTGGACGTGGACGACACCGCGAACGAGTCCGGCGGCGGCGGCGGCGCGGAGAGAAGAGGGAAGAAGACGCTGTGGATCGGACGCGCGCGCGAGCTCGGGGCGGAGCTCCGGAGACTCGCGGCGAAGGTTGGCGCGACGACGACGACGACGACGACGACGACGGGCGAGACGGGGGAGTCTGAGCCCGAGCCCGAGCCCGGACTCGGGATGGAGGCATTCCACGCGATCGCGGCGTTAGACGACGCCGTGAGCGTCCACGGCGACGCGAAGCCCGCGGTGTTTTTCCTCGCCGGCAGCGGCGGCGTCGCGGGGGATTCGCTTCGGTACCTGCGCGTGTTCGCGTCGCTCGGCCACGTCGCGATGAGCCCCGACGACTTCGCCGGCTGGCCGACGCGTCTGCGCTCGCGGCCGCCGCGGTCGGTGTCGCGCGACGAACCGAACGGGTACTGGGAGCAAAACTTGCTGTACGCCGCGAAAACGCCCGCGTCTGGGACGTTAGTGTACCAGTCCTGCGCCGAGCAGTTCGCGAGCAGCGACCGCCTGGCGTTGGTGTACGACACGACGCTCAAGGTGAAACACGCGGCGCTGACGTCGCTGCTGACGCAGCTTCCCGAGCGCGTCGCGTCCCGGGGGATATTTTTGGCGGGAAACAGCGAAGGCGCGGTCGTGCTCGGGATGATGGACGACAAATCGTGGCGGCCGGACGACCGCGAGGACGACGACCGAGACGCGCTGCTCGGCAGGGTCAACATCGCGTACTCGCTCGAGCCCAACTACTTCACCTACCACACGCTGAAGCGCGTGCGCACGGGGGAGTCTGACCTGTCGTTTCCGGGGACCCCGAGCTCGCGGTCGCTGGCCGGGATGGCGGGCGGCGGGTCGTCGCGCGGCGACTTGGAGCTCTCCGGCGGCGGCGGCGGCGGCGACGGCGACGACGACGCGAGCGCGGCGAGCGCGGCGGGGGACTCGTGCGCGAGTCTGGCGACGACGGCGACGGACGAGGACGTCTCGTCGCACGGCGGGCGGTCCGCGCGGTGCAGCGAGAACGACGGCGGCGGCGGCGGCGCGACGACGACGACGACGGCCAGCCAGAGGAACAACGAAGCGAACGCGGCGACGGGGGTGTTCGGAAGCCGCTGGCGCCGCGACATCCCGACGCTGTGCGTCAACGGCAGCGAGGACCAATTCTTCGGCCGACGCGGCAGCGTCTCCGAGAACGTCGTCCGCCTCCTCTCGCGCGACGCCTCGAACCGGCCGCACATCACCGGCGACGCCGGGCAGCGCATCGCGGAGCTCGGTATGAACGTCGCGCTCGTGGCGCAGATGGAAGGCGCGCGGCACGCGATGTTGTCGACGCACGACGCGCTCCTGCGCGAGCTCTTGCGCGATTTTCTCTCCTCCCCGCGCTCGTGCGTCACCCTCCCGGAGCGGTGGACCGCGCACGAGACGATGGCGGACGCGCTGCTGTGGCACTCGATCATCACCCCGGGGAAGGTGTCGTTCGCGTCCGTCGCGTCCGCGGCGACGATGGCGGCGAGGGCGCGAGGGCGCGAGAAGGGCGCGGAGAAGGGGGAGCGGGGGTCGCGGGGGTCGCGGTCGCCTAAGAGCGGCGGCGGCGGCGGCGGCGGCGGCGCGTTCGCGGGGCTCGCGCGTCGGTTCGGTCGGCGCGACAGCGAGCCGTCCATCTCCGTGGCGGCGGAGAGGTCGGCGAGCGGCGGAGGCGGCGGCGGCAGCAGGGCGATGTTCGAGGCGCCGGTGGTCGCGGGGAGCGGCGCGAGGGAGCACGGGAGGTACTCGCTGGACTCGGCGGAGCGAATTAGAATCGGCGCGGGGATCGCGGACGCCGGCGGGACGTTGTCGCCGATCGGCAGCGAAGGCGGCAGCGCGCGAACCAGCGTGTCGGAGGCGAGCGTGAGAGTGTCGTTGGACGAGCCGCGATCGCGAACGCCGATCGCGGTGGAAGGCGGCGTCGCCGCGGTCGCGGAGATCGCCGCGGAGGAAGCGGCGGCGCCGCCGCCGCCGCCGCCGCCGGAGCCGAAGAAGGGCTTCCTCGACAAGATGATGAAGAGCCTGAACATCAAGTAGTAGAACGTCTCGAGTCGTCGTCGTCGTCGTCGTCGTCGTGAGAATAAGAGTAGATTAATATGCTGTAACACTACTTACTTACGCTTCCGAACGAGCACCTTCCCCCGCAGCTCGCCCGCGCGTCTGCCGTGAAGCGTCAACGGCACGGCGAGCTCGACCGCCGCCTCCGTCTTCCCCTCCGCGAGCGCGTCCCCGAGCGGCCCCAAATACATCCGCCCGTACCCGATCGCGTCGTCCGCGCTCGTGGCGTCGTAGTCCATGACGCGGAACATGAGATGCTCGCGGCGGAGGACGCGACCGTCGGACACGAGAAGAGGCAACGCGGGAACGTCCTCTTTTTTCCACGTCGGGTTCAACGTCGACTTCACCGTCGACGTCTTCCATCGCGCGTTCGCGTTCGTCTTCGTCGTCGGCGCGCGCGCGAGCGCGTCCGCGGAGAAGACGACGTACGGGTCGGATTTCCCGGTCACGTCCGCGGACTTCAGGTCGTGGCCGGAGAGGGATTCGAACGCGAGCTCGTACTCGCAGTCGTCGTAGTTCAAGTCGGCGTTCGGGCCGCACACGCACGGGAACAGACGCGCGAGGAGACCCGGGGAGCTCCGTCGCGACGTCCCCAGCGGCTGCTGCGTGGCGTACCCGACGCGCTTGACCCCTGGTTTCGGCGTCGGCGGCTCGTCGTCGTCCACCTCGAGCTCGACGCCCGCGGTGGTCGCGGCGGCGGCGGCGGCGGGCGCCGCCGCGCCGCTGCCTTCGCCAAAGTCCTCGACGTCTTCAAAGTGCACGACGTTCGGGTGCGCGACCGTCTCGAGGCTCAGACCGGCCGCGACCGGCTTGTGGTCCGAGCTGCCGATCTTCCCGGCGGCGTACAGCGTCGTCTGCCTCGCGCTGAACCCCTCCGCGGTCTTCCAGAGGACGCGATCGCACCACGCCGGCGTCCGTTGCTTTTTGTAGTTGAACCCCGGCTCTCGTAGCATCTTAAACGTCGGCATGTGCGACTTCGCGGGGTCTCCCTCGCTGAACCCGAGAAACGCGTCGCCGTTCAGACGCGAGCGCGTGAGCTGGTCCGTCTCGAACACCTCCGCGCGCGCGGCCGCGCCGTTGGGGTCGTCCTCGGAGCCGATCTTGGCGATCATGTCGTCCACGCGTTTCTCCGTCGGTTTTCGATCCAACTTCTTCTCCGACCCGTCCAAGCCGTACTCGCACCGGTAGTTCAGGTCGCCCATCCACACGACGTGATGAAACGCCTGCACGCACTCGAGCTTCTCGCCAAACTTGCACCCGGCGACGATCTCCGCGAAGTCGTCGTCTCTTCGCGACGCCATGTCGTCGTGCGCGGCGAGGTGCGAGTTGACGAAGCACAGCGTCGTGTCCCACGCGCGGCACGCGATCCCGACGCCGCCCTTGTTGTTCATGATGTGCCCGATCCCGGTCGCTTCCGTGGACTTCTGCCAGAAGTGGAACGCCGGCGCGGCGTCGACGCGCACGAAAGCCGCGATGCGCATCTGCCCCAACACGTTGACGCACTGCAGGGCCATTCCATACAAAAACAGTTCACCGGTCAGTAGTTGAAAGGGGGAGCGATCAAATGTTGAAACCGAGCGTGGGTGAAAAACGTTTGTACGCACCTGCAACGAGTACGAGTCGCCGACCGCGTCCGCGAGCACCGAGAACCAGTCCTCGTCGATGCCGTCGAACCCCGGCCTGGCTTTGTAATCCCCCTCCTGGCACCCCACGACGATCATGTCGTACGTCCCAAACTTCGTGGGAACGCAGTCGTCGAGCTCGGCGTCGAACTTTTCCGTCGCCGGCCACTCCGCGTCCGGGCCCCATCTGGACGCCACCGCTTTCGAGTGCTCGGGCCCCAAGCCGACGTCGAGCCAGGACGTGAGGTCCGCCGCCGGGTGCGCGTTCCCGACGTTCCACGTCCCGACGAGAACCTTGAGCTCGTTCGCCGCGACGTCCGACGCCGGCGGCGCTTTGCGGCACACGAGCTGCATGCGGACGGCTTTCCGAATCTCAGGGTCGTTCCATACAAAGCGACGTCGGGGTGGAGTTGAAAGGTGTCAGTTGGAGTTGAAAGGCATCGAGGGCGGGCGTTGAAAGCGAGGGGTTGGCGGAGAGAGACGACGGCAAAAGTCCTTAAGGATCGGCGTTCACCACGCCAACGCGGTCGTATGGGAACCAGTGTAAGGAGAACGCACCTCCGTGCCCGTCACCTCGAACCACCGCGCCTTGGGGAACGGGTCCCCGGGCTTCCACACGTGCTCGTCGACGCAGATCACGATCGTCCCGAGCACCTTCCCCTTGCTCGGGGGCTGCACGACGCCGCCCGGTCCGGAGGAGACGCGCGGGATCATCTGCGGCGCGGCGCGGATCTTCACGAGGAGCGTCGCGGTCGTCGGGTCCGCGACCCAGAGCGAGTGGTTGCACTCCCACTCGAGGCACTTGCCCTTGACCGCGACGTTGGACTTGACGACCTCGCCGCCGTCGACGCTGAAGTCGCAGTAGACGTTCCCGCCGCCGGCCTCGATCGAGAGGAGACGGACGCTGCGAGCGAGAGGGAAGGGGCGGAGGAGGAGGGTTCGGGAGGTGGTTCGTTAATAAGACTGGGTTCCCGAATCATTCATTCAGGGCGCCGATCGACGCGTCTCGTCGAGCGCGTCGCCGCGTCGGGACGAGGCGAGGGCGCTGATCGCGACGCACCCGAGACGGTAAGGTTCGTCCGTCATGACTCCGGAGGACATTTCGGGGTTGAGCGCGCGGCGAGCGAGCGTGTTCGCGCGCGGGATGCAGTGCACTTCCCCCGCCGACGCGGCCCGCGACGCGTCTGATTCGACGCGTCTAGTTGTACGTCTGCGAGTGGATTTTTATGACCGGCCCTTCCGAATCTGCCGTCGTGGTCGCCAGTGCTCGGGGCGCGGGCGCGGGCGTCGCGCGCGATGACGACATCGCGCGCGTCGCCGACGCGTCTCCTCCTCCTCCTCCTCGTCTCATTCCTCGTCCTCGCGCCGACCCCGGGACGCGCGGCGTCGAGCGCGGCGCGCGCGAGCGGATCGAGCGGCGGGTCGAGCGAAGAGGCGGCACCCTCCCTCGCGTCGTCGTCGTCGTCGTCGACGTCGACGTCGAACCACACGAACAACTGGGCCGTGCTCGTGGACACGTCCAGGTACTGGTTCAACTATCGCCACGCCGCGAACACGCTGTCGTTCTACCGCACGGTGAAGCGATTGGGGATACCGGACTCGAACATCGTGCTCATGCTCGCGGACGACTTCGCGTGCGACGCGAGGAACGTCTTCGCGTCGAAAATCTTCGCGGACGAATCGCACGCCACGGACTTGTACGGCGCCGACGTCGAGATCGACTACCGCGGGTACGAGGTCACCCCGGAGAACGTGCTGCGGGTTTTATACGGCGAGCATCCGCCGTCGACGCCCGAGTCGAAACGGTTGCGCAGCGACGCGGGAAGCAACGTGCTGTTCTATCTCACCGGCCACGGCGGCGACGAGTTTTTAAAGTTTCAAGACCAACGCGAGATCCTGTCGCGCGACGTCGCGGACGCGCTGTCGCACATGCACGCGGTGGGGCGATACAACGAGGTGTTATTCATCGTGGACACGTGTCAGGCGGAGACGCTCGCGAACGAGATCAGATCGCCGCGCGTCATCAGCATCGGGTCGTCGCGACGCGGCGAGAATTCGTTCAGCGGCGGCGTCGACCGCGCGTTGGGACTGTCGGTGATCGACCGCTTTTCTTCCGCGATTTTGGGCTTCGCGGAGGCGCGCGTGAGGGACGTCGACTCCGACGCGCGGATGGACGAGCTGTTTCGCGCCGCGTCGAAGGAGGCGATCATGTCCACGGCGAGGCCGAGGCTGGAGAATTACCGCCACCGGGAGCTGCGCGACGTCCGCGTGACGGAGTTCTTCGCCGACGCCGACGCCGTCCGTCGCCGTCGCGGTCAAAGCGGCGGCGAAGAAAAACGCGCGGCGGGCCCCTCGATCGACGTCGTCGTCGACGAGGACGAGCTCAGGGAGCGCTTGCGGCGCGACGCGGTGTCGAGGAACGCGCACGGGGAGCGGTGGTGGACGGACGTCGTCTACGGCGCGGACGTCGGCTGGGTCGACGACGCCGCGAGGACGACCGCGGGGAGAGAGAGACGGTCGCTCGCGGAGGCGTTCAACGCGGAGGATGAAAAGATGTCAAAGGGACGCGGCGGCGCGGGTAGAGTGCGCGGGAGGAGAGACGGCATCGAGGCGTTCGTCGTCGCCGCCGCGCTCGCGCCCCCGGTGTTGTGCCTCCTGCACATGTTTCTGCCGTGACGTGGCGTGATTCGTAGCAGTAGCGTAGAAGCGGCGCGCGTCGTCGCGGTTCATAGTCCATCGTAGAGACCCGCCCATGAAACGTACACGTAGTGAACAGAAGCGACGAGTGTTTCCTCGCTTTTTTCGTCTGGCTTTTTTGAAAATAATGCCCCCGCCCGCTCGCGGCATAGACGCGCGCGCCGACCCCGGTGTCGAGGGTTCCGCCGCATCGTCGCATCGCGCGCGGGTCGCGCCCTGGATCGTCCGCGCGGAGGCGTCTCGGTCGTCTTCCCCCGGAGGAGGGTCAGATCGGCGCGGTACGCGCGCCGTCGTCGTCGTCGTCGTCGTCGCTCGCTCGCTCAGATCGATCCGATCGATCGGTCGCGTCCGATGGGGCGACTCGCGGGCTTCGGCCGGAGCGCGGACGGCGTCGGCGTCGCCACGCGAGAGGGCTTCGCGGAGGTCCTCCTCGAGGAGCACGCGTCCCACCGCGTCGTCCTCGCCCCCGGCGCGGTCGATCGCGTCGTGCGCACGAACGCGCGCGACGTCAGCGGCGGCGTCGCCGTCGACGACGCGACGGGCGCGACGCGCCTCGTCGGCTGGTCGATCGACCCGGAGGACGGCGCCGCGGTGCTCCTGACCGAGACGCCGCTCCTGACGCGCGCCGACGACGCCGCGGACGCGCGCGACGGCCCGGGCCCGTCCAAGTCGCACGCCGTCCGCGTCGTCTTCCCGCGCGCGCTCGCGCCGTGCGCGGCGCTCGCGCCGCCCACCCTTCGCGCGAGGCGCCTCGTCCTCGTCGTCGCGGACGTCGACGGCGCGCTCTACCGCGTCCGAATCGACGCCGATTCGGCGCTGTCGTCGTCGTCCGTCCGCGCCTCGCGGCGCCCGTGCCTCCTCGCGTCGTTGACGCCGAGCGACGTGATCGCGTCGCCTCGCGCGTCGCCCGCGCTGTTAGCGCCGCTGGAGGGGATCACGACGATGCGCGCCGTCGGCGGCGACCTCGTCGCCGTCGGCGGCAAAAGCGGCAGGACGGCGGTGCTCTTCGCCGACGATCTCTCCCCAGCCTGCGAGTTGAAACCGCCCACGCTCGCGCGTTTATGGAACGCGGTCGCGGGCACCGGCGGTATGGGCGGCGAGCACGAGATCCGGGCGCTGTGCGAGGTGCCCAACGACGCGGGCGCGACGCTGCTGGCGTCGCTGCGCGCGGATTGTCACCTGCAAGTGCACGAGCTGTCGACGCCGCACAAGCCGATCGCGGTGCTCGGCGCCGCGCTGCCCGCGGTCGGCATCGGCGGCGTGAGCGGCGGCGGCGGCGAGGGTGATGAAATCCAGGGAGACGGCGCGAACGGCGGCGAAAGAGCGCGCGAGGCGGTGACGATGTGCGTCGGCGACGGATACCTCGCGGCGACGACGCGTGAGGATCAATCCTCGGAGCGGACGGCGACGCACGTGTACCAGCTCCGGCTGGACGCCCACCACGCGAGCGTGACGTACCACTCCCCGGTCGTGGGCGGCGACGGCGTGACGTCCGCGATCGCGATCTGCGACGGCGTGTTGTGGGCGCTCAGGGAGGAGGAGGAGGAGGAGGAGGAGGAGGGGGACGAGATGAAGAAGACGTCTCGATCGCGTTCGATCGACGCGGGCGCGGGGACGAGGAGGAGGGCTCCTTCGCGGGCGATCAAGGCGTGGCCGCTGGAGGCGCTGAACAGATCGCACCCGTGCGACGACCTCGCGGACGCGGCGTCGCACCTCGCGCAGTGGAGCGCCGGCGGCGGCGACGCCGCGGGCGCGGCGAGCGCGCTGCTGGGCCTCGCGGGCGACGGCGGCGGCGGCGCCGCCGCCGGGGAAATCGCGGACGCGATGAGCGCGCAGCTCTCCGCGCACGGCGTGAGCAGCGACGTCGTCCTCCGCGAAGCGCTGCGCCTCCGCGAGCTCCCGGCGCCGCCGCGCGGGATGCCCGCGGACCGCGCCGCCGCGGCCGCGATCGCGTTCGCCGCCGGCGGCGACCGCGCGGCGGGCGCGGACGCCGTCGACGCGTGGAAACGCCTCGCGACGTCCTACGCGGCGGCGTGGAAATCTCGACGCGCCGCGAGCGGCCTCGTCCCCGTCGCGGGCTGCGCGCTGTGCGTCTCCAGAGGCGGCGCCATCGGCGTCATGCGCCCGCTGGACGCGCTCGAGGCGACGCTCGCGTCTGCCGCGGCCGCCGCGAGCGCGCCGGGGTACGGCTCGGAGAAGGGCGTCCGACGCGGCGGGTTCGCGCTCCCGGCGACGGCGACGCCGGCGACCAAGGCGATGACGATCGGCGCGTACCTCTGCGCGCTCCTCGGATCCCCGGGGTGCCACGCCCTGGATCTCGTCGCGTCCGGCGGGGTTTGCGCGGGCGGCGGCGGCGGCGGCGACTCGGACGCGCGCGCGGCGACGGAGGATTGGCTCGACGCGGCGACGGCGCTGGCGGGGGGGAAGGCGACGGCGGCGGCGACCGCGCGGAGTAGGGCGGGGATGGACGACGTCGCCAAGGCGGCGTCGCGCGAGCGCCGCGCGACGCAGCGCAAGCTCGCGGGGTCGCTGCGGAAGCTCGTGCGGTCGCTCGGTGCGTCGCCCGCGGACGCTGTGTCGTCGGCGCTCGACGCGTTGGAGTGGATCAAAGTCGATCGATCGCCGCCGCCGCCCGGGGAGACGACGACGACGACGACGTGGCCGAGCGTCGTCGAGGCGCGCGCGGCGCGGCAGCACGCGAACGCGCGCGTTGCCGCGTGCCGCGGGTTGCTGCTCTTCCTCGGCGCGTGCAGATGGGGCGGCGAGCGCGTCGGGTGCGACGCGGCTGCCGCCGCGGCCGCCGTCGCGACGCTCGCGCGATGCGCGGCGGCGCATAAGACGGCGCTCATCGCGCGATGGCTCGTCGCGACGCCGTGCGCGGGCGCCGCGGCGGCCGCCGCCGCGCCGTCGCCGCCGCCGCCGCTCGCGTTCGCGGTGCTTCCTTCCGGGGAAATGCAGAAACGCATCGGTGGCGGCGGTTTTTTCTGGGGGCGCGGGTCCGCGGCGTTGACGGCGGCGGGCGCGTCGCTTGCCGCCGACGTTGTCTGCGACGCCTCGGGCGACGGCGGCGGCGCCGGGAACGAGCTCAAACGCGCGGTCGAGATCGGCGCGGAGCTCTACGCCGGCGGCGAGCTCGACGCGCTGGGCACGCTTCTCGAGCTCTCCCGAGCGCCCACGCCCGGCGACGTCTCGGACGACGCCTTCGACGCGCCGGCGTTGCTCTTTTTGCAAGCGTTGCGCGCGAGCGCGGACGTCGCGAGCGCGGCGACCGACGACGCGCTCGACGTGGCGACGCGGCGCGCGACGCGGCTCTTCTTCCGCGCCGCGAGCGGCGTCGGCGGTGAGAGAGAAGACGACGAGCTCGTGCAGCACCTCGTGAAGCTGCTCCGGGGGTTGATGTCGGGGTTCCCCGCCGCCGCCGCCGTCGCGTCCGCGCCGGCGTCGCGTCTGGAGTACTACGAGACGCTCATGCTCTTCTTCGAGCGCTTGGGCTGCGGCGAGGGCGCGATGCAGTGCGCGCACGCGGCGCTGCGCGAGGTGGACGCCGCGCCGCCGGACGACGCCGACGCCGATTCGATGAGCGGATCGTCGCCGGAAGAACGCCGAGCGTCGCGCGCGGCGCGTCTGTGGGCCAACTTGCTGCAGTACGCGCTCGACGTCGGCGATTGGCGCGGCGCGTACGCCGCGGTGCTCAGCGTCCCCGGCGCCGACGCGCAAACGGCTGGAATCCGACGGTTAGTCGCCGCGATGTGCGAGCCCGGAGACGTTCGACAGGGCGCGGAGGCGCTCGTGTCCTTGCCGTTCGGTGACGACCGGCTCCCGACGGTCGTGCGCGCGTTGGAAGGGCGCGCGGCGTCGTCGCCCGTCGACGCGACGCCGCACCCTTCGCTGATGCTTCACGCGTTGTTCGTCTCGCGCGGGCGGCCGAGGGACGCCGCGGGGGCGACGCTGAGGCACGCGCGCAGGTTGCGCGAGGCGGTGACCGTCGCCGCGGATGCCGCGGAGGGGAGTGCGTCGCCGGCGTCGTACCGCCCGACGACGCCGGGGCGGGTCGCCGGCGTCGTCGCGCCCCTCGCGCCGACGACGGGCGATCCGAGGGCGCGGCTCTCGCGCGCGCTCGAAGCGCACGTCGCCGCGCTGCTCGCGACGATCAACGCGCTGCGTCTGTGCTCTCCGAAAGAACGCAGCGTCGTCGAGCGCGAGCGCGAGCGCGTCGTCGTCGACGGCGTCGACGCGAAGACGGTCCGCGACGAGGACGACGTCACGGCGACGGAGGACGAGCTCGGACGGAGCGGCGACGACGGCGCGGCGACGGCGACGGCGACGGCGACGACGGAGACGGAGACGGAACCGCGCGAGGGAACGACGACGACGACGGGGTTCGCCGCGCGTCGGAAGACGCCGCCGCACCCGAAACGCCGCCGCAAGACGCCGCCGCCGCCGGACGCCACCACCCTCGGCGCGCTCCTCCGCGAGTACGTCCTCGCGGCCGCGCGCGCGGAGCTGTTGGCCGCGGGCGCGGAGACGCAAAGTCTCGGCGCGTCGTCGTCGGCGCCGCGCGACGCGGAGCAGATTCCCGGCCTCGTCGCGTCCGCGCTGTGCCACGGTCTGTTTCGAACCGCGACGACGCTCGCGACGCACTGGTGCGAGGGCGAGGCGCTGACGAAGCAGGTGACGATCATCGCGGCGACGCTCGCGGCGAGGGCGGCGCTGGCGCAGACCCGCGGCGGCGGCGGCGGCGGCGGCGGCGGCGGCGCGCTTTCTCTCGGGGTGTCCTCCGCGGCGGACGCGACGGCGCGAGGCGCGGCCGACCGCGTCGGCCCCGCCGACCTCGTCGGCGGCGACGCCGCCGCGGCCGCGGACGATGTCGACCCCGCGGCCGCGTGGGCGGCGCTTCGGAGCTTTCTCGAGACGCACGACACGGCGGCGCGAAATTTCGCGCTCGCCGAGGCGGCGGCGCGCGCGACGCTCGCGACGAGCGCGTCGATTCGTCTTCCGCAGTGGCTCGCCGCGCGGTTCACCGCGGGGAGGGACGCGCCGAGCGCGTCTTCGGGGATGGCGCGGCGCGGCGCGAACCCGACGGCGTTGATATCCGCGTACGTCGCGCACGGGCGCGCGGAGGAGGCGGCGCGCGTCGCCATCGCCGAGTTGAGGCGGCACGAGATCGCCGCGGACGCGACGACGCGGACCAAGTTTTTGTCGTCGTGGTTCCCGGAGCCGCTGCTGCGACACGTCGCGGACGCGACGCGGGACGCGCCCGCGCTCGCGGGGTTGCGCGCGGAGCTGGATGGGTTGTTGGACGCGAGGAGGAAACGCGCGGAGGCGGATTCAAAGCGGCTGGCGTCGTTCGCTTCGTAGAGGTGAAACGTGTTGGTGAACGAGTAAAATAAACGAAACACGATTTGAAAGAGCTGTCGCTCGAACACTACAGTATCATAGCAGACTCGTCCTGTCCTTCGTTTCCGTTATGCGAGTAGAGCGATTCCGGAGGGACGTCAAAGACGCGGTCGCGCGGGAGCCCGGCGGACGACGCGGACGGGATTTTCCGGCGCGCGCCGTCGCATCGCGAGCCGCCCACGCGAGCGCGCGCGGGACGCGACTTCACGGGACGCGTCGTCGTCATGACGCGCGCGCCGAGCGGCGTCGGGGCGTCCGAGAAGTGAACGAACGCGGTCGTCGTTCGTCCGTCCCGAGATCGTCCGTCCGTCGTCGCGGCCGGCGAGCGATCCGATCGCGCGTCGGCGAATCATGGCGTGCGCGCGCGAGAAAGACGCGGCCGCCGCCGCGGGCGTGCACATGAAGATCAGCGGATACGACGTCCGGTTCCCGTTCAAGCCGTACGCGTCGCAGCTGGTGCGACGACCTCGCGACG
>Ga0181559_10004251_pt1 | contig 13886 bp, 13 predicted proteins | sample 011ome_21_FD_133752 | JGI IMG/M metagenome (GOLD analysis project Ga0181559, IMG submission 133752) | Coastal salt marsh microbial communities from the Groves Creek Marsh, Skidaway Island, Georgia - 011508AT metaG (megahit assembly) | ecosystem: Environmental > Aquatic > Marine > Intertidal...
AGTGCGGGCGCGGGCGCGCGCCACGGCGGCGGCGACGGAGGCGACGGAGGCTCGACGACGGACGACGAGGAGTACGACCGCGCGGTTCTCGCCGCCGCGAGAGGTCCGACCGGCGACGAGCCTCGGCCCGCGACGCGAGGTATCATCGCGTCGCTGCCGCGGTGCTACGTCGGGGACGAGAAGTGGCGCGCGAGGATGGGGATGGTTCCCGCGGCGGCGGCGGCGGCGGCGGCGGCGGGGGCGGGGTCGGGACCCGGGAAAGGCTTTGACTTCATCACGTCCGTCGCGCTCGCGGAAGCGTACGACGCGGAAAGAGACACGTGTTCGATTTGCTGCGAGGAGACCGAGCCCGGGGACGAGATCGTCGTCCTGACGTGCGCGCACGCGTTCCACGACGAGTGCATGACGCCGTGGCTTCGCGTGAAGCTCGAGTGTCCGGTGTGTCGGCACCTGGTGGAAAGGGTAAGTCGCAAGGACGCGCGCGCGGTGTTTTCGCCGCCGCCGACGTCGCGCGTGGGCGAGGGTGGAGGTCGCGAGGGCGACGCCGCGCACGTCGCGGTGGACGTCGAAGACGAGGAGAGGGCGAGAGAGTGATGAAGCGACGACGCGCGCGGAGGTTGAGAGAGAGAAAAGAATCTGAGAGGAGTGCACGCTTTTTAGTTCCAGTGACGCGTAGCAGCAGCGGACGCGGCACTCGAGCTTGATAAGGGGGTAAAAAAAGAACCCGCCCCGCCGGGCTTCGATCGTCACTCGGCTCGCGCGCGGCACGTTTCGCCCGTGAACCGAACGATTCGTCGTCCAGCGAGGGCGTCACGCCGCGTGACAGCGACCGCGAGCGACGCGAACCCTTCGCGCGCGCGTGAACCGCGCGAACGGGGTTGACCGCGGCTCGAAATCTCGCTCGCCCGCAACTCGCCTCGTCAACGACCTTTCTTAAGGAACGGAGCGACGATGAGCGAGACGACCGCGATGGACACGCGCGAGTACAAGATCGCGATCCCCGATAAGAACGCGGAGGAGGACAGCAGAGCGGACTCCCCCGAGCAATCCGGGGTGTGCACGCCGAAGAACGAGCACTCGAGCGGGTTCAAGCGCCTCCGGAGCTGGGAGCTCTCGTCCCTGGAGGGGGTGGAGCGAGCGGACTGGCAGGGCGCGGACGACGAAGCGCCGGGGACGTCCACCGCGTCCACGATCGCGAGCGACGCGGAGGTGAAGGACCTTCAGGACCGCACGGTCAACGCGTGCGTGCAGCTCGCGGAAATCATCGTCTCGCTGAGACGCGAGAGGTGCGTCTCGCCCCGCGGAGGCATTTAAATAAAGCCCCTTTCTTCTTCTGTTCGAACCGCGAACGGTCCGGCAGCGTTCAGATCTGCCCTCCTCGTCGCGTCCGTCGCGGCGTTTCACGACCCTTTCGCTGACGATTTCCCCCCGCGCTCGCCTCGCAGGGAATGGACGGACGAAAAGAGCGCAAAGACGAAGAAGAAGCACGAGCTCAGGCTCAGGCTGCGCGCGATCGAACGGTGCGACGATGCCCGAGTCTCTCGAGTGGCGACTCCCCAGATCAGACCGCGGAGGTCGGATCCGTCGACGCCCCGCTCCTCTCGATCGCCCGACTGACGACGCGTCCATCCCTCCTTCGATTCCCCAGGCGGATCACGATGCTCAACCCCACGGCGAAGCTCGAGTCGCTTCGTAAATACGTCGAATACGCGCTCGAGAAGGCGCAGCCCGCGGCGCAGCTCACCGGTGCGTTCGCCGACTGCCGAGCGAACGGAGACGCCGCGAGTCTTTTTTTTTTCCGCCGCCGCCCGCTCGCCTCCCCTTCCCGCGCGCATCGCATCATCACCACGACGCGCTGGCTGACGTCACCGACCCGACCCATCGGTCGTTCATCGCGCGCAGATCTCCTGGACGACGAGCTGCAGCTGATATTATCGAAAGTCAACGCGACGAACGGGTCGTCGCCCAAGCAACTGCTCGCGTTGTCCACGGTGTCGAAACGGTTCGCGAAGCTCGTGAGGCAGCCCGCGGTGTGGCGAGACCTGGACGTGTCTTCGCACGCGTCCTTCTTGACCGACCGGGTTTTAAACTCGATCGTTCGAGACGACGGCGCGTTTGGGATGCTGCGCTCCGTGTCGTTGGCCGGGTGCACGAGGGTCACCGAGACGGCGATCGTCAAGCTCCTGAACGCGTGCGGAAATTCCTTGGAGCGTCTAGACCTCTCCGGGTGCACGCTCGTGAAGACGTCCACGATCGAGCACGCGGCGCGGACGTGCACGAACCTGACGCTGCTGGACCTCACCGGGTGCGCGCACGTGGACACTCTCGACGCGTTGAAGATGACGGATACGTTTTGGCCAAAGTTGGAGGAGGTGCGTCTCGTGGGCACGTCGCGGCTCTCCGGGCGGGTGTGCCAGACCGAATTCGACGCGCTGGCGGACGAGATCGCGTCGCGATGGAATCGGTGGAGAGAAGCGAGAAGGGAGGGGCGAAGGCAGGCGCTGCTCGCCGCGGAGATGGAGGCGGACGCGCTGAAGGTGAAGCTGGCGACAGGGCGGGAGCCCGCTGGCCTCGCCGAGCTCTTGTCCGCCGAGGACGAGAGGAGGAGAGCCTTGGAGGACCTGGAATCCGACGACGCGGTGGCTTTGGAGGAGGAGCTGCACATAGACCACGCGGAGTGCGACTGCGGCCCCGCGGTGAGCCTCGAGGCGATGCCCGCTCTCGTGCGCAAGTGCCGCCGGTGGGTCGAGGCGTGGCAAGAAGGTCACCCGGTGAGCGCGTGCGATCACGCGCTCGTGATGCAGGGCGCGATGGGCGAACAAGCCGGGTTAGCGACCCTGAACCTGTTTCCAAACTGCGGTCACGTCATGTGCGAGGTTTGCGAGCAGAAGGAGCGCGTGAACATGCAGAGAAGGCCCGTGGAGGGCGGCGAGTTCGAGTACGTGTACCCGTGCCGGCTGTGCAATCAGGACATGCCGAACCCCGGGGGGTTCGAGATCACGCTCACGCAGTGATCGAGCATGCGTGTACTAAATCAAATCTTGGGGCGGGTAGGGAGGGAGCGACGCGTGAACGCGAAGAACGAACGAACGCGCGCGAGGGGCGAGGTCTGAGACCGCCCGCGCGAGAGAAGAAAAAGGTTTCAAGCTCCAACACCGTAGCACACCCCGCCTAGAGCGCTGTATTGAACACCTTGTATTTTGTCACTACGTGTACGATGAACGCGATGGCGAACGCGACGACGAACGTGTTTCTCGAAGACTCATCTTATTACAAGTAGGTCGTCTCCATCCATCTCGCGACTTGTTCTCTTCTATGCAAATTCAAGAGAGCCGCTGAATCCAAAAACTTTCTGAAACCTCCCAGTCGACGACACCGCGCGCGATAAGTACATCAAGAATTTACTTGGAGCACGCGTCCATCGCCTGCAGATCCTCGTACGCGGAGAGAAGGCGGTTGACGGTGTAGTTCTCCGCCTCGCGGAGCCACATGCGGGGGTCGTAGTACTTCTTGTTCGGCTTCTCCGGGCCGTCGGGGTTGCCGATCTGGCCCTGGAGGTACGGCTCCTTCTCCTTGACGTAGTCCTTGACGCCGTCCCAGAAGCTCCACTGCGTGTCGGTGTCGATGTTCATCTTGATGACACCGTAGCCGATCGCCTCGCGGATGTCCTCGCGGGAGGAACCGGAGCCGCCGTGGAAGACTAAGTACACCGGCTTCTCCTTGGTGCCCTCCTCCTTCTCGTTGTACTTCTGCGCGTTGCCGAGGATCGGGGGGGTGAGCTTGACGTTACCGGGGGAGTACACGCCGTGGACGTTACCGAACGCCGCGGCGATGGAGTACATGCCCGGCGCGATCGGTTCGAGAGCCTTGTACACCTGGTGGATCTCCTCCGGCTTGGAGTAGAGGTCCTCCTGCGCGACGTCGGTGTTGTCGACGCCATCCTCCTCGCCGCCGGTGATGCCGATCTCAACCTCGAGGTGGCAGCCGATGGCAGCCATGCGCTTGAGGTACTTGGCGGAGATCTCCATGTTCTCCTCGATGGACTCCTCGGAGAGGTCGAGCATGTGAGAGGAGAAGAGCGGCTCGCCGTGCTTGGCGAAGTACTCCTCGTTCGCCTCGATGAGGAGGTCGAACCACGGAAGGAGAGCCTTTGAGCAGTGGTCCGTGTGGAGGATGATCGGGACGCCGTACGCCTCGGCCATCGCGCGGACGTGGAGCGCGCCCGCGATCGTGCCCATGGCCGCGACCTTCTGGTCCTTCTCGTTCTTGAGGCCCTTGCCGGCGTTGTAGATGCCGCCGCCGTTGGAGAACTGGACGATCATGGGGGAGTTGGCCTTCTTCGCCGCCTCCATGCACGCGTTGATGATCGGGGACATCGTGCAGTTGACCGCGGGGATCGCGTACTGGTGCTTCTTCGCGTGCTCGAGGACGGCCTGGTAGTCCGCGCCGGTCACGACGCCGGTCTTGAGGCCCTGCGAGGAGCGTTCCGGAGAGGAGAAGCGCGCGGTGAGCGAAGAGCGGAAAAAAAGGGATATTTTACAGTGCTCGCACGCGGTCTCCTCCGAGGGCTTCTTTCGGAGGAAAAAAGACGCGACGCGTCGCGGGTTCGGCGGCGCGATCTGACGCGAGGCGCATCGCGCGCGTCTTCGAAGGCGCCGAGACGCTGACGAAGACGCGCGAGCGAAGATCTCCGAGCTCGCGCGAGCGAAGATCCGTCGCGCGACGCGTCGCGACGGCGGCGAACCGCGCCGCTATCCTTCGCGGATAAGAGAAAGTCCGGAACCGCAAGATCGATCGAGAAATTGCCTCCTCGCGCGACGCGTTCGCGGCGCGCGCGCGCGGCGCTCTCCCTCGATTCGCGTCGCGGACGCAGCGCGATCGCGAAAAATCACGATCGCGCGCGCGTTTCGCGCGCGCGCGCGAGGAAACCCCCGAAGCGCGCGCGCGTCCGAGGAGGAAACGAGCGCGTACACGACGGTCGGGGGACGCACCGACTTCGTGGCGACGGCCGCGCGCGCGACGGTGTTCACGCGGGTGGCCTTGACCGCCTTCTTGGAGACGACGGCGTTGCCGCGGACGACGGTCTTCGCGGCGAGCGCGTGCTGGGTCATGGAGGCCATTTTGTTTGGGTGTGTGCGAACGGTGTGCGTGCGCGTGCGGTGATAGTGGGACCGCCCCAGCCGCAACGAGCGAAGGAAACGTGGGTCGCGCGAGCCGCCCGCCGAAGCGACGACGGATGACCTCTGATGGCGCTGAAAACGACGACGTGATTGGTCGAAAGTTGAACCGTGAAACGCGGTCTAATTTTACCCGATGTGAGGAAAATAGCGCGTGGCGTGTCGCAGCTATGGATTTTTCCGCGCGTTTCCGTCGACGTGTGACACGCACGGCGCGACGGTCGCGTCCTCTCGAGAGGCACACCCGAGGACGCGGAGCGACGGAGGCGTCTTCGGCGGCGTCGGGATGGCCTCGTCCTCGAGCGGCGGCGGCGGCGGCGGCGGCCACGCGTCGTTCGACCCGTACGCGGACCTCGGCCTGAAGCGAGGCGCGACGGACGAGGAGGTCAAGTCCGCGTTTCGAAGGCTCGCGCGCGCGTACCATCCGGACGCGGGCGGCGCCTCGACCGCGGAATCGCGCGCGGCGTTCAACCGGATAACGTCCGCGCGAAACCGGCTGCTGTACGCGGGACGCGGCGCCGGCGGCGCCGCGGGCCAAGGCGGGTTCGCGCGCGGCCACGGCGTCCAACACGCGCCGTATCGACCGCGCGTCTCCAACTGGCAGTTCGCCGCGGTGCTGACGCTGCCGCTGTGCCTCATGGGCGTCGTCTCGAGCTGGGCGTTCCCGAGCGACCACGCGCGCGCGCCGAACGCGGAGATCGGCCGCTTGAACGGGCTGATGAACCCCCCGGTGAACCCGTGGTTGCGAGAGGACGACGACGACGAGAGGGAGGAGAGGAGGCGGAGGAGGGCGCCGGTGTCGGAGCGCGTCTTGAGGCGGATGGCGCCGATGTTTCGACGGGGCGACGACCCGGACTGATCGATCGATTCGATCGATCGATAGATCGATCGATCGCGACGTGTTCACTCGTTCGCGGTACGGGAGGGGACGGGACGGGACGGGACGGGACGGGACGGGAGCGCGAACAAAAACCGCGTAGCGTCACAAAAACGTAGGCTTAGCCATTCATCATAGCGGAGGCGTCGTCATCCATCTTATTCCGATCGCGGGAGCGTTCGACGCGTCGCGTCGTCGATCGCTTTTCTCTCCTCCTCCTCCTCCTCCTCCTCCTCTTCCTCCTCCTCCTCCTGCTCCTCTCAAGATGAGATCACGTCGCCCTCACGCGGGAAGCTGCCCCGAGTCCGTGATCGTGACCTCTTTCGACGGCGTCCCGCTGCTGCTGCCCACCGCCTCGATCTTGTACACGACGTCCATGCCCTCGAGGACCTTCCCGAACACGACGTGCCGGCCGTCGAGCCACGACGTCTTGATCGTGCAGATGAAAAACTGGCTCCCGTTCGTGTTAGGGCCGCTGTTCGCCATGGAGAGATCCCCGGGGCCGGCGTGTTGGAGGCTGAAGTTTTCATCCGCGAATTTGGCGCCGTAGATGGACTCGCCGCCGCGTCCGTTGCCGTCGGTGAAGTCGCCGCCTTGGATCTCGACGTAGGGTCGTTCGAGCGAAAATAAAACGAGGTCAATCAATCATCGCTCGCCACCACTCGTCGGGTCAGGGATATTCAGGGATGTGAAAGTCAAGTCGGACGCGACCGCACCATGAAGTTCGGGATGACACGGTGGAAGGTGCTGCCTTTGTAATGCAAAGGCTTGCCTCGCTTCCCAGTGCCCTTCTCCCCGGTCGCGAGCGCGCGGAAGTTCTCCGCGGTCTTCGGGACGACGTCGCCGTACAGGCCCATCGTGATGCGACCCGCGGGGATGCCGCCGATGCTGACGTCGAAGAAGACCTGCGGGGAGAGGGGACGACGCGCGAGCGATGTCGGACGACGACGGACGATCGATCAGTCGTTCGTTCGTTCTGTTCGTCGGCGAGATCGGGGGGTGTTAACCGAGCGACGAGGGGACGGACGCGCGCGCACCTTGTCCGTGACCTTCGGGGAGGCGTCGGACGCGGTCGCGCCGCTCGCGAAGAGCATGACGACCGCGACGAGGATCGCGTGCTTGCGGAGGACCGCGAACATGTTCGCGTCGGAGGTTCCCGGCGTGAGGGCGCGCGCGGGATCGAATGAATGATCGGAGGCGACGTTTCGGAGGTTCTGTTTTTTCCAGGTTTTTTCCGGGACACTGACAGAACCGAGAGAACAGTACACGATGCGCGGCCTCCTCGTCAACCTCGCGCTTCTCTTCGCGGCGCTTCTCGTCGCGACGTCCCCCGCGGTCGCCGCGGACCCCGCGAGCGGCGCGCGCGTCGACGCGAGCAACTTCGACGCGATCGTCGCCGCCTCCGACGCCGCGTTCGTCGTGAAGGTTCACTCCCCGAGATGCGGCACCTGCCAGGAGATGCGACCGACGTGGGACGCGCTCGTCGCCGCGCGCTCGAACGACGTCAAGTTCGCGACCGTGGACATCGACGACGATCGCGGGATGAAGCTCGCGGTGGAGCTCGGGGTGTTAGACGACGGCGTTCCCGCGGTCTGGGGGTTCGATCGCGCGGCGGAGGGAGAACGATCGACGCCGAGGAAACTATGGTCTGGGTACGACGCGCCGTCGGCGCGCGAGCTCGCCGCGGCGATCTTCGAGGGCGGCGGCGTGGATTTGAACGGCGCGAGGACCGCGGACGGGTTCGTCGCGAAGGCGTGACGATCGATGAAATGAACGACGCCTTCCCGTCGTTTAGCCGTCGCCGCTAGGCCCTACTTCTAGCTAGTGAAGTGAATGAACGACTACGCTCGCGACGAAAGGATCGACGCGCTCCCGTCGCGAGCTCGTCGCGACGGCACCGTTATGTCGTACGTCGACAGCTTCACCGCCATCGTCTCCCCGACGAGGTTCACGCACTCGACGATCCGCTCGTCCACGCGCTCGATCGACGCCCCCGTGATGAGAGCCTCCCCCGCGTACCCCGGTATCGACCCCGGGTCCTCCATGCACCTCACGAACCGCGCGTGATTCTCCGGAAACCGCCCGGGCGGATCCGCGAGCACGAACCTCCCCGCCCTCCCCCCGCGGCTGCTGAACAGCCGCAACACCAGCGTCGCGATCGCGTCGACCGCGTCCGCGGTGTACAGCACGTCCGACGCGAGGACGACGTCGAACCCCGTCGGCGCGAGCTCCGGCTCGAACCAGTCCACGATCTCGGCGTCGACGACGCATCGCGACGCCGCGGGAGACGCCGGCTCGAGCGCCTTCGGCGTCGGCCCGAGCGCGACGCCGTCGGGCGCGCCGCACGACGCCGGCAGCGTCTCCGCGGCGCCTCTCAGCCCGTTCGCGCGCGCCGCCGCGAGCGAGCACCACAGCGCGCGCGGCTCGCGGTCCGTCATCAACACGCGCGACGCGCCCGCGAGCGCGGCGGCGACGCCGGCGAGCCCGAGCCCCGCGCCGAGGTTGATCACGGAGCGCCCGCGCACGTCGATGGTCGATCCCGCGTCTCCTCCTCCTCCTCCTCCTCCTCCTCCTCCCTCGAGCATCGCGGTCGCGAGCGCGACGTCGCCGTGCCACACGTCCGCCCAGTGCGGGTCCTCGTCCGGGCGTCCCATCGCGCTGTACACGTCCACGACGTCGGACTCGGACGTCGGCATGACGACCGTCACGTCCGTCTCGCCGCAGCGCGCGACCGCGGTGCCGATCGCCATCGGAAGGTGCGCGCTCAGCGGGTGCGGCATGTCGAGATCGAGGGGGACGTAGGACGGGACGACGTCCTCGCGGCGGCATCGCGTCGCGAGGGCATCGCGGCGGGGGGTCGGGCGGGGGTATTGAAGGGGATGCCGCGGCGGCGCGTGGACGCGGCTCGCGCGGACGGCGCGGGCCATTATCCGGTCTCGGACGAGTCCCTGGAGCTTCTTTTCCGCGGGCAATTTCGCACCGAGACCGCATCAGGCCGAATCGCCTCGTCGAGACGCCGCGCGGACGGGGCGTCACACGACGAGCGCGCGCGAGCGCCGCGGACGTCGCACGCCGGTCTCGTCGCCGACGCACGACGGACATGTCTTCGGGTGCGCCTCGATCGCGAACCCGCGCGTCGTCGCGTCGTCGCCGCGCCAGATCCTCCGGTCCCCGACGCGAATGAATCCCCCCACCCGCTCCTCCTCCTCTTCTCCCATCGCCGCGCCGACCTCACGTCTCCCTCCTTCCCCTCGCCGCTCGCTCGCTCGCTCCTCTCCCTCCGCGCAGCCCCGCCGCCGAAACCGTGGGAGCGCGCCGCGGCGACGGGCGAGAGCGTCCACGCGGCCACGCCCGCCGCGCCAGGCGACGCGCCCAAGCCGTGGGAGGTCCCGGGCGCGGGCGCGACGCCGTCCGCGCCCGTCGCGACGGAGTCGAACCCCTCGGGCGCGACGCCGACGCCGCCGCCGCGCGAGAACCGCGCGGCGGCGAACGCGGTGAACGCGGGTGCCACGACGTCCTACGCGACTACTGGGGGGTACAACCGCCCGTACGGAGGGTACGGGTCCGCGATGGGCGGGTACGGTGGGTACGGAGGAGGCTCTTCGATGTACGGAGGAGGCTACGGCTCTTCGATGTACGGAGGAGGCTACGGGTCGTCGATGTACGGAGGAGGCTACGGAGGCTACGGGTCGTCGATGTACGGCAACAGGTACGGCATGGGCGGGATGTACGGCGGCGGGATGTACGGCGGAATGGGAATGGGCCCCGGGATGGGACCGATGGGTCCCGGGATGGGAGGACCGATGGGCGCCGCCGACGATCCGAACGGCCCCGCGCCGACGGCGTGGCAACGCATCATGCGCGCGCTGCACGGGATCGTCACCGTGTTCGGGCGGATATCGTGGCTCGTGGACGAGAACTCGCAGGCGCTGCACTTCTTCATGATGGGCCTGATGCAGCTCCTGGACCGCGCCGGGGTGCTGTACGGCGAGCTCGCGAGGTTCGCGCTGCGGCTGTTGGGATACAAGGTGCCGGACCGGCCGAAGGCGCCGCCGGAGGGAGGCGGAGCGCCGGGGACGGGGATGGGGATGGGGCCGGGTGGGTACGGGATGGGAGGGGTGTACGGCGGCGGGATGAACTCGGGGTACGGGTACGGAGCGAGCCCCGGGTACGGCGGCGGCGGGTTCGAGAGCGCGTGGGGGGGAGCCTGACGAGTTCTAAGTACTCTTCGTTCCCTAAAAGTTTTTCTACTCCTCCCGTGCCTCGTTCACGGCGGAAGCCCTCGGAACCACGCCGTCGCCGCCACCTCCGCGACGTCTCGCGCGCACGCGTCCTCCGCATCGCGCGTCTTCGCGCATGTCTCCGTCACGACCATGTCCTCCCCGGTCATCGTCGCGGAGAGAAACCCTCGGCCCGTCTCCACGCGGACGCCGTGCCCGGACAGCCCGCCGTCGCTCGCGGAATACGTCCACTCGCGCTCCGGGGCCCCCTCCTCCCTCGGCGGATACAGCTTGCGCATGCACGAGTGCACGAGAAGTGGCTCGCCGTCCAGGTCGCGGTGCGCGATCGCCGTCCCGCCGCCGTCCTTCGCGCGTCCGAGAAGCGCGGGGAAGAACGGGCACGCGTCGCGCGTCGACCCCGTCATCCGCCACGCCGACTTCCAGAGGTCTTTGTCGCCGTAGAGGTGCGCGCTGAGGTCCTTCGCGAGGTCGCCGGTGCAGAGCGCGACGCACGTCACCAACGCCGCGGCGGATCGCGTGCGGTCGACGACGAGGACGCCGCTGTCCGTCTCCCACTCGTGTTCTCTTCGTCTCGTCGTCGGCGGCGGCTCGGGCTCGGGCTCGGGCTCGGGCTCGGGCTCGGGCTCGGGCTCGTCGCATTCGCCGCCGCCGCCGCCGCGGACGCCGCGGCTCGCTTCCCTCGCGGCTGTCGCCAACGCGTCCAACGCGTCGCCGTCGCACAGCGGCCCCTCGCCGACGCGGTGGAGGTCCGGCCAGAACACCGCGCTCGGGGTCCCCGCGCCGCGCACCGCGTCCAGCAACCGCGTCGGGTCGCGCAGCAGGACGACGTCCGCGTCGAGGAGGAGCACGCGCGCGAACGACGACCCAGTCACCGCGAGGGGCTTGATCGCGAACCCGATCGTCGGACGGCGCGTCGCGGCGGCGGACGACGGCGCCCCCGCCGCGTCCACGCACACGTCTCCGTCCGACACCAAACTCGCGACGTTCCGACACCGAAGCGGCGCGACCGACGCGTCCGACTCCAACGCCGCGATCGCGTCCGCGGTGAGCTCCCCTGGCGCGTGCCACAACTCGATCGCGAGGACGCAGCCGACGCGTCGAATCGATCGCGCCGCGGCGACGGCGAGCGCGATCAACGCGCGACCGCCCGCGCACAAGACGATCCCGTCGCCGTCGGCGACGAACCCGGCGCGACGCGACGGGAGCGGGGACGTGTCCGGGTGGAACAGCGCGCGCACGCGCGACGTCGCGGACGCGAGCGCGTCGGCGTCGGCGTCGGCGCCGCCGCGCGTCGCGCGCGGGAGCGCCCAGCCGCCGCGACGATGCGCTCGCCGCCACCTCTTCTTCCCTCGATCGTCCTCCGCGAGAAGCTCGGGGACGCGCGTCTGGCCGCTCGGGTCGTTCGCGCTGCCGTCGCCCCACCCGTCCGGGACGGTGAGCAGCGCGCCGCCGCGCGGTTTCGCGCCGCCGCCGCCGTCGCCGCCGTCGTCGTCCGACGTCACCGTGAGGTGCCGACCGCGCGTCGCCGCGGCGACCTCGCCGACGAAAAAGTCGATCGGGAGAGTCACCGGGTACCGCCGCGCGAGCGCCGCCCTGGCGAACCGCCTGGACATGACGTACGCGCACGTCCCGGCGACGTACGGCGTGGGTTCGATCGCGAGCGCGAGGCCGCGAGGCAGCGGCGGCGACGGCGCCAGCGGCGTTCGTCTCGCGCGCCGCCCGAGGACGTCTTGGTTGTGCAGCAACAGGACGTCGTAACCGTCGCCGTCGGAGCGTTTCTGCGTCGCCGCGGCGTGCAGCGCGTTCAGCGCGTCGACGAACCCCGCGCGCAGCTCGACGTCGTCTTCGAGGATCAGCGCGTACGGCGCGCCGCCGCCGCCGCCGTCGTCGTCGCGGTCGAGGAACGTCCTCCACGCGCGATGGTGCGACCGCGCGATCGCGACTTCCGTGGGGGTGACCTCCGCCCACGACGTCAGCTCGCCGTTGTCGCGCTGCCGCCGCAGCTCGGTCGCGTCGAGGTCGTTCGCGTCGACGCCTTCGATGAGCTCGTACGCGGTCACGTTCGCGGTCGACGCCGCGGCCTGGGGAAGAGGCGAAGGAGTCGCGATGGGACGGAGGTTGAGTTTCGAGCCGGGTGCCGAGAGAGCGCAGTTGACATCGCGTCGATCGATCCCACGCCGCGCGCGCGGCCGGGGACGCACCTGGAACCGCGCGAGCCGTCCCGCGAGGCGAGGGAGGTGGACGACGAAGCACTCGCACGCGAACGCGAGGTCGGGGACGACCATCACGACGGGCGTGTCATCGTCGCGGTGACTGTGAGACTCTTTCGGCGGCTCCGAGGATTTTTGGGGACTTCTTTTCGAGGGGAGAAGCCAGCACGAGTCCTTCACTCGCCGCGCGCCGCGACCATGCGTACGCGCTCGAGCACCGGCTTCAACACTATCCCCGAGAACGTCGCGGCCGTCGTCTTCTCGCACCTCGGGAAGGACCCGAAGGATCGCATCCGCCTCGCCGCGGTGAGCAAGGTGTGGAGGAGCGCGGAGAAGTCGGACGCGTCGTTGCCTGGAACTCCGAGGGCGTTGTGCGAGTTCGGTAAGGAGTTTAACTCAGCTGTCGACGCGTCTGAGCACTGGAAGGCGTTCTACTGGTTCGAGAAGTCGGCCGATCACGGCGACCCTGAGGGCATGTTCTGGTTCGGCAAGTGGTACTTATACGGAGGCTGCACGGGGGGCTCCGTCACGGAAGAAAACTACACGAAGGCGGTGCACTGGTTCAAAAGGGCGTCCGAGCTGGGGCACGCCGAAGCGACCAGAATGGTCGCTTTGTGCTACGAGGACGGCCACGGCGTGGAGCGAGACTTCGCGAAGGCGATCGAGTGGAACGTGAAAGCGGCGGAGTTGGGTTGGGGATTTTCCGCGTGGTGGCTCGGGAGCGCCCACCTCTACGGCCAGCACGGCTTGACGGAGAACAACAACGAGGCGCTGAAGTGGTATCGACTCGCCGTGGAGCTCGGCGACGCGGACACTCGCCAACATTGGTGGGAAATAACGCGAATGTGGGTAAACGATCTCGAGGCCGAGCTCGCGGCGGCGTGAGCGAGCGAAAGAACGAACGAACGCGTGAACATGCAATCGACGACGAACGCGACGCAGACGTCACCCGCCTCTCTCCGCCCCGCGCGCGTTTCCTTCCACCAACGCTGTACACGTAGTACGAGATTATCCTATGCGTATTTAGTTACGCGCGTGTTCGGAAAACTACCGCCGCTCCTGTCCGCGCGCGTGATTGGCTGCGACGTCGAGAAATGCGTCACCGCAATCGCGACGCGACTTCCGCGTCGCACTGCGCGACGCGCCGGCCAGCCATGGCGCTCTTCAGATTCGGGCACGTGCTCGTGCTCCTCCTCGCGATCCTCGCGCCGGGACTCGCGAGCGCGGGGAAGGACTACTACCGCATCCTCGGCGTGGACCGAGGCGCGGACGACCGGACGCTGAAGAAGGCGTACCGAAATCTCGCGCTGTGCGTCTCTCTCGAGTGCCCTCTCTTCTCTCTCTCGCGCGTCGACCGATCGTTCCCTTCCTCCGTCCGTCC
>Ga0181559_10004256_pt1 | contig 13883 bp, 24 predicted proteins | sample 011ome_21_FD_133752 | JGI IMG/M metagenome (GOLD analysis project Ga0181559, IMG submission 133752) | Coastal salt marsh microbial communities from the Groves Creek Marsh, Skidaway Island, Georgia - 011508AT metaG (megahit assembly) | ecosystem: Environmental > Aquatic > Marine > Intertidal...
CTTTGATAGCTGACCCTCATCATAAGTGTTATCGGCGACAATGTCGAAAGATAGGACGGCAGAGCGTTGTCCCTGCCTGTCCAGTCTTCCGGCAGCTTGCTCGTTGAGCAGTCTGTTGTCGTCTTTGCTCAGCCAAATCACAGTTGAGCAACGCTCCTGCAATCCGTCAGTTCCCTCACCGATTGCAGAAATCACGGCGACAATCGCTTGGAGATTGCCAGCCTTGAAGTTCTCTAGCGCAGTATCCCTTTGGCTTTGGGACTTCGCACCGCTCCACTCAAAAGACTCAATGCCTTTGGCGTTTAGTCTTTCGGTAGTCACCCGAGCGAACTTCTGTGAGTGGGTGAGTATGAGCAATGGTTCGCCGTCAGGCAAATCACCAATAATCTCAAACATCTCATCAAGCTTGCTTGACTTGCAATCGGGTTCAAAGGTGACTACACCTTCTTCATCAATCACAGGGACACCCAAAGTAATCTGTCGAAGTCTGACGCGTGATGCAATCGGAACCTCAACAACCAGCGGATTTTCCCCGAGCCAAACAACAAGGTCTTTCTCAAGCTTGGTATACAAACGCTTCTGCTCTGCAGATAGTTGCACCACTCGCTTCTCATGCACAACTGGTGGAAGGTCAGAGTCCATGCCGTTTGGGTGCATGTCGCAACAGGTCTCACGCTTCAGGTGTCTGATGTAGCAAGTCAGGGAATCAACAATGCCTCCCGGTATCTTCTCGCCACCGACCTCTTTGCCAGCGAATGGGCTGAAGACTGTGGTGCAGTATCTATCAACCCACTTCCAGAATGACCTGCCAGCAACCTCAGGCTCAATCCACCTGATAACTGACCAGAAGCCTTCAATCTTGTTGCCAGCAATCGTGCCTGACAAACCAATGCGCCTGTGAGCCTTGAGGCTACTTAGCATTGTGGCAGTCTTGCTTCTTCGGTTTGATGCCCTGTGAATCTCGTCAAACACCGCTAGGTCTGGCGTGAAGCCAGCCCAGTGAAACTTTCGGAAGAACTCTGGCGAGATTAGATACCAGCCAGCCATGTTTTCTTTCAGGTCTTCCCAAGCTTGCTTTCCAGCCTTGGTGCTGTTCACATAGTGAATCTCAGCATCAGGAATCTGGCTCTTGATTGTCTTCTCCCATGCGCTCTTGTGTGTTCCCTTTGGGGCAATCACAAAGTTGCAGGCAGTCTCAAGTCTCTTGGCAACCTCAACGGCAATCAGGGTCTTGCCACCACCAACTTGGGTGGCGACAATCCCTGTGCCGTCATTGAGCATCAGCTGATGAATGTCTCGCTCTTGGTATGGGTAGGGTGTTAGAGCCAACCGACATTCTCCCAGTCTGCACTTGGGTAGCTCTCAATCAGGTGAGCTTGCGCCTTCTTGATGTCATGGAAGTAATGAGTCTCCCAGTGTCCATTGCGGTCATGATTGACTGCATACTCAAGCATCTCGCTGCCATAGCCTACGGCCTTGCAGGTGAACTCAACGCCTTCTTCAATTCCAGCTGCTCGAAGGGTTCTTTCAAGCCACATGTTCTCTTCGTCTACATCGTCATTTGAGTAATAAATGTTATCGCTCATAGTCTCCTCCTTCGTATCGCTGATACGGTTCGTTGCGTGTGTAGTAACTCTCGTCTAAGTAACCACCGGATTGTAGGGATTCTTTTGCATTCTTCAAGAGAGCCTTTTGCTTTGCCTCTCCACGAACAATCAGAATCCCTACAACCACAGGTGGAACCAAGAAAGAAAGAGTTAGTATGATGCTATCCGCCGATTGCATTGATGACTTCTGCCACAACGCCATTGCGGATTACTTGGGGAATGACAAACTCGTCTCCTGATACGAAGACAAGCTCGCCATTATCAGACAACACAACGGCAGAGCCAGATACAGAGGCACTCCCAAAGTCGCTGATTGTAAGTCTCCAGCCTTCCTGCTCTGCTGTCACAGTCCAGTTATCACCAGAGACTTGTTCGCTAGCCACAGAGAGGCCACCAGCTCGCTCAAGGATGTCCTGAACGGTTCGGTAGTTAGTGGTTCCCATGGCCTTGCCTATCTGAGTGCGTGGAACTCCAGCCTCATCTGCAAGCTTTACCGCAATGTCACGGTCATTGACATAGCTCTCAAGTCGGGTCTCAAGGTCGGTCATAAGTTCCGCCATGATTGTCTCCCGAGCTATCCTGTATGCCGAGTGCTTCTCACGCACTCTATTCAGGGCAGACTGCCCGTGCTGACTAAGCTTCATTAGACACCTGCCAAGTCCATAACTACATCGTAAGTATCCTGCAACAAGCGGATGTCCCTACGCTCTAGCTCACGGTCAAAGGCAAACTTTCCGATGACTCTTGAGACACCGTCAAAGTCTGTAGCCCAGTCCATAGTTTCAATGTTCATCTTGTAGTTCAGGTTCAAGCCAGTCTCACGCTTCTCAACCAAGTCGGTGAGCAAGCCAGCGATGCTGTCAATAGAGCCTGTAAATTTTAGATTGTATTTGGTATTCATGTTTCTCCTTATAGTCCTAATAGTCTTTCGTTGTCTTTCTTGGAATCAGCTATCTCGGTAGCAATAGATGCTCGCTCGCTGTCGGTGGAGTCAAGTATCTTGTCCCAATCGCTTTCATTCCAGTTGTCGGTGTGGGCTATCACAATGTTTGTGGCATCGCCATAGCTTCCGTCTTTTGCGAAGTAGTGAATCATGAGCTGAACACTTTCCGCTTCTTTGGTATCGGTAGGAAGTGAACCCACCATGCCAGTAGCTTTGGCATGTCAGCCTGCACGAAGTTGGCAAAGTCTTGCTTGTCCGTCCAGCCCTCTAGGTCTTTGTCTTCCCACTCGTCCATGTCAAGGGCGTATGAGATTTCCTCTGCATACAGTTTGGTCATCGGTATCTTCATTGAGTTGGCTACCGGAACCTCAGGGTATGGGAACACCTCAAGGTATAGGTAGTCATCATGGACACCAACGTAGATGTCATAAGGCTCTACCTTCTTGCTAAGTAGCTTCATTCTGTCTCCTTTACAAAGCTGTATGTGATTGTAACGGTTAGTATAACCAGCACAATGTCAATGAGCAAATTGAATCCGTTATAGAACATCAAGGTCTCTTACCCCTTCCTCGTCTATCACCTTTAGCGGGTCACCGCTGAGAACCTTCAGCATGAAGTCATTGGCGTAAACCACTCCTTCAAGGAAAGCTTGGTCTACAAATGACTCAGCATCGCCGTCCTCTTGCATTCTCAGGGCAACGCTTCTTGCGGTCTCAACTACCTTTACGAATTTGTCTTTGTCTACATACATTACTTATCTCCTGTCATTGCTCTGTAAACGGTTAGGTATGCGTCTCTCTGGCCTTGGTAATACCTCAGCTTGCCTTCGTCGCCTTCCTCCTGTGCTTCTTGGATAGCGAGGTCAGCATGGGCAAGGTAGGTGCTAAACCACATTGTCATTAGTCCTTGGTTCTGTTCCATTCCTTCACCTCCGTCAGTCCCTGAAAGCTAAGCTCATCGCCTTGCACTTTGGTTTCTAGTTTGGGTAGGTCGTCTAAGGACATTCTCTCGCCGTAGCTAACCTCCTCAAGCAAGTCTTGTGCTTCCTTTAGGTCTTTGGCTTCGAACCAAAGCTTGCCATAGTCTCCTGTTTGGTAATACGTCATAAAGGTGGGCATTAGTAACCTGCTTTCGTCAGGATGCTCAGGATGTCCTCTACCTGTGTGTCGGTGAGGTTGTCAATCGCATCGTTGTCAATGGCCTTGCTGAAGTCAATGTCTTCCTGCATGGCTGATTCTCTTTCGAACTTGAACTCATTCATTAGTTTGCTCCTTCTAGCTTGATTTCGTCTAGCTCTTGGTAGATGCTCTCCCAAAGCTCATTCCACTGCTTGTTGCCACCCTTGTCAAGCTCTCTGCCCACGAGGTCAATCAGTGCGTTTACCTCTGGCTCAGTGAACTTGAAGGTGTTGCTTAGGCGATTGCGCTTGCCCCTGAGGTCTCTACGAAGGTCTGCCTTCTCCTTCAGAAGTGCGTTGGTCTCTGCAATCTTGGTCAGCAAGTTGTTGGCCTTGGGATTGGGCATACCCCAATCTGTGCCAATGTCTCCTACGAGCTGGCGAGATAGCGTGTCTCTGTGCGCCCCTAGGTTCTCAATCTCTCTGCTGAGATTGTCAATAGCAAAGTTATAGTTCTCAATGTCAATCTGAATCATTGCTCTATTCATGGGTATCTCCTATCCGTTCCATGCCGTGAAACAATCAGGGCATAGGTCAATGTCGTATCGTGCGATGTATCTGGTTGTGTGTGCCGGTATCTCTGATTGACACCAGTGGCAAATCGGTTTAGTGGCGACTATCATTACTTGCCTCCCTTTTTGATGTGGTAGAAAAAGTCATTGTGGTCGTAGAACTTTAGAAACCAAGCTTCCACCTGTTCTGCAATTTCCTGTTGGCTCTTGCCAATGAAGTCACTCCTGAACCGCACTTTGAATGCGCTGTCAGCATGCTTGTAAACAGTTACTGTGGTGGTCATTACACTTCCTCCCCTAGCTTCTTGCTCACTCTCACCGTGAACTCAACGGCATAGTCAAGGTCGTTAGCGATGTGGATGAGGATGTCTTGCCAGACTTCGCCGTAGGTGTTCTTGGCAGGGTATGGCTTGTTTATCTCATTGGCAGGATAGAACTCGTAGACAACCTCCTCAGAGGCTCCTTTGGTCTCTGATTGGACAAAGCCAATGGTGATGTCACCTAGGTTGATTTGGTCTAGGTCAGGGTCAATGTATTCGATTGAAATGACACCAATTAGGGTGCGTGTTTCGTCTGTTACTGCAGGGTAATCTATCTTCAATGCAATCTCCTTTGTTGAGACACTATCGTGTCTGGTGTGTAAGTGTATCAGACTATTGTGTTATGTGCTATTTATTTTTACTGCAAATGTAGTATTTCGAAATAGCGTTTTTTGTAGTGTTTTGTGTTGTGGGGTTTTTCAGTTTTTGGGATTGGAACGAGAGTGTAGCAGATAAGGGGGGTTTCTGATACACCCTCGTCCCAAAAGGGGTGGGTTTTGTGTTCTCTAGTTTTATTGGATTATTTTATTATGTATTATTTTATAGTAATAATCAAGAGCTAGAGAAAACTACGAAATTCCCATGGCTTCTTCGAAGTCGAAACCTCCTTCAATGGGTCGCTTGGAGAAGAAGTCGGTTGTCCAACCTTCGCCGATGTAACCCATGTCTACGAGGTCTTCGTATTGACCGATGTATTGCCCGTCTTCGATGTCAAAGTATTCTCCATAGGCATTGACCCATAGGCCGTCTACTACTGGAAAGTCATAGTTGCCAATCTCCTCAGGGAGAGCAACCTCTCCCCAAGCAGACTGATACTTGACATACTTTGGCTCTAGGCGACTACCAGCAGATACTTTTGGGTCAATGTCGAACCAGTAATCTACGGTGCTACCATGCCCACCTGAGGTCATGTTGCGGTAGTTGCCGTAAGCACCTACCCAACGAGTGTCCCTGAACTCGGGGTCAGTCTCTGGCAAAGCCTCTACGCCAGCGAGCATGCCGTCACGGATAGTGAGCAGGGTGCGCTCTGGAACGGACTCTGCATAGGTGGACTTGAGGCCACACTTGCGCAAAGCCTGTAGCAAGATGTCTTGCGTAGAAGCCCACACGAATGAACCGTCCTTGAGCTGACTGATGAACAGTGGCGAGTGGTTGATACGAGCAACACGCATGACACCTAGGTCAGACTTGTCAAGCCATGCAATAGCGGCATCGCCGTCAAGCATGTTGAACTTGTCGTAGTCACGGTCATACTGCTGAATGATTGCCGGGATAACTGAGCTGTCTACCTCTGGTAGCTTGAAGTCAAGCGCACCTCTGACAATGTCGTGGTTGTAGATAACGCCGTTGTGGACAAGCTGAATGGACTTGTCGGGCGAAGCTACAGGGTGGTTATTGGACATGTCGTTGATAGAGCCGTGGGTGGCGTAACGAGTGTGCAAGATTGCGTAGCGAGTTGAGCGAGGCATAGTCTTGAGTGGCAGTGATGCACCTGAGGTAGCTTTCTTGAACGAACCCTGTGAGGTGCGTGTCTGAAAAGCAAAGCCTGATGCTTGGTTGCCACGAGTGTCTAGCTCGCTGAGCAAAGCATTGGATAGCTTGCGAACATTGATACGAGATTTGGTTGATAATGAGAAGCCTGCGATACCACACATAGGGCGACTCCTTTCTGCTAGCCGAGCTAGCTTGATAGTTGTGTTGAACGGTGGTGTGTGTCCCGCTCATGGTGATAAGTCTACATCATGGAATGGTGGATTGTCAAGTAGGGGGCTGATAGGCGTGTTACAAAACAAAGAGAAGAAACGGATAACACGCCTACCAGCTGGCTTTAGATTTTGTCGTTGGGGTTCTGCTGGTTCCAATACCTCTGAAGCTGACTCCAGAACAGACTAAGCTCATTGGCTGTGTCTTCTATCTCTTGTGCTGACATCTGACCATACCAAGATGAGTTTGGGTCAAGATTGTTCAGTAGCTTGGCGAACTTTGCAATGTCATACTTGGTTGATTTGAATTTGAAAATGCTTGATTTGGTGTCTCGCATGAGCATCAACTCCTCTGAATCTACTTGCCCTGTCCAGCAGGGGTGATTACAAGTATACATAGCATTGTCATGGTTGTCAAATTTCCCCGACTCGGCGAGTTCCTTTTCTCACACAGACGGAAATTTCCCCGAACTCCAAAACTTTCCCCGTCTCACAGACGGCTATGTCTCACAAGCGTATACACCATAAGGGCCGATTTGTCAACCCTAAGGTTCAGGTAGAGGTTGAAGGTTTGGGGCCATACACCATGACAGGCCAAAAGTCAAGCTTTTTTGCGTCCCCATTTTGGGGGACACGACACGCCAAAATAGATTTGACACAAACGCCCCAAAGGGTGGATAATTTAACCAGTTGCAGACAGCAACAGAAACGAAACAAGGAGAAGAAAATTGGAAACACAAACACTGACAGAGACCCGTAGGTGGGGAGTCGAAATTGAAAGCCCACAAGTTGCCACTTTCAACACCAGTTGCTCAGGGTGGAAAAGGCCGTGGAACCTAACCAATGATGAATCAGTTGATGAGCCAGAGTGCGAGTGCGAGTGCGGTGATTGCTTGCACGAGTGCGACTGCGGATTTTGCGACTTCACTAATGGCTATGGAGACCTTGACCACTGCGGAGACTGCCGAGCCAATGAGCTAGTCAGCCCAGTGATGTTCACTGCCCTATTCAGTGACGAAGAGCGCCGTGAGCTACACCGAATCCAAGAGAAGATTGAGAGACACGACAAGGAGACTTGGGGAGGCCACATCCATGTTGAGGCCAGAGACTTGAACCTGTTCCAAGTGGGCATGGTTCAGAGAGCCTGGCTAAAGTGCTATCAGCTACTAGGCGAGAGTTTCACGGGCAGGGACTACGGCAACTACTGCCGAGACTTCGAAGAGTGGGGCGACAGAGACAGACTTGATGAGCGCTACTGCGCTGTCAATGTCACGAACCTTGTGCGATACGGAATGGGCGGTTTCAATGTTTGGGCAGATGACCCAGACAGGCGAGAGCTTGCCACTCTGAACCCAAAAGGCGCACCGCTTGACCAGTGCAAGACCACTATCGAGTTTCGCCAGTTCGCAGGCACGGCAGACCCAAACCTTATCGAGTATCGGGCGAGTTGGTGCAGGGCGATTGTTGATTACTTCGCCAATGGTGGCGCATGGTATTGGATTGCACGCTGTAAGACCGCAGAACAGCTAGGGGAGCTACTGCAACCAGCCCAGCACTAATCACCCCAGCCAAACCCCCAAGCCCTTAGAATCGAACCTGAGGCTTGGGGGTTAGGTTTTGAATTGCGAATCTACGGCAACAAGTTGCCTAGATTCGCTAAATAACGTATGGCTTCGCCATCGCTATTATTTTCCCCGCTTCGCAGGGGTTTAGTTTCTAATGAAAGAAATCATTTTATTTTGATGATTTGTATACTTACTACTCGTTTCCCTACCGTATGCAAAATTTTTGAGTTTTCAGCGATTCAGTCCCTATTCTGCTATCCCAGCACATGATAAGATGATTCACATGACCGAAGCAACTATTGACCTCTCAGACGGCAGCGATGAATCCACCCTCATCAGCATCCGTCTTTACGACCCAGCCTCGTCAGATGGCGTTGATGTTTGGGAAGTTGAGCACGAGGGGGAGCATTATTACTTCGAAGCAGAAGAGGACTGCGAGATGATAGACGTAATCCTCATTGCAGCACAAACAATTCGAGAAAACTAAAAACCCAACAGGGGGTAGGCCCCCAAAAAATTTTTCGCACAAATTTTAGGAGAATCCAAGATGAGCAGAGGACTAGCCGACGAGCCAGAAGAGCCAAAGGCAGACCAGCCCGAGCCAATGGACATTATGCAGATGGTGTACGCACTGGGCATGTATTTGCAGGACATTGAGACCAAGATAGACGAAATCAAAAAGCAGGTGGACAAGCTTGTCGAGTAAAGAGGTAAGCCTCCTAGACGAGACCCTGATTCGGGCTGCTGCGTCTGGCAAAAGCGGTGAGGAGATGGAACAGCTCACCGGGGTGCCTGCTGCGCAGGCCGTGCTACACGTTAAGCAGCTTTTGTCCCGACGGGACATCTGGAACGAGGTGGAACGCCGTCAGCTACTACTGCACGAGCTAAATGAGCTGAAGCAGTCTCTGTCAGATGCTGCGATTACCATGCGCGATGAGGATTCTGCAAAATTGCTGCTCAAGGTGCTGCAGGAGATTGGCAAGAGGCTAGACAGCGAGCGCACGAAGCTCGACACTGACATTATCAAGCTCAGCGAGTATCAGGAGAAGGTTTTGCTCAGGGCAATGGATGCAGCTCTCGGGTTTGCAAAGAAGGAGCTGGCACAGCGCTATCCGCTTGTGCCTAAAGAAGAATTAGACGAACTGGTGATTGAGGGTCTTGTGCGGGCTAAGGCTGAGCTAGAGAGTGAACGGGAATGATGGCGTTATACGAATACAAGTGCCTAGAGGGGCACACGATGGAACTATCCCACCCGATGGACGAAGAGCCACAGGTGTTTTGCGGTCAGTGCGGTGCAAGGATGACAAAGCTCTTTGGCACGCCATGGACAGTATTTAAAGGTAACGGGTTTTACTCGACTGACAAATGACAAATATTGACGGCGTTATAGATGGAGTCGTAGGCGAACTGCGGAAGCGCTCCAGAAATTCGCTATACTTATCAGACCCAGTTGCTTGGGCCTCAGATGTTTTGGGCAAGCACATGTGGTCGAAGCAGGCCGAAATTGGAAGGTCTGTGGCAGAGAACACTCACACTGCTGTTGTGAGCTGCAATGGAGCGGGCAAGTCTGCAACTGCAGGCATCTTGGGCGCATGGTGGGTAGCCACCCACGACCCATATGAGGTTGCGTTGATTTGTTCAGCTCCGACCTACCCTCAGATTGCGAGGGTTCTGTTTAGAGAGCTAAAGGATAACCATAAAGCTGCAGCAACTCGTGGCTTTATGTTGCCGGGACACATCAACCAATCCGAAGAATGGAAGTTGGATGATGAATATGGAACACTTCTCGGATTTGGGCGCAGACCAGCCGATACCGACATCGTATCTGCTTTCCAAGGAATCCACCGTCGCTATGTCTTTGTTATTCTTGACGAAGCAGGCGGTATTCCTACTGACCTCTACACTGCTGCAGAAGCAGTTACAACGTCTGCAGACTCAAGGGTTCTTGCCATCGGGAACCCTGACCGTAGAGGAACTGAGTTTCATCGCATCTTCCGTGAAGATGAAACTTGGAACAAGATTAAGATTTCGGCTTACGATACGCCTAATTTTACTGGCGAACAAGTTCCAGAGGATGTGCAACCGCTACTTATCCAGCCGACTTGGGTCAACCGACAAAAAATAGCTTGGGGCGAGGACTCTGCCCGTTTTAAGTCAAAGGTACTGGGCGAGTTCCCCGATGAGGACGATACTGCGTTCTTTAGCCAGACTGCGATTGACAGAGGCATTGACACAGACATTGTGGAAGATGCAGAAGTGCCTACAGTGCTTGGCGTTGACCTTGCTCGCTTTGGTGGCGACGACAGCGTTATCTACATTAACCAAGGTGGCAGGCTCAGGAAGTATTCGAGCTGGAGCAAGGCGACCTCTGTCGAGTCTGCCAACCGAGTTCACCAAGCTGCGATTGAAACTGGCGCAACTCAGGTTCGAGTGGATGGCGCGGGTCTTGGTGGCCCTGTGATTGACCAGTTGGTTGTCTTAGCTGCTAGTAAATACACAATCATCACCATGATGGGTTCTGCAGCGTCTCCAGACCGCACAAGGTGGTTCAATGCTCGTGCATATAATTTCGACTCCCTACGGGAGCAGATGATTGAAAACAAAATTGACATTGACCCAGATGACAAGCAGCTTTTGGACGAAATGTTGATGCTCAGGTACAAATTTCACTCCACAGGCTCGGTGCAAATCGAGTCTAAGGACGAGATGCGCTCCAGAGGCGTGAAGTCTCCTGACCACCTAGACTCGGCGGTTTACGCTGCTGTGAACCTCGATTATCTGTTCAATGACAAGATGAATGGGGCAAAACCGGGCGATAAAATCATTCTAGACCCCGAAATCGCCTTCAATAACCAGCCATTTTACTCAAATTGGGTGTGGTAAACTATTTTTATCTACTTTTAAGGACTTTTTGTGGACAATTCCGACTTTTTGAAGCAGTTTGAGGCTATCAGCAACGAGAACGAGCTTCTGCGTGAATCTTATGCCTCTATGGCTCAGGCAATCATCGCTTTTGACGATGATGGCTGGAATCCGCTCGGCACACACTTTGGTCAGGAGGGTTTTACCCTAACTGAGCTTCGTGTGGCTGCAAATAAGATTCGCGAGGTCACCGAGGGCAACTCTCTGCTCAAGCGTGGCTCTGCAATGCGCTCAAGCTACGTTTTTGGTCGTGGAGTTAGCTTCGGAGAGCAGCCACCAAGAATTCGCAGGCTGATTGAGAACCCTCAGAACCAGAGCGTTCTCTTTTCATCAGATGCTCAGCTCATCAACGAGCGCAGCCACTTTACCGATGGTCAGTTCTTTATTCTGGGCGACAACAACACTCGTGAGCTACAGAGAATCCCATTCAACGAAATTACTGGTGCAGTAACTGACCCAGACGACTCAGAGCGCATCCGCTACATCCGCAGGACGTGGCAGCGCACCGATGTCAACTTCCCAACTGGGCTAGAGACTGCTGCAGCTCGTGATGTTTGGTATCCAGTTGATACCTACCAGCCAAGTGGTCGCTTTGCCTCCACAATTCAGAATCAGCCTGTAGATGCGAGCAAGACCATGTTCTACAGCAGAGTCAACATGAGGGCAGGTCGCATCTGGGGTGTTCCAGACGCGTTGCCAGCTCTTCCATGGGCACATGCCTACAATGAGTACCTGAAAGACGGCTCAAGACTTTTGAAGTCGCTGGCAATGTTTGCTTGGCAGCTTCGCACCAAGACTAAGGCTGGTGCAACGGCAGCTGCAGCTTCGATTGCAACTAGCGTTAGCGAAGGCAGCCCCGGCGTGGGTTCGACTGCAATTATGGGTGAAGGCATGGAGCTAGCCTCTTTGCCACGCACAGGAAGCGTTGACCTTTCGACTGGTCGCCCACTTGCCTCTATGGTTGCTTCAGCACTTGAAATCTCTGTGGTTGCCCTGATGAGCGACCCGGGAACCTCTGGTGCTTACGGAACTGCACAGACGCTAGATATCCCAACTGTGAAGGCCATGGAGTCTCGCCAGTCAACTTGGACTACTCTGTATCAGCGAATTCTGACTTGGATGGGTGCAACCAGTGTTCAGGTCTCTTGGCCCAAGATTGAGGTTGAGGCAACTCAGAGGCTTATGCAGGCTCTGGCACTTGCTCGGGAGACTAACGCCATCTGGGATGACGAGTACCGTGATGCAGTAATCGAGACTTTGGATATTACGAAGATGCATAGAACTCCACCTCCTGTGGATGATGACCCAAGAATTAACGACGGCGGAAGCGCAGTGCCGTCTCAGGGCAACTCTGGTGCTGTCGGTTCGATGCAGGATAACTCAAATGACCTCCGAGATGAGGAGAACGCTCCATCGGCCTAACAGCACTGTGTGGTATCATTTCTAATAGGCAATTTCGTTATGGAGTAGTATGGCTATAAAGCTATCCGAGTCGCTTGGCTTTGATGCCAAGGAATCAAAAAGCAAGTGGCGTATTAAAGTCATAGAGTCTGGATGGGGTTCATCTGGCTACTATGGCAATGAGCTGCTTAAGAGAGACGGGCCTAAGGTTTTCAGGGCTGGAACCAAGGTCTTTATGAATCACCCATCTGTGTCTGAGTCTAATGACCGACCAGAGCGTGACGTTCATCAGCTAGCTGGCAAGCTACTGACTGATGCCTACTTCAAAGAAAACGGCCTTTATGCAGATGTAGAATTTTACTCCCACTACGCCCCAATTATTCGCGAGATGGCAGAGGATGTGGGACTTTCAATCCACGCTCTTGGCAACTCGTACATGGGTGAAGCTGAGGGTAGAGAAGGGCCAATCATCGAGTCGCTAGTGGAAGACCCACTGACGAGCGTTGACGTGGTAACTGTTGCTGGAGCAGGTGGCAAATTTGTCTCCTTGCTTGAAAGCTACAGACAAAATGGTGACGTTACCGAACTGGTGGCGGAATCCGAAACGGAAGGAAAAGAAATGTCAATTACGAAGGAAGAACTTGAGGCCGCATTTGACGACCTTAAAGAAACCCTCGTTGACGCTCTAGCCCCTCTGCGTGAGTCGGTATCGGTTCTAGTAGAGGCTGCAACTCCTGCTGAGGAAGAGGCCGTGGAGGAAGAAACCCACGCCATTGACCCAGTAGAGGTAGCGGAGAAGTTCAACGAGTCAGGACTTCCTAAAGTTGCCCTACAGCGTGTAGCTGAGGCAATGAAGTCCGACACTAACACCAAGACCGTAGACGAGCTAATTGCAGATGAGAAGGCTTACGCTGACTCAATCCGCGAGGGCTTTGTTGCAGAGGCAGCAGCTCCTGCAGACGTTAGTGGTGTTGTCCACGAGGCTACCGCCTCTTCAACCGCCGATGAGTTTGACGCAGTAGTGTCACGCATCAAAAGAAAGTAAGGAAAGAGTAAATGTCTACTAACGAGATTTACACAAAGGGCAGCGAGCTCGTCCTTCCTGTGCACTCAACAGTCACCTCTGGTGCGTTGGTACAGGTAGGCCGCATTGTTGGCGTAGCTCAAAAGAATGCCGTAACCGGTGAAGACGGCAACACCTATGCGACTCTGCAGCTGAGTGGCGTATTCGCATTTACCAAAGCAGCTGGTGCAACTCTTGCAGTTGGCGACATTGCTTATGGTAACGACGATGCTACTTCTGGCATCATTGCAGAAGTTAACGACACCACCACCGACAAGGTGATTGGTCACGTTACAAAGCTGGGCACCACCAAGGTCCACGTACGTCTATTGCAGACTGTCTAGTCAGAAAAGGAATAGAAAATGACTAACAACATTACCCCTCGCCAGCTAGAGGCTGCAAAGCTCCTTGAGGGCGCTCTGCGTGGCGACAGAATGGACAAGATTAAGCTTCAGGAAGGTATCGCCACAAGCGACCTCCCAGAGCTGCTTGTCCCAACTCTAAACAAGGTTCTCCTTGAGGAGTACGAGGCAACCCCGAAGGTCTGGGACCAGTTCGCAACTCAGCTTGTAGTTGACGACTTCCGCCCAGTAACTTTTCAGGCGCTAAAGTACGACGACGCTGGAGAAGACAATCAGGGTGACACCTTCCGTGAGGGTTCACTACCAAC